>ERZ777305.448-NODE-448-length-68036-cov-21.948883_pt1 | contig 68036 bp, 58 predicted proteins | sample MGYA00374965_ERZ777305 | MGnify/ENA primary metagenome ERZ777305 (study PRJEB29328, sample SAMD00013331) | mouse gut metagenome | study: EMG produced TPA metagenomics assembly of the Metagenome analysis of fecal microbiota from mouse which was promoted...
AAACTTCTTAAACTCATAGCTGTATTTTCTTGCCATATACACTCCTTATATGGCTAGTACAACTTTTTCGGGTAAGTTCATTTTGCTTAAAAATCAAGCTCAGTATGACACGGCAGCAGGCTCATTATGATATTTAAGTAAAAGTATTGACATTTATTCTATAATAAAAGATATTATTATAAATAAAAAAATTAGGAGTTTTAAAATATGAAAAAGGCAGTATCTACTAATAAAGCACCGCAGGCAATAGGTCCGTATTCACAAGGTGTCTCTTTTGGAGATTTAATTTTTACATCAGGTCAAATTCCTGTAAACCCTGCATCATCTGAAATTCCATCTGGTATTAAAGAGCAGACAAAACAGGTATTATCAAATATTTCTGCAGTGCTTGAAGCCGCAGGCAGCTCTATGGATAAAGTATTAAAAACAACTGTATATATTAAAGATATGAATGATTTTGCAGCTATGAATGAAGTATATTCATCATTTTTTAAAGAGCCGTTTCCTGCCCGCACAACAGTAGAAGTATCAAGACTTCCAAAAGATGTATTTGTTGAAATAGAAGCTGTAGCTTATAAATAAAAAGTTCCGCCTGCTTTTTTGCAGGCGGAATAGGAGAGTGGGACAGCCAGCTGGATAAACTGGCTGTTTAAAACAAGATATAAAATGGAAGTCGTTAAGCTATTTAGTAGCCTCAACTCTTTCCTGTTGAGTTAAAGAAGCAAGTTTTTTTACTTTTTCAACATCAAGTTTTAAAGCATTTGCAACCTTTGTGCCGTAATCTGCACTGGCTTTATAAAACAATGCTGTCTGCCTGTATTGTATATTTTCTTTTGCATCCCCTAAATGACCTGCGATATTTGATACAGTATTTGCTTTTTCGCTGTCATTCATTACCCTGTCAAAAAGCACGCCTGCTTGAATAAAGTCTACATCTTCTAATGGTCTGTCGTGCATACCAAGAGATGCAGATATGTCTATAAATGGCGGGTTGAATTTTGTATCAGTTATTGTATTAGTAAGTGAACTTGGGAAATAATGATATTCTGCACCGCTGTTTCCATCTACACTCATAGCACCATCTCTTTGACCATTGCTGAAAGGACAGCGTGGTTTATTCACTGGTATTTGATGTGAGTTTGCGCCTAAACGATACCTGTGAGCATCGCCGTAAGCAAAAAGCCTGCCTTGAAGTAATTTATCTGGAGATGCTGCAATACCCGGCACTAAGTTTGCAGGTGTAAATGCAGCCTGCTCAACATCTGCAAAAAAGTTATCTGGATTTTGGTTTAATGTAAGCCTGCCTAAAGGTATAAGCGGATAATCGCTGTGATACCATACTTTTGTAACATCAAATGGGTCAAATTTATATGTTTTTGCTTCTTCTGGTGTCATTATTTGAACAAAAACATCCCATGACGGATATTCTTTGTTTTTGATAGCATTAAACAAATCTTCTGTGGAATGGTCGGGATTAACACCTGCCATTTTCTGTGCTTCTTCATTTGTCATTGTTTTGATACCCTGATTTGTTTTAAAATGATATTTTACCCATACGAATTCATTTTTTTCATTATACCACATAAAAGTATGGCTTGAATGGCCGTCCATGTGCCTGTGGCTGTAAGGTGTGCCTCTATCAGAAAATAGTATTGTAACCTGATGTATAGACTCTGGTGTCAGAGAGAAAAAATCCCAGAACATATCAGCATCATGCAGATTTGTCTGCGGATTTCTTTTTTGTGTATGTATTAAATCAGGAAATTTGAGAGCATCTCTTATAAAAAATACTGGTGTATTATTTCCTACTATATCATAGTTGCCCTCTTCTGTGTAAAATCTTATGGCAAATCCGCGTGGGTCTCTTGCAGTATCTGCTGAGCCTCTTTCACCGCCCACAGTAGAAAATCTTAAAAATACATCAGTTTTTTTGCCTACTTCTGAAAACAGTTTTGCTTTTGTATATTTTGATAAATCATTAGTTACTTCAAAATATCCTTTAGCACCAGTACCTTTTGCATGAACTATGCGTTCAGGAATGCGTTCTCTGTTAAAATGAGCAAGTTTTTCAACCAAATGGAAGTCTTGTAATAATGTGTAGCCTTCTTTTTCACCTGTTGTCATGGAAGATAAATCTGTTCCAACAGGTATGCCTTGTGATGTAGTTAAATATTTTTTATCCATATTGGACCTCCTTATAAATATACTTTATCATAATAGTAATGATTATCAATACTATTTTTGATTAATTCAACAATTTAACCATAATTGTTGAATTTAAAGCATATATAAATAAATTATAAGCTGTAAAATCTGCCTTGATTTTATATTTTCATTATAAATTAAAGTAATTATTTGGCATCAAAAACAGCTTTTTACTGCATTACATATAGTTTTGGACTTACTAAAAAACTTACATATCAGTCATTTTGAGCCTGATTTTAAAAGGCGAAAAATCTCACATTACATATATTACAGCAGCATATAATAGATTTAAATTATCTTACTTTTTAGATATTTCGCTATATTCCAAACCCTGTATTATCTTATAAATCTTATAAACTATACTCATATTGTTTTGCCTGAGTTTTTTGGTTAAATCCATTTAATATATAATTAAGTCGCATAAATAATAAATTGGTGACATTTTTTTTAATAATAATTATACATATTCCATTATTTATTAAATATTATGCTTCTTTATTCCTTATGATTAATATAAATTGCGAACTTTTTAGAACATTATTAAAAATCATTTGACAGCAGTTCAAAGTATCTATTTAATATAATCAAGAATATTTATGTATAAGGAATGAGATGCTTTCATACACTATCCGCAGGCTTTTAATGATGATACCAATGTTTATAGGTATTACTATAATATGTTTTATAGTTATCCATTTAGCTCCGGGGAATGCTGCAGAAATGCGGGCAGCTATGGGTCCAAAATATTCTGAAACTGCACGGGCAAAGTTTGAAAAAATGTATGGGCTTGATAAGCCGCTTTATGAGCAGTATATAATATGGCTTAAAAAAACAGCAGTTTTAGATTTTGGCGAATCTTTTGCAATAGATGGCAGAAGTGTAAAAGAGAAAATTAGGGAGCGGATACATATTACTGTTGGATTAAATCTTTTAAGTATGTTTTTCATATTTTTAATAGGGCTTCCCCTTGGTATAATTTCAGCCTACTGGCAAAACAGTGTACTTGATAAAGCCATAACAGTTATAGTTTTTATAGGGTTTGCTGTGCCTGCTTTCTGGCTTGCAGTAATATGTATGTATTATTTCAGCATTTATTTAGGTGTTCTGCCTATTTCCGGACTTTATACAGAATATATTTATGATACAATGAGTTTTTGGGAAAAGGTAAAAGATATTGCTGCTCACTTAGTTCTGCCTGTTTCTATTTCAGTTTTTGGCTCTCTTGCAGGCATATCACGGTTTGCAAGAACATCCACCCTTGATGTTCTTCATGAAGATTATATTACAGCAGCAAGAGCAAGGGGTATAGGGGAAGGCAGGATATTATTCAGCCATGCTTTAAGAAATGCTTTACTGCCTGTCATTACTATTTTAGGGCTTTCTATTCCCGGGCTTATTGGCAGCAGTGTAATTTTTGAATCAATATTCAGCATACCGGGTATGGGGCAGCTTTTTTATAATTCTGTAATGATGAGAGACTATCCAGTTATTATGGGGATATTAGTAATAGGAGCACTTCTTACATTAATAGGCAATTTTATTGCAGATATTGCTTATGCTTTTGCAGACCCAAGGATACGCTATGGAAAGAAATAAAATACGAAGTAAAATATTTTCAAACACAAGCAGCAATATACTTCTTATAAGCGGAGCATCTATTGTGCTGTTTTTTATAATTATAGCAGTATTTGCACCACTTATTGCACCATTTAACCCAGCACTTACTAACTTGAATGAAGTTTTTACAGCACCTAACAGCACATATTTATTTGGCACAGATGCTCTTGGCAGAGATGTATTTTCAAGAGTAGTATATGGAACAAGAATATCTTTATTTGTGGGCTTTATTGCTGTGGGTATATCTATAACTATTGGTGTGATTTTAGGTTTAATTGCTGGATATTATGGCAGAATGGTAGATAGTGTTATAATGCGGTTTACTGATATTATGCTTTGCTTCCCGTCATTTTTTCTTATTTTAGCAGTGATTGCTTTTTTAAAACCATCAATAGTAAATGTTATGGTAGTAATAGGTGTAACAGGCTGGATGGGAGTAGCCAGATTAGTAAGAGCAGAAGTGATGAGTGTTAAAAACAGGGAATATATTACAGCTGCAAGGCTGCAGGGTTTAAGCCATATTAAAATAATGTTTAAACATATACTGCTTAATGTGTTATCGCCTGTATTTGTTGCCGCCACATTAGGTGTTGCAAGTGCAATTTTATTAGAATCATCACTAAGCTTTTTAGGTCTTGGTGTGCTTCCACCTACTCCGTCATGGGGTAATATATTAACAGAGGGGCAGAATAATATAATTAATGCATGGTGGCTTTCTCTTTTTCCGGGTATAGCAATAGTAATAACTGCTCTTGGCTATAATCTGCTGGGGGAAGGTTTAAGAGATGTGTTAGACCATAAAAATAATAAATCAAATATTAAGGATTGAGGATGAAAAAAAATATTTTATCAATATTTTCAGTTATATTGCTGTTTTCATGCAGCGATACTGGCATAGAAGTAATTTCTTATTCAGATTATTCCAGTGATATATCATATCAAGTGGGAAGCCCGCGGGACAAAAGGCTTACTTTTTTTGATATTAATGAATTTAAGCAGATAAGAAGTATCCCAAATAATTTATCAACTGGCAGTCTTTCAGGCAGGGTGCAGTTTGCTCAAACCCATACTATTGACCCTAATAATAATGAAGCAAGAAAAGAGCCGTCATTAATACCATATAGAGCAGCACTTTTACTTTTTACTCCACAGGAAGAATTATATGAATTATCTGTTAAAGTAAGTAACGGCAAAAACACTTCTGTTTTTAAAATGGTGCCGCCAGTAAATATGCCAAAATCTGATTATATGGATAGAAGCGGAACAAAACCAGATATTACATATTCTAAACGCTCTTGGAGTGTGCAGCTTCCTTATGACAATGTTACTCCTGAAATGCAGCTTGATTTTATGGGCAAAACAACATCGCAGGTTGAGTTATCAGGCACTCTTTTTGGTAATGATATAGAGTTTGCAGCACCAATAGAGGGAGCTTTTCTTGTTGTAAGGCTTGGTATGCTTACAGATAATGTTGCAACAGGTCAGCATTCAACATCTCAGGCTATGACATACGATATAGCTCATGGTATGCAGGAATATTTCCAAACAGTCCCTTTTGCAAGGTTATTTCATGGATATTATGAAGACAGAGTGCTAAAAAAAGTAATCATTAATAATGGAAAAATATATGAGAATAAAAGTGATTATGTAGGGGCAGATTATTACAGTGGAGATATGCGTGAAAATGTGGCAAAAGCACAAGTGAGTGTTGGTATAGATTTGGCAAACAAAGGGGTTGCAAGCAGTCCATTAGACCAGTCTCACCAGCTGGGAAACGATATGTTTTATTTTACAGTGCATCATGCAAAAGGAAGATATACTAATGGCGAAGGTAAGCCGGTAGATGTTCCGCATGGGTTAAGCGGCGGCAACGGAATAGGCACTCTTGTTGATTCTACTGGCAACGAATTCAGCCATGAAGTAGGACATGGATATGGTATGGGGCATTATCCATTTTTAAATGATGCAAGTGATGGTTCTGTGCATGGATATACTACTTCATGGGGATATGATGCTTATAAAAACAGAATGCGGGCTAATGTAGCATGGAACAGCACTCCGCAGGCTGTTATGTATCAGGATAAATGGTATATTACACCTTTTCAAAATTATTACGGCTGGAACAGGGACTGTATGGCAGGCGGTGTTGCTGATAGTGCAATATCACGATATACTCATAATACTGCAAGAAGCACAAGGCAGGTGCAGAAAAATATAGAAAACAGATATTTTTTAAGTGATGATAAAAATAATAATGGTGAATATTACTATATTAGCTGGGATAAAGAAAGCAGGACATATAAAAAAGTAACAGATGAAAAATTTTTAAACAGCAGAATAAGCCCGACAAGAAAAGGAGTGCCAGTGATTACTATTTTAGGTGGTTATGACCCTACCCCCCCCCATAATGCTGTGATTTATCAATATTTCAGAGGAAACTGGGGCAATGTATTTGATTCTATATTTCAAGACAGTCCTGCTGAAGCCACATCATATTTGGAAATAACATATTATGACAATAAGCCAAAGAAATATGTAGTGCTTAGTGATAAAAGATATAATGCAAAAATAATTAACAAGCTGCATGTAAATATTGCAGAAGAAGATAAACCTAAAAGCATTACTCTCTATGTAAATAAGGTTAATAAAGGCTCTACAACAATAAAAGAGACGGTATATGATAAACCGCTTCTAAAAGCTGTTGAAATAGGCAAAGCAAATGGCTATCAAGATGTTATAGATAACGATACCATATTTCTTAATGACAGTCTTGCTAATAAATCTATTGATAATTATATTCTTTCTGCAAAAGAAAAAGAGCTTATTGAAATTTTTGCAAGATATAAAGCATTAAATAAACTTGATGCAAACCCAAAAAAGATAGCTGATGATTATATTGCAAAGAAAAATAAGGCTGATAATATAAATATGTTTATAGATAATAACTATATAAGCCTTGAAAATAATGATATATCAGCGGATGAGGCTTTGAAAAAGCTGTTTGCAGAAAACGGGCTTGGCTCTGTTATATTTAAATTTAATCAGGCAGAGCTAAATGGTAAATGTATGGAGGTATATCAATCAGAAACAAGCAGCTATGCTGTTAGATTATCATCTAAATGTAATGAGAGTAAAGAGCAGCGGTGGGCGATAGATAAATCAGGACGGATTCATTCGGCTCTTTATCCCGGCTATTGTCTTGATATGAAAAATATGTCTGTTTTACAGCTTTGTTCAGATGATACAAGCCAGCAGTGGAAAATAAGAAATCCTGAAAGTATTGCAAATGGTGTTTTTTATGAAAATATGGGGACAGCTGGAAAATGTATAGATAACAGCGGTGGCAATTCTGATAAAATAATCAGCTATAATTGCACTAATGGCAATAACCAGAAGTTTAAAAACAAAATAACAGAAGATGAAAATTTATATTTAAGTTTATTTGGTGGCAGCTTAATAGAAGAAATATGGAAATATATTCCTGCAGAAAAAGTGGAGATTAAATAATGAAAAAAATAATTATAATATTTGCGTTAATATTTGCAGTTAATATTCCTTTTCTTTATGCTCAGTATGGTGACTATTATGACGGCAAAAACAGTTACAGCTATGGAGATATGCCTTCGCCTAAAAAAAGCAGCAGGAAAAAATATGAAAATAAAAATCATTATATAGGAATATCGCCGTCTATCTATATACCAACAGGGAAAAATGCTTATATAAAAGATTATACAGGTGTAGGCGGTGGTGTTGATTTACGGTATAAATACAACCTGCATAAAGTGTTTGCTCTTGCTGGAACATTTAGATATAACTATGCAGGTGGCTCTAATTTTAACGGCGATAATAAAGTGGATACTAAACATCATTTAATTGATATGCAGATTTTAGCAGTTTTGCAGTATGATGATGTGAAAGCAACAAAAGGTTTTATCCCTTATATATCTGCTGGTATGGATATTGCAGTTAATGTTATTGATTCTGAAACCACAGCTTATAGAAAAGATGCAGATGGTGCCACATACCCTGTTTATAAAATCATTTCAAAAGGAAACGATTCTGCAGCTAATGTAGGCTTTGTTGTTGGTGCAGGGCTTAGGTATGCATTTTCAAATAATTTTACAACAGGTTTTGGTGTTGATTATACCCATGTCTTTACAAACCATGATTACTCAGGCATTAGAGTATTTATAGATGCAGGATACAGATTTTAGCAGATAATATTATAAATTCACATTATTTATATTCTAAAAGCAATTTTAAAGGAGTGAAATATGGGTTATATCAATAATAATACTGGTTATTTGGAGCATCATACATTATCAAGCCGTTCAGTCATTAAAAAGAATATGTATGCTTTAATTACACCAGATGGACTTGTCAAAAACAATATATATGGCTTTGAAAACTGTGATATAAGCATACTTTCATCTCCCCTTTTAGGTGCTTCTTTTACTGATTATATTATAACAGTAAAAGAAAATGGCAGAAATTTATGCGGCATAGGAAATGAGAGCGAAGAAATATTTTTATTTGTAATAGAAGGCTCATTATTAGTTTATAATGATAATGAAAAAGCAGGGCTTACAGCAGGCGGTTTTTTCTTTTCCCCTGCATCTTTTAAACTTTATTTTCAAAATAATTCCAATAATAATGCAAAAATACTTTTATATAAAAGAAAATACAAGCCACTTAATAATTTATCACCAAAAACAATATCTGGAAATATTAATAACATACCATATAAAAATTTTGAAGAAATGGATAGTGTATTTATAAAAGATTTACTGCCTGCAAATGATTTTGCTTATGATTTTAACTTTCACATACTTATGTTTAAAAGCGGTGCAGGTCATGGCTATTTAGAAACTCATATTCAGGAACATGGAGCATATATTTTATCTGGTAAAGGAATGTATAACCTTGATAACAAATGGTATGGGGTAGAAAAAGATGATTATATATTTATGGCTTCATACTGCATACAGGGCGGATATTGTGTAGGCAAAGATGATTTTATATATATTTATTCAAAAGACTGCAATAGAGATGCAGAGCTGTAAAAGATAGGTTTAAAATATTTATTAAATTAGATACTTCGCCTTTGGCTCAGTATGACATAAATGAATAAATAGCAAAATAATTATAAAAAAAGCAGTTTTAACGCATATATCGCTAAAACTGCTAATAGTATTTTTTATATATAAATAAATCTGTTTAATTTATTAATTTTTAGATTTATCTACAATTTTGCTTTTACCAAGCCAGCTCATCATGCCGCGAAGTTTTTCACCAACTTCTTCTATTTTATGGCTGTTAGAAATATTAGATAATGCATGGAAATGTGGTGCATTTACTTTGTTTTCCATCATCCATTCTTTTGCAAAAGTGCCGTCCTGAATTTCTTTTAATACTTTTTTCATTTCTTCTTTTGCAGCAGGTGAAACTACTCGTGGACCTCTTGTTAAGCCGCCATATTCTGCTGTGTTAGAAATAGAATACTGCATATTTTTAATGCCGCCTTCATATATTAAGTCAACAATTAATTTCATTTCATGCAGACATTCAAAATATGCCATTTCTGGAGCATAGCCTGCTTCAGTTAATGTTTCAAAACCATACTGGATAAGTTTTGCTAAACCGCCGCATAATACTGCCTGTTCACCAAAAAGGTCTGTTTCAGTTTCTTCTTTAAAAGTTGTTTCAATAACACCAGCTCTTGCACCGCCGATAGCTGCAGCATAAGCAAGTGCAACTTCTTTAGAATCACCTGCTGCATCTTGGTAAACTGCAATTAAGCATGGAACACCGCTGCCAGTTTCATACTGCTGACGAACTAAATGGCCGGGACCTTTTGGAGCTATCATAATAACATTTATATCTGCAGGTGGCACAATCTGTCCAAAATGTATATTAAAACCATGAGCAAATGCTAAATAAGCACCAGATTTTAAGTTTGGAGCTATTTCATTTTTATAAATTTCACCTTGTAGTTCATCTGGTGTTAATATCATAACCAAATCAGCCCATGTAGCTGCTTCTGCTACTGTCATAACTTTTAAACCAGCATTTTCTGCTTTTTTCCATGATTTACTGTCTTTTCTTAATGCAACAGCAACATCACAGCCAGAATCTTTTAAATTATTAGAATGGCCGTAACCTTGGCTTCCATATCCAATGACTGCTATTTTTTTGCTTTTAACAGCACCTAAATTGGCATCTTTTTCATAATAAACTTTCATTTGTTTACCTCATATATTTATATTTTCCCAGCTTTTATAAGCCTTATATTATTTATTATTATGTATCTGCTTAATTTTTTCCATCTCGCTTGTAGCCTTTGAGCCTCTGCCTATTGCAAGACAACCTGAGCGGATTAATTCTATTATACCATAAGGGCGGACAAGCTCTATAAAAGCCTGCAGTTTGTCATTATCACCAGTGATTTCAATTACCATGCTTTCTGGTGTAATATCTACCACATTGCCACGGAAAGTATTAACCATATTATAAATATCGCTTCTGTATTTTTGAGTAACATATACTTTTACAAGCACTAATTCTCTTTCAATATGGTTATATGATGTTAAGTCCCTTACTTTTAAAACATTAATAAGTTTACGCAGCTGCTTAATAATCTGCTCTATAATTCTATCATCACCATAAGTAACAATAGTCATCATAGATACATCATGCTTATCAGTAGAGTTTACTGTTAAACTTTCAATATTGTAGCCTCTGCCAGAGAAAAGACCTGCTATGCGGGCAAGCACACCAAATTTATTTTCAACAAGGACTGATATAATATGTCTTTTTTCCATAGCAAACTACCTTATTATCATTTCATCAATTGATGCACCTGCTGGCACCATAGGATATACATTTTCTTCCCTGTCGCACACAAAATCCATAAGCACAGGTATATCTTTTACTTTAAGAGCTTCTCTTAAAACAGCTTCTACATCTTCTACTTTTTCAGCACGCATTCCTATACAGCCATAAGCTTCTGCCAGCTTAACAAAATCAGGCTGCACTTCAAGGCATGTATCAGAATATTTTTTATTAAAAAATAACTGCTGCCACTGCCTTACCATTCCTAAAAACTTATTATTGATGATAACTGTTTTTACACCTACTCTATACTGCACACATGTTGTTAATTCCTGCATATTCATTAATATGCCGCCATCACCTGATACACAAAATACTTCTTTATCTGGTCTGCCTATTTTAGCACCCATTGCAGCAGGAAGCCCGTAACCCATTGTGCCCATACCGCCTGATGATAAAAACTGTCTTGGAAAATTATATCTGTAAAACTGGCCTGTCCACATTTGATGCTGGCCTACATCTGTAGCAATAATTGCATCGCCATTTGTAACTTTATATAATGTCTCTATAACATACTGTGGTTTAATGACTTTATCGCTGAATTTATAAGAGAAAGGTTTTTCCCTGTTCCAGCCTTTTACTGTTTCAAACCATTCATCTCTTTCCTGCCTGCACTTTTCCCACTTATAATCATCAAGATATTTATTTATCATATTCAGAACATTATAACAGTCTCCAACAACAGGTATTTCAATATCAACAGTTTTACTAATAGATGATGGGTCAATATCAATATGAGCTATTTTTGCATTTTTAGCAAACCTGTCAAGTCTGCCAGTGGAACGGTCAGTAAACCTTGTGCCGATAGCTATTATAAAATCAGATTCTGTTACTGCCATATTAGAGGCATAGTTTCCATGCATACCAAGCCAGCCTATCCACTGGCTGTCTGTTGCAGGGTAACCACTTAACCCCATGAATGATGAAACAACAGGAGTATTGACTGCATGGGCAAATTTTATTAATTCTTCTGTTGCACCTTTGCTTACTTTTACACCACCGCCAACAAATATAACAGGTTTTTTTGCTGTTTCCAATGTTTTAAGGAGTTTTTTAACCTGCATTGGATGCCCTTCTGTATTAGGCTGATAGCCTGTTAAATGCACATGTCCATTTGGCTCATATTTTACTTTTGCAGCAAACACATCTTTTGGAATATCCACAAGCACAGGACCAGGCCTGCCTGTTGTAGCAATATGTATTGCTTCATTCATAGTGTCTGCCAAATCTTTTACATCTGTTACAAGATAACTGTGCTTTACTATCGGGCGTGTTATGCCTACAATATCAGCTTCCTGAAAAGCATCTCCGCCAATTAAATTAGAAACAACCTGCCCTGTAATTACAAGCATAGGAACACTATCCATATAAGCTGTGCCAATACCTGTTACAAGGTTTGTCGCACCCGGACCGCTTGTTGCCATACATACACCTATTTTACCAGTTGCTCTTGCATAGCCGTCTGCAGCATGTGCTCCGCCCTGCTCATGACGAGGCAGGATGTGTTTTAAATCAGCATCAAATAATGTATCATAAAAACCAGTAAGAGACCCGCCGGGATAACTGAATATTACATCTACTCCATTACGCTTTAAGCAGTCTATTACAATCTCTCCACCTGAACATATCATATTAATACTCCAATATTATGGTTTACACTAAAACTATTTATCTCTTTTAAATATTGCTCCATCACCGGCACTTGATACACCTTTTGCATATTTTGCTAAGTAACCGCTTGCAGCTTTTGGTGCTGGTGCAGTAAAGTCTGCACGCCTTTTTTCAAGCTCTTCATTACTTACTTCTAAATGAATGCGTCTTTCTGGTATATTAATAGTTATTTTATCATCATCTTTTACAAGAGCAATCATGCCGCCTTCTGCTGCTTCTGGAGAAATATGACCAACACATGGCCCTCTTGTGCCGCCAGAAAATCTGCCGTCAGTAATCAATGCAACCTTAGTAAGACCAAGACCCATAATGGCAGCAGTTGGAGCAAGCATTTCTCTCATACCAGGTCCGCCTTTTGGACCTTCATAGCGGATGACTACTATATCACCATTTTTTATAACACCGCCCATAATTGCTGCCATTGCATCTTCTTCAGAGTTAAATGTTTTTGCTGTGCCGGTAAATATCATCATATCAGGCTGAACTGCACTTTGTTTAATGACAGAGCCACCGGGAGCAATATTTCCACGAAGCACTGCAATACCACCCTCTTTATGATATGGGTTATCTACTGGACGGATAATATCTTCATCATAGTTTTCTGCTGCTTTGCATATTTCTTTCACAGTCATACCGCTTACAGTAATATTATCTTCTAAATGGTTTTCAAGGGATTTCATAACAGCAGGGACACCGCCTGCAAATTCAAAATCTTCCATAAAATATTTGCCACCGGGTAGAAGACTTGTAATATGTGGTGTTTCTTTTGATAAAACATCAAAAGAATCTAAATTTAAATTAATTCCTGCTTCGTAAGCAATAGCAGGAAGATGAAGTGTAGTATTTGTTGAGCCGCCAAGAGCTAAATCTGCTTTAATAGCATTTCTAAATGCTTTTTCATTCATAATATCAAGTGGCTTAATATCTTCTTTAACAAGAGAAACAAGGCGGACACCAGAATCAAAAGCTATCCTGCGTTTTTTTGCCATACCAGCCATAGCTGTTGCACACCCCGGCATACTCATACCCATAACTTCTGTTAAGCATGCCATAGTATTAGCAGTAAAAAGACCCTGACATGCACCTTCACCAGGGCATGCTGTCATTTCCATATTAGTAATTTCATCTTCATCTATTTCACCAGTGGCAGCTTTTGATGCAGCTTCAAAAGAATCAGTAATAAAATCACGCCTTTTCATACGGTAGTTGCCACTCATCATAGGGCCTGCTGTTACAAATATAGATGGCACATTAAGCCTTGCTGCAGCCATAAGCATTCCCGGAGTAATTTTATCGCAGTTAGTAATAAAAAGCACACCATCAAGGGAGTGAGCATTTACAACACATTCTATAATATCAGCAATAGCATCACGGCTTGGCAGGCTGTAACGCATGCCAGAGTGTCCCATAGATATACCGTCACAGACACCCGGAACACTGAATATAAAAGCCTGACCGCCACCTGTATGAATGCCTTTTTCTGCAAACCTTTCAAGTATTCTCATACCGGAATGGCCGGGAATAAGGTCTGTAAAACTTGAGCATATACCAATAAATGGTGCATCCATTTGGTTTTTAGAAACACCAGTGCCATATATTAATGCTCTGTTTGGTGCACGCTGGCACCCTTTTTTTATAATATCACTTCTCATATTATTACCCTTGTATATTCACTTAAAAATTTAAATAATTAATTAAGTTATCACTATAATTTTAATTTAGCAATTACTTTTTTAAATTTTTTGAGTATGTGTAAAATCTAAAAACGATTGTAAAAAAAATGAATCAATAAAAAAGCGGTTGTTAAAAAAATGGACTTCCAAAAAAACTTTAAAAAATATACAGAAGGAGCCTTAAAAAGCAGTAAGTAAAACATTCTTTTATTTATTGCTTATCAACATTTTATCAGACTGAATAAAAAAAATAAACTTGAATACAAACTACAAGTTTGGTCTGCCAGATTAATTTATAAAAATAACTGGCTTACCCCCAAATTTTTAAACTATGCTTAAAAAAGCTATTATTAATAAAATATGTAATAATCATGTTATTAATTAATATGTATATGCAAAATATATTAAAGTATCCTGCCACCGCACATCTCAAGAATCAAAGTTTTTGTTATTTCATTCCTTATGCTCCAATTCCTTAAACATTCGCTGTTTTTTCTCCACTGCCACTGCAACTCGCTTCGCTCAGACAATCAGCTGGCAAATCGTTTCACAAAAACAGCTCATAAGAAATTAAGTCGCAAAGAGAATGAAATAACATGGGGCATCCTTTAAAAGCGGATATTAAGACATATTAATATATACTAATTTTTAAGGTCTATTTTAATTCTAGTAAATATGTTGTTTTAATTATTATATAGTTATAAGTATTATTACAAATAACGCTTGACATCCCCCCCGTGATATAGTAGAGAAAATTTTTTAGGAGGCATAACTTATGTTTGCAAATTTTATTCACCCTGTAACTGGTGAAAAAAGACAAGTTAAAATAGGGCTGAGTTGGACTCTATTCTTTTTTGGTGAATTTTTTGGAATTCCATTTTTTATTAGAAAAATGTATTCATTGGGTATAATTATATGTGTACTGAATATAGTTCATATCATAATATCATTTGTAGATGATTATTATCAAACAAAATTTTTAGTTCCATTAAGTTATGGAGAGATTGGTTTGTTATTCGTGTTGTTATTTCAGGGCAATAAAATGACTGCACAATATTATTTAAAGCAAGGTTTCAGAATTGAAAATGATGATGAACTTGTAAAGAAACAAGTAAAAATTGCATGGAAATTTACTGACGATGTATTTGTAGAAAATAATTTGAAGGAAGAAAAGTAATGAAATATTATTTACACAGAATATCTTATGAACGGGAAGTGTCATATCCTTTACTTGATAATGGTTTGTTATCTATTGGGTGGTCTGATTTCAGCAATAGAGAATTTATTGATAAAACAAGATTGGAAAGTATGCCTTATTTGGACAAATGCTTTCAAAAAGAATGGAACTATAAACCTAAAAACAGATATTGCTTATACAGATTTATTGCTGAAATGGATAAAGGGGATATAGTTATCGTTCCTAAATATCAGTCATTTGATGTTTATGAAATTTTAGAAAAAGCAGTTCCAGTTTCTGAAATAAATTTACCAGATAATTTACATACCACTAACAATAAAGAGATAATTTTTAAGAATAATCTGCTTTATATAGATGATGATGTAGTTGATTTAGGTTTTATAATCAAAGTTAAAAAGATAGCGCAAAATATTCCAAGAAATGACTATGCAGATTCCGCATTAACTGCCAGAATGAAAATGTTCCAAACTAATGCGGATATTACAGATTTAAAAGAAAGCATAAATAAAGCTGTTTGGTCATTTAAAAATAACAAGCCTATAAATTTAAGGTCAGAAATATTATATAAAACAAAAGACACTGTGCTTGATACTATAAAAACAAGCTTAAACCCTGATAAACTGGAATACCTTATAAAATGGTATTGTGAAAAAACTGGAGCATCTTCTGTTGATATTCCAGCAAAAAATTATGAAGATAAAAAAGGCGATGTTGATATTATTGCAACATTTGAAAATATAAAATTGATTTTATATATACAAGCCAAATTTCATGAAAAGGAAACAGATAACTGGGCAATAGAGCAGATAAGTGATTATTATGAAAATATATCCATTAGTAATGATGGGTATTCCCGCACAGCATGGGTAATCACAACGGCAGATAAATATAGTAAAGAAGCATTAGAAAAAGCTGCCGAAAAAAATATAACACTTATTACAGGCAGAGAGTTTGCAGAAATGCTTTTAGATGTGGGTTTTAGTGGTATGAATATATAAATATAAGGGGATTAAATATGAAAAAAATATTATTAAGTATATTTATGATAATAGTTACAGCAGGTTGTTTTGACAAAACACCAACTTGCAGTGATGAACTAGTAACAAATCAAGTCATCAAACTTTATAGAGATTATTCTATAAAAGAAATTACTAACAAAGAAGCAGAACTTAAATTTGCAAACTTAATGTTAGGAGGAGATAAAGAAGAAATTAACAAAGAATTTGCAAATATGATTAATGAAATAAAAACTATGAAAATGACTATAGAACATATTAGGACAATAAGTATTGATAAATCTGTAAATAAGCACAGCTGTCTAGGAACATTAAAATATCAATTAGAAGGTGAAAGCAGCAGTGAAGAAATAAGTTACTCATTTCAGCCTACTGATGATAAAAAAAATATATGGGTTCAAATTGATGATATAAAATAATATAAGGATAATTTACTTTCTATAATAACACACAGCTGGTTGAATATTTTATCCAGCTGTGTATTAATCTTATTATAATTCTTATGCAAAAATTTCTTTCAGTATAAATATGATAGAAAGCACAAGCATAGTTTTTGATATTTCTTTATATCTGCCTGTGCCTGCTTTAATTATTACATAAGCTAATATAGAAAGCTCAATACCCATAGCTATATTATATGTAAGCGGTGTCATTATAACAGCGATAACGGCAGGTGCAAGCTCTGTCCAGTCTTTAAAATTGATTTTTTCAACAACAGAAAACATTAATATACCTACAAAAATTAATGCAGGAGCAGTTGCAGCACTTGGCACTATTTGTATTAAGGGAGAGAAAAACATAGCAAATATAAATAAAAGCCCTATGATAACAGCAGTTAAACCAGTTCTGCCGCCAGATTCTACCCCTGTAATACTTTCAATATATGCTCCAACTGTGCTTACACCAAAAATACTGCCAGCTGTTGAGCCAAGTGCATCTGCCATAAATGCTTTTTTAGCTCTTAACATATTGCCTTTTTCATCTACAAAGCCGGCACGCTGTGCAACACCCATTAATGTGCCAATTGTATCAAATACTGCCATAAAAAGCATAGTAAATACAGCCATTAAAAAATTTGAATTTAATATATTTGAAAAATCCATCTGAAAAAATACAGGTGCAGCAGATGGCGGAACAGAAACTATCCCATCAGGCATTTTTGTAAGCCCTAATGGTATGCTGATTATTGTTACAACAACAATGCTTATTAATATTGCACCAGTTACCTTTCTTATATGAAGTATTATCATAAGCAGAAGACCAAATATAGAAAGAAGCATATTTATATTGTGGAAATCTCCATAAGTTACAAGTGTTGCATCATTATTAACTATGATGCCTGCACTTTGCAGACCTATAAACATTAAAAATATTCCAATACCTGCAGGTATCCCCATTTTTAAAGAAATAGGGATAGCATCCATAATTAATTCCCTTATTCTTCCCACTGTAATAAATATAAAAAGAACACCAACAATAAAAACAGCAGCCAAACCTTCCTGCCATGAAAGCCCCATAGATTTAACTATTACAAATGCAAAAAATACATTTGATGTCATACTTGTTGCAAGACCGATAGGATAGTTTGCATATAGTCCCATTAATATACTTGCAAAAGCAGCAGCTAAACATGTAGCTGTAATTAAAGCATCTCTAGGCATACCAGAATTTGACAGTATATCAGGATTTACAAAAATAATATAACTCATAGTCATAAATGTTGTAAGACCTGCAATGATTTCTCTTTTTACAGTGCTGCCTGAAAAAGTTATGCCAAAAAACTTATCTAACATAAATACCCCTTGAAAAAAATTATATAATCTCATAAGAATTCAGCACACATTATAACTATGCAGAATACTTTTATATTTGATAAATATGGTTAAATATCGCATATTTTTTAAATTTTACTTGTATTTAACCACATATTTTATATAGTATAATACTTTAATTTATAATATATATTTTTGCAATAAATTCTTAAATTCAGGTATTACATGAAAAAGACAGCTTTTATTTTATTAATAATTTTTGCTTTTTACTATAAAAGTTTTGCAGCAGCTGCTATAATAAAATCAGAAATAGATATTAATCTTAATATGATTAAAGGAAGTATTACTATAACTTCCACAAAAGCAGAAACTGTTACAGTATCACTTTATCATGATATGCAGCTTTTAAGCAGTGATAAAAGAGTAAAATATAATAAAAACCGTAACGAATACACTATAAGCCTTGATGGCTTATCTCCTGTAATATTATCATACATTAAAAACATTACTGATACATCAGATACTATCAGCAAAGATTTTATTTCAATATATTCAAGCATTGTGCCAGCAGTTACAAATATTGAAAATGCTGAGCTTTATATTAATATACCTGAAAATTTTCAGGGGCTTGCAAGCCAGTTTGTAACATTTAATAAAAACGAAAATACAATGCTTTTTACATATAATTCTCTGCCAGAAAATATATATTTTGCAGCTTCAAGTAACTATATTGTCAAAAAAATAACACAAAATCATATTGATATATATACACTTTTATTTAAAGAGCATGAAAATTTAAGCTATAAACTTCTCCAAAAAGCAGCCTATTATATTGAAATATATGAAAACCTGTTTGTATCACACTTTCCATATCATAATTTTATTGTAGTAGAAGATGTAAACCCTTACGGTCATGCACTTGCTTCTATGGCAGTATTTGGCTCATCTATTATTGATAAAGATTTTGTTGCAGAACGCTCGCTGGGTCATGAAGTGCTGCACCAGTGGTTTGGGGCAGCTATTGAAAGCAGCATGGCAGATGGCAACTTTTTAGAAGCGATTACCACATATTTTTCTGATTATTTCTATGAAAAAGATGACAGAATTAAATACAGAAAAGATATATTGATAAAATATCAGGCTTATGCAGCAGCAAAAAGTTTCCCTTTAAAAGAGTTTATATATAATGCTGGCAAAAAAGAGCAGTCTATAGGTTACGGCAAAGGGCTTATGGTGCTGCATATGGCTAAAAACAAAGCAGGTGATGATGCTTTTATGGCTGGCATTAGAAAATTTATAAATGATAAGCTTTATTCAACTGCATCTTGGAAAGATTTACTTTCATATATTGGTATGGATAATGATTTTTATACAAACTGGATATTAAGTAAAGATAATATTATCCTTGCAGTAAATAATGTTTCTTTTCAAAATAAGATACTTTCTTTTAACTTAATCAGAAAAGGCGGGGAAGATGAGATAAATATTCCATTTACCCATATTTCAGAAAACAATGCTGTAACTGGTAAATTTAAAATAAAAACAGGTGTAAACCAAATAGTATATAACTTAAAATCTGATAATGATACATTTATAATAGATGATAGGTATGATTTAATGCGGGCATTATATCCTGCAGAAATCATCCCGTCATTTGATTATCTTTTTGGTGCTGATGAAATATTATTTGCAGGTAATAAAAATGAGGATAATACATTCAGAGAAATATTTCCTAACATATCAGAAGCTATCCATATTAGAAAACTAAGCCTGCACCATTTAAAAGACAGAAATGTTATTATATCTATGGAAAACACTGTTCCGCAGACTGTGGCAGAGCTTTTAAAAAGCACACTGACTTTTACTTTTGAGATAAGTAATACTACATATAAAGTAGTGAGAAACCCATATTCTCAAGGGGATAAGTTTATTATGTTTTCTTTTAATAACACAAAAGAAAGCCTGAATAAGCTTGCCCATTACGGCTCTTATTCTTATATAGCACTTAATAAAAATCAAGTAACTGCAAAAGAAAAAAATACTACGCCAAATGGAATAAAAATATTTGGCAGATAGAGGAATATAATGAAAAAAATTTTACTTTCAAGTTTAATTTTAATGATGTCATACTCATTCAGCTTTGGTGCTGTGTATAATCAGGATAATAGAATTCCAGTGCCTTATGTGCTGAAAACAATAAAAGATTTTGAAAATAATGCAAATACTTATGAAAAAGCTTTAATGCGTAAAAATATACTTCATAAACTTTCTATATATGGAGTAAATAAAATCCCTGATATAAATGATGAAGTGATAGGATTTATTTTCCACATGATTAAATTAAATATAGGTGAAAAGAAATTTCAGGCTGGCTTAAATAAAATGGCAGATTTAAAAGATATGCCTTCTCTTACATGGCTGCAAATATTAAGATGTTTTGAAGATGTTGATGCAGACAGCTTTTATGATGCTTATTTTTCTAAAAATCCACTTATTAAATTAACAGTAACAAATGCAGAATACATTTCTGAAAAAGGAAACTATTATATTTCATTTACTCTTTTAAGAAAATATGGTGATAAAATAGTAAATATTCCTTATGTAATAGAATATGATGATAAGAAAGAATATGGCAGACTGCAGTCAAGCATAGACAGAGAAGAAACTTTCAAAGTGCCTGTTAATACTGGTGCAGTTAAGCTTGTTTTAGACCCAAACTATCATGTAATAAGAATGCTTAATGATAATGAAAAATCACCTGTTATTGCTGATATTTTAAATAAGGAAAATATCTTGTATATAGACAAACACTATGATAGTGCAGTATATTCTGTATTTAAAAATCTAAAATTTGTGTATGATGATGAAGTAAAATTTAGTGATTTAGAAAATTATGATGTTATTATTGGAAGTTATGATAATAAAATTGCTAAATTTTTTGCAGATAAGCGTATAAGCAGCACAGATAATTCTGAATATTTTATTTTTAAAAATCCTTTAAATAAAGATAAATATATTTTAATTGCCAATAATATACATGCAGGAAGTATACATTTATTAGAAAATTATGCTTTTAATCAGGAATTGATTTTTAAAAATGATAAACTTATTTCTAAATCAAATATGCAGACAGATATGGGTATAACTGTATTAGAGCATGAAAAAGATGTAATAATAGATGTTAAAAAACTTGATACATTTCAAGATATGATGAAAAAAGCTGCTGTATATAAAGTAATATTTGCGGGAGAAAGCCACAATGAATATTCTCATCATGCTAACCAGCTTGCTTTAATAGAATATCTTAATAACTCTAAAAAGAAAACTGCAATAGCTATGGAGATGGTGCAGTATAAATATTTAAATGTGGTAAATGACTTTGTAAAGGGCAGAATTACAGAAAAAGAAATGCTTGATGGCATTGATTATTATAACAACTGGAGCTTTGATTATTCTCTTTATGCCCCAATATTCAGATATGCAAGGGATAATAATATAGATATAATTCCACTAAATATTGAAAGAGAAATTACATCAAAAGTATATCAAGGGCAGATTGATAATTTAACTGAAGAACAGAAGCTTGCTCTGCCTGAACGCATGAGAATTATAAATAATGAATATGAAAATAAAATTAAATCAATTTTTAAAATGCATGCAGACAGCACAAATAAATTTACAGACTTTTTCATATCTCAAAATATCTGGGATGAGATTATGGCAAAACATTTAGCAGATTATAGAAAAGCAAACCCTGATACTTCCATTGTTGTAATATGCGGAAACGGTCATGCAGGCAAAAATTCTGGCATACCACTCAGGTATAAAAGGCTTACAGGGGAAGACAGCTTTGTTATAATGCAGGGCGAACCTATAAACCATGAAGAAACAAATGCAGATGTTTATATTTATCCTGAAGAAATAAAAAGTAAAGGAACACCAAAAATAGGTGTTGTAATCGCTGCAAATGATAAAGAAAATGGTATAGTAAAAGTAGAATCAGTTACTAAAAAATCACCAGCTGATAAAGCAGGTATAAAAAATGGTGATGTAATTGTTAAATGTGGTTACCATGACATAAAAAATATTGGCAGCTTAAAATATGCTCTTTATGAAAAAGGGTATAATGGTATTTTAGAATGTGAAATAAAACGGGGGAAAAACATTCTAAATAAAAGTATCAAACTTTTTGAGTATGATGACAGCTCAGAAATGGATGAAATGATAAAAAAACACATAGAAAAAATGAAAAAGAAATAGTTACAGGATATAGTATAAGGTTACTGTGATGAATAATGCTGTAAAGATTTTTAAAGCACTTGGAGATGAAAACAGGATAAAATCATATATTCAAAGCTATTTTACCACCAGAAAAAAGCAGGCATATTTTAAATAAATATAAAGGCATATCTGCTTAATAATATGGAAATGTTTTTATAAAGGTGATGTATGAAAATAAATATTGCAGGCATTGTAATTATTATATTAATCATTGCAGCTGTGTTCGCATTAAAAAAATGTAACAGCATTGAAAATATATCTGCTGATTTATTAAGTTTTGATTTAAATGTCACAGAAGCAGTTGATTTTGATAAGCTCACTTCCAAAGGGCTGCCTGTAATAGTTGATTACGGTGCAGAGCAATGCATACCATGTAAAAATATGGCTCCAGTTTTAGAAAAATTAAATAAGGAAATGTCTGGCAGAGTGTATATTAAGTTTGCTGATGTTTGGAAATATCCTGATATAAATAAAAATATATATGCTAAAATTATACCATATCAAGTTTTCTTTGACAAAAACAGCAAACCTTATGAGCCAAGTATGGAAGTATTATCTTATGTTAATTTTATTACAAAAACAGATAATGGAAAACATGCATTTACTATGCATATAGGTGAATTAAAAGAAAACCAAATGCGAATGATTATAAAAGATATGGAAAAATAATTGGATGGACTTACACCTTTACAGGAAAAAGCAATTTATTTATTGGCTTAGTTCAAAATTTTCGGGTGATTTCACTTCCTGCCCCTGCTGTGTCATACTGAGCCTGCAATATAGCGAAGTATCTAAAAACATAAGATAATATACTATTCACTGTTTCTTAAAATAATATCAAATTGTATAAAATACTATAATTTTATTTTACAAAAAAAAAGCAAAATGATATATATATTTATCATAAAAGAGTGAAATATATGGCAGATATAATATTGTTAGAAATAGAAGAAGATATTCGCCTTGCTGCTCAGATTGTAGCAAAAAGGCGTGGGATAGATTTAAAAGTATATGCAGATTATTCTGATTATAAAAAAAATATGCAAAAAGACGACACTGTTTATTCTTCTAATATAGTAGAATGTAAAGAGCATAACTGCTGCTATATTAAGAAACCTTATACAGCTCATCAGTTATTAGAGATTATAAGCATAGTGAGGTGAAAATGACACAATTACAAGAAAAAGAATGCTTAAAAGGCAGGTTTGTTCATCTTCATCTGCATACTTTATATTCTGCCCTTGATGGTGCAATTAAAATAAAAAAACTGGCAGAAAAGTTAAAAGCAAACGGAATGGAGGCCTGTGCTATTACTGACCATGGCGTAATGTATGGTATAATAGATTTTTATAATACTATGAAAAAAGAGGGTATAAAGCCTATTATTGGCAGTGAGTTTTATATTTCTCCAGACAGCCGTTTTAATAAAAAAGACCATTATAAACAAGGTGATGATACTAACTATCATTTAGTATTACTTGCTGAAAATAATGATGGTCTGCAAAATCTTTACAAGCTTTCTACCATAGGGTTTTTAGAAGGATTTTACAGAAAACCGCGTATAGATAAGGAAACATTAAGGCAGTATTCAAAAGGAGTAATAGCTCTTTCTGCATGTTTAGGTGGAGAAATATCTCGTAAGTTTTTAAAAGAAGGTTATGAAGCAGCCCGTAATGCTGCCCTTGAATATGATGAAATACTTGGCAGAAATAATTATTTTTTAGAGATACAGGAAAATGGTATCCCAGAACAGAAAATAGTAAATAATCAGCTTATCCAAATATCAAAGGAAACAGGTATACCACTTGTTGCTACATGTGACAGCCATTATTTAAATAAGGAAGATTATTCATCACATAATATATTAATGCAGATTCAATTAGGGCAGGTAGGCGATGAAAAACGCAAGCCTAGATTAAAGCCTGTGGATGCTTCTCAGCAGATAAAAACAGATACTACTTCACAAATGAAAGGGGATATTAACGGTTATCTTGCCAGAGAAGATGACTTAGATGATTTAAGCAGAGATACTTCTGATACATTAGACCCTGCAATAATGCACTCCCGCAGCGGCAAAATGGATTATTCCAGTATGCTTTATGTAAAAACTCCAGATGAAATGTATAATGATTTCAGCTACTGCACTGAAGCTGTTGAAAACACTGTTAAGATAGCAGAAAGATGTAATATAAGCATAACTTTTGGCATAAACCACCTGCCACAGTATGAAGTGCCAGAAGGTTATACACTAGAATCATATTTTAGAGAGCTTTCAGCAAAAGGGCTTAAAGAGCGTCTTAAAAAAGTGCCTGAAGAACAGCATCATATATACTGGGAAAGGCTTAATTATGAACTTGAAATCATTATTATGAAAGGCTTTGATGCATACTTTTTAATAGTGTGGGATTTTATTAACTATTCAAGACAAAATCATATTCCAGTAGGTCCAGGCAGGGGCTCTGGTGCAGGCTCTCTTGTTGCTTACTCCCTGACTATTACAGATATTGACCCTATCAGGTTTAAACTTTTCTTTGAAAGGTTTTTAAACCCAGAGCGTGTCAGTATGCCAGACTTTGATATAGATTTCTGCATAAAAGGCAGAGATGATGTTATAAAATATGTAAGCCAGAAATATGGAGAAGAAAAAGTATCTCAAATAGTAACATTTGGCACATTAAAGCCAAAAAATGCTGTCCGAGATGTATGCAGGGTATATAATACTCCACTTGTAGAAGTGAATAAACTTGCAAAATCTATTCCTGATGGTCCAAGTATCACTACATTCCAAAAGGCCTATGATGCAGACCCTGAATTATACAGCAGGTTTGAAAATATAGAGCATGGGGCAGAAATCCGCAAACACAGTGAAAATTTAGAAGGCTCTATCCGTCAGGTTGGTATGCATGCTGCCGGTGTTGTAATAGCAGATAAACCACTTGTAGAATATGCACCACTTGCAAAAGGTCCAAAGGGCGAGGTTATTCTACAGTTTGAAAAAGGTGCGGCAGAAGCTGTTGGGCTTATTAAGTTTGACTTTTTAGGTCTTAAAAACTTAACAATTATTGATGAAGCAGTAAAAAGGATACATGCCACAGTAGATAAAGATTTTGATGTAGACCATCTTCCACTTAATGATAAAGAAATATATGAGATGCTTCAGCATGGAGATACATCTGGAGTATTCCAGCTGGAAAGTGCCGGTATGAAATCACTGCTTAAAAGATTAAGACCTACAGTGTTTGAAGATATTATTGCAGCTAACGCTTTATACCGTCCGGGACCTATTGAAAGCGGCATGCTTGACAGTTTTATAAAAAGAAAACACGGAGAAGAAGAAGTAATATATCCTTTTGAAGAAATCAAAGATATATTAGAAGAAACTTATGGTGTCATAGTTTATCAAGAGCAGGTGATGCAGATAGCTCAGGTTTTAGGCGGCTACTCTCTTGGTGCTGCTGATATGCTAAGGCGTGCTATGGGTAAGAAAAAGAAAGAAGAAATGGAAAAAAACAGAGCCATATTCTTATATGGTGATGAAGAAAAAAATATTCCGGGTGTGCAAAAGTTAGGAAAAGATGTGCAGAAAGCATCAGATTTATATGATTTGATAGATAAATTTGCAGGCTATGGGTTTAATAAATCACACTCTGCTGCTTATGCTTATATTGCATACCAGACGGCTTATTTAAAAGTGAAATATCCAAAAGAATATATGAGTGCATTGTTATCTGTTTCTATTGATAATATTGATGATGTAGTAAAATATATAGATGAATGTTCCAGAATGGGTATAAAAATACTGCCGCCAGATATTAATAAAAGTTACTTTGATTTTAGAGTGGAGGGCGATGCTGTCCGCTTTGGTCTTGGAGCTATAAAAAGTGTAGGTCAGGCTGCTATTGAATCATTTATCATAGAGCGTGAAAAAAATGGCAAATATAAAAGTATATATGATTTATGCGACAGAATGGACTTTAAATCAGCTGCCAACAAAAAAACAATAGAAGCATTTATTTATTCAGGCACACTTGACTGTTTTGGAAAATCAAGGCATCAGCATACATGTGTATATATGTCTGCTCTTGAAGCTGCAGCAAGCAAAGCAAAGGACAGAGAAAAAGGCTTTGGCTCAATAGAAGATTTCTTAACTGGTGAACGAGAAGAATATTATCCAAATGTGGAAGAACCGCCTGCAAAAGTGCTGCTTTTAAAGGAAAAAGAAATACTAGGCTTTTACTATTCAAGCCATCCATTAAAGGAATATAATAAATATATAGAAACTTTTGCAGAAGATATGGAGCTTGTAAACAGTATGCGAAGTGAAGGTGAAGTTTTAGTTGCAGGTATGATTAAAAGCATACGCCATCATATTACAAAAAGTAAAAAGGAAAAAATGGCTTTTTTAGAGCTGGAAGATACAAAAAATAGTGTAGATGTAGTAGTTTTTCCAAAAATGTATGCAGATAATATCATGCACTTAAATGAAGATAATATAATAGCTGTTCAGGGAATGTTTACTCCAAATAATGAAGATGGCACAGGCTCTATTACTGCTAGAAAAATTATGACATTAGGGCATGCATTAGAAGAAAATACTGCCACACTAAAAATCACAATAGATACTGAAAAATCAACACCTGACAGAGTGTTTCAAATAAAAACTCTGATTGCACGGTTTAAAGGCAGACTGCCTGTAAATATAATATTCATTTTGCCAAATAAATACAGGGTATCAATGAGTGTATCAGAAGAATATGAAGTATGCCCTGAAATAGAATTTTTAGAGCTTTTAAAACAGGTGCCGGGTGTTATAGATATTGAGTTTGTGCAGACAGGTGACATCACATATTCATTAGATTTAGAAACAGAAAATTATACAATGGATACATGGAGTATAGCATAATGAAAAAAACACTAACAATAGCGGGAAGCGACAGCAGCGGCTGTGCAGGCATACAGGCTGATATTAAAACAATGGGGGCATTAGGTGTATTTGGAATGAGTGTTATTGCAGCAGTTACTTCCCAAAATACACTTGGTGTTACATATATTGAAGAATTAAGCACAAAATCAATTATTACACAGATTGAAGCAATTTATGATGATTTGGCACCTGATGCTTTAAAATCTGGTATGCTTTTTTCAAAGGATATAATAGAAGCGGTAGCAGATATATTAAAAGCAAGAAATAAAAGCCCTTATGTGCTGGACCCTGTAATGGTTGCCACAAGTGGTGCAAAACTTTTAAAAGATGATGCTATTTCTTATATGGTGGAAAAACTTTTCCCACTTGCTTATATAGTTACGCCAAATATACCAGAAGCAGAGCTTTTAAGCGGTATGAAAATAGAATGTCAGGAACATGTTGATAAAGCATGCAGGAAAATAAAAGATATGGGCGCACAGAATGTTATTATAAAAGGGGGACATTTCAACGACAAAGAATCTGTTGATACATTATTTGATGGTGAAAACCACTATGAAATATCTGCCGTGCGTGTAATAACAAAAAATACTCACGGAACAGGCTGCACTTATTCTTCTGCTATATGTTCATATCTTGCATTAGGCTTTAATTTGCTTGATGCTGTAAAATATGCCAAGCAGTATATAACATCTGCTATAATCTATGGAGCAGAAATGAATATAGGCAGTGGCAGCGGGCCTGTAAACCATTTTTTTGAAAATATAAAAAATAATAATGACGGCACAATATCTTTTGGGAGCTGCAGCTGTGGCTGAAATATATAAGGAATATGACTGCTTTGCTTATTTCTACAATAAATACTGGACTATTAATGCTCCGCTTTATTTAGAAAAAGCATTAGATATTCTTCTGCTTGAAAAATTAGAAGAAAATGCACATATTTTAGATGTATGCTGCGGCACTGGCAATGTGGCAGGCCTTTTGCATGAAAGGGGCTATAACATAACAGGGCTTGACGGCTCAAGCCTTATGCTTGACTATGCAAAAGAAAATGCTAAGGCAGTTGAATTTATTCAGGCAGATGCAAGAGATTTTAATTTAGGCAGAAAATTTCAAGCCATAACATGCCTTTTTGACAGTATAAACCATCTTTTAAATCAAGATGATGTATTATTAGTATTTAAAAATATTTATGAGCATTTAGAAGAACATGGAATATTTGTTTTTGATGCAAACTCGCTTTCATCATCGCAGGATGTAGATTTAAGTGATTTTTCTGCTGTAGAAAGTAATGAAGTTTTTATTTCACAAGGCTCATATAACAGTATAGAAAAATTAATAACATACTCTTTAACTGCATTTATTAATGAAGATAGTAAATGGGTAAGATATGATAACAAAATATATGAAAGATATTATGAAGAAGAGCTTTTAATATCTTTGCTTAAAAAAGCAGGCTTTAGAAATACTGCCTATACTTATGGGGCAGATATTGGAATAGAGCCTTTTGAAGACAGGGTATTTTTTACTGCATGGAGATAGTATGAATAAGCTGATTTTATTTTTATTTATGTGTTTAATTTCCTTCAATGCTTACAGTGCAGATTTACAGGGTATAGGTTATGGCTCTACAATGGAAGAAGCAAAGCAGGAAGCACTGTCAGATTTATCTGCATCAGTGAAAGTGCAGGTATATTCAAAGCATGAGCAGACAACATATAAAAATAAAAACAAAATAAAGTCAGATTATACACGCTGGACAAAGCTTTCAACAAATGTGCCTCTGCTTAATCCATCAATATATTATTCTAAAGAAAACGGAAAGCATAAAGCCACTGCAGTTATTGATAATCCTGCATTATACAGTAAAAAATTGACAGATATTGCAGAGCGTATTGATGAGATGACAAAAAATATAAAAACTGGCAGCGATAAAACATTAAATTACAGAGTATTAAAATCTGTTCAGAGCTTGTATGATGAATATGAAAGCTATCAGGCAGTGGCAGATGTGCTTGGCATAAAAGATTATCTGCTGCCTAGAATAAGCAGTGCAGAAGCATTAAAAATGATACTTGAAATGCAGGAAACACCACCAAGTTTAGAGGTAGCTGCAGAAGTGCTTACAAAAGATATGAATGAAAAAAATATCTATGTAGCACCAGTTATGTATGCAGGCAAAGAAAATATTACAGAGTTTGGTGCATTTTTTAAAGATATGCTTTCAACTAAGGTAAACTCTGTAGAAGTAGAAGAAGACGGCAGAAATAAACTCCGCTGCTCATATACACAAAGCGGAAATGATATAATTATGGCATGCTCACTTATTACCGGCATATCAAAAGTATTAAAATCATCAGCTGTTAAAATACCAAAAGAGCTTGTTACAATGCAGGCAGTGCCAAAAACTGATACATCATCTATTTTAAATACATATACACCACTAAAAACAGATTATAAAATATGGATAAAAATATCCACAGACGGAGACCCGACATTTTTACGAGAAAATGAGCCTTTTACTCTATTTGTTAAAGCAAATAAAGCAGGATATATATATTTTATTACAATGAATAATGCAGTAGACGGAGAAGCTAATATTTTACCTTTAGACTGGAATAATAAGTTTATTAAATATATTGATGAAAAAAATATAAATAAATGGGTATGTATAGGTCATTACAGGGTCAAAGCACCTTTTGGCAGCGAAAGTTTATATGCCTTTGGGCTTGAAAAAGAGCCAATGGCTGAATACATTGTGCCAGAATATACTCTTGATAAAATAGGATATTTAAAAAATGTCCGCCCTGAAGTGCTTTTGCAGGATGTATTATACCTTTTTAAAAGACAGCAGGGAGATAAAACTATGACATCTATTACATTTACAACAGCACCAAACAGAAAGAAAATGCAGTAAGGTGATATATGAAAAAATTATTTATTACAGTAATTATTTTTTATGCATTTAATTTATCAGCTGCACCAAAGATAGATTACAGTAAAGCATATTATATATCAAGCAGCGCAGCAACAGAACAGCTGGCAGTTTTTGGCAGTTTTGACGGCAATATCAGGCTGATAGATGCAGAAACTTCTGATATAATACTTCTTGATAATGCACATAAAAAACCAGTCATATCTATGAGTGTATCAAAAGACGGAAAGTATTTAGTAAGTGCTGGGCAGGATGATGTGATTATTTTTTGGGATATTGAACATTATAAAGAAATTAAGCGGATAGTAAAGCCCGCAATGGGTGTGCGTGCTGTGGCATTAAGCCCAAAAGCAGATAAATTATATATTGCCTATCCTGCTGCCATTTATGAATATGAAACAAAAAACTGGGTGAATACTGGGATTTATGAAGGCTATAAAAATGGTATTTATTCTATTGCAGTAAACGGCAGTGGTAAAATATTGGCTGCTGGCTCAAAAACTGGGGATATTTATATTACTGATTTAGAAAAAGGTGAAATCACTGATACTTACAGGGCAGGCAGGCAGTTAATTATGAGCCTTGATTTTGCAGGTGATAAAGATATTTTAATCAGCGGCGGATATGATAACACAGTCCGAATATATAATCTAGGCAGAGCAAAACCTGTAAAAGAGTTTTCACTTTTTAAAGATGCAGTAAAATCTGTAAAGTTAAATAATGATGGCACTCGTGCTGCAATAGGCTCATCAGACGGCACAGCTTTAATTTATAATATATCATCAGGGCAGGTGATAAATCAAACTATATCTGAAGATGGAGAAATAACATCCCTGTCTGCACCGAAAAGCCTTAATTTTACAGCATATGGCAAAGGCACAGCATTTCAAGAAGAACGATATGGAGTTATAGCATACCCAAATAAAAATGGAGTATTCAGAAAACTTTATTCTATGCAGGAAAGCGATATTATAATATCAGAAAAAGACTATATAAATGGCAGGGGCAGTTTTGGAGAATATATATCGTCATATAATCGGGGAAATAAAGAAACAATGACAGAAATAATGGAAAACTATTTCAGACAGGATAGGCTGAAAGTAACCCTGCCGTAAAATATGTTATTTTAAGATAATAAGCTAACTTAAAATAAGAAAATCCTTATTTTAAGTTCAAGGCTGAAGTTAAAATAACAGCTTGCTTATTTTAAGATAATAGGTTAACTTAAAATAAGAAAATAAAAAAGGTCAGATTTTATGGAAAGAGGTTTACAGGGCAGATATGAGATATTAAGACTTGGAGGAGAAGAAGTTCGTTCATTTATCCCCAATGAATTGCCTTTAAAACAGCTTTTACAGTTAAATACAGAAATTTCTAAAAAGCTGGATAATGCACTTGTATCATTAGGCAGGCTTGACAGTATTTCAGAAATACTGCCAGATTCTTCATTATTTTTATATATGTATGTAAGAAAAGAAGCAGTCCTATCATCTATGATAGAAGGCACTCAGTCTTCAATATCAGATTTATTAGTATATGAATTAGAAGGCATTCCAGGCGTCCCTATGGATGATGCAATGGAAGTAAGTAACTATGTTAAAGCATTAGAATATGGTGTAAAGTGCATAGATGAAGGTTTTCCAATATCCAGCAGATTATTTAAAAAAATACATAATATATTATTATCAAAAGGCAGAGGCAGCAAAAAAGAGCCGGGGCAGTATAGATTAAGCCAGAACTGGATAGGCGGCACAAGACCTGGTAATGCGGTATATGTGCCACCGCCACCAGATATGGTAGATAAATGTATGGGTAATCTTGAAAATTTTTTACATGATATAAAAAGTGTTACACCTGTATTACTGAAAGCCGCCATAAGCCATGTGCAGTTTGAAACAATACATCCATTTTTAGATGGTAATGGTAGATTAGGCAGGCTTTTAATTTCCCTGCTGCTTTATGAAAATAAAATTTTACAAAAGCCGTTACTATATTTAAGCTTATATTTCAAAATTCACAGGCAGGAATATTATGAGCATTTAACAAATGTAAGAGTAAAAGGTGACTGGGAAAAGTGGATAGATTTTTTTGCAGATGCTGTTATCCATACATCTAATCAGGCTGTAAGAACAGCAAGAAATTTAATAAATCTGATAAATGATGATGAAGCAAAAGTAAATAACATAGGCAGGGCATCAAGCACAGCATTAACAGTATACAGATGCTTTGTAAAAAATCCTATATTAAATGCTGGTGCAATACAAAACCAAAGCAGTTTAAGCACAGCAACTATACATTCAAGTTTGGAAAATTTAGTTACTTTAGGTATATTAGAAGAAGTTTCACAAAAGAAAAGAAATAAAATATTTGCATATAAAGAATATATAAATATATTAAATGAAGGCACTGAATAAGATTAAGATATGGTAGATTGTTTTTAAAAATTATCTATAAGTCAATATTTTTAATTCCATCTTATGCTTTATTTCCTGCCAGTTAGGTATTTTGCTAGAAAGCAGGGCATAGAATTCTTTTGAATGGTCTTTATAATAATAGTGGCATAGTTCATGTGTTATCACATATCGGATAGATTTTTTATCTACCATAATTAATGCAGGGTTAAGTATTATTGTATTATTTAAGTAACTGCCCCAGCGTTTATTTAATTGCCTTATTTTAAGTCTAGGTGTTTCCATATCTTTAAATGTAGCAAGGCAGTTTAAAAGCTCTTTATAAAATATTACTTCTGCTTTATGATACATAAATTTATCAAGTATATTTTTATTATATTCTATATTATCATGCTGTTTTGTATAAAGGAAAAACCTATTTTTATTAAATGTAACATAATCACTTTCAGATTTTTCTACTTTTAGCATATACTGCCTGCCAAGATATTTTACATTAGAGCCAGAAACATAACTTTGCACTTGCTTATTTTGGAACTGCTTAAAATATTCTAGTTGTTTAAAAGCCCATACTGTCCGTTTTTCAATAAATTTATTAATAATGCATTCTTCTGCTTCTAATGGTGCTTTTAATGTAATATTTAAATCTGGGTGCACAATTAAAGCAAGTGTTTTTCTATTTTCTTTTTCTATTAATATTTTTTCTTTAATATATTTATAAATATCCATTAATTACCTATTAGCCACAGCAATATTCCATATTTCTTCTGAAAGAGTGCCTATTTTATTATAATCTGTCAGTTCAAGTTCATCTATAAAGTAGTCTTGTATCATATTAAGCACTTTATTTTTAATATCTATTTTCTTATGAAAATCTACTTTTTTATTTTGAGCTATAATATTATAAATATATAAAGTGATTTCCGCTACTTCTTGCAGGTTTTTATCCCTAAATTCATTTTTTAATTTCCTAAAATAAGGATGAGTATTAGTATTATTTCTAATACTATCTGGTAAGTTTTCAGAATTATCTTTATATGCTGTAACTTGTTCTTGCACTTGTTTTACTTCCTGTAAAAGTGCATCAATATCTTCTTCTTTTATAAGTTTAAGCCTTTTAATAATATCATCAATTATATCTGAAAATTTTTGATAAAATTCTTCATCTTGAGAATATCTTTCTTTAATAATTTTTTTAGTTTGTGCAGCGATTGCATCAGCTTGTGATTTTTTAGAAAGCCCTGTTTTATTATCTTCAATAAAGCTATTAAATTCTTTTGAGTTACTAATATTTATTTCTTTTGTAAGTACAGTAACTTCATCAGCTGATAAATGTTCATCTAATATTTTTTTCAGTTGGTTTTTATATTTAGAAAAGTCAATAATTTCAGCCATTGCAATTTTAGTAGCCTTTTTTATTTCCACATAGCTTTTAAGTGTATTTTTATATTCACTAATCGCAGCAGGGGAAAGTTTTGTATAAAAATCTGGCAGTGAAAGGCAAGAATTAAATACATCTATACACTTATTTACATTATTATAAAAAAGTTCTCTTTCAAAAGAGTTATCAGCTTGTTTTAAAAAGTCTACATATTTTTCAATAGGTGCAGTATTAGGAATATTTTTAAATGTTTTTCTCATTTGGTTAAAAATATTTTGTAATTCCGCTATTAAATCATCTGTATTTTTCAGCATATTTTCCACATCGCTTGGGTTAAAGCCAGAAAAAAGCTGCATAGCATCTTTTAAGTTTTGGGCATTAGCAGAATAATCTATAATAAGCCCATTATTTTTTTTCTGTTTGTTATTATCTCCGTCAAACACTCTATTTACTCTAGCTATAGCCTGCATTAAGTTATGGTTTTCTAGCTGTTTTACAAGGTAAAGCACAGTATTTCGTGGAGCATCAAAGCCAGTTAAAAGTTTATTAACTACTATTAATATTTCTATTTCATCAGTATCTTTTTTAAATTTATCTATCGTTTCTCTTTCATATTTTTTAAGTGATTTTTCTTTTTTAATATTTTCTAAAAATTTTGCTACCACATTATTATAGTCTATATCTTCATCATCAGTAGAGCCAGTATTATCATATTTATTATCATCAGAAATCACTACTGCCGTATTAAGCACTTTATCTTTTTTTACAGACTGATGATATTCTTGAAACCATTTGTGAAAGCATACTGCTGCATATTTAGATGGTGCTACTATCTGCCCTTTAAGCCCTGAGCCTTTAAAATTAGCTATAAAATGCTCATATATATCTGTTGCCACCACATATATATATTTACTATTTTCTTTCATTAAAGTGCTAGAAACATATTTTTTTATTAAATCTTGCTTTTGTTTTTCATTTAATGTTTTAGTGATTCTATCAAACTTAAAATCAGCCATTATTTTATCAAGTTTTTGTTCTGCAAACCTGCCTTGATATACAAGCTCACATACTGCCTTATCAATTTCAGCATCTTTCATTTTATATGTATCTATTAAGTTATTATTAAATTTTTGTATTGTTCTACTTTCTGTTTTTGTCATAAGCGGTGTGCCAGTAAAGCCAATAATACAGGCTTTTGGCATAACTGCTCGCATAGTGGCATGTGTAATACCATCTTGAGTTCTATGGGCTTCATCTACAAATATAAAAATATCGCTATCATCATCTATACATTCAGTAATATTAAATTTATGTATAAGTGTAGTAGTAATAGAGTTATATTCTTTTGTTTTTAATCTATCTACTAAATCTTTTCCGCTACTAGCTTTTTCTATTTTTGTACCAAGGTTATTATTTACAAAAGTATCTTTTATCTGCTCATCTAAATCTATTCTATCTGTAACAATGAATATGCGGGCAAGTGGTATTTTTTTAAGTATAAGTTTTGCAAGTATTACCATAGTAAGAGATTTGCCACTACCTTGTGTATGCCATATAAGCCCACCATTTCGCACACCATTTTCATTATATGTGCTAAGGCTTGCAAATGTTTTTTTCACTGCAAAATATTGGTTATAACGGGCTATTTTTTTAATATTTTTATCAAAAAGTATAAAGTTTTTAATAATATCTATAACCCTTTCTTTTTGTAAAAGCCCATATATACCTATATCCTGCTCTGATGGTTCATCATTTATTGTATAGTTATATTTTTTTATGCTTAAGTCTTTTAATACCTTATTTAGAGTATCATCATCTAATTTATTATTTATAGTATATAATAGTTTATCATTATATTCATCAGTAGTATATTTTTCTTTCCACATATTATAATAAGCATTTGGAGTTTTATATGTGCCATATTTTAAGTTAGTAATATTTGTAGCTATATATATCTGCGGAAATAAGAAAAAGTATAGTGCATCACTGCCAGTGCTATTTTTTATAATCTGCTTAATTGCTTCATCAACTGCAACAGAAGGCTTTTTATTTTCTATAATTGCACAAGGTATGCCATTTATAAATACTACAATATCTATACGGATATTCTTTTTATCTATAATATTATATTCTGTAGTAACATGGTATATATTATTTTCTACATTTTCCCAGTCTATTATTTTTATACTGCCATCAGTTTTTTTACCATCTACAAACTCTTGGGCACTTTCTGCCATAGTTAGCATATTATATATATTTAATGAAGCACTTTCACTACCATTATCAAAGTTCGTTTTTTGTATCTCATATATTCTATTTAATATACTTTTATCAGAAACACTTTCATCATTTAGCTTCCGCATAGCTTGGAAAGTGATTTCTTCTAACAGATATTTATAGTCCTGCTTATGTAAAATATCTCTAACTTTTTCCCTAGTAAGATAATTATAACCCATATTTATAAGCTGCTTAACAGCAGAAAATTGAGATGTACTTTTTTCATCGTAATTAGGTAAGGTGTTATTCATGGTTAGGCTCCGTAAGTAACTATATATTATTCTTTAATCATTGCCTTGAAATGATGTGCATAATTTTTATCTTTAAATAATTGTTCAAAAAGAGCAATATATTTATCAACTGGCAATGTTTCATATTCATCAGTAAAGAAATGTGTTTCTTTATTAACAAATCTATATAGGCTTGAATATTTAGAATCATTTTTTAATTTATTAAAATCATCTTTCAAAATAATAGAGTAAAAAAATTCAAGTATATTTCTCATAGTATTTGGTAATAAAATTTGATTTATATTTTTTTTGATAGTTATTTCTTTGTAAGTTTGCCAAAAAGCAAGATATTTATATAAGTTTTTCTCATTTAGAGAGCCAATAATGGAGCCTTTATCTGTTCTATAAATTTGAAATAGTTTACTAGCATCATGATTAATAGTCCTTTTTAACTCATCAAAAAAATAGATGTTATGTGTCAATATAAAAAATTGTTTAAATAATTCAGTTTGTTGATTTTTTAATTCAGTTAATTTTCTTATGATAAAAGCTATTTCAAATAAATTATTATTTGAAATACTGCTGATTGGGTCATCAATAACTACAATAATATTTTTTATTTTTGCTGCTGACTTACATTTTTCTATGAAATATAGAAAGCTAATAATCATTTTTTCGCCTTCACTAAAAGAATGAAAGTCTTGATTATTATTTTGGTCTTTTCTTACTAATTTATATTTATGTTTATCTTCTTCTGGACTATTAATAATTGTTTCATCTATATAGTTATCAATATAAAAATAATCAAATCCCATATTTTTTAATTGATTATTAATATTTTTTTTTGCTTCTTCTACATTTTTAAATTTTGTAAGATTTTCTTCATATTCTTTTTTAAGTGTAGTTAATTCTTTATTTTTTTCTATGATTTTATTGTTACATACAATTATTTGTTTGTCAAGTTGCTTAATTTCATTATTTATATCATTTATATATTGTTGCAATTCTGTTTTTTTGATACTCCAAAATATGTTAACTAAATATGTTTTTGTTGCTTCTTGATTATTAATTTCATTATTATCATTATCAATTTTTTTATTAATATAATTTATAAAATTATTAAGTTGGTCTAACTCATTATCTATATTTTCTAAATTAATTTCTATATTAGGTTTTAAAATTTTTTCTCTTATTTGTCTAGAGATTATATTTAATTTATTAATTAGACTATAATATTTTTCATCAAAAATTTTTATTTCTGCCTGTATATATTTATTATCTATATAATTATTTTTATTTAATAAATTTAACTCATCATCAAAATTATTTAGTAACTTGTTTAATAAATTAATATCATTATTATATGAAATATCAAAATATTCTTTTAAAGAATTAATAAACTCATTAGTTATTGTTTCTTTTTGACAAAATGGACATATATTATTATCTTTTTCTATATAGGCTGTATATCCTTGTTTTACCCATTCTGCATTATTTAATTTTTCAATATATTCAGATATTTTACTATTTTTATTTCCTACAATTATTTTATTGAAAATATCATTAGAAATAATTTTTTTTATATTATCTAAATTCAAATATTCTAAAGTTGGTGTAATTCCTGTATCATTTTTTAATCTGTATAATTTTGTATAAATATCACTACTTGTCACATCGTTATGTTGAATGATTTTCTTGTCTAAAAAAGATTTCAAAAAAAGACTTTTTCCTTTTTTATTCATATCTTTTAATAGTATTGTCCCTATATCTTTTTTCTCAAGTTCTACTTTTATGTTCCATATTAATTTTTCAAGCTTTTCTTGATGGTTTTTCTTCATTATAATAAGCGATGATTTATTAACTTCGTTATTTGTATTATATTCTAATTGTCTAATTTCTTCAGTAATATTATTAATCTTATTTTTTATTGTATCATTTTTTTCTATTATATTCGGATTTTGTCCCATATAAAACACAGGTTCAAATTTTTCTTTCACTTCATAAAAATTTTTTAATATATAATCAGTATTGAATGTAATAATTTCATCAATATTTTTTTCATCCCATTCAATATATTCATTATCTATTTTAATATTTTTTGATAATAATGTCTTGCCCGTTCCATTAAAACCAAAAATAAGATTTATTCTTTTATCTGTTTCTAACTTTGTTTCTTTATAACTGCCTATATTTTTCATAGTAATAGATTTAATCATGTATAAACCCCCTTTTTATAGAAAATTTCTCTTTTACACTTTAACTCTGCCAGTTAGTAAATTTTGCATTAGTCCTTTTTTTTGCTCTGTATATAACTCTAACTGCTTGTTTAATAACTCTATTTCTTTATCTGCTTTTAATAAAATATCTGCAATAGCTTTTTGCTCGTTAAACAAAGTAGGGATGAGTATTCTACCTAATAAAAAATCTTTTGGTTTTACTGCTTTTCGTTCATATACAGTGCCTTCTTCATATCTTCTAATTTTGTCTATAAAAGATTGTTGTGTTAATACAAAAGCTATAAAATCAGTATTATAGTCAGAATTTACTTCAAAAGTTATATATATTGGGGAAAATATGCCTACTCCATAATTATTTTTGCATATAACACCAAATTTTAGATTAGCAGGATTATAACATATATCATCTTTTCTTGTTATCTTATATTCTTTACCTTGTTTTGTAACAAGGTAATCTCTATCATATTTATCATTTTTTTGTATAATACCATATTTAGTTAATGATACATGATGATATTTTCCATTTTTTTCTGCATATATATTTCTTTCTGTTAATACTTCCCCAAGTTCTATGTTTTTCCAGTCATCAGTCCAGCCATGTAATCTTTTTTTGCCTGTTAGTAGATTTTGCATTAAGCCTTTTTTTTGTTTTTCTTTATATGCAATTAATTCTTTTGTATGCTCTATTGCTTTATCCCATAATGATAATATTTCTGCAATTTTTTCTTGCTCCGCAAGTGGGGGTACAGGTATTTTTACACTTTCTAATATAGATTTATATATATGTACTACAGAATCACCTTGTCCTAACCTATTAAGTTGTTTTCTCCCTATGCTATTAAGATAATAAGTTATAAAAATAGATATAATTTTATCTTGTCTTAAAATGATGATATCTCCACCCGCATATGCATACTCTTTGCCTATATATGCAATTGATTTACCAATTTCTTCTTTTGTTTCACCAGAGCCAGTAAATAAAATATCATTTTGATATATCTCTGTTGTATAAGGTTTTAGATTAATTGGAATAAATGATGTAAATTTATCTGTGTAAAAGTCATAAGAAGTATAAATTTGCCCATATATTACACATGGTAAACCATTATCACATAATTCATCTTTTTTTATGCCTTTACCTTTTAAAAAATTACCAATTTCCCCTAATTTTTTTACTTCCCAGCCGTTTGGTATATCTATCTTATTTGCCATATTGCACCTATAACTATTTGATATATAAGCAATGTGCAAATTTTGCACATTGCTTTTTTTATTATTTTTTTTGTTTAATTTCTTTTGTAACTGCTTCTAATTCCAGCATATCCTGCTTGTCTGCTTCTTCTGCTTCAGCTTTTTTACGGGCATTATTAAATATTTTATATTTTTGCTCTGCTATTTTTTTCGCTTCTTGTATTGAAACACTACCATGTGTTTTTAGCACATTATATTCATTAAAATTTAAGAAAGTATCCACTTTTTCTTTCCAGTCATCTATTTTTAATGCTATTTTTTTCATTGCTTGGTTTTCTGCATAGTCTAAAAACATTGTTACAAGCCGTTCTAACTCTTTTACTTCTGATTCTACAAGATAGTTTTTAGCAATAATAACATCAGTTTTTCTTACCCTTGATTTTTCCCATGTTTGCAAGTTCATATTTGGTTTTGTTTCATCAGCTCTTTCTATAATTATTTCAGCAGCAGTTTTTTGTATTACTGCATATAGCATTTTATTCTGTACTTCTGCAAAAAATAATTGTATATCATTGTTTTTAGGGTCATAATCTTGAGATAATGCAAATAAATCTTTAATTTTTTGATAAAATCTTTTTTCACTTGCTCTAATCTCGCGTATTTTTTCAAGTAATTCATCAAAATAATCCCACTTGTTAGGATTTTTAAGCCTTTCAGAATTAATGGAAAATCCTTTTATCATATATTCTTTAATTACTTGGGTTACCCATTTTCTAAAATTTATAGCTATACTGGAATTTGTCCTATATCCAACGGCTAATATTATATCAAGGCTAAAAAGTTCTATTTGCCTTACAGAATTTAACATAGATATTTTTTTTACATTAGTTTCTTTATCTACTTCATTATCAGATAATATATTGTTTATATGTCTTGAAACACCAGTTCTATCTATATTATATAGTTTTGCAATACTATCCCTATCAAGCCATAATGTTTCATTATCTAAATCTAATTGTAAATCAAGTTTGCCATTTTTTGTTTCATATATAATCAACTGTTTTTCACTCATATTTCACCTGTAACTTATTGATAAATAAAAAATGTGCAAATTTTGCACATTTGGAAAAATGTGAATATTTGAAAATTATATAAATCAATATATAATTTTACTCCCAGTTGTAAAGAGTTACTTTACAACTGGTATTTCCTTATAAGCCTAGATTTTGTAAATGTTTTTGCATTTCTTTTTTTACTGCTTCTAGCTCTTTTTCTAAACTTTCTATTTTACTGGCTACTTCTTTCATATCCACTTGTTCTTCTTCTTCAAAAGTATCTACATAGCGGGGAATATTTAAGTTATATTCATTTTCTTTTACTTCTTCATAGCTTGCAATATGGCTATATTTTTCTATCTCTTTTCGCTCTTTATAGGTAGTAAAGATTTTATTTATTATTTCATCGCTTAGTTCATTTTGAGTTTTATTTTGTATAAACTCATTTGATGCATCTATAAATAAAATATCTTTCCTTGCTTCGTTTACTCCCCCTTGTTGCCTACTTTTATCAAATATTAATATGGCAACAGGTATGCCTGTAGTTTGAAAAAGCCCGCTAGGTAAGCCTATAACTGCATCAAGTATATTTTCTTCTATAAATGCTTTGCGGATAGCTGCTTCGCTTGCTCCCCTAAAAAGCACACCATGTGGCACAATAACCGCCACTCTGCCTTGCTTATCTTTTGCTACTTCTACCATATGGCTAATAAAAGCATAGTCGCCCTTGCTTTTAGGTGGCATACCACGATGAAAGCGGTTATATGCATCATCTTCTAAATTATCATAGCCCCATTTATCAAGAGAAAAGGGTGGGTTAGCAACTACCACTTCAAACTTCATTAAGCCATCTTCATCTTTTAAAAGTGGGTTATTAAGTGTATCTCCCCATTTTATTTCTGCATTTTCTTTGTGGTGTATAAACATATTCATTCTTGCAAGGTTGTAGGTGCTGCCTACTTTTTCTTGCCCGTTTAATGAAAAATCATCATTGCCAACTTCTTCCCCCACCATTAAAAGTAATGAGCCAGAGCCACATGTAGGGTCGCATATTCTATCTCCTGTTTTTGGCATAGCAAGTTTTGCTAAAAGGCGGGATACAGTTTCTGGGGTAAAAAATTCCCCAGCTTTTTTGCCTGCATCGCTTGCAAACTGTTTTAAAAGATACATATAGGCATTACCTAATAAGTCTGTTTTGCCTACATCTTGCAAATCTATCTTTGCAAAATCTCTTAAAAGGTTGCGAAGCATGTTGTTTCTTTGGTCTGCTTGCCCTAGTATTGATTGGCTATTAAAATCAACTGTAAAAATATCTTTTAAATGGTCTCCATTGGCTTCTTCTATAGCATGTAAGGCTTTGTTTATTATCTCCCCAAGGTTATCTTGTGAAATCTGCTTAAATACATCATCAAAAGATGCACCATCTGGTATATGAAACCGCATATTTTTCTTTTTCATTTCAAGCCTTGCAGGGTTATCTCCATATTGTTTTATAAGCTCATTAAGTTCTGCCTTATACATATCACTTAAATATTTATTAAAAAGCATAGCTAAAGAATAATCTTTAAATATACTTGCATCTACTATTCCACGGGCAGAGTTTGCTGCATTCCATAATAATGTATTAAGTTCTTGTTGTGTTATCATATCAAAGCTCCATTCATTAAATTTTCTAACTGCATTTTTCTAAGATTATAAATTTCTTGTTGCAATATAAATTGTTTGCTATTCAGCCGATAAAGTTTTGTAATTTCTTCCTGCTTATCCATACTAGGCAAATCAATTACTAAATCATCTAATGCCGTTCTTGGTAAAACTGGAGTAGTGGCAGAAAGAAGTGTTACTTTATCAAGCTGCTTTTTACATGCTGGACTATTAAGCCATATAGCAAGATAATCACTATTACATATTTTACTATCCACATTTAATATAAAGATAGCATTAGATGTAACAAACTGTTCACTACTTTCAAATACAGCAGCTTTAAAAGTACCCCTTGCTGTAAGCACTATTTCCCCTTGACTAAGTGGGGTTATACGCTTAATATTATCAGTAGATATTTTAATACATTGGTGGTAGTTGATTTCCCCAAATGCATTAATATCTTTTGCTTGCAGCAGATAGAAAGTGCCATTTTCATCTGCTGCGACTTGCCCCCTAAAACTATAACCAGTTTTAATGGTGCAAAAATCTTTGATTTGTAACTTCATTTTAACCTCCTTACTAATTTCGCTACATTCTTCTACTGCTGAAATTAGCGTTTTTAGTTACAATATATCCTAACTTTTTAGGATATATATACCTATACTACTGATAAAATTATTTGTCAAGAGAAAAATGCAGTAGAGAGATGTATCTTAAAAATTATTAGAGATGCTAAAAAAATATGGTGATATAGTGTTACTTTTTACTGTCCTCAATAAGTGCATTTACATTGATTGTTGGTAATAGTAAAGTGGTTCCATTATTTGCAATTTTGGTTATATCAGCTACAGTGGAGCGGATAAATGGAAATAATAAAGCTGTTCCATTATATTCTACTGCCCTTTGAAATTGTCCTGCTTCCAAACCTTTGTTAGTAAAAATACCATATATTATAAACGATAGATAGAATGGATATTTATTATTTCCTTTTTCAAAAAGTTCCACTTCTATTATTAATTGTCCATCATTGCCATTAATAGAAACTTGGCGTGCAAGTTTAAAGTTCTCACCACTTAAAGATATATTGTGTGGTATTACATCTCTATTTAATTGATAATTAATATTATCAACACCATAATGTATGAACCCTAATGCACCATTAATATCTTTTGGCATTTATGCAACTCCAATATAATCATTTTTATTAGCAGAGTAAGAGCTATATTTAGTTGTTATATCCCGCTTATCATTTATATCAAAACTTTTTAAAGATATAGATGTTTTACCAATTTTTTTAATAATAAATTTATCATATTTTGTTATAATATTCTCATATATTTCATTTTTACTATAGTTCTCAGGTAATTTATACTCCCAAGGCAAGTTTTCTGCTTGATTTACAAGCTCTAAAAATTTATTGTTTGGCATATCATTTACATACTTTTCAAAATTTTTCAAAAAATCTTTATTCATCTTTTAAACCTCAACTTTACAATCTGTAATACAATCAGTGTTTATAACACATATTTGTATTCGACCAATTCCAATAGGGAACTTTTGTTTAGCCTTGTTTATATTCTCAAAATTTGTATTTTTAATTTCAAAAAATGCTCTTATAACATCAAAGTTTTCTTGTTGTTTTAATAATTCAATAGTTGTTGACATAAAACTTTTATCTATTTCTTCATTTTGTATTTTATTGTATTTATTGGCTACTATTGCACACATTTTATCAAACAGTTTAAGGTGTTTTGGGTTACCGACTAAGTCAAATACTTTCTCTTCATCTGCTTTAATCATAGCAGAAACTATGCCAATTTCCTCAAATTGCCTAACTTTTTTACTCCAATCTATAGCATTTTGCTTGTTGTCAAAAAAATATACACCATTACCAAGCCATTCAGTTTTTCCACATGATATTTTAAAATTTATTTCATTGCTAGATTTACAAATTTTATTTGCATTTTCAAGGCTTGTACCATGGTATGCCCTTTGCTCCATTATATACCTTAATGTATTTAGAATATTTTTGTATTACTTTATTATATTATATTATTTTTATTCTTGCAATATAATTTTATTTCCCATTTTCTTTTACTGGACTATCTTTGACAATGTAAAATTATTGTGTTAGAATAACAAATTATAAGGGGGTGGATATGGAACATATACAAAAGACTATTGCTGTTATAGATATAGGCAGTAACTCTATCAGGCTGCAGGTTGCCCGTGTAATAGACAAGACTTATAAAGTAATAAATGATTATAAAGCCACTGTCCGCATAGGAGACAATGTATATAAAACTGGTAAATTTTCAAATGAAGCCATAGATACTCTTTTGCAGGTGCTTACAAACATTAAAACTATGATGGATAGTGATAATGTGGAAGTGTGCCGAGCTGTTGCAACTGCATCTTTCCGTGAAGCATCTAATGGGCAGGAAGTTGCAGATTTTATAAAATCTAAAACTGGTATAGATATAGAAATTATTTCAGGTATAGAAGAAGCCCGTCTTATGTATCTTGCTGTATCATATTATTTTCAAATAAATGACTGCAATGTTTTGCTTGTGGATATGGGCGGCGGCAGCACTGAATTCAGCTATGCAGAAAACAGCAGCCTTATTTTTTCAGAAAGCACCCCCCTTGGCTGTTCTAAATTAAGTTATGAATATTTGCAGGGTGACCCGCCAAATGATGAGCAGCTAAAAAATCTGCGTGCTTATCTAAAGGATGTGTTTGATGAAAAACTGCCAAAAAAAGGTGTTACAAAGCTAATATGTTCTGGCGGCACAATAAACAATATTTCAGCCATATATAACAAGCGTCAAAATCTTTCAGATGCTTCTGTTAAGTTTGTAGATACTGTTTTTGCAAAACATTTTTTAAACGAGATAGCAGGCAAGAAGATAGAAGAACGGCTTAAAATCTCTGGAGTAGAGCCAACTCGTGCAGATATTATATTAAGTGCCACTCTGCTTGTAAATATGCTTTTAAAACGGTATAATTTAGAAGGGTTTTACACTCTTTCTGGGGGTTTGCGTGCAGGACTTACAATAGATGTAATGAATAAAATGGGTATAGAGCTTATTTTTCAGGGCGGCAATACTGATGTAACTTATGCAAGGCTTGTAGAAACTGGTAAAAAGTATTATTTTGATGATGCTCATGCAGAGCAGGTTACAAGGCTTGCAAAAATACTTTTTGAAAAACTGCAGAAAATTTTAGATTTAAAAGATGAAGATTACAGGCTTTTAGAAGCTGCTTCAATGCTTCATGATATAGGGCAGCATATATCATATTCAAAGCACCATAAACATTCATATTATCTTATCACAAATACAGAGCTTCCCGGTTTTTCAGACAGTGAGATAGCCATAATAGCTAATATTGCAAGGTATCACAGAAGGTCTGTGCCAAAACTAAGCCATGAAAATTATTTAAAACTATCTAATAATGCACGACATAAAGTTTCTAAACTTGCTTCTATTTTAAGGCTGGCTGACGGGCTTGACAGGACTCACTCTCAGGCAGTAAAAGATATAAATGTAGATATAAAGGATGAAAAAATAATAATATCATTAGAAATAGATAAAAACAGCAATATAGAAATGGAAAAAGCAGGTTTTGATAAAAAGAAAGATTTGCTTGAAAAAATAACAGACAGGACTGTGGAGCTGATATAGTATGAAAACATATCTTTACGGCATAATAAATATTGGTGCCAGTGCATTTCGTATGGCAGTATCAGAAGTAGGAAAAGGATATATTAAAGAAATTGATTATCTTTTAAAGCCTTTGCGGCTTGGGGTAGATACATTTTCTCAAGGATATATTTCATTAGAGCATGTAAAATATGCTGCCACAATACTTCGCGGTTTTAAATGCAAGCTGGATGAATATGGCATAAAGCATTACAAGGCAGTATGCACAAGCGGTGTGCGGGAAGCAGGCAATAAAGATTTCTTTATAGATTATGTTAAGATACATGCAGGCATAGATATTATAATATTAGAGCCGTCAGAAGAAGTTTACATTAAATATTTAGCAGCAAAATTATCTGTTGCAGGTTTTGATAATATGGAAAAAGAAGGGGTAGTATTTGCAAATATTGCAAGTGGAAATATTACTCTTTCAGTTACAAAAGGTGATAATATTCTTTATTCTGGTGCTCTTCCTTACGGCAGTTTAAGGCTTAGGCAGATGTTTAGGCATATAAGCCCTTTAAAAAGGCACAAAGCTTTTGACCAGTATGCAGAGAATATGGTAGCAACAGTTGCAGGCATTATTAATAAAAAGGTGAAAGTAAAAAATCTTGTAGGCAGTGGCAGCTCTATCAATATGATGCTTAGGATATTCAAGCCGAAAGATAAATTTATTTTAAGGGAAGATTTAGAAAAGCTGTATAATAAAATAAGAGTTTATACTAAGCAGGAATTAGTTGATGAGCTTGCATTAAGAGATGACGAAGCAGAAGTCCTTGTGCCTACATTATGTATATATATTCATCTTTTAAAATATACAGGGGCTGACAGGTTTCATTTTTCTCCTGTTGATTTTCCTACTACTCTTACTCAGTTTTATACAGGAAGTCTTAAAGACCGCTGCTATCACAAAAGAATAAAAAATACTACACTTGCTCTTGGAGAAAGGTTTAATATAAATACAATGCATGCAAGGCGGACAGCCAAATTTGCTAAAAAACTTTTTATGGAGTTTGATGATTTACATTCACTTGATAAATCCAGATATGATATTTTAGAGATGGCATCATTTTTATATCAGGTAGGTGAATATATTGATGCTAAGCAGACAGCATATAATTCATATTATATTATTAAATCTATCAGCATACCGGGAATAAGTTCTCGTGATATATTTTTAACAGCATGTGTTGTTTATAATATGAACAGTATATTATCACAGGATGAAAGTATAGAAGGCAACTATCTTTCCCCAGAAGAAAAACTTATGATAAATAAACTTTCGTGTATTTTGCGTATGGCAGTATCGTTTGATGCAAGTAAAACTGGGTTAATAGAAGATATAGATATAGTGCAGAATGATAATATGATTATAATAAATGCAAAAGCGGTAAAAGAGCCTTTTGTAGAGCTTTTTACATTTGAAAAAGTAAAATATACATTTGTAGAAACTTTTGGTATACAGGTAGATATAAGAACGAAAATGATATATGATTAGTGGAAGTGGTATGTATGGATACAAATAAAAAAGAATACTATATAGGCAGAGAATTAAGCTGGCTTGCATTTAATGAAAGAGTGCTTTCAGAAGCTCAGGATATTCATAATCCTTTGATGGAAAAGTTAAAGTTTACTGCAATATTTGCATCAAATATGGATGAATTTTTTATGGTGCGTGTTGCAGGTCTTATTGAACAGATTAGTGCAGGTTATAAAAAAACAGATATAGCAGGCTACACTCCAGAAGAACAGCTTGTGGCAGTATCAAAAGAAACAAGACGGTTGATAGAAAAACAGCAGTCAATATTCAGAGAGCTTGTATCTGAGCTTGAAAAATATAATGTATATTTTAATCCAGTATTAAATAATGAATATGATGAAGATACTGAAAATATTTTTATTGATGCAGTAATGAGTGTTGTAAGCCCTGTAACACTTGACCCAGCACATCCATTTCCATTTATCTATAACAAGCGTATGAGTCTTATTGCAGCACTTGAAAAGCAGGGCAGGGAATATTTTTCGCTTATTATGCTGCCGGAAAATATAAGAAGATATTTTGCAGTTCATAAAGGAAATAAAAAGATAATCTGGACAGTAGAAGAAATTATTAAAAAACATATCCAGAAGCTTTTCCGCGGTTATAATGTTAAGACAGTGAATGTTTTCAGAGTAACAAGAAATACAGATATTGAAATGCGGTCAGAAGAAATGGCAGATATTATATTATCTATGAAAGATTTTCTTTCCCGCAGGGTAAAAGGTGCTGTTACAAGAGTTGAGATAGAAGCAGATACACCAGCATATATTGTGGAATTTCTGCAAAAAATGGTAAACTTTAAGGATATGGATACCCAGTATATACAGGGTGTTATAGATTTAACATTTTTATTCAGCCTTTCATCTATCATGCCAAATATGCAGTTTCCAGTGCATAAAAGTTTTTCAGTATCAGATTTGCCAGAAAATAGTGAAATATTTAACAGAATAAAAGAAAAGGATATATTTTTCTTTCGTCCTTATTATTCATTTTCTACAGTATCAAAACTTATTGCGGCAGCGGCAGAAGATAATGATGTGCTTGCAATTAAAATGACACTGTATAGAACAAATAGAGATTCTTCTATATTAGCCTCACTTGTAAAGGCTGCAAAAAGCGGCAAACAGGTAAGTGTAGTGGTGGAATTAAAAGCAAGGTTTGATGAAGAGAGAAATATTGACTGGGCTAAAAATTTAGAAGATGCCGGCTGTATAGTAACATATGGTATAGCAGGGCTTAAAATTCATGCAAAATGCCTTTTGATTGTCCGCAGGGAGTATGAAAGTATTAAGCGGTATACTCATATTGCAACTGGTAACTATAATGAAAATACTGCCGCACTTTATACTGATGTGGATTTAATTACATCAGATGACAGCATAGGCAGAGATGCGGCACAGCTTTTTAATTATTTAATGGCTTATACAGAAGAACAGCAGTGGAAAGCATTAAGTGTTGCTCCATTTAATTTAAGGGAAAACCTGTATAAATTGTTTGATAATGAAATAAAACAGGCAAAAGAAGGCAGAAAAGCACATATAGTTATGAAAATGAACTCTTTAATAGATAAAGATATGATAGATAAAATGTATGAAGCATCAAATGCAGGTGTCCGTATAGATTTAATTGTTCGCGGAATATGCGGTTTAAAGGCAGGCTGTAAAGGTTTCAGCAGTAATATAAAAGTGAGAAGCATCATTGGCAGGCTTTTAGAACATTCCAGAATATTTTATTTTGAAAATGCAGGAAACCCAAGGTATTTTATAGCCTCAGCCGATATGATGCCAAGAAATTTAAACAGGCGTGTAGAGCTTATGGCAGAAATAAATGATGAAGATTTTAAAAATGCCTTAGGTAAGTTTTTAGATATAACATTAAAAGATAATATGAAAGCATGGCAGCTTACAGGTGATACTTTTATAAAAATTAAAAAAACTGATGATGAAGAGGCAGTTAATTCTCAGGAATATTTTATGAATAACAGGCTTATTTAATACTAATTGATTATTCTAACAGGGCTTTTATTAATATTTTTTGATATATATTTTAAAATAAGCCATGATATTACTAATGATAAAACAGCAGAAAAGGCAGTTAATGTGTCTTTATGGAAAACTGTATCAATAATGGCAGATACAGCAAACATTATTATAAGCGGCAGACCAAAAAGCAGCATTGATATTTTCAGCATATATTTTTCATCTATTATCAAAGAAACAGTATCGCCAGTATTATATTTCTTTTCAGTATAAAGTGTTATTTTTTTAGAAGCTGTAGACATTATACATGATGAAGTGCAGCTTTCACAGCCTGCATCAATCAGAAGTGTAACATTATTTTTATTATCACAGGAATATACTTTTGCAGAGATAACTTTCTGGCAGTTTTGTGAATTATTTTTCAACATTTATCATATCAGCCATATTGTCACTAATTGCTATTTTTCCTGAACCTATCACACATATTTTATAAGGCGAGCTTTGCAGAAGTTTTATTTTACTGCCCGGAATAAACCCAAGAGCAGAGATGCGGAGAGTATCACTATGGTTATCACAGCTTAAAGATGATATTATATATGTATTATTTGCAACAGCATCGCTTAATTTCATTTAATTTCCCACTTCATTATATATTATGATAATCAATATCAACTAATAATATAGTCTAACACTAAATATAAAAAAGTCAACAGGGAAATAAAGTATCTGGAATTATCCAAAAATTTTATATTATAAGTTATTTTAAGCCTGATTTTTTAAAAGTGAAAAATCTAAATGATTTATATTGCAGTAGTGAATAATATATTTAAATTATCTATATTTTTAGATACTTCGCTTAAAAATCAAGCTCAGTAAGACATGGCAGCAGGCTCATGACGAGCCGTCTTTAGTGAGCGATAGACGAACTTGTTTCGGCAGAGCGTGATTTAAAAAATTCAGGGATGAATTTTTTAATATAAATTTATTAGTTCATTTTGAGGTTGATTTTAAAGGTGAAAAATCTAAATTATATATATTGCAGTAATGTATAATATGTTTAAAATATCTACCATTTTTAGATACTTCGCTTAAAAATCAAGCTCAGTAAGACATGGCAGCAGGCTCATGACGAGCCGTCTTTAGTGAGCGATAGACGAACTTGTTTCGGCAGAGCGTGATTTAAAAAATTCAGGGATGAATTTTTTAATATAAATTTATTAGTTCATTTTGAGCCTGATTTTAAAGGCGAAAAATCTAAGTTACATATATTGCAGTAATGTATGATATATTTAAAATATCTGTTTTTTATCTACTTCGCCTTTCTGTATCAGTATGGTCTGAATAACAAAGTAATAGTTAGGACATATAATATAGGGCTGCTTAAAGCAGCCCAGTTATTTTATAAAAGGTTTAATTTTTTCATATCTTCTATTAATGTTTTAACAGCATTAACAGAGTTATCAAAAAGAGCCTGTTCTTCATCATTTAAAGTCAATTCAATAATTTTTTCTACACCTTTTCCACCAAGAACTGCAGGAACACCTACATAGTATCCATTAACGCCATATTCGCCGTCAAGGTATGCACAAACTGCTAAAACTCTTTTTTGGTCTTTAATAATAGCTTCTGCCATTTCAATAGCTGAAGCAGCAGGGGAATAGAAAGCAGAGCCTGTTTTTAATAATGCAACAACTTCGCCGCCTGCTTTTGCTGTTCTTTCAACTATTTTATCCATAACTTCTTTAGCTTTTTCTTTGCTGCCGTATTTGCGTTCAAAAAGTTCAAGAGCAGGGATACCAGCAACATTTGCATATCTGATAAGTGGAACCATAGTATCGCCGTGGCCGCCTAAAACTAATGCACTTACATCTTTAACAGAAATACCTAATTCCCATGCAATAAAAGAAGCAAAACGAGAAGAATCAAGAACACCAGCCTGCCCTAAAACTCTATTTGCAGGAAAACCTGTAACTTGACGCATAAGAGTAACCATTGCATCAAGTGGGTTTGAAATAATAATAACATAAGCATCTGGTGCATGTTTTTTAATATTTTCACCAACAGTTTTAATAATGCCTGAGTTTATGCCTAAAAGGTCGTCACGGCTCATACCAGGTTTTCTTGGCACACCTGATGTAACAATAACAACACCTGCACCTTCAATATCTTTATAATCATTTGTACCAGTAACAGAAACATCAAAATGGTCAGTTTTAGAAGCCTCAGAAATATCTAATGTTTTACCTTGTGGTAAGTTTTCAACGATGTCAAGCATAACAACATCGCCAAGCTCCCTTTTAGCAATAATTTGAGCCATTACTCCGCCGATTTGTCCACCGCCAATAAGAGCGATTTTAGGTCTTTTAAATTCCATAGAATAAGCCTCCTTTTAGACTTTTAATATAATGCAATTTTATTTTAGAAATATTTTCTGATTGCAACTACTATATTAATCCAACTTATCAAAATAGTCTAATAAAAAATTAAAAAAAGTAAAAATATTTTTTTTATATTAAAGAACCTGTTGATAATACATTTAAAATATATATTTATCAAGCCTTGCAAAAACATATATTTTAAGTATAAATAATGAAAGATACTTGAATAAATAATAAATTAGTGTTATAATTAGAAGAATAAAGCAATAAATTATAGAGAGGGATATATGGAGCTGAAAACACAGATTTTAGAAATGATTCGCTTGTCGTCAACAAATCTTTCTGCAGATGTAGAAAAAGCAATAATTGATGCTGCTGCAAAAGAAGATGAGGGCAGCCCTGCAAAAAATGCTTTGAATACTATTGTTGAAAATATAAAGCTTGCAAGGCAGCAGTCTACACCAATATGTCAGGATACTGGTGCATTAATATTTTATGTAGACTATAAAGCTGGTGGAGAAGAAAAAGTATATATTGATGCAATTGGAGAAGCTGTGAAAGTTGCTACTGCAAAACAATATCTTCGTCCAAATGCTGTGGACCCTGTTACAGGAAAAAATAGTGGTAATAATACTGGGACAAATGCTCCATATATCCACTTTCATCAGTGGGATAAAGACTATACCCGCATACGCTTTATGCAGAAAGGCGGCGGCTGCGAAAACTGCGGCACACAATACAGACTTCCAGACATTACTCTTGGAGCAGGCAGAGATTTAAAAGGTGTAAGAAAGTGCATTATTGATGCAATTTATAATGCACAAGGTCAAGGCTGTGCACCTGGTATTATTGGTGTTGGTATAGGCGGAGATAGAGCATTATCACATATTCTTGCAAAAGAGCAGCTTTTTAGAAAAATGGGTGAAAGGAATATTGACCCTGAAATTGCAGCATTAGAAGAAAATGTATTAAAAGATATAAATAAATTAGGCATAGGTCCTATGGGTTTTGGCGGTAAAACTACAGCACTTGAAGTGTTTATTGGCTATCAGCACCGTCATCCTGCTACATTCTATGTTTCTATTGCTTATATGTGCTGGGCAAACAGAAGAAAAATGATGACTATTAAAGACGGCGAGGTGACTTATGCTTAAAATTACTACACCAATATCAGAAGAAACTATAAAATCATTCAAAGTAGGTGATTCTGTATTACTTTCAGGCAGAATAGTTACAGCAAGAGATGCTGCTCATAAATTAATGGTGGAAGAAAGACCTGATTTTATAAGAGAATATCTAAAAGATGCAGTAATTTATCACTGTGGTCCAGTTGTTAAGCAGGATGCAAAAGGCGAATGGTCTTTTGTATCAGCAGGTCCAACAACTTCATCTAGGGAAGAGCCATACCAAAGCACTGTTATAGGCGAATATGGAGTTCGTGCAGTAATAGGAAAAGGTGGTATGGGTCCTAAAACTCTTGCAGGTTTGAAAGAGCATGGTGCAGTATATCTGCATGCAATAGGTGGTTCAGGCTCTTTAACAGCTTCAAGAGTTAAAAAAGTGGAAAAAGTTTTCATGATGGAAGAATTTGGCACACCTGAGGCTTTTTGGGTGGTTGATGTGGAAGATTTTCCGGTAATTGTTACAATGGATGCTCATGGCAACAGTCTTCATGCAAAAATATTAGAAGAAAGCGGCAAAGTTTATAAAGAGCTGCTTGGCAAATAAAACAGCTAAAATTAAGCGGTATAAGTTAAGATTATACCGCTTATATTTTTTTGTGGTTATTTTTATGAATTTAGATGAAATAAAATTAAAAATGCAGCAGGCTCAAGACAGGGCTAATGCTGAACATTTTGCAAAAACATCACCTGATGTGAAAAATATAACAGGTGTCCGCATACCTTATATGAGAAAGCTGGCAAAAGAAATAGCAAAAGGCGATACAAAATATTTTCTTGATAATTATAATATAGAAACCCATGAAGAATTTCTGCTTAAAGGCATTGTAATATTGTCTTCTAAATTTTCACTGGAAGAAAAATTTGCTTATCTTGAAAAATATGTTCCTGAAATATATGACTGGTCAGGTTGTGATGTTTTAGTATCAACACTGAAATGTAAGGATGATGAGTTACATTTAGTCTATGATTTTATAATGAAATACAGATATTCTAAAAATGAATATGAAACAAGGTTTATGATAGTTATGCTTTTTAATTTTTTAAGGGAAGACTATCTGGATAAAATCAAAGAAATACTTGAAACAGAAAATTTTGACAAATATTATACTCAAATGGCTGCAGCATGGCTTATATCTGTTATGTTTATAAAATACAGAGATTATACATTATCATATCTTAATAATAACAGTCTTGATGATTTTACATATAACAAGGCACTTCAAAAAATTAGAGAATCAAACAGGGCATCAAAAGAAGATAAAGAGCTTGTAAAGAAAATGAAGCGAAAATAAATATATTTCTTTTAAAAAAATGAATAAAAATGCTTGCTAAATAAAATAAAAAGTTAGATACTGTTATAGTTTACAGTTTCTAAAATTTAAGTTGTAATCATTGTGGATACCTGCTTATGTCTGCTGCATTTTAATAATCTAGATACTTCGCCTAGATGGTTCAGTAGGACATAAAGCAGTATTTATTTTTTAAAACACCTTGTATAATTGTCTATTCTAAGCAGAAGCAAAGAATTTGTATGATAAGTTACAATTAAAATTGCGAATTTTTTTAGAAACTGTAAAAAGTTATCATAATATTTCTACTCTGATATTATTAAGTTTTAAACAGGTTTTTGCTTTTATGGATAAGAAAACATTTGCATTTATTACTGCTTTTTTCTCTTTTTTAATCTGGGGTGTATTAGTCATATACTGGCACCAGCTTTCAAGTGTAAATCCTTTAGAGGTTGTAGCACACCGTGCTGTATGGAGCTTAGTTTTAACTGCTGTTTTAGTGCTTGTAACTAAAAAAGCTGGGGAAGCTGCTGCCATTTTGAAAAATCCTAAAAATATACTTCCATTAATATTATCAAGCATATTAATTGCAGGCAACTGGGGTCTTTTTATATGGGCAGTTGCTCATGACAGAATTTTAGAAAGCAGTATGGGTAACTATATTACTCCACTTTTTAATGTGGCAGCATCAGCCATTATATTTAAAGCTGCATTAAACAAGTATCAAAAATTATCTGTTTTTTTAGCATTATCAGGTGTTATTTATATGATTGCAGTGTATGGGCAGGTGCCATATATTGCTCTATTTTATGCAATTACTTTCTGCATATACGGCATTATTAAAAAACTTGTGCCGGCTAGTGCATTAACAGGACTTTTTATAGAAACATTAATTATATCAGTGCCTTCTGCAATATATGTCTTATATCTTATTTCAACAGGCGAAAGTGCAGTTTTAAAGGGAGATTATTTTATTACTTTTATGCTTGTATGCGGTGGAGTGGTAACTACACTTCCGCTGCTTGGTTTTTCATACAGTGCAAAAGTGCTGCATTTAAGCACACTTGGTATTTTGCAGTATATTACACCAACAATAGTCTTTTTGCTGGGAGTATTTGTGTATAATGAGTATTTTAGTGCAAATATGCTGCTTACATTTGTCTTAATATGGGCAGGGCTTATAATTTATTCCGCAGATGGTTTAATACAGCTTAAAAAATCAAAAAAGAATATATACAGAGACTAATTAGTATAAAGAAACTTTCATTTTTATATACTTATAATAAATATGCAAGTGATTTACATAAAAGAAATTTTGTGAAAATCATTTCTAGTTGTTGCATTTCTTAATTTATTAATCTATACTATATACTGAAATATTGTATAAAAGGGGCGGCAGCATCCTAAAAAAGGAGTTTTATCTTTATATGAAGATAAAAAAATATGAAGTATCAGATATGAAAGAAGCACTGCGTATGATAAAAGAGGATTTAGGTCCTGATGCTGTTATTTTATCTACACGCAAAGTGATGAAAAGCAATAATTTTGGACTTTTTGCCCGCCCTGTTTTAGAGGTTACAGCAGCAGTAGAATATGACGGTATTGCTCTTAGCAGGCAGAAACAGTCTGCTCAAGGCGGTGGATATGGATATGAAAGCTATCCATCTGCTTATACATCTAAAACAGCTAAAAAACAGTCAGTTAAACGCCCAGTATATGCAGAAACTCAGCAGCATGCAGCAAAGCCTGTGAAAAAACAGTCAGCACCAAGTATATCTTATGGACCTTATATTAATCAGAAGTATCAAAACACTTATGATATGAATGATGATTATCTGGCGGAAGCTATGGCAGAAGCTGGTATTATAGATGATGAGCCTTTTTATGCACCGCCTGTTAGAAAAAGGCAGCAGATAGAAGATGATGAAATACCTGCAGCATATATGCCAAGGCATGAAGAAGAATATATTGAGCCTGCACCTAAAAAACATACAAAGTATCATAAGTATGAAGAAAATGACAAGCAGGATGTAAAAAAACAGCAGGAGCAGGCTAAAACTCAGGCAGAATTAAATGCAGAAAGAATGGCTGCTGTAATAAAGGCAGTAGGGCTTGATAAATTTACTGATTTGCTTGAAGATATAGGCGATATAAAAAAACAGCTTGCTAATATGCAGAGCAATATAGCCGATAACATAGTTATAGATTTACCTGCAAAATTAAAAGATTATCATGCACTGTTTATTAAAAATGGTGTAGATGATATAATTTCTTACAGGTTATTAAAAGATATTGAAGCAAGAATTGAGGGAAAAGAGGCAACATCTGCTCAGATAAAAAGCATAGCAGTAGATAAACTTGCAGAGCTTATACCTGTTGAGAAAAACTATTATGATGTTATGATTAATAAAATAGTGGCTCTTGCAGGTCCAACAGGTGTTGGCAAAACTACAACTATTGCAAAAATTGCAGCTACTATGACATTAAAATACGGCAAAAAAGTATGCCTTATTACAGTTGATAATTTTAGAATAGGTGCTGTTGAGCAGTTGAAAACTTATGCTGAAATAGTTAATCTTCCCCTTTATGTTGCCACAAGTCCTGAAGAGCTTTTGCGTGTTGTTGCAAAAGTGAAAGATAAATATGACAGTGTATTAATAGATTCTATGGGGCGTGGTCAGTTTGATACAGGTCAGATAACAGGCATTAGAGATTTTTTAAAAATAGATTCCCGCATAACTACGACATTAGTGCTTTCTATGGCATCAAACCATATAGAGCTTTATGATACATTTGAAAGATATGAGGTTTTAGAGCCAGATTATCTTATTTTTACAAAGCTGGACGAAACGAAATATTTTGGACCGCTTATAAACATTCCTGTAAAAAAGAAGCTGCCGCTTTTGCTTGTTACAACAGGTCAGAATGTGCCTGATGATATGGAAATACCAGATGGCAGGAAAATTGCTAAGAGAATGTTACAGGAAATACCTACTTTATGGAGCGACAAATGACAGATCAGGCATTTACTTTGAGAAGAAGAGCATGGGAAGCTAACAGAAACAGCCATTATATTTCCGTATCCAGTGGAAAAGGCGGTGTTGGTAAAACTAACTTTACAGTTAACTTTGCATGCCAGCTGGCAAATCTTGGCAAGAAAGTTCTTGTATTTGATGCAGACTTAGGTCTTGCTAATGTGGATATTATGTTATCTTTATCAGTTACAGCTACAATAAAAAAATATTTAGAAGGCAGAGCAACTATTGATGATATTTTAAAAAAGAATATTTACGGTTTTGATGTTTTTCCAGCATCAAGCGGTTTTATGGAACTTGCTCATTTATCAGATGAAGATTTTGATAAAATATTTAATATTTTTATTACTCTTGATGACAGATATGATTTTATAATATTTGATACTGGTGCGGGTATTTCTGATGCTGTTGTCAGGTTCAGCTCAATTTCAGATACAATAATTGTTGTAACTCAGCCTGAGCCTACTGCTATAACTGATGCTTATGCTTTTATGAAAGTTATTAAGCAGACTTATGATATTAAACTTGTTAATGTTGTTTTTAACAGGGTAGATGATATACAAAATTCAGACAATGTTTTTGCAAGCCTTAAAAATGTTGCATCTAAATTTTTAAGTATGGATTTGCGTCTTTTAGGTCATCTTCGTGATGATAAAAATGTTCGTAAAGCTATCAGGGCTCAAAAACCTGTAAGTATATTAGACCCAAAAACAGCATTCTCAAAAGATATACAGGACTGTGCCAGACGCTTTATAGGAGCACCTGTAGAAAAACAAAAAAGTGCCAATGTTTATGATTTATTTAAAGGAGTATTTAAATGATTACATCTCTTAAATATTATCCTATATTAATCGCATCTGTTGTTATGATGGCATCGTTTTTATTTAAAATACTTTTAGTGCCAGACTTGAAAGTAACATATTTTGCAAGAGATATTGTTTTATTTTTTATAGTTTATTATGTGGTAAAAGTATTAACAAACAGTCTTACAAGAATACTTAAAAACTATTGGAAAATCCTTTAATTCAGGAGCAGTAGGTGGAAAAGTTTAGTGAAGAAGAAAAGCAGAATATTGTAGCGGAATTTCTGCCTAAGATAAAGTCATGGACAATCAGACTTAAAGGGACACTGCCAGACAGTGTTGAAGTTGATGACCTTTTTTCTGCTGCTTCTATTGGTTTAATAGAAGCAATGGATAGATTTGACAAAAGCCGCAATATTAGTTTCAGCACTTTTGCAGAAAGACGAATAAAAGGTGCTATATTAGATTCTTTACGCAATCTGGATTTTCTGCCTAGAAATGTTAGAACAAGATTAAAAGCCCTTGATGCAGCTGTTAATGAGCTGGCAGGAAAACTTGGAAGAAAACCAACAGTTCAGGAAATAATAGATAACACTGAATACAGTGAAGAAGACATTTATCGTCTTATGGGTTTACAAGAAAATGAAAAAATGTTATCATTAGATGAAACTGTTGGTGACGGAGACGATACAAGCCTTGTAGATTTCGTAAGAAGCACTGGACTAACGCCAGAAGATGAAGTTATGAAAACTAATCTTATAGAAAGAATGGCAGAAGAAATAGATAAACTTTCTGAAAAAGAGCGTCAGGTAGTCACTCTTTATTATTATGAAGAGCTTACAATGAAAGAGGTTGCAGAAGTTTTAAATATTACAGAATCAAGAGTATCACAAATTCATACATCAGCTACACAGAAGTTAAAAAGGAGGCTAAAAGATATTTATGAATAAAATAAAAGTCTTAATTGTAGATGATTCTATTTTTATGAGAAAGGCACTAGAGTCTTTACTTTCAGGTGAACCAGATATTGAAATAGTAGGGCTTGCTAAAAATGGTAAAGAAGGTGTTGAAATGGCAGAGCAGTTTCACCCAGATGTTATTACCATGGATATAGAGATGCCTACAATGGATGGTATTACAGCCTTAGAAATGATTATGAAAAAAAATCCGACACCTGTGATTATGGTAAGCTCGCTTACAAAAGAAGGGGCAGATGCTACATTAAAAGCATTAGATTTAGGTGCTGTTGATTTTATGACAAAAGATTCTCAGTCATTTGGCGGAGCAGATATTGAGAAAGGCTTAAAAGATAAAATTAGAAAATTTGCAAGAAATAAAGGGGTTTTAAGGCTTTTCTCTCATTCAAGCTCTTCCCAGTCTCATCAAACTCCGTCATATAAATTATCAGGGACACTTGCATCTCATACTCCAAATGTTCAAACACCATTTGCTCATACTGCTCAAAGTGGCAATACTGATGGCTCAAAAAGAGTTGTTGTAAATAAAACAGGTATAAAAAGAATTGTAGCACTTGGCACATCAACTGGCGGTCCACAGTCGCTGCAAAGAGTTATTCCATTACTTCCTGCTGATTTAGGAGTGCCTGTTGTTGTTACTCAGCACATGCCGCCAAACTTTACACAGTCTCTTGCTTCAAGACTTAATACTTTATCTAAAGTAGAAGTAGTAGAGGCTCAAGGAAAAGAAAAATTAGAGCCAAATGTGGTATATATTGCAAAAGGTGGATACCATTTAAAATTTAAAAAAGTTGGACCATCTGTTTATACAGAGCTTTCAACAGAGCCTAGCAATGTATTTAACATTCCCGGAGTTGATGTAATGGTTGATTCTATTGCAGAATTATACGGCAAAGAGTGTTTAGGTGTTATTATGACAGGTATGGGAAGCGACGGCTGCAAAGGTTTAACTAATCTTAAAAGAATGGGTGGCACAATTATTGCACAAGATGAACCAACATGTATTGTGTATGGTATGCCAAGAGCAGTTGTTGAAGCTGGTATTGCAGATGAAATTGTTCCGCTTGATGAAATAGCTGCAAGAATTTCCTACCATGTTAAATAAATTTATTAATCAAGCTGAATAAACTTGTTAATAAGGTTAAATAAACTGGTAAATAAAATATTTAATTGACTATTGTCATAAAATAATTGTAATATAATGACATAAGTGCCTAGTTTAGAAGTAAATTAGTGCTTATATAAAGGTGATTAATGGCTGATATATTAAGTCAGGATGAAATTGATGCTCTGTTATCAACTGTTTCAGATGAACCAGCAGGCGAAGGAAGCGGTGGCGATAGTGGTGATGATTTTGATGACTTTGCCCCTGATTTTGTCCCGAAAAAAATATCTGTATATGATTTTAGACGGCCAGACAGGGTTTCAAAAGAGCAGCTTCGTTCTATTAGAAACCTGCATGATAAGTTTGCAAGAAACTTCAGCTCAAATTTATCAAGTTTTTTAAGGACAATAACAGATATTTCTCTTGTGGGTGTTGACCAGATGACTTATGGTGAATTCCTTATGTCACTGCCTGACCCAACAAGCTTTAATATTATCTCTATGATACCTTTACAAGGCAATGCTGTTTTAGAGATTAACCCGTCACTTATCTTTCCAATAGTAGATAAGCTTTTAGGCGGGCAGGGGCTGCCGCTTTTCCATGTGCGAGAGCTTACGCCTTTGGAAATGACTATTATAGACAGTATTATTACACTTATTTTAAAAGATTTGGAAGATGTATGGAAACAGATTATTCCAAATGTAAGGCTTAAAAAAGAGTTAAGTGAAAACAGTCCGCATGTCATACAAATTGTTGCACAAAATGAAGTAGTTGTGCTTGTAGTATTTGAGGTTAAGTTTGGTGAGGCTACTGGTATGATGAATATTTGTCTTCCAGCACTTATTTTAGAGCCAATACTTAATAAAATAAGCTCTCAGGACTGGCTTATTGGAGCAAAAAAAGGCAGGTCAGGTGAATATGAATCCCGCATATTAGAGCTGCTTGAAAATATTAATGTGCCATTAATTGTAGAGCTTGGCAGAACAAAATTAAAAATAGGGGAAATACTTAATTTAAGAGAAAACGATACAGTTATTCTCAGTAAAAAAGCAAAACGCCCTTTAAATATATATATTAGTAATAAACAGAAATTTTTTGGAGCTTTGGGTATTCTTGGTATAAAAAAAGCTATCAAGATAACAAGAGCAACTACGGAGCAGGATGATGACAGAAACGGTTAATTTTATTAACAGCCCCGGCTTAGAAAAGTTTTCAGGGCTTATTGTTTCTACATTTGCATCTTCTTTATCAGCCATAAGCTCTAGAACAGTAAATTTATCTCTTAGTGAGATGGTAAAATGTGATGCAGATACACTGTTTGCTGCTTATGAAAATGAAACACTTGTTGTTTCAAAAGAAGATAATGGCGATTATGAAACAGGGCTGCTTTTTAGAACAAGAGATATTACAAAACTTGCAGACTTTATGCTTGCAGGTGACGGCGAAAGTAAAGACGAAATAGATGATGATACAAAAGATGCAGTGCAGGAATTAACTTCTCAACTGCTCAGCAGTTTAAATGTTCCATTTGAGGAAGCATTTACTAACAAGTTTTCATTTAAAAGTGAAGATGTTATTAAAAATACATCATCAGCTCTTTTTCAATGTGCTGAATACTACTGTATAGATTTAGCAGGTGATGTTGATGGTGCAGAGTTAAATTTCAGGTTTGTATGTGATACAAATATTGAAGGAAAATTGGGCGGTCAGGATGATGGCAATTTAATTAATGACGGCAGTATTGAAGCTCTGCTTGGAAATGCAGGCATATCATTTGATGATGAACCCCCTGCAGAAAGCAGCGGCAATACACCGAAAAATCTTGATTTGCTGCTGGATATTGATATACCTATAAGTGTAAGAATGGGCAGTGCTAAATTATTTTTAAAAGATATTTTAGGATTAGGACCAGGAAACATTGTGGAATTAGAGCAAAATGCTGATGACCCTATTGAACTTGCAATTAATGACAAGGTGATTGCAAGAGGGGAAGTTGTTATTGTTGATGGCTATTTTGGTTTTAGAATTAAAGAGATTGTCAGCAAGGCAGAAAGAATTAGAAAATTAAAAGATTGACATATTTAAAAATAATGAATAAATATAAAGGATACTAACCTATAATTGCGGAGGTTTAAATGGGTTACGAACAATCAATAATTACTGTTGATGATTCTTCTACAATGAGAAGAATTATTAAAAATACTCTTCAAAAGCTTGGTTTTGAAACAATACTCGAAGCAGGAAATGGTGTAGAAGCTCTGGAAGTCATGTCTAAAAATAAAGTAGATATGATTGTTACAGACTGGAATATGCCTGAAATGGATGGACTTACATTTGTTAAAGCTGTTCGTGCAAAAGATGAGTATAAAGATTTACCTATTTTAATGATTACAACAGAAGCTGCAAAAGAAGATATTTTAACAGCATTACGCAGCGGTGTAAATAACTATGTTGTAAAACCTTTTACCCCTGAAACATTACAAGAAAAGGTATTTAAATTACTGGATTTATAAAATGAGCGAGTTCAAAGACCTGAATGAATTATTGAGCATAGCACGCAACATTAATGAAGGCAAATATGATGTTGTAGATGTTACTGTTGAGCCTGAAAGTGAGCTTTATGATATAGCTCAGTATTTTAATGATTCATTAAAAAAATTACAGACTGTTTCATCAGCTATAGAAGGGGCATACAGCGATTTGCCTGCTTTTGAAAAAGTGCTTAACGGTGTAATTAATGATTCTAAAAGTGCATCAGAAGATGTTCTGGCATTTGTAGATAAGATAAACTTTAATATTGATGATATTAAGGAAAATCTTGAGCTTGTTAGGCAGTTTATAACATCAGGGGATTATGCGCGTGCTGGCGGTATGATTGACAGGCTGTCAGAGTGTGCTATTCAAGGTCAAGATATATGCTGCGATATAGTTTCTTCCTTAGAGTTTAAAGAAGTAACTAAATCTAAGATTAATGAAAGCATAAAAGTAGTAAACTCATTAGAAGAAAAACTGGCATCTGTTTTAATAAAACTGGGTATTAAGCAGAATGTTATAGATGTTGATGTTTTAGATAAATTTAAAGATACTAAAGAAATATTGCAAGACCAAGATTTAGTTGATAGACTCCTTAAAGAATTTGGTGTATAAGGAAAGCAGGTGAATATATGAATAATGATGATATGCAGGAATTAGTTCAGGACTTTTTAGTTGAAACTAATGAAATAATTGAAAATTTAGACCATGACCTTGTAGAGCTTGAAAGCAACCAAAATGATTTGGAGCTTTTAAACAAAATCTTCCGTGGTGCCCACACAATGAAAGGTTCATCTTCATTTCTTGGGTTTACTAAACTGGCAGAGTTGACTCACCATGCTGAAGATATATTAAATAAACTCCGTAAAAGTGAAATGGTAGTTACTCGTGAGATTATGGATACTCTTTTAGAATTTGTAGATAAAACAAAACAAATTATCAATGATATTGAAAACGGCACAGATAGTGCAGACTGCTCCTCTGTTATTGAAAATTTGAAACTGGCAAGTGAGGGCAAACTTACTGCAAGAGCAAAAGCAGCTCCGGCAGCTCAACCAGCACAGGCAGCTAAGGCGGCAGCACCTGCTCCTGCACCAAAACCTCAGGCAGCCCCTAAACAGGAAGCAGCAAAAACTACTCATCAGGCAACTCAGGTAGAACAGACAATTCGTGTTGATGTAAGCCGTTTAGACTCCCTTGTAAACTTAGTTGGTGAGCTTGTTTTAAGCAGAAATATGCTTTCTCAAATTGCTGGTGAACTTGAGAATAAGTTTGAAAATGAATATCTTGTTGAACAGCTTTTAGTGGCTACAAACTCAATAGGTATGAATACTACAGAACTACAGCTTGCAATTATGAAAACAAGAATGATTGCAATAGGTAAAGTATTTAATAAATTCCCACGAGTTGTTCGTGATATTGCAAGAGATACTGGTAAAGAGATAGAGTTAATCATATCAGGTGAAGAAACAGAGCTTGATAAACAGGTTATTGAATCTATTGGTGACCCGCTTTTACACATGATTAGAAACTCCTGCGACCATGGTGTAGAAACTCCTGAAGCCCGTCTTGCAAAAGGCAAACCAAGAATGGGAACAGTTAATTTATCAGCATACCATGAAGGTAACCATGTCGTTATTGAAATAAAAGACGACGGTGCTGGTATGGACCCTGATAAACTAAAACGAAAAGCTATAGAAAAAGGTGTCATTACTGTTGAAGAAGCAAACAGTATGGATGATAAACAGGCTTTTTCATTGATTTTTAAAGCAGGCTTTTCTACTGCTGAAAAAATTACAAACATTTCAGGCCGCGGTGTTGGTATGGATGTTGTTCGCACAAATATTGAAAAATTAAATGGTATTATTACTATTGATTCTAAAATAAATGAGGGTTCAATATTCTATTTAAAACTTCCGTTAACACTTGCTATTATTCAAGCACTTCTTGTTGAAGTTGCAGGTGAAACATTTGCTATACCTCTTGCATCAGTTGTTGAAACTGTTCGCATTACAAATGAAGAAATCCACTCATTTGAAGGCAGGGAAGTATTAAAATTAAGAGACAGAGTATTATCTCTTGTCAGACTTGATGAAGCATTTGCTCTTGATGAGCTTGAGCAGGACGAAATATATGTAGTAGTCGTTGCATTAGCAGAAAAACAGTTAGGATTTATTGTTGATAAGTTAATTGGTCAGGAAGAGATAGTTATTAAATCTCTTGGCGATTACTTAGGCGGAAACCCTGGTATTGCAGGTGCAACTATTACTGGTGATGGTCGTGTTAGATTAATTTTAGATGTGGCTGGTGTAATTGAAGTTGCACAAAATATGCCTAGAAGAATTAGAAACACTAAAAAACTTTCATCAAATAAACGCTCTAGTATTCAGTCTGTATCTAAGAAAACAAATGCAGTTAAAGTATTAATATGTGATGATTCTTCAACAGACAGAAAAATTACTAAAAAAGTTCTTGAGTCTCAGGACTGGATAGAAACAATTGAAGCACCATCTGGTAAAGATGCACTGAATATTCTTAGCAAAGACAACAGTATAGATTTAGTAATCAGTGATATTATGATGCCAGATATGGATGGTTTCAGACTTGCACGCAGTATGAGAGAAAAAGGTTATGATATGCCTATAATTGCAATATCCGCTAGAATGGAGCCATCGGATAAGAAAAAACTCACTACTTCTGGTGTGAATGCATTTATATCAAAGCCTATAAATCAGCAGCTGCTGCTGGATAAAATTGATGAGCTTATCTCGCAAAAAAATAACAACGGTTAGTTTTGCTGTTGTAATATTATTAATATTATTAGTTAAAGTTGCTGCAGCAAGGGTTTATGTATATGAAGTAACCACTGCAGCAACTCATTTTCAAACTGCATCAAAACTGCCGCCTGATGCTTTTTTATATTATAATGGCGGCTATGATGTAATATATGACCTTAAAGTAATTGCTACATATCCTGATGAAAAAATGGATCAGGCATTAAAGGATTATAACCTTGAAGAAAATAACAGTAATAGTCTTGTTCACAATCCTGTTCCTCGCAGTATACCAAAAAAACCATATTATTGGTGGAGATAATCTATATGCTGCTACTTACGAGGAGCAGAATATGTATGAAGTCAAAATTGAAAATAATTTATCAAAAGTGATTACAACAATGACTGTAATGGCTATGACAGAACAGGAAGCTTATGATAATGTGGCTTTAAATGGCTGGACTGTTATTGGTGTAAAACTGATAAAAGAAAGGGTGAAAGATGAATATACTCTTTCTACTGACTATATAAAAACAGAAATCCCAAACAAAATAGAGCTTGAAGATGCCATAGAGATACCTGCAGCAAAAGAGCTGGAAGAAGAAAGCCGCATTATTGTTTCAAAAGAAAGCGGCAATAAAAATGTGGCAGATAACTTAAACCTTGTTCCTACATCAAAAGATTTAGAATTAATATTAACAATACATTTTCAGCTTGGAAATGTATCACCAATATTTAATGATGACATATCAAAATTATTTGACAGCCTGCCAAAAGACAAAAACTATGTGCTTTTTGGAAATGCAGATGATGTTGCAGTAGGCAGACATGCTACATACAGCAATAACTATGAGTTGTCATATTTAAGAGCAGACCATATAAAAAAACTGCTTATTGAAAAAGGATATAATGCCGATAAAATAAGGACAATAGGTTTAGGCACCGGCTACCCATTAGAAAAAAACAGTAAAAAAGGCAGCCTTAAAAACAGACGAGTAGAGATATATGGATTCAGAACGCAAAGCTAGGTATGAACAGCTCTATAACATTAAACTTACAGAATTTTATAATTTTGTCAGTGAAGTTATGGGTGATTTTAACTACTCACTTCACAGAACAGTAAAAGATATAGAAAATAAACGCCGCATAGAAATATGGTCATATCAAAGCCGTGAAGACCAGTCAGCAGTTGTATGGATAGAAGTTGTAAAACCGGGAGAGATATTAGACCCATACATTACAACAGATGTTCTTAGAACAATGAATGACGAAAATGTTACCCGTCTTTTCTTTTTTACAAATGGTCAAATGGGACCTGAAGAAAAAGAGGTATTAGAAGGCTCTAACCATTTTGTTTTTGGAACAGATGAAATAGTAGAAACATTAATAGCCATAGATATGAAACGCTCTATAAAAGTGGTGCGTAAGCGTAAAAAAGTAAAAGTGCCGTCAGCTATGGTATTAATTAAAAATTTTTTAAAGGCAAATAAAGTAACAAGACGGGAAATTAAACTTAAAACAAGTGCAGTTCCAGAGCTTGCGTCTCAATATTATAAACTTATCCGCAGAGTGTTAAATGAAATAGACAGAATACCGGATATTAATGACATACCTGCTCAGTCAAGAGAGCGTCTTAAAAAAATACAGTATGACCTGCTTCCAGAGCTTTTAAAAACACCTTATTATACTTTTACATATCAGTTTGTATATTTAAGAAATGCTCTTTTTTCTTTAATTGAATATACAATAATATATATAGGCAATGTTATTGAATATGAAGCAGAAGATGATTTAAAGAAAAACAGAGAAGTTATAGAAGAAATTATGAGTAAACTTGACAGTGTTGATGAAGAGATTTCAAACTATAAATCAGACCTTATGTTTACTTCTGAAAAGGTAGCATTAAAATTAATAATGTATGCAGCAGTATTTAGCGTCGCTTCTATTTTTATAATGATTGTATTAAAATTTACCAGATAAAATCATGAATTTTTTAAAAATATAATTAATAATAAAATAATTATTATGCCAATATATGTATTATCCATTATTTAAGCTGATAAAAATAAAAAAATTTTTGTAAGATTATGAGACATATGTTACAAAAATAAGTATAAAAAAATACCTC
>ERZ777305.449-NODE-449-length-67997-cov-4.456581_pt1 | contig 67997 bp, 67 predicted proteins | sample MGYA00374965_ERZ777305 | MGnify/ENA primary metagenome ERZ777305 (study PRJEB29328, sample SAMD00013331) | mouse gut metagenome | study: EMG produced TPA metagenomics assembly of the Metagenome analysis of fecal microbiota from mouse which was promoted...
GATAGATTTAATGGAAATGGAGTAAGATGGGATTATAGTATAGATGGAAAGAAGACGTGGAAAGAGGTCTCATTTACCGCAGAAGAAGAACATAAGTGGCTACTAAGTAATAAAGAGATAAGTGCAATAACAGCAGAAAAAGATATCTACATACATATAGTCGGAGTAAACTATAATGAAGAGAATTTGTATAAGATAGATATAACAAAGGGAAGTGTGCCAGCAACGTACTTTGCCAATGACTTAGAAAATCGCGTAGTAGGAGTAAGTTTAACAGCCGAGTGGAGAATGCAAGGAACGAGTACGTGGACAAGTTATGCAAGTAAGAGTCCAGACTTAACGGGAAATAAGATCGTAGAGTTAAGAATAGGAGCAACAGGAACAAAACTAGCAAGTGATACAGTAACATACACATTCACAGAAGATAATCAACCAAATACGCGAAAATACATACCAGTATCGCATTTAACCAAAGAGGCGGTTTCAACAGAAGCGGTAAATAATGGTGGATCAGCAGTAAATGCCATAGATGGAAACTATAATACAAGATACCATTCAGCATGGAATGGAACAGATACAGAGAGATATATAACAATAAAACTTGATAATCCGGTATACTTATCAGCCGTAGAATTCGTACCAGCTGGAGGAGGAAACGGAAGAATAGTCGATGGAACAGTATACGGAAGTATGGACGGAAAAACATGGATAAAACTAAGTGAATTAAAGAACCAAAGCTATCCAAGTCAGGCGAATACAAATGAACAAGCCATAGCGATGACTAAAAAATTTGAAATAGCCAATCCAAGAGAAGTACAATATGTCAAAATAGTAGCGGATAGAACGAATGGAAATTGGTTTGCAGCCAGAGCTTTCAACTTCTATCAAGACATAACAAAAAATCCCCATCCAACAGCCGGAGTAGGATACAGTACAACAGAGCCAACGAACAAAGAAGTAGTAGCAAGACTAATAAATCCAAGCACGGATATCGTAATAACAAATAACGGAGGAAAAAACACTTATACATTCACAAAGAATGGCGAATTCACATTTGAATTCAAAGACAAGAAGACCGGAGTAACAGGATCAGCTAAGGCCAAAGTTGACTGGATTGATACGACTGTACCTACTGTTAAAGCAACATATAATCCTTCAAAAGATACGGATGGGGATGTATTAGTTACGATTACACCGAGCGAAGCGATAAAAGTTACTAATTATAAAACTGATAATGTTGATGAAGATGGAAATCAAATTTATTCAAAGAATGCATTTACTTATACTTTTACAGAAAATGGCACATTTACTTTAAAATTTGTCGATAGAGCAGGTAACTCTAACAGTGTTAGACTAATGGTTGATTGGATAGATGCTCATGGCAATGGTTCGCTTGTAAGACCTACTACTCCGACAACCAAACCAACAACTAAGCCGACAACTAAGTCAACTACAACATCAAGAAAGACAACTACATCTAAGAGGGTTACAACGACAATAAAAAATAATACAACAAAGAAAACAACAAATAAAGTTAATACAACGAAAAAAGTAACAAATAATACTGTTACGAATAAACCACAAGGAAACGGAAATACAACAACAACAAGAAAAACAACAACAGTAACTACTAATGATATAAATGAAGAATTGCCATCAGGTAATAAGACAACTTCTAAAGCTGCATCTATGGAAACGACGACAAAATTACAAGTAGTTAATGAGGAAAAAGAAAAGAAAAATCCTTGGACAAGATACTTGATAGTTATTTCATTAGCTATATTGATTATGATAATTGCAATGATTATTATTAAGAAACGTCATGAATAAAGACTCGATTATGAGTCTTTTTTGTTTTAAACCATCAAAAAATTATTGTATAACAACAAGAGTGATATGTAATTTTACTTTATCTAAATATGTGTTATAATATGATATAATTTTATTCTTAGAATAAATGGATAAAAAGGGGGTGTATTAATGGGTGAAGATGATATAAAATTATTTTCGCATAATGAAAAAGCCTACAGAGCTTTAGTTGAATGTTTACTTAAATATCCTCTTTCTTTTATTGAGCATGCTACAGGTACTGGTAAATCTTTTATAATTCTTAAATATTTGTTTACCAAGATGCGTCATAAAAGAATTCTATTTATTAGTTTGCATGATGAAATGTTTGATCAATTATTTGGCAAGCAAATGCATACTCTTGGAATGAAGAAGGAAGACTTTTTAAAGTTTGATACACTTATATATCATAATTTAATTAAATATGATCCGAAAAAAATAGTTGAGGATTATGATTGTATTGTCTTTGATGAGGCGCATCACTGTGGAGCAAAAGAGTGGGGCAAGATAGTTGAGGGCATTAAAGAAGAGGTTTTGAAACACGAAGATAAAAAAATGATTGGTTTAACAGCGACCGGTATTCGTTATTTAGATGATTATATGGATGTATGCGAGAACTTTTTTGATGGCCATTGTGCAAGCAAATTAAATGTTGCCGAAGCTATTTTAAAATTATTGTTACCAGCGCCTCTTTATATTAATTCTATTATATCTTGTAAGGACAAGTATGAAAGAGTAAAGAAAAAGTTAGATAAATTACCGAAGACAAAGGAAATATTAGATATCCAAAAGATATTAGATGAAATTGGTTCGGATATTAAGGATAATTCTTCCGTTGCCGATTTACTTAAGAAATATGGCGTACATTCAGGAGAGAAGTATATCGTATTTTGTAAAAATATAAAAGATTTAAAACAAAAAATGCAAGAAGCCAAGACATGGTTTAAAGATATAGGCGAGATTAAAATGTATCAGGCTCACAGTGCACAAAAAAAAGATGTTAATCGCGGCCAAATAGAGGATTTTGAAGAAAAAAGTGATGCACTAAGTTTAATGTTCGCTGTCGATATTTTTAATGAAGGTTTTCACATTGAAGATTTAGATGGTATTTTAATGTTTAGAAAGACGATGTCTCCAACCGTATATTTGCAGCAAATTGGTCGTGCTTTATCATTTTCAGCAAGAAAAAAGCAGATAAAAATATTTGATTTTGTCGACAATATAAGTGGAAATGATGTAATACGTGAACTCTATAAAGAATTAGTTAGTACTGCTAAGAAATTATCTGTAGAAGAACCGGAAAATAAAGAATTCTATGATGAAATAATAAAGAGATTTCAGATAGTCGATTATACTTCAATGACAATGGAAAAACTTGAAAATATTGATGCATATTTAGATGAGAATTTTACTTTCCGCAATTCAATTGTCAAATCTATCGTCTTACTTCAAGAATATCGAAATAAATTTCCCAATAATAATATACAATTGGATATTAAATGTGGAAGATTAGCTCCTGAGTATTTAAATGCCTATAAGCATCTAATCGCGATGGATAAATATTTAACTTTAGCAAATATAGAAGCTATTATTGCTCTTGATATTGATTTTAATGGAGAGATATTATTGGATATAGATAAGCGTCGTGAAATGCTAAATGGTCATGAAAATATGCATGAATTAGAGACTGCTATATTCAATAAGTTTAGACAAGATTATATTGATTTTGTCAATCTGAATAATCGTCGCCCAGAATTAGGTAATGATAAAAATGAAGATGATTTATATTCAAAGTATCGCGAATATCTTGGTAGTATGATCAAGAAGAAATTAATGGCTTTATTTAATAAATTTAACTTTAAATTAACTGTTGAAGAAATCGTATTAACAGGTAATTATCCAAATAAAGATGATTTATATGCATATTTTGATAAACTGATTAAAAAACTTACTGAAGGTGTTGCATTGGATAAGGTAGAACTTAAAGTTTTAAAAAAATTAAAGTCAGTAATTCCTATCGAATATAACCAGTTAAAGAATTACCTAGATCATAAAAAAGATATTAAAACAATGATTGATGATGCTATAAAAACAATAGAGTGTAGTAATATTAATGCTAAGAATTTAGAAAATAAAATATCTTTTATGTTTAATTCTAATATTAGTAGAGCTATGAAGACAATAGATAAATATGCAGCATATGTAACAAACGAGCAGTTTAAAAGGTTATTGGTATTAGGCATAAAATTGCCAAGGGTACTTAATATGACTTTAGAGGAAAGATTGGAAAAATTGGGAGAATATGATTCTTTTTATGAAAAAGAAAAATATATAGAATCCAATGTCGTAGCAAATTATTTTAGATTTATTGAAAGCAATGGAAGAAGACCAAGTATTTCTAATCTTGAAGAAGAGCAAATCGCAAGAGAATATGATGATTATCTACTTTATACAAATGTTAATAAAATAAAGGTCTTGTGTGCCTCTTTAGATCACTATAAAATAGAACACAGTTTTATTGAGAAAGTCCTTTTGGGAGAGGTACTTGATGAAGAAGAAATAAATATTTATGTCAGTGGTTTAATAAAAAAATCAAAACAACAAGATGTGTTAGATAAAAAAGATTTGAAGATATTGAGAGCTTTGATTCAACACCAAAGATTTTCTTATAGACAAGAAGCAATGGATATGCTTAATGTTCAAACTATTTATAGTAAGATTTATTCGATGATTGCTGAATATGAGTTCTTTAATGACTCTGTTAACTATAATCGTCTAGTGTACTTTATAAAGTCTAATAATGAGTATGTCACTAAAGAATTGATCAATAAGTTGAAAGATATAGGAATTGTTTTTTCTGATTCATTTAAGAATATGGTGGATAATTTAGATGAATTTAGTAGTTTAAAGGAAAAGAAATTGTTTGAAAAAAGAAAAATTCAATCAGCATTAGAAATCTATCTTAGAGACTATAAAAGAAGACCAGAAAGAGGTTCGGAATTAGATTTGATATATCGAAAGAAAATAGCTGGTCTTTTAAAAAATGAACTAAGAGATTATTTAAAAATATTTGTTAGATGTGGTATTCCATATACTACTGAAGAAAAGATTATATTAGATTTAGCAAATCCTTCCGAAGTAAAACTATATTTAGATCATTTGAATGTTAAAATAGCTTCTGAGAAATATAAGGTTGATAATTTGGAAAAGAGAGTACTCAATAAATTGAAGAAGCGCAAAATGTTAAATGAATATCCCAGGTTATTAGATTTACTTCCGAATTATCATAATGAGATAACGGTAGAGGATAAAATCGTCGATGAATTAAATCAAAAAATTAGAAGACATCCAGAAGAAAATATTGATTTTGAAGCCTATTCCTTGAGTGTTTCTCCTAATAAATTATGGAAATTAGAAGCAAGACGTATGAATATGTTGATTAATAATTATTTGATTAAAATACTTGATAAACTGAAAAATAAGAAGATTTCACTAAGATATTTATTGAGTGATGAGGAAAGAGAATTGTTTGAATCATATAGAGAGTTTAACGATTTAGATAAAGCAAATGTTGAATTATTTAGAAACATCAAGGAACTAGAGGAAGAGATGAGATGTGAAGAAGAAAATGTCTATAGAGATGAAATACTTCAAAATTACCTAGATTTTATTCACAACCATAATGGAGAGAGACCAAATTGTGCTAGTGATAATGAGGAAGAAAAAAGTTTAGCTAATCATTTTGAGATAATAAGAGAATTATTGTCTCGCAGTGAAGAGGCAAAAATTACGGCAGCTATTAAAGAAAGTGAAATGGGCAGTTATTCATCTTTTTATGAAAGTTATGTTAATTTCATTTTAGAAAATGAGCGTATGCCTTGTGGCAACAGTGATGATGCTTATGAAGTAAAATTAAATAATTTGTATATTGATTTAAATAGAAAATTTAGTCATGAACAAAATAATGAAATACGAAAATTACGTAAAACATTTAGTCGTGCAACGATGCAAGCAACAATAGAATTTAATAAGAAGAAAGGTTAAGGTGATTGTATGAATAGTGTAAAAAAAGCAGTAATAAAAGATCCTGTAGAATTAGAAAAAATAATAGATTATTATTTGAGCAATGATTTACCTTTATCAAGTCTTGAAGATAATTATTTTTTGAGTTATCCACAAAGAGAATTTCTTTTAAAGAAGTCTATGGGATACTCTCGTCAACGTGAAAAATTAGAAGAGGAGTATAAAATATTTGATGTCTCTTCAGAATATTTAGAGATGTCGCATTTTATCGAAGAGGAAAAAGCATTAAAACCAGAGGAACAAATAAAACTTTTTAAGAGATTAGATGAAATAGATAAAGATAGAGTTATTAAGAGAATGGTTGCAACTAGTGATGAATTATCGCGTCATAGGACAGTCATGAAGCGCATTTTGAACAAATATCAAAAAGAAATGAAATTATGTGATACTTATGTCTTACAATATGGCAAGGAATCTCTATCTGAGTTTATGGGTAGTAAAGGATATAAGTGTGAAAAAATTAATGAAATACTTGAGATGTATGATTATTATTTAAGTGTTAAGAAAAAAATATCCGAATTGACAAAGAAGAGAAACAATATATTAGCTGAGAGAAGAAAGCTACTTGATGAAAATCAGGAATATGCTAATATTACGCAGAAGCTAGTAACAACTAATGTCAAGTTAGCTAATTGGATAGTAAGAGATGGATTTAAGAATATTCCATTACCTAAGGAAGAGGCACAAGCTTTAGCACTAGAGGGATTAGGTATTGCCATTAATCGTTTTGATTATACTATGGGATATAATTTTTCAACTTATGCTTTTAAAATTATCAATAGTATAATAAAAAGAAGATTTAAAAGTATGATGGGTGTTACATGGATTACTTATTGTATGAAACAGAATATTGCCTATTGGCGCGAAGAACTTTTGAAAATGGACAGTGATAGAGTAAAACCTTATAGTGCAGATGAATTAGTTAATTCAGGTCTAGTTAGATTTAGTGCTAGACAAATTAGAAACTTAGATGAGGGAGTAGATGTCATATATAATTTTTCGGATTATTATGATATTCCCGATGATTCAGAAATTCGCACTAAGGGTGATATGCCAATGGATCAATATGACTATGATTATTTAGATGCCATAGATGATAATGAAGGTATTTTCTTTGAGGATGAAACTATGGGCGATGATGTCTATCAAGAATCATTAAGTAAAGCAATTAAAGAAGTTTTGGGAACCTTAACAGAAAGAGAACAGGCAATATTAGAATTAAGATTTGGCATAAATGATGGTCAATCTAGAAGTCTAGAAGCGGTAGCAAAGGAGTTTTTTGTTACGGCCGAGAGAATAAGGCAACAGGAAGCGAAAGCCTTAAGAAAGTGTCGTCATGCGAATAGAAGAGAAAAGTTAATATCTTATGCAGAGGATTATGATATAGTTGCTAAGAGTACATCAGTTGAAAAGGCCAGTAATGAAGAAATCATTAATGCATTCATGCGCCTATATGATCTTAGAAAATCGGGTTTTTCCAATAGTGCAAAGGCCTTCTTTATATCTACTAGAAGACTTCAGTGGGATGAAAAAGAAGTTCATGATTTAGATTTGTTATTGGAGGCATTTATATTAAATATGCAATTAGGGGAAAAACATGTGTATCCTTTTTCTGGTATTGTCGATGCTTTTTGTGATACATTTTCTCACAGTTATGAGTATAAGTATCCATATAGGTTAATTTATGAGGAACTTAAGAAACGCATTGCTCCATCGGAAGAGTGTTGTTTTTCCTCAGAAGTTCAAGATTATCTTCATGAAGGACCTGAAAACGTTATCAATTTGAGTTTAAAATTTAGATGTTAAGAAAAAGGGCTTAATTTCCATTAAAAATTGGTAGATAATAGTATGCAGAAATAATAAAATGGAGATACGAAAGGAGGAAATTATGGGTTTAGGTAAGAAAATAACAGACTTGCGCAAAGAAATAAAAATGTCGCAGGAAGAATTAGCTGAGAAAGTGGGAGTTGCTAGACAGACAATTTCTAAATGGGAACTTGAAGAAACATCTCCAGATATCAAACAGGCTCAAGAGTTATCACGCATATTTAATATTAGTTTAGATGAATTAGTAGGTAATGAAATAAATAATATCGTGGTTGAAAAAATTAGTAATACAGAAAAACTTGCCGGAATGATAATTAAGATATTAAAGGGAGCAGGTATAGTGTTAATTGCTATGATTGTGATTGAAATGGTCGTTTTAATATCCGCGATAATATTCTATAGACCAGTATCTAAAAATGTCGATAGGATTGATACCATAGAAAGAGCCGAATTAACTTGTAGAGTAGATAACGAAAAATACGTTATTGAAATAGAGAGTAATGGCTTATTCAATTGTAAAAATTGTGAAAAAGAGATGAATGATGATTTAGAAGAGTTAATAGAATTTAATGACATTACTGCTACTAAAAATAAAATAATGGAATATTTTGAAGATAGCAAAATTAACTGTGAATTAAAAGAATACTAATTATTCTTTTTTTCGTGCTATAATAACTTTAGAGGTGTATCTATGGTAATAAAAGAAGTTCATGTTAATGATTTAGTTACTAAGTCTAATTTACCAGCAAGTGATTATGTCATCAATCCCTATGTTGGATGTCCTCATGGCTGTAAGTATTGCTATGCATCATTTATGAAGAGGTTTACAGGTCATAGTGAAGAGTGGGGAACATTTATCGATGTTAAGCGATGTGATAAGAAGATAAATGGGAAAAAATTGGAGGGTAAACGCGTTTTTCTATCGAGTGTTACGGATTGCTATAACCAGTATGAAGAGGAATATAGATTAACGAGAAATATTTTAGAACAGTTAGTTGATGTTGATTGTATTTTAAATATTTCTACTAAATCAAAGTTGATCTTACGAGATTTGGATTTATTAAAGCAAATGAAAAATATCGAGGTAAGTATGTCGATTAATACGATGGATGAAGAGTTTAAAAAGGACATGGATAATGCTAGCTCAATTAAAGATAGATTAGATACTTTAAAAATTTTACATGAGAATGGGATACGAACAGTTTTATTTATGTCTCCGATGTTTCCCTTTCTTACGGATTATAAAACTTTAATTAATGTATCTAAAGATTATGTGGATGAGTATTGGTTTGAAAATTTGAATTTAAGGGGAAGTTATAAGATGACGATATTAAACTATATAAAGGATAAATTTCCGGATATCTATCCAGAATATGTAAGAATATATCTTAATAATGATAATACCTATTGGGAAAATTTGGCATTAGAAATAAATGATTTTTGTGAACATGAAAAAGTTGAATTTATTAATTATTTTTATCATGATAAATTAGTAGTTGAAAAAAAGAATAAGTAAAGTAAATCTTGGGATTTGCTTTTTTCTTTGATATAATATTGATGAAAGGAAAAGTTGATATGGATTCGGAAAAGATTGGCAAGTTAATTAAAGATATTCGAACAAAGAACAATTTGAGTCAACAAAAGTTTGCTGATCGCTATGGCGTTACATATCAGGCTGTTTCTAAATGGGAAAATGGGAAGAATATTCCCGATATAGCAATATTAAAAGAAATTTGTAACGATTATAATATTGATTTAGCAAGTTTACTTGATGAAAAGGAAACAGTGACAAAGAAACCACAAAAGAAATTATTTTTTGTGTCTTTTCTAGTTTGTGGGTTAATAATAATTTTATTATTAGGAGTTTACCTAAAGAAAAATAATGATTTTAATTTTAAGACTTTATCTCCCAATTGCAGTAATTTTAATTTATATGGAAGTATAGCTTATAATGATTTGAAGTCTTCTATTCATATATCCAATATAACTTATTGTGGAGGTAATGACGAGAAGGAATATAAAAAGATAACTTGTGTTCTATATGAGAGCGATGATAAAACGAAGACAGTTATAAGTGAGAATAGTTATTTTGATGATAATAGAACAAAGAAATTAGATCAGTTTTTAAAAGATGTTGATTTTGTCGTCGATAATTATAAAAATAAGTGTAAAATTTATAAAGAGAATAGTTTGTATTTAGAAATAGAGGCTGTAGATTTAGAGGATAATATAACAGCTTATCATATACCTTTAAAATTAGATGATAATTGTTAAATGATATCTCAACTTATAGTTTAGAGAATTCAACTTAGATTTTATTGTAATAGTAATTTATGTTGGGTAAAATAAATGAAAAAGGAGAGATATTATGGAAAAAAAGAGAACAATCGCCATTATTTTAGGAGGTTTACTTATCGTCTTAGCAGCTATTTCGTTTGCAATTTTAAATAAAAAGAATGATGAGGAGACGGATGCTAAACGTTTTAAAAAGGAATATGAAGTACTTAATGGCACGATAAGAGAAAGTGATGGAGCAAAGTATAACGATGTTACAGTTGATGAGGATAATCCCTTTATTTATATCGATGCAAAAGAGGCAATTGATGTCATAGATAATAAAAATGCGATTATATATGTTGGTGCTGCTTGGTGTCCTTGGTGTCGAAATGCTATTCCTGTATTAGTAGATGTAGCTAAGAAAAATAATATAAAGGAAATATATTATTTAAATTTAGATGAGGAAAAATCTGTTTGGGAAGTTGAAGATGGCAAAGCAGTAAAGAAGATAAAAGGAACGGATAATTATTATAAATTATTAGAAAAGCTAAAAGATAATTTGCGCGATTATACTTTAAAAGATGATGATGGAAAAGTCTTAGATACTGGAGAAAAGAGAATTTATATGCCTTATGTTATTGGAGTTAAGAGAGGTACTGTCGTTTCAGAACATACAGGTACAGTGGATTTGGATGATTCTCAGACAAAATATGATTATCTAACAAAGGATCAAGAAAAAGAATTATATGATAACTATCAAAAAATATTTGATGAAGTGTATCAAAATACCGGTGGATCTTGTAATAAAGATGGAGAATGCGAATAATTATTGATAAATAATAATTAAACAATGCAAAAAGATATATTTTTCATAAAAAGACATCTTACGTCAATTAGTAAGATGTCTTTTTATATTGTCCAAAAAGGCTTATTTGTATGAACGAGTAGTTTTAGATTTGTTATAACTTGTTAATCCGCTTACTTGATATAAAGAACGGAAACCATTATAGGCACGAATTTTTTCGTGACGATGTCCATACTTAGATAGTTCATAGCCATTTTCTAAATCTAATATATATGGAACTATTTCACTTTCTTCATCTAAATTGAACTGTGTTAAAAATTCGCTTATTGGTTCCCCTGTTAAGGCGTAATTCCTAAGCAAAAGTAAATATAACTTATATTCCTCTTTTGCTACTTCAATATTTTTTAATGTCTTTTCTCTAGTATTCATAATATCCCCCTTAATAAGTGTTTTTTATTATATCACAAAATAGTAAAAATATATAAAAATAATGATATAATAGAAAACATTAAATTTTATGCAACTTTTTTAATAGGTGAGTTGTTTATATAGTGAAGATAGCAATAGGAGTTTATGACAATGAATGATTTATTTATGGAGATATTTGATAAATATCAATGCGATGTTTATCGGTTAATTTATAGTTATACCTTGAATGTTCAAGATACTGAAGATATCTTACAAAGGACATTTATTAAATTATACAGAAATATAGATAAATTCAATTCTTCTGATGAAAATGTAAAAAAGTGGCTCTTTAGAGTCGCGATAAATGATAGTAAGAATATGCTTAAGTCGATGTGGCGGATGAAGAAAGTTAATTTAGAGGATTATGACAATATTGCCAGTGTTGATAAGGATAAGAATAATCTTTTAAAATCGTTAAATTATGTGGGGATAAAATATCGTGTACCCTTGTATCTTTATTATTTTGAGGGATATAACATTAAAGAAATAGCTGAATTGATGAATTTAAGTGAATCGGGAATAAAATCTAGACTTAAAAGAGGAAAAGAAAAATTGAAAAAGGAAATGGAGGAAGAATAATATGAAAGATTTGAAAAAATCCTATAAAAAAGAGTTTGAAAAGATATGTCCATCAGAAGAACAAAAACAGAAAATGTTAAACAATATAACTAAACATAGCAATTATAATGTTCATATGCATTTTGCTATTCTCATTTGTTCAGTGGTTATTTTTTGTATCTTCGGCATTACTAATGCTTATGATATAGGAAAGAGCTTTAATTCATTAATTGTTAATTACAAAGAAAAGAAAGATGAAGATGGAAATAAATATTCTGAACTAGTGACAACTTATGATGGGGTATTAGAGGTCGACTATGATGCTAATATAGTGGCAAGAGAAAATTGGGTAGAATCTTTTGAAAAGGGCTTAAAGACATTTTATTCAAATTATGATTTGGAGCAAATATTAGGTGTCAAATTTTTAAGAAATAAATATATGGAACCTGGATATGAAGTTAATACTTTGAGAAAAAATGAAGATGAGAAAATCGCCTATATGGAACTTTATGAAGTATATGAAAAGTTTAATGATAATTATGAGTATGTGGAAGATAAAAAACTTTTAGAAAGTGTGGAATTAACTGCTCAATTTAAAACAAAGTATTATAAAGAAAATAATGACTTTGACTTAAAGGTGAGAAATTATTATAGTGTTAAAAATTATTATATCAAGAATTTAGATACTACTGCACTGCTTGTGAGATTAAATGAAAGAGGCAATCATTATTTAGTTATATTTGCTCATAACAATATTAGATATAGTTTCTATTATGATAATTATAATTTATCGATGGACGAAAACAATACATTAGATAGAATTCATGAAATTTTGGATTCTTTCTACTACTAATTAATATGAAAGAGAGTAGAGTTTAAAATTTATGAAAAAGTTGATAATGATTGTAACGACAATATTTCTAGGAATATTATTGTTGTTTAAATCGGACAATATTAAAAAATTAGATAGTACGGAAGTTGATTCGGTAATTATCAATAATGAAATAATTAATGATAATTCATATATAGCAGTGGATAAAGAACAAAATTTTAGAATTATTAGTGATGAGATAGAAAAAATATCTGGCTATTATCCAAATTTTTTTAGGACAATTATTCAAGCAGATATGAAGATTCCCATAGTGGGAAATATGGTTCCTCAAGGTATTGCTTTGATGGATGAGTATGTGTTAATAAGTGCATACGATAGTGAAGAAAAGCATAATTCTTTAGTTTATGTTTTAGATGACTATGGAAATATTATAAATGAAGTTAATCTTGGAAATAAATCTCATGTAGGAGGATTAGCCTATGATAAAAATAATAATCTCTTATGGATTCCCGACGATAATGGAATTTTAAATGCCTATGTTGCCTCTGATTTCTTAGATAAAACGAAGGTTAAGTATAAATATAGATTTGTGAATGTTGGCGAAAATTTAAAAGACTTTATGGATGATGAAAAGAAGTTAATTGCCTTTGTAACTATGGATGATGAATATATTTATTTGGGAAATTTTTCCAAAGATAGTGAGAGTATTGTTAAAAAATATAGAGTTATTAACAAGGGAGATAAGATAAAATTAAATTATGTTAATAGTTTTATGGTTCCAGCTAAAACACAGAGTATTACCTTTTTTAACAAGGGATTAAAAAAATATATGATTACGAGTAATTCCTATCAAAGGAGAAAGAGTTCATATATTAAAGTTTTTGAATATAGTGAAATGCAAACTAGATATAATAAAGAATTAGCTAGCATAGAACTTCCACCAATGCTCGAACAAATTGCTGTATCTAACAATAGCGTTTATTCTATCTTTGAATCAAAGGCAAAGAAGTATAATAACTGTCCAGAGAAAGTTGAGTTTATATGTGTTTTGGATATTTATAAAGTTTTAGAAAATATAAGCTAATTTGACAATCATAGTTCTTAGTGTTATGATTTAACTACTTTATGAAAAGGGAGATTATTATGTTAAACAGACAAATAACGACAACGGAATATTTAACAATTAAATCAATGCGTTATATTGGTTGTTTTAGCAATGTTTAAATCTTAATTAGTGAAATATAAGTTTTAAGTCTATTACATCCAGTAATAGGCTTTTTTAATTTTTAAAATATAAATAAATGATATAATTTAATTAATAAACTAAAGGGGTGATGCCGATGACGGATGAGACGATTACCCTTTTCATAAAGTAAATATAAGAAAGAAGGAATATTATGAATAAAGAAGGAAGTAAGATATTAAAAGAAATTATAAATGAAGAATATGGTAAATTGGATTATGAAAATATCGTTATAAATGAAGATGAATTCTATTTAGAATTTAAGTCAGAAAAGAGAGTTTCAGAGAAGGACTTTTCCTATTTAGAAAGAAAAGTTAATGAAAGAAATAACAAGATATTTTTGAAGTTATTAAGAATAAGTGGGGTATATTATCAGGGAAATAAAAATAATGAGATGATTACTCGACTTGTTGGAAAGTGTTTTGCATCGGAAGATGAGTTATCAAAATATTTAGATATGGTAAGTGAATTATTGGAAAATGATCACCGCAAAATTGGGGCAGATTTAGATTTGTTTTGTTTTTCCGATCGCGTTGGAGCAGGATTACCTTTATATACTCCAAGAGGAACAATAATTAAGGATGAATTACAAAAAGAAATAGAAAAGGTATGTCGCAAGTATGGCTTTAGGAAGGTCTCTTGTCCATCACTTTCCGATATTCAACTCTTTGAAACTTCCGGACATGCTGCTAAATTTAATGATGAGTTATTTAGGGTATCTTCACCTAAGGGACATGCCTATGCATTAAAGCCTGTACAATGTCCACATCATACTCAAATATATGCATCTAGACTTAGAAGTTATAAGGATTTACCAATTAGATATATGGAATCTGATAAACAATATCGTGCTGAATTACAAGGCGCCGTTGGGGGATTATCAAGAGTGTATGCGATAACTGTTGAAGATGGACATTCATTTTGTCGCATTGATCAAGTTAAAGAAGAAATTATTAATATGTGTAATTTAATTAGAGATTTCTATTCGCGTATGGGATTATGGGATGGTGTTTCTGTCTCGCTTTCAGTAAGAGATTATGAACACCCAGAAAAGTATATTGGTTCAAAAGAGGATTGGGATTATTGTGAAGAGTTGCTTAGTGATGTAGCAAATGAACTTAATTTGCATGCTAAAAGATGTGAAGGTGAAGCAGCTTTATATGGACCAAAGATTGATTTTATGTTTAAGGATGCGTTGGGCAGAGAAATACAAATACCTACTGTGCAATTAGACTTTCAAACTCCAAAGAGATTCGAACTTTTCTATATTGATGAAGAGGGAAACAAAAAGACTCCTGTTATGGTGCATCGTGCAGTTTTGGGTTCCTATGAGAGATTCTTAGTCTTATTACTTGAACAATTTAAAGGTGTTTTACCAATTTGGTTAAGTCCGGTGCAAGTGAATATTTTACCAGTTAATGTCCATTATCATGATGAGTATTGTAAAGAAGTATTAGATAAACTTCTTTTAGATGATATTAGATGTGAATATGATGATTCAAGTGATAGATTAAATAAGAAGATAAGAAAGAGCAATGTCATGAAAAATCCAATTACTGTAATAATTGGCGACAATGAAAGAGATAATAGAAGTATAAGTTATCGAGTTTTAAATAGCGAAGAAACTATCAGTCTTCCTCTAGAGGAATTTATTGAATTTATAAAAGAAGAGATTAAAAAGAGATAGTGGATATTTAAAAATTGAATATAATGAAAGAGAAAATATCAGAAAAAGTCTGGTATTTTTTCGTGGTTATTAGTAATTTCGTATAGATTTATAATGGGGGATTTGTTATACTTAGAAGAGAGGTGAAGGCTATGGGTAAAGTATTAGATGTACAATGTCCTCATTGTTCTGCGCCAGTGCATTTCAGTGCAAAAATTGGCAAAATGCATTGTGAGTATTGTGGTTATGAATTTGATGCTAGTGAGATAAAACAAGAGACAACGGAAGAAGTAGTAGATACACAAGAGGTTGTAGAAGATGAAAGTGATGTAAATTACGTCAGATATAATTGTCCGGATTGTGGAGCAGAAATTATAACAGAAGAAAATACTGCAGCAACATTTTGCCTTTATTGTGGAAATACGTCAATTATTAGAAGTAGATTGGAAGGAAAATTTGCACCGAGCTTAATAATTCCCTTTAAAACAGAAAAAGAAAAAGCTATCGAGGCATTTAAGAATATTCGTAAGGGAAGGCCGTTTGTTCCGGCTTCATTTAATAGCGAGGCCAATATTGAAAAGATAACAGGTTTATATATTCCCTTTTGGCTTTATGACATTACAGTTGATGGGAAAATGGATGGAACAGCAACAAAGGTAAAACATTGGACGACGGGCAATACCCATTATACAAAGACGGATTATTACAATGTTGAAAGAGCAGGTAAGATGTACTTTAAAAGAGTACCTGTCGATGGATCCAAAAAATTCGATAATGATATTATGAATACAATTGAACCATTTGATTACAAAGAATTAGTCAAGTATAATCACGCCTATTTATCAGGATTTTTAGCAGAAAAATATGATGTTGATTCAGAAGAGGCATTTGAAGATGCTAAGGCACGTGTCCTAGTAAGCGGAAAAGAAACGATAGATAAGAGTTTAAGTTATGCAACGGTAAATAGAAAGAATGAAGTAATAGAAGTGACAGATAAGCAAAATGAATATGTCTTGTTGCCAGTGTGGATGGTAAGTGTCAAATATAATAATGAGTTCTATATATTTGCTATGAATGGACAAACGGGAGAATTTGTTGGAAATATTCCTTTGGATAAGAAAAAGGTTTTCTTGTATACAGCTTTAGTATTCTTAGGAGTATTGATTATATTTTTAATAGGTTCTTTACTAATGTATTATGTATGAGGGTGGTAAAATGAAGTATCTAAAATTGAGTTTAATGATAGTTATTACTTCGATTCTATCTTTTATGCCCGTTTATGCATTAGAAGAGAGAAATGAATCTAATAACTTTGGCGTTAATAAAAAAGAAATAAAAATAACGAGTTCGAATAAGGAAAATGTAATGGCAACACCGTATGTCGATGCTTCGGAGAAAATCTATGATTATGCGGATATTTTGACCGACCAAGAGGAAGAATATCTATATAAGAAAGTTCAAGAATTTATAAGTACGACAAATATGGATATGGTAATTTTAACAGATTCTAAGAGTTATAATTATGATAGTCAAAATGAGACTTATGCTACAGATTTTTATGATTACAATGACTTTGGTTTGAATCTAGAAAATTATAGTGGAGTTTTGCTCTATCGCAATGCCTATGAGTTAGACCCATACTATAATGTCTATATGTTTGGTAATGCTCAATTATATTATGATTTTGATAGAAGTGAGGAGATGCTAGATGCAATCTATGACGATATGCGAAGTCAAAGTTATTTATCAGCTTTTGAAGACTTTGTCGATATCTATACGAACTTTTATGAAGATGGCATACCAAGTAGTATGAGAGATTATGACATAGATGAAATGGGATTTATGTATAAAAAATATAGTTATCCGTGGGGTTGGGCATTATTATTTTCCGGTATTATTTCCTTAATTTATGCTTCAATATTTATAGGCCGCAATAAGATGGTGAAGAAATCACGCGAAGCCCAAGATTACTTAGCAAAAGAGGATATTGATATCTATAAAACGGTTGATCAATATTTGCGAAGTACGACAAGTTCCTATACAGTATCCCCTAGTAGTAGTTCTTCTGGAGGTGGCGGAGGCTTCTCATCAGGAGGTTCTAGTGGAATGGGGCACTCAAGTGGTGGCGGTCGACACGGTTAGTCAACAAATTGAATTATTTTGTGATAAAATACCTAGTGAGGTGATAAAATGGATATTCACGAATTAGAAGTTGGATATAATAATTATTTAAAAAACATTGAAGATATTGGGAGGTCACTTTGACGTCCTCGAAAAAAAGAGTGAACTGGAGAGCTTAGAAAAGGAATTAAATGATCCAAGTGTATGGGAAGATGCCAAGAAGGCTAATGATATTTCTTTGAAAGTATCCAATATCAAGAAGGAAATTGATGAATATTATGCGATAGTAGATAGTATAAAAAGCAATTTAGAAATATTGGATTTGTTAAAAGTTGAAGAGGATTTAGAATTGCTAGAAAATTCGCGTACTGAATTCAAAGAAATAGAGGGACGCATTAAAGAATATGAAGTCAGATCTCTTTTAGATGGTGAATTTGATTCTACAAATTGCTATTTGGAAATACATCCCGGGGCAGGGGGAACAGAGTCATGCGATTGGGCTAATATGCTACTTCGAATGTATACGATGTTCTGTGATAAATTTGGCTTTAAATATCAGATTATCGATAAGCAAAATGGCGATGAAGCAGGAATTAAGAGCGTGATGCTTTATATTACAGGAGATCATTGCTATGGCTATTTAAAAAGTGAAATAGGAGTTCATAGATTGGTTAGAATATCACCATTTAATGCTGCAGGAAAAAGACAGACATCATTTGCGGCTGTGAATGTGACGCCAGAATTTGCAAGAGTAGGGGATATTGAAATTAAAGATGAAGATGTAAGAATAGATGTATATCGCAGTAGTGGATGTGGTGGTCAAGGAGTAAATACGACCGATTCGGCAGTTAGAATTACTCATATTCCATCGGGAATTGTTGTCACTGTTCAAAACGAGAGAAGTCAGTTAAAAAACAAAGAAATTGCCTTTAATATTTTAAAGAATAAATTATATAGTATTGAAGTTGAAAAGAGAAATAGTGAAATTAATGCTTTAAAGGGGAATGCCAATATTAATTTTGGAAGTCAGATAAGAAATTATGTTTTAGAACCTTATAGTTTGGTTAAAGACGTAAGAACAGAATGTGAATCAAATAATCCTAGTAAGGTTTTAGACGGAGAAATATATCCTTTTATAGAAGCATATTTAAGAATGAAGAGGTAGGTATGAAAAATTTAGTAAGATCTCTAAATGTAGTTATTGGATGTTTATTAGTTGCAATTAGTATAAATTTCTTTTTGATACCTAATAAACTTGTATCTTTTGGATTTGATGGTTTGGCTACATTAATTTATTATTATAACCATGTTAGACCAGAGATAAATCTCTTAATAATGAATGTTATCGTTATTTTATTTGCATCTTTGTTTGTCTCTAAGGAAAAGATAAGCTCATATTTATATCCTTCTTTGTTAATTCCAATATTTATGTTTGCTACAAGTTTTTTTGAAGGTATGATTAATTTAGAGATTCCGGAAACGATGCTAACGGTTATCGTAGCAGGCTTCCTAAGTGGCTATGGTTATAGTATGATTTATAAGGAAGGTTATCAAGCAGGAGTTACATTTTTAATAGAAGAATTGATTGGCAAAGCATTGCATTTTCCAAGTAAGATATATTCGTGGATTATAGACGTGATTATATTAGTATTTGTACTACTAGTATTTAACTACCAAATTATGTTATACTCTTTATTAGTGATTATTATTAATAAATATATAATTACTAAGGTGCGTTTTGGAATAAATGATTCTAAAATGTTTTATGTTATTACTTCTAAAGATAAAGAAGTTAAAAATTATATTATGCATGATTTAAAATATGAATTAACAGTTTTAGATGTTAAGGGTGGTTTTACTAAGAAAAAAAATCAAATATTGTTATCTGTTATATCGACAAATGATTATTATAAATTGAAAGAAGGTATCAAGATAATTGATCCTAATGCCTTCATAGCTATAACAGATACATATGATGTCGTTAATCGTAAATCGTTTTAGGAGGATATATGAAGAGAACGAAAGTATTAATATTATGTTTGTCAGCCTTATTAGTTGCCGGATGCAGTGATACTAAGACAACTGTTAAACCTGATGATTTTAAAAAGGTTATGGGTGAATTTAAGTTAGATATTCAAGATCAAACAGAGACTGTTGACTATGCCGATGCTATTTATCGGGTAATTTCTGATACTTATGATTTAATTTACATAGATGGCAAAAAGAAATATGATATTGAAGGATTGTTTGTCGATCAGTGTAAAAATGTCATCGATGATATTGGAACGGGAATAGGTACTTATAAGCAAGATACGGGTAGTGGATCTAACTGGGCAAAGTTGGAAATTACTACAGAAGATACTTATTATTATGTCTCATGGATAGGGGATACGTATATCTATATTAAAGGGCTTGAAGCTGATGCCAATAATTTTAGAGAAATTATTAAGAAATTAGGATATTAATCCTAATTTTTTTGTGTATAGTTGAGTGTAAATTGATGTTTTATTTTACATATTCAAATGATATTGTTGTAAAATATAATTGAGGAGTGGGCTAGCATGCAAGAAACAATAAAAGGTTATAATGGCGAAATTGACAGTATTAAGCTTGTTGTTGATAAATTAGTTACTAAGCAAAATTCTAGTGTGTTTGATAAGTTATGTAATATGGTTAATAACTTATTTAATAGAATGACTAATTACAATGCTAGCGAATTGACTCAGGATGATATTAAAGAACTAATAGCAGCATTTAAAAGAATGTTAGAGATAAGTATCACTTTGTATAATTATCGCGAATATTTAATTGCCGTAGTAAATCAAAATATAAGTGATCTAGAAAATTTGCAAACAGAGCAAAAGAATACGGTAGAAAATAATTCTACTCTAGATAGCCAACCGGCAGCAACGGCACCAGCTATCAATGATATAGAGGAAGTAAGTGCTGATAGTTTAAGCAATGTCGTATCATTGAATTTGACAAATAATGATCAAAAAAATGCCGCATAGGTGTTTTTTTCATATTATATTCACAAACTCGCTGTATATTTTTTATATGAGTTGTGATAAAATCGAAAATAGGTGAGACTATGGGAGTAAAGATTTTTAAAACCTTAGATGAACAACTTGAAATATTGAGGGATAAAGGGTTAGTTATTGATGATGAAGAATATGCTAAAAAAATAATTCTTCGTGAAAATTATTTCTTTTTAATGGGATATCGTCATTTATTTTTAAATCCGGATAATGATAGATGCTTTTTACCAAATACGAATTTTCGCGAATTATATTCTCTGTTTTATTTTGATCGTCAGTTGCGAAATATAATGTTTAAAAATATTTTAATCATTGAAAATAATACGAAGAGTATATTTTCCTATATTTTATCTCAAAAATATGGATATCGAGAAGCTGATTATTTGCGACCAAGTAACTATAATCAATCGCCAGATAAAGTCAAACAAGTTAATGACTTATTGAAGAAGATGAAAAGACAGATAAGGGTTAATGGTGCTCAGCATGAGGCAACAAAGCATTACATAAATAAATATGGTTATATTCCTCTTTGGATTGTCGTTAAAGTATTGTCATTTGGTATAACGAGTGAGTTATATACGATTATGAAGCCACAAGATCAAAGAGAAATTGCCAAGGAATATGATGTAGAGGCAGAACATCTATTGACGTTCTTACCAATACTTTCTAATTATCGAAACCTTTGTGCTCATGAAGATATCCTGTTCGAACATCGCACTCAAAAAGAGATTCCAGATAATGTTTATCATGCCTCATTAAATATTCCTGTAATAAATGGGGAATATATATATGGCAAGGGAGATTTATTCTCGGTAGTATTGATTTTTAAATATCTTCTATCTAAAGATGATTTTAGATTGTTTATAAATGAAATTGCCTATGAAATAGATAGACTTGGCGGCAGACTTAATGTTATATCTATAGATATGGTATTAGATAGAATGGGATTTCCTAAAAATTATAAAGTACTTTTAGATATCGATTAGGAGGATTTTATGGAAAGTGAAAATAAAAAAAGTAATAAGGGCTTGCAAGTATTAATAATAATATTGGTTATTGCCTTAGGTATAACGATAATTGTAGATTTACTTATGAACTATGTACCACTTAAGGATTTGTTTTCTAAAACAGTTAATTATAATACTCAAAAGGAAGTAACAGTTACAGATAAGGGTATAGCAGATGCTGTTGAAAAATTATATGATGCTACAGTAATTGTAGAAGTTGGCAATGGAAATAAATTAGCTGGCTGGGGTAGTGGAGTTGTCTATAAGAAAGATGATAAATATGGTTATATTCTAACTAATCATCACGTAATAGATGAAGTAGAGGATATCATGATTGAATTTTCAGATGAGTCAACTGTTGAAGCAGAATTGATTGGCAGTGATGAGTATGCTGATATTGCGGTTTTAAGAGTACCTGTTAAAAGTATTAAGGCCGTTGCCGAAATTGGCAAGAGTAATGATGTTCGCGTAGGAGATACAGTATTTGCTGTAGGAACGCCTGTAAGTTTAGAATATTCATTTACTGTTACACGTGGAATTTTAAGTGGAAAAAATAGAATGGTTGAGATGACTAGTAGTAAGAGTAAGACAAGTAATTTCTTCGGTCAAAAGACGAGTGAATCTTGGTATATGAATTTACTTCAAATTGATGCCTCAATTAATTCGGGTAATAGTGGTGGTCCTCTTGCAAATTCTAATGGTGAAGTAATAGGTATAACTAATAGTAAACTATCTAGTTCATATTCACAAACAAGTATTGAAAATATGGGATTTGCAATTCCTATTGAAGATGCTTTAAGTGTTGCTCAAAAACTTATTGATAATAAAGGAAAAATTAAAAGACCAGTTTTAGGTGTTACTATGACTAATGTTGAAGGAGCGTCATATTATGATCTAAAAATAAGTGATTCAATAAAAGAGGGAGCAGTAGTTGTCGATGTATCTAAGGATTCAACAGCTGATGCGGCTGGATTAAAAAAGGGCGATGTTATAACGAAGTTAGATGATTATAATATTTCGGATTATGAATATCTAAAATATTACCTATATCGTTATAATGTTGGCGATAAAGTAAAAATTACTTATAATAGAAATGGCAAGGAACATACAACAACTGTAACATTAAAAGGTTAGTTTTAATTGAAACTAATCTTTTTTTCCGCTATAATACTCTTTATAGGTGATGAATATGGATAATAAAGATGCAAATATACTATTGATAAGTGATGAAGACTACGAATATGAAGTTTTAAAAGATGCCGGATATAAAAATGTTAAGAGGTTTACTTCAATGCTTAGATCTTATGAATATTTTAAGGATGAAGAGAGAAGAAGTGAAATATTAGATAAGTTTGATATTGTCTTATTTGGATCTAGTGCAATTGGTTACAGGGATTGTGGAAAGTATAGAAATGATTGTTTACAATATGTCTTGGAAAATGATATTCCCTATCTAAGTTTCTTTAGTAGTTCTTATGAAGATAAATTGTTTTATATATCGAAACCAAATATAACATCTATGGGTGTAGAAAAGGAAAGATTTATAAGCATTTTAAGTGATGTTATAAATGATGAATGTGAATTAAAGGGTGAAAGTATAGAATTACCTGAGATAACTATACAAGAAAAGATAATCCCTCAAAGAAGAGAGGATGTCAAAGTATTATTTTTAGGAATTTATATAGATGAAGAAAAGGTCGAAGAGTTCTTTAAGAATGAAGGATTTACTAATTATACTTATAGACGTGCTAATAATTTTTCATTAGATAGAAATATTGCTGAATTTCCAAAGTATGATTTAGTAATTGTCGATGATGGATTTAATGGGGCAATATCCCTTTTCCTTAAGGATTATCATGATTATCAAAAAGATAAGGATAATAATACTTTTATAGGTATTTATAAAGTGGGAAATACTAATTTGAGGGAAAATACGGTTTGGGGCTATACGACAGAAAATCCCGAATTTGAAAAGAAGATTAAGTATAGTTCAATAGGAAGTGATCATGAAGCTTTGATTCAATCTTTAAAATGTGTTTTAAAGATGTATGCTGAGTATAATCCTAATTTGAGTGGAGATGAATATCCATCAGAGGAGGAGTTAAATGAGCAGTATGAAGCAGATTATCAAAAACTCGTAGATGAGAAAAATAGAATTGATAAGAAATTTATGAATGTCAGGGAAATATATAATCGTCTATTTGATTGTCGGGCATTTTTAAAAAAAGGTGTTAAAATTCCCCGTGTGGAAGGGTTAAAAATAGATATTCTTCAAGATGGAATGTCAATGGCCTTTATGGTAGGAGCAAGAGAAGCCGTAAGAGTAACTTTCAAAGATGAAGATTTTAGAAGAGATAATGACGGAAAAATATTCTTTTATTTAGAGTATTTAAATAGTAATGGCAAGATGAAAACGGCAGAAAGACATGTCGTGAGTTGCTCTTATGTTTATCCCGATATAACAGATATAACTGATGAAGAGGCTAAGAAGATAGATGTCTTAACGACGAGAATTACTAATCTTTTGGCGCCAAAGATCAGGGAAATTAATACGGCTTTAGCAAAGAGGGAAAAAGAAGAACGAGAAAAAAGAAATAGAAATCATAGAAGACCCCAAAATAAGAAATATATGATATAATACATATTAGAGAGTAGGTAATAAAATGGCACTTAAAGCTGGTATAGTTGGTTTACCTAATGTTGGAAAATCAACCCTTTTTAATGCAATAACAAAGAAAAATATTTTGGCAGCAAATTATCCATTTGCAACAATTGATCCCAACGTTGGAGTAGTAACAGTTCCCGATCAGAGATTGGATTTTTTAACGGAGATGTATAAACCTAAATCCGTAGTTCCAACAGCTTATGAGTTTATCGATATAGCTGGTCTTGTTAAAGGAGCTAGTCAAGGTGAAGGTCTAGGAAATAAGTTTTTAAGTCATATTAGGGAAGTAGATGCAATTGTCGAGGTTGTTAGATGCTTTGAAGATAAAGAGATAACACATGTTGAAGGAGGTATTGATCCCGTACGTGATATTGAAATCATCAATGTCGAGTTAATACTTGCCGATTTAGAAGTTTTAAATAATCGCATTGCTAAATTAGGCAAAAAGGTAACAATGACAAAAGATAAAAATGAGTTATTGGAAATCGGTACATTGCAAAAATGTATTGCTAATTTGGAAAAGAATATACCACTTAGGTTAGTGGATTTTGATGAAAATGAATTAAATATCTTAAAGAATTTTTCCCTTATTACTTTAAAACCAATGATATATGCAGCAAATGTCAGTGAAGAGGATATTGCTTTAGGAAAAAATGAATATACTGAAAAAGTATCAGAATATGCCTCGAAAGAGGGTGCAGGAGTAATTGTAATGTGTGCCAAGATTGAAGCGGAACTTGCCGATATGCCTGATGAAGATAAAAAATTATTTATGGAAGATTTGGGAATAAAAAATAGTGGTTTAGATAAGCTTATTTTTGCCACTTATGATTTACTGGGTTTAGCAACATTCTTTACGGCCGGTGAAGATGAGTGTCGTGCTTGGACATTCAAAAAGGGAATGAAAGCCCCATCTTGTGCAGGAATTATTCATACAGATTTTGAGAAGGGATTTATCAAAGCTGAAGTAATGAGTTATGAAGATTTAAGAGAACATGGGTCTGAGATAAAGGTAAAAGAAGCTGGGAAAGTTAGACTTGAAGGAAAAGAATATCTAATGCAAGATGGAGATATAGCATATTTTAGATTCAATGTGACTAAATAGATGTAAAGGCAATACAAAGTAGAAGAGTATTGCTTTTTTTTATTAATTATTTTGATATAATTAATTAAATAGGGAAGTTGGAAGTGAGATAATATGCCAAATGAAAATATCAATTTAGAAAATAATGAGATGAATAGCAATAATACTCAAAAACAAAGTTTTCTTGAAAGTAACAATCAAGTAGATGAGTTACTTAATAATGTTGAAAATAATGAAATAAATAGAGAAGTTTCGAAAAAGAAAAATAATAAAAAAATAATTATATTGATAGCAATTATACTAGTAGTTATAATCGTTGGAGTGTTGGCTTTCTTTTTGCTATCAAAGGATGATAAAGTAACAAACAATGATAATAAAACTAATAATAATACTCCGGTGAATAATGATGGTTCTAACGAAGATGTTAATAAAGATAATAGTTCTAAAATACTTGCTGATCTTAAATTAGATGAAGATGTAAAAGAGGTAAAGGATAAAAAGTATTTTATTTATAAAACAACTGATGGTATATTTGAAATTTATCCTGAAAGTGATAATGAACCTTATGAAGGAGATAAGTTAGTAACGACATATATTTGTCAGGATGATTGTATTTTTGTAAATGGTGGTTTTATACATGAAGATAAATCTATAGAAGTTTTTAATTATTCCAATGGTAAGATTGAAAAATTAACTTTGAATAAAAAATATAATACAATTGATAAAGACTTAAGTATTGAAAAATATACGCTTGGTAAGAACACATATTATTATGGAGAGTATAAAGGTAGCAAAGCATTTGCTAAAACAGAAGAAAATGATACGATGAGTTTATCTTTTGATAGATATAATTTATTTATTGGTTCAAATGTTAATCTTATGGAAAAGGGTACTTATGTTCTTGCTTCGGCCAAAAGTGACGGGAAATTAATGTATGAAATTTTTGAAAATGCTACGTCTAAAGTTGGCTACAATGAGTCTGGTGATGATGAGTTTTTCGATGTTAGTTTAGAGATGAGTGGAGATAATTATAAAATAAATGCTTCAGTAATGGATGGAGATTCTTATTATATAATACTTAATAAAAAATTCGATAAGATTGTTGATTATTATGATTATAATGATACTTGTATTTTGAATAATAACGAATATTATTGTTATATGGGAATAGTAGATTCTGAAGATAATTATAGTACAAAACTTTCTAAATTTAATCAAGATGGTAAAGAGACTATCATTAAACAATATGAGGCTGTTATAGGTTTAACAGATGATTTAATTGTAATGGGAATGACAAAAGAAAAGTATTATGAGATATACGATGTAAAGAATAATAAAGTAATATATAACTTTGATAAATTAACTTCATCACAATCACAATGCTATCATAGTTATTTTGATAATTATAATTATTTTGACAAAAAGACAAATACATTCCATGCCTTTGTAGATGATGAAAGTTTAACAGAAAAAGATTTCCCTAATGAAAATCATGATCCTGAAGAAGATAACTATGTTAATATGTTTGGCTATGAATATACTTACAATGTTAAGACAGGACAAAAGAGTGTTACTAAGAAAGCAACATATACACAAGAAGAGTAAAGACTAATAAGTCTTTTTTCTTTTTTTAAAAACTGGTATAATATATTCATCAGGGTGATAATATGGGGAAAGTAATATATAAACTAAAGATTAGTATTGAAGCTATTTCCTTTTTTATAGAAACTAATGATTTTGTTTATTCTCAAGGAACTTTAGATGATATAGATAGAAAGACTTATCGTTATCTAGATGCTCAGAGTTTTTTTGATGCCAATAAGAGATATTTGAATATGCAAATAAGGGGATATTTTGAGGAAAAATATGGGTTCTCGACAACAGAGATTAACTTGGGGGAAAATGGTGTTTATATAGTTAAAGAAGAAGATGGACAAGAACAAGTAATCAGACCCTTATTTCAAAAAATTGATTTTGGAGATAAACAATATGATTTATCAGATATTATAAAAAATAAATTATATAAGGGAAATATAAAGAAATTCTATGAATGTGATCAATTTAGAGAGGCACTTGGTGGTTATACTTCCTTTTTCAATGGTTTAGATCATGGAATATTATCGAGAATTGTAACAGATAGTTATAGCAGTAGTGATATTGTTTGGATATGGGATTGGATAAAAGATTCTAAAAGAATTTGTCCACTTTCACGCTTTTTACTGATGGATTTAGAGCATTTTGATGGCAATTTAAATGAATATTATTGTGAGGTTATTCCACCTCTTGAAAGAGAAGCGATAATTACAAGGGAAAGTAATGATAGAGCATATAATTATCGAGCTCCTTATAAAGACTAATAAGTCTTTTTTAAATTTGTAAACATATATATTAGTTATGGTAAATAAGTGTTTACAAAGCAGTCTACATTTGTTATAATACTTGCGAGCGAAGAGCTCCTTGCTTAAATGTAAATTTTAAGCCGAAATGACCATAAGGAGGTGTAATGATGAACAAATATGAAATGATGTTCATAGTAAAAACTACTATCGATGAAGAAGCAGTTAAAGCAACAGCTGAAAACTTAAAATCAGTTATTACTTCTATGAAGGGTGAGATTACTGATTCTAAAGAATTAGGTAATAAGAAAATTGCTTATCCTATTAAGAAAGAAATTACTGGTTATTACTTTGTAGTTAATTTCAATGCTTCAAATGAAGCAGTTGCTGAACTTGATCGTAAAGCTAGAATTGATGAGAATGTTATTAGACACATGATCATTAGATTAGACGAGGAATAAGATATGAATAATGTATGTTTAGTAGGAAGATTAACAAGAGATCCTGAGTTAAGAACAACTTCAAGCGGAATTGCAAACTGTAGATTTAGTATTGCAGTTGATGGAAGACCAAGTGCCAATGGTGAACCTCATACAGATTTTATCAACATCGTTGTTTGGAGAGGCCAAGCAGAAAATGTTGCTAAATATTGTAAAAAAGGCAGCATGGTAGGTGTTGTTGGTAGAATTCAAACAGGAAGTTATCAAGCTCAAGACGGAAGCACAAGATATACTACTGATGTTGTGGCAGATAATGTTAGATTCTTAAGTAGTAAAAATGGCGGCGGATCAAGTGAGTATGTTGACCAAATGCCAGACTATAGCATGGGAGATCAGACTTCACAACCTGCTAATTTAGAAGAAGATCCATTTAAAGATTTTGGATCAGAAGTAGTTTTAAGTGATGACGATTTACCATTTTAGAAAGGATGAATAAAATGGCTGAATTTTATAGAAAGAAAAAGAAAATATGTCAAATGTGCGCTGGTAAAGGCGTAGATTATAAAGATGTAGCTATTGTTTCTAAATATATTAATGAAAAAGGTAAGATAATGCCTAGACGTATGACTGGAGCATGTGCAAAACATCAAAGATATATTGCTCAACAAATTAAAAGAGCACGTTTTATGGGATTAATTCCATACGTAAAATAGTAAATATTTGAAAATGCAACTTAGGTTGCTTTTTTTGTTGTCATAAAAATATGGATATGCTATAGTGAAGATAGAAGGATGTGAGATTGATGAAGAAGAAATTTTTAATTTTAATAATTGTTATTATCTTATGCGGAATGTCGTTTGCTTTGGGTAATAGTTCAAATAAGAGCAATAAGCAAGAGGATAAGAATAAAGAACCAAAAAAAGGAGAACAAGTAATACCTCCTAAAATAGTAATTGAGGGTATATTTAAGGCTAAATATACGGATTTGGGTACAGAAAAGTATGGCAGAGAATACTATGTAATATTTTTTAAGGGCGGCAAGGTTTATGCTATAGATGAAGATGGAGTTATAGAAGGAAATTATTCTGATATATATTCTAATGATGAAAAAAAGTTTACATTACAAATTGGCGACTATCCAATATCAACTTGTAACTATGAAAATGATAATATAAAATGTGATGAGCAATACGAATTTGTTAAAAAGATGGAATAAAAAAATCAAGAATTAACTTGGTTTTTTTCTTGATTGGCACCCCAGGCACTTAGTTCTAATTTGGTATCAACTCCAAGGTTGAATATAAATTCTTCTATGTTGTATTCAAAAGACTTATATTTTTCTAAGTCAACCCAGATTTTGATATTTGTCTGGTTAGAATTAAGAGTTTTTTCTTTTATTTCTTCAGCGATAGCTATATTTTTAGTGATGTATATAGAAGTAAATGTGTATTTAATCTCATTTTCTATGACGCTTGATATTAATGTGATGCTATTTTCTTCTTGTTCAAGGCTATCAATGTGTGCATCTTTATATATGTTTTCAGATTTTAATTTAGCCATGTATGTTAAATTTTTATTTTCAAAGTAATAGATAATAAAACCAATTATGCCAAATACTATTCCGGATATGATTAATCCGATGGCTTGAGCATTATCTTTTACAACAAATAAGTTAATTAATCCTCCGATAATAAAAACAACTGGAACAAAAGATAATAAGATTATTAAAATTACTTTTGGCATAGATGTATTTTTCATATGATCACCTATGTTAAGTATATCATATAGGAAGATAGTTAGTAAATTAACAAATGTATAAAAAGTATGTAATAAAATATTATTTAAATACATAATTTATATTGATTATTTATAATTATCTATGTTAATCTATAAGAGAAAAGGATGTGATGCTCATGGCTTTAGAAGCTAATGAAAAAGAAAAAAAGGAAGATGTAAAAAAGACAAAAACAAGTGGAGATGTAGTTAAAGATATTTGGGATGCTTTTATCAATACTATTTCCGGAATGTATAGAAGACCTATTACGACAATTAAGAGTGAGGTAAATAATTTAAATACGAGAAATAATATAATAATGTTGTTCTTAATTGCTCTAAGTTTTGGTTTGAGTATGATGACGGGATTTAAATCTATTTCATCATCAATCTTTTATTACGGAGTTTCAATTGATAACTTTGTTGATATTCCATATTTAAAAATATTATTTTATGCAACATTTATATATGTATTAATATCTTTTATACCTATATTGGTGTCATTTGTCATAGCAAGAGTTATGAAAGATGAAAAGTTTGATTTTAAAAAGGCGATATGTCTATATAGTTCTAGTATGTCAATTCTCATACCAGTTAATCTATTGATGGCAGTCTTATATGGTCTTAATTTTCTAGTATGGGTTGGCGCAATAATTTTATCTATTGTCAGTGTTATGTCATTCTTTAACTACATAATGGGTTATATTAACCTTATCAATGTCAAGGAAGACAAGCAAGTTGGTACTTTAACGGCGTTCATTGTATCTTGGGTTGTAGTAGCTTTTATAGTATTTTGTTTAATAGTAGGAGCAACTGTATCAGACTTGGCTGATGGTGGGTTGGATAAAGAACCAACAAAATATACAGATATATTTGATTGGTAAATAAAAAGCATCTTTAAGATGCTTTTTTAATGGCAATTATCGATAAAAGATTTAAATATTTCGTTCATGTTATCCATTAATTCAGGATGCCATTTTATGCCCATAACAAATTTCTTATCAGGCATCTCAATTGCTTCAATGGTATTATCAATAGGACAAGTTGCAGCAATCTCATAGCCAATAACTTCCTCTTTAGTGGTTACGTATGTGTGAATACTGTTGACCATGATATTATCATTTTTTAATATCTGATATAGTTTGGAATCTCGATTAATTACTATATTGTGAGCAATACGTGATCCATATTGCTTATGAAGACCTGAATTATCTAGATGTGTTTTTCCACCTAAAGCCCTTATCATATTGTTAAATCCTGCGCATATACCAATGAGTGGAATATCCTTTTTTATGCAATATGAGGCAATTTCTTGTTCATAGTTATTGCTAACTAATCCTCCTGTTAAAATGATACCATACATTTTGTCTATAATGTCGTGTAAATCAGTGAGTTCTTCTTCAGATAGAATAGTCTTATCTAATTCATCATCTAACTTAAATGTCATAGTTTTATTAGTGGGAAGAATACCAAGAGCATTTCCACCATTTTGTATGACCTTGTAGCGAATGTCATCAACTATTTCAGTATAATACCACATATCTGCTTCTAATTTGGGTTTAGCAACAATACCAATTAATGGTTTTTTCATAATATCACCTATATTTATTATAAAGTAAATGGTTAGATTATGAAAGATTAATGTTAATAAGTAATAATTTATTGACAAAAAATAATGTTATTATGATATATTTAGAATATATAGGAGTGATGATGATGCGAGTAGCGATAATTGAGAGAATGGATAAGTATGAACCGAATCGACCTTTTGAAAAATTTTGTTATTTGGATAATTGGTTTAAAGAGATATTTGAAGAATTAGATATATTATTGATTCCCATTATTTCTTCTAAAAATATCGATGATATAGTTTCAATAAGTGACGCTTTAGTAGTGACGGGCAGTCCGAATGATATTGATCCTAAATACTATGGGGAAGAATTAATAAAAGATAAGACATTGAAGTTTGATGAGTATCCTTTTGTTAGAAAGGTTGTTAAGTCTTTTAATAATGCGGGTAAACCTATTTTAGGAATATGTGCAGGAATACAGGAAATTAATGTAATATTTGGAGGTACATTATATCAACGTATTGAAGGACATTATTTAAAGGATCAGACTATGCATAGTATAAATATTGAAGAAAATTCCTTTTTACATGATGTATATGGTAAAGACAAAATAGAAGTTAATTCATATCACCGACAAGCTATCAAAAAATTAGCTAATGGATTTAAAGTAATCGCCATAAGTGATGATGGTGTAATTGAAGGAATTGCAAGAGATAATATAGTAGCAGTGCAGTGGCATCCTGAAGCTCTGATGGATATTAAATTATTCAAAAGTTTTATAGATAAATATGTTAAAAATCATTTTTTAGAATAAACGAGAATGGCATCGTGATTATTTGAACCACGTTCTCGATGAAAGTCTTTGATTCGCGTTACATATTTATATGAATATTCATCTTCAAGAAATATGGAATCTCTTATAGCAGCTTTATAGATATCGCGATCATCATTTTCATTTTCAATATCGTAGAGATATCCGGCAACTATCGTACCATTATCATTAAGGTTATTGGCAAGAGAATCTATTAAGGCTTTAAAACCTTGTACAGGGCAATCTGGATACATATCATGAGCATATATGATGAGATTAGAAAGGGTCAAAAAATCAATTTTTTCTGATAATTCATCAGATAGATTTCTAATATCGGTATTCATAAAGGTAAAATCTAATTTATCTAAATTATCTTTAATGTATTCATAATTTTCTTCAGTTATATAAGATAGAGATCCCTTAATTCCCGAATTATTTTCTTCATCATATGCGTTGAAAAGTTTAGTTCTAATAAGGGATGGTTCGTAGTTTTTAAATAAATCTTCCCAAAATATGAGAGAATAATTGGTTAGATATTTAGATATTTCTTGAAAGATATCTTTGTCGAATGCTCGCGGGTTATAATCACAAAAGTTGGGATAATCTAACCATCTAAAAAAGGTTAAGAATTCTTTCGGATTAGGTAGAACATTAAAAGCGGCATATTTTAAATAGAAATAGTGTTCAGTTAGAGGATTGGTATCAATGCCAATTATTTTTTTTGGGTGTTTTAAGAAAAGTTCAAATATGTGATCAGCACTACCTACGATAGTAGCACATGTCTTTCCTTCTAAGTTAAAATGTGATAGATATTCTTGCATATTTATAGTAGTAAAGGACCACATTCGATAAAATTGCCAGAAGTAATTATCAAATTTTTCGCGATCTTCAATTAAGGCATGAGCTAATTTTAAATCTGCTTCTATTGATGACATATTAATCCCCCTTGTAATGCGGAATATTATAGCATATATGAAATATAATATCAAAATTAAAAAATGTTATTTTAATTTGTAAGAGATATTGATATAATAAGTTCGATTGTGAAGGAGACTAGGCGAATATGACTATTGAAGAACTATATAAATTGAGAGAAGAATTAGTAGAAAATAAGGAAAAGTTTAGTGCTTTAAATGCCAAATATAACGAATTATTGTCTAAGTTGTTTGAAAAAAAGGGTGAAAAAAGAGAGGCAACAGAGGCAGAGTTTATTAAAGGAGAGTCGTGTATTTGGTATTGGGGAAGATTTTTAATTCTTATGGCTATTACACTTATCTTTAAAGTGCCAAATGATGTTGCTTTATTGTGTATTTTTTTAAACTTGGCGATAAAGGTTATTGATGAACATGTTATTTTACCAAAATTGTGGATTAGGAAAAAGATAAGGGGAAAATCGGCAAGTAAAGAAGAAAAAGATCAAAGTGAATTATATGAAGAAGTATCTAAGGCAAGAGAAAAGTATCATGAATTAAATAAAGAATATATGAAAGCTTTTAATGAGTTAACTTTGGAAGATGAAAATGCATACTTAGAATATCTAAATAGTCTTGGTGTATCTTTAGATATTGAAGAGGAAAATAAAACTGTAATAGAGCAGAGTCCAACGGTTGATACCAAAATTTATGCGAAAATTAATGAGGATAAATAGATAAACTTATTTTATATAAGTTTTTTTTATGTAAACTGTTAATATGAATAAGTTTAAAATGAAAAAAACATGTTATACTTTTTATAGATACCATAAAGGAGGAAATATATGGATTTAAAAAAATTATTTGGATATGAAGGAAAGAATGTTGTAATTACTGGAGCAGCTTCGGGAATGAGTCATGCAGCTACTAAGTTGTTGATTGAGTTAGGGGCAAATGTCTATGCAATAGATATCAACCCAATAGATTTACCTGTTAGGGAGTCATTTCAAGCGGATTTGAGTGATAAAGATGCAATAGATAATTTATTGGAAAAGTTACCAGAGAAAATAGATGCTTTATTTTTATGTCATGGTATTGCAGCTTTTCCTGGCAATGAATTGAAAGTGCAAAAGGTTAATTTCTATAGTCAAAAGTATATGACAGAGAAATTACTTCCAAGAATAAGCGATCATGGTTCAGTAACGTTTATTTCATCTGTTGGAGGATTTGGATGGCAAAGTGTCTATAACAAAGCTGTTGAGTTAATCAATTTACCAACTTGGGAAGATGCCATGAAATGGTATGATGAACACCCTGATATGATTAAAAGTTCGTATGTCTTTGCTAAACAATGCTTAGAATCATTCGTAACATATAAATGTATGGCACCAGAATTTATAGATAGAAGAATAAGAGTTAATGCTATTAATCCTGGAGATACGACGACGGGATTAACTAGTGATTTTAACAAATCGACAAGCCCTAATGGAGATGAAGCTGAAGGTGAGGAAATGATTTCAAATATTTTCTTAAAGAGTTGGAATGGATATGCAGCAACACCTGAGGAAATGGGACATCCTTTAGTTGTCATTGGAAGTGATATTTGTTCTTATATGTCTGGACAATTAATCTACATTGATTATGGGTTAACTTCGACTTGGACAAGTGGCGCTTTACTGCAAGATAATAATCAAACTATTGAGGAAATCTCGGCAAAATCCAATAAAGAATAATTTAATTATTCTTTTTTTTATAAAGAGCAAACGAACAATTGTTCTTGATAAAAATTATAATTAATTATATAATAATTTTAGGTGAATTATTATGAGTGAACATACTTTATTTGATGATAATATTATGGAACCCTTAGCTTCACGTATGCGTCCTAAAAGTTTAGATGATTTTGTGGGACAAAAGCATCTACTGGGAGATGGCAAGATATTGAATAGATTGATTTCTAATGATCAAATTCCATCAATGATATTCTATGGTCCACCAGGAGTTGGAAAGACCACATTGGCATCTATAATTGCGGAGAAAACAAAGGCGCATTTTATCGTCTTTTCGGCTGTAAAATCCGGTATTAAAGAAATAAAAACTGTTATGGAAGAGGCGGAAGCAAATCAGATGTTTGGCACTAAGACAATTGTCTTTGTCGATGAAATACATCGCTTTAATAAAGCACAACAAGATGCCTTTTTACCATATGTCGAAAAGGGAAGTATCATCCTTATTGGAGCAACGACAGAAAACCCATCTTTTGAAGTTAATAATGCTCTTTTATCCCGTTCAAAGGTCTTCATGTTGAGACAATTAGAAAAAGAAGATATTTTAGAACTTTTAAAAAGAGCAATAAGAGAAGATATTATTTTAAAAGAACAAAATATAGAGATAAGTGATGAATTATTAGAAACTATGTCTGTTTATGCTAATGGTGATGCCAGACTGGCTTTATCAACTTTGGAGATGTGTGCTCTGAATGGCGAAATAAAGAATGGGAAGACTTTGATTACGGAAGAGCTCATTGGCGATTGTCTTTCTAAAAGAAATCTTATGTATGATAAGCATGGTGAAGAACATTATAATATTATATCGGCCTTGCATAAATCGATGCGCAATAGTGATCCCGATGCGGCTATTTATTGGCTTTCTAGAATGCTCGAAGGAGGCGAAGATCCTCTTTATATTGCTAGAAGAATTACGCGATTTGCTAGTGAAGATATTGGCCTTGCGGATACTAATGCTTTAAATGTTGCTATCAATGTGTATCAAGCGTGTCATTTTATTGGGTATCCAGAGTGCAGTGTGCATTTAACAGAGGCAGTTGTCTATATGTCTTTAGCACCAAAATCAAATGCCCTATATGTGGGATATGAAACAGCTAAAAAGGACGCTTTATCAGACTTAGCTAAGCCAGTGCCACTAAATATATGCAATGCACCAACAAAGATGATGAAAGAACTTGATTATGGTAAAGGTTATAAATATGCCCATGATGCAAAGGATAAATTAACTACAATGGATTGTCTACCAGATAATTTACTTAATAAAACTTATTATATGCCAACTGAAGAGGGAAATGAAGTGAGATTTAAACAGAGATTAGAAGCTATTAAAGATTGGAAAAAGAAACATAAGGAAATAGAAAAAAATAAAAATAATTAGATTGATGTATGCTATAATGTTTTAGAAGGAAGATAAGTATGCATGTAGATTTTAATTGGATTGTAAGTCAGATATTGGCTTTCATAGCTTTGGTATTAGTTATTGTATCTTTTCAACAGAAGGATGCCAAGAGGTTGTTAATATTTCGAAATATAGCAACATTTTTCTCTTTTACAGGCTTGTGCTTTTTGGGAAATATATCTGCTGTTATAATGTGTGGAGCTGGAGTAATCCGCAATTTGACTTCACTTTATTTTGTAACAAAGGAAAAAGCAAATAAAAATATTAAATTGTTAGCTTCTATTTTAATAGTTATATTATTGATTGTCTTAAATATTATCTATTGGGAGAATATTTATAATATATTTAGTATAGTTGTGGGAACGATGAATGTTGTAACATTTATGCAAGAGAATGCTAAATTAATTCGCAAATTCTCTTTGATTTCCGGATCACTTGCAACAATCTACTGCCTATTAATTTATTCACCAATAAATGCCTTGATAGAATTATTTGGGCTGGCAAGTGCTATAGTTGGAATTATAAGATTAGATATAAAGAAGAAAGATAAATAGAAAAACTACTCAAATGAGTAGTTTTTTGTTGGTTAATCTCTAAAAGAAGTAATGCTAATTCATAGATTTATTCTTTAGATACTTTGTGGGTTCTAAAGAATTATGATCTTGTTTTGCCTCTTCCTCAGCACTTCCAAATATTGGCAGTGAATATATTTTCATCATCTCATCAATAGAGCGAGAATAGACTTCACCAAAATCTTTATAAACCATTGGGTCAATGACTTTAGCTTCTGCCTTGTTTTCACGCATTAATCCATTTTGATTTGTCCAAGCATTTAATAGTTCAGTACGATATCTAACTAATTCAGGATCAGCATCTTCTCTATGTGCAGGCAAGATTCTTACAATACCATTAGTACTTAACATAGTTGAAAAGTCACTTAAAAATTGAGATGTGGCTTGCATAGGATATTGTACGGCTAAATCGATAGCTTCGGCTTGATAATCTTCTCCATTTTCGTAAGCTTCTCTTACTCGTTCTACATTTCGATCTAGAGCACATAAGAAACTATCTTCTTGAATACTTCCCTTTAATGTTCCCTTTTTAGGATCGACAGTGCCTTTTTGACTTAGACGAAAATTACTAGGCATTTCTTCATAAGTTCTGGCATAATGCTCACAACCATTGATAAATGTTCGATCTTTGGGAATAACAGCATCCCAAGTAACAAATAATCTTTCTGGATCATCATAAGGATCAATTAGAGGTCTCCTTAAAAAATATACATCTTTAACAGAGTGATGCTCGTATTCCTTTGGAAGTTCATCACATAAAATTAATAATTTACCATCCATAATATTTTCCCTTTCAATATATGAGTGCTATTATAGCATTTTATGGGGGTATTGGCAAATAGCATAGAATTATAATGTTGATAACTTTGAACTTATCAACATTGGTATCGATATAACTTTTAGATATAGATATATGCTTTTTTAGAATTACCACTGTAGATATAATGTTTGCTATACTTTATTTAGGTGATGAATGATGGGATTAATTAGCGATATTGGAGATTCAATTAGTCGTATGACATGGCAAGATGCCTTGACAATTTCATGTCTTTCTGCTTCTTTAATTGGAGTTATTAATTTAGGAACGTTTATAGCAGATGAGGCTCTGGCAAATAAAAGTTTTAACTATTCTATAGATGATGAGGGCAATATATGTGTTTCAGGAGAGATAAAGAGCAGTGTTTTAAATGATTGTTATTTGGTTGAGAGAAAAGATGAGATGGGTAAATTAGGATTATCTATAATAAATAAAGATGGAGTAGATATTTTAACTAATCAATTTATTACTAGTGTTCATGAGGTTGAAGGCACCCTTATTTCTGTTGATGAAGATGTATTATCAGTTGCTAAGTTGAGTGATTATTATGTTAGTGATGAAGATAAGTTATTAAGTTCTGATGATATAAGAGAATTAATAATTATGATAGGAAATGATTTTCCTTGGCACAGTTATAAAGTTTTAAGCTATAGTTATTAAGAGGTGTTTTAGAACATCTTTTTTAATGCAATTATCTATGATTTTTGATATAATATAAATCAAGAAAGCGAGGGAGTAGAAAATGAAAGTTATTTTGCTTACTGATGTTAAGAAACAAGGTAAAAAAGATGATGTTATTAATGTATCCGATGGATATGCTACTAACTTCTTGATTAATAAAGGATTAGCCGTTCCTTATAATGAGGAAAATAAGAAAAAATTAGAAAGAGATTTAAAAAAACGTGCTTTAGAGGAAGAAGAATTTATTCAAGAATGTGAGGCACTTAAGAAAAAATTAGAGAATATCAGTGTTAAGTTTAAGGTAAAAACAAGTAATGATGGAAGAATGTTTGGTACTATATCAAGCAAACAAATTGCTGAAGAACTTAAAAAATTAGGATATGATGTCGATAAAAAGAAAATTGAATGTGATCATGCAATTGATTCAATAGGTACACATATTGTTAAAATTAACTTGCATAAGAAAGTCATAGTGGATTTAAAAGTAGTTACTGAGTAAAGGAAGTGAAGAATATGCCTGAGATAAAAAGAGATGAGCCAAAAAACTTAGAAGCAGAAATGGCGGTTTTGGGTTGTGGTTTTTTATCTAGCACAGCTTTGGAAAAAATTAGTGAAGAATTAAGATCAGACATGTTCTATGATAAAAAGAATGTTGCTATCTTTAATGCTATGAATGAAATTCATAAGAGACATGATCAGATGGATGCAACTATTCTTAAAAATGAAATAGAAAAGAATACGCCAATTAATACTGTTGGTGGAGTAGAATATTTAAGTGAAGTAATTGATTCAGTTGTTTCAGCATCTAATGTTGATTCATATATCAATATAATTCGTGAAAAGGCCTTAAGAAGAAATTTAATATCGGTTTGTGAAAAAATCGAAAATACAGCTAGAGATGAAGGTAGTGATACTTTTAATATCATTGAGACAGCTGAAAAACAAATTTTTAGTGTTACAACGGCGAGAAAAACTAGTGAATTTAAGTCGAGTGCAGAGGTCGTTAAATCAGCCAGAGAGCAATTAGAACAATTGGCTAAGAATAACCAAGAAGTAACAGGTATTGCAACAGGCTTTTATGACTTTGATAAATTAACTAGTGGTCTTCATGCTAATGAATTAATTATTATAGCTGCTCGTCCTGCTATGGGTAAAACAGCATTTGCCTTAAATATTGCTGTTAATGCTGCTTTAACTAGTGGAAAAAGTGTAGCAGTATTTAACTTAGAGATGAGTGCTGAACAATTGATGTTCCGTATGATTTCTGCTCAAGGTGCAGTAGATGGAACTAAGTTGAGAACTGGTAAACTTGCCCATGATGATTGGAAAAAGGTAAATGAAGCGATGAGTGAACTTTCAGATGCTCCAATATTTATCGAAGATACTCCAGGTATTACAATTGGCGAAATAAGAGCGAAATGCCGTAGATTACATAGTTCTACTAAGGGCTTAGGACTTGTCGTTATCGATTATCTACAGTTAATTAGTGGTGGCCCAGGGTATGGCAATAATCGTCAACAAGAGGTATCCGATATTTCGCGTAGTTTAAAGACGATGGCGATGGAGTTAGGCGTTCCAGTAATAGCACTAGCACAGTTGTCACGTAATGTTGAAGGTCGTGAAAATAAAAGACCAATTATGTCAGACTTGCGTGAATCAGGTTCTATTGAACAGGATGCCGATATAGTAGCATTCTTATATCGTGATGATTATTACAATAAACCTGCTGGAGCGATTGAAGAAAATAATATTTCTATTTCAGAATTGATTATTGGAAAACATCGTGCAGGTGCAACGGGAACAATTGAGATACTATTTGAAAAGAATATTAGTAATTTTCGCAATTACGTAAAAAATGTTCAAGAAAATTAAGGTGAAGATGATGAAGGGAAAAATCATAGGTTTTATTCTAACGATATTTGTCGCATTTCTACTATTTTTTGTAGGTGTAGACGAAAGAGTTGCTGGTACACCAATAGAGGTCTATCAGGTATATTTAAATGGCAAAAAAATTGGATTAATTTCTTCTAAAGATGAGTTATTCAATTTGATTGATAGTGAACAACAAGAAATAAAAGAAAAATATAAGGTAGATAAAGTGTATCCACCAAATGGTTTGGATGTTGAAAAAGTATATACATATAATGAAAACATTGTATCAGTGGAGAGTATATACGATCAAATCAAAGATATTGAACCATTTACAATAGAGGGATATACGACAACTATTACTTATACAGAAAAAAAGGTTATAAATGATGGTGAAGTAATAGAGCCGGGTGAACCAGTTAAAATTTATATGTTAAAAAAAGATATTATTAAAGATGCTTTATATAATGTTGCAACGGCATTTATTGGGACAAAAGATTTAGCAAATTATGATAATGGTACACAGGTTGAAATAAACGATACGGGAGAAATAATAAATTCGGTTTATTTTCAAGAGACTATTACAGTAAAAAAGGATTTAGTTTCGACTGAAGAATTTATCTTTGAAGATTCCGAAAGTCTATCACAATATTTACTATTTGGAACATTAAAGAAGCAGAAGAGTTATATCACTAAAGAAGGTGAAAACTTGGATGCTATAGCGGAGGCCAATAACTTAAATATTGAAGAGTTACTTATAGCCAATCCCCAATATCCAGCAGCTAATGTTTTATTAAGCCCTGGAGAAGTAGTAAATGTAGGACTTATCAATCCTTTAGTAAGTGTTGTATATCGAAAGACAGTTGTCGATAATATGACGATAAATCCTAAAACAGTTTATATTGATGATAAATCAAAATATGAAGATTATGAGGAAACGACGACAGAAGGTAGTCCAGGTTTAACTCGTGTAACTCAAGAGATAAGATATGTCAATGGAGAAATTCAATCCCTACAAATTACGGGGAAAGAGACGATAACCGCAGCAGTTGATAAGGTAGTAACAAGAGGAACAAAGAAGTTGGGAAATGGATTTGTCTATGTTCCATCGGGCAATACAAATTGGAGTTGGCCAACCGTTACGCCATACGTTATTACTTCAAGATATAAATGGCGTTGGGGAAGACAACATCAAGGTATAGATATTTCAGGAACGGGATATGGTTCACCAATTTATGCTGTTCAAAAGGGAACGGTTTATAGAGTAAATCATGATAAAAATAAAGCCGAGGGATTAAGTGTTTATATTGATCATGGAAATGGTTATGTAACAGTCTATATGCATTTATCTAAGATATTAGTATCGGAAGGTGCGCAAGTTAAGAGAGAACAAAGAATTGGATTAATGGGTAAAACAGGTGTCGTTACAGGTACGCATTTACATTTAGGAGTTGTCGTAGGTGGAAGACCATGGCAAGGCGGACAGTTTGCCGATCCATGTAAGGTAATGTTCAAATGTTAGTTTCCGTGTTAGCAAGTGGATCAGAGGGAAATTCAACTTTGATTCAGACAAAGAATAAGAAAATCTTAATAGATTTGGGAATGAATAATAAATATATTACGACAAATTTAGAGGAGCTTGGAATAGCTCCTTCCGAAATAGATATAGTTTTGATAACGCATACCCATGCAGATCATACAGGTGCTATGAAAGTTTTCTTTAAACATAATACACCAATGGTCTTTCTAGATAAAGAAATGATGAGTGAACTAGAATTTTTGCAAGATTATCCGAATTTATGTTTTGATGAAGGACCTTTAAATTTTACTGGGTTAACGATTGAGATATTTAAGACAAGTCATGATGCTCCAGGAAGTAGAGGATATATCATTAAAGAGGGAAATTCCTCCTTTGTCTATGTTACCGATACGGGATATATAAATTATAAATTATTTGAGAAATTATCAAATCATAATTTATATGTCTTTGAAAGTAATCATGATGCTGAATTATTAATGCATGGAAGGTATCCTGCTTGGCTTAGGGCAAGAATCTCAAGTGATGTTGGCCATCTTTCAAATAGTCAAGCTGGATTTTATCTTAGCAGATTGATTGGACCAAATACAAAGGAAGTTGTGTTAGCACATATATCCAAGGAGAATAATGATCCGGAGTTAGCTCTTGCTACGGTTAAAGAAGCTTTAGAGGAAAATCATGTAGATTTTGATAATTTTGTGGTTGCTAAACAAAGAGAGAGAACGGATTGTATTGAAATATGATTAGAATTATATGTGTAGGAAAAATTAAAGAAGAATATTTATCTTTAATGATAAATGATTATTGTAAAAGAATAAATAAGTACCATAAACTTGATATTATTGAACTTAAAGATAGTAATATAAAAGATGAAGGGGATTTAATATTAAAGCATATTAAACCATCAGATTTTATTGTAACTATGGAAATAGATGGTAAGATGATGTCTTCAGTGGAGTTAGCTACTAATATCGAATCTTGGTTAACGCATTATTCTTCAATAACATTTATTATTGGAGGATCTAATGGAATTGATGAGAGAGTTAAAGAATTATCTAAATTTAAATTGTCATTTGGATTAAATACATATCCGCATGGATTATTTAGAGGAATTCTTTTGGAACAAATATATCGTTCATTTAAAATATTAAATAATGAAACATATCATAAGTAATTTAAGAAAAGATTTCTTGGTAAATCTTTTTTTTGTTGATAAATATAACAACGATGTTATAATATGGATACTTTTAGAGGGAGAGATATTTATGTATATGACGAGTTTAGATATTATGTGGCAATATTTACATGATCAAAGTAATTGTGTTGATGAATATCTATTTGTGACTGATCCTTATCGCTATACATCTGCTTTTGTGGATATGTTAGTGAGAAATCCAGAAGTTGTTCCACAACTTAAGAGCAAAATGCATATGGAAAGAATGAGTTCTGGTGTTTTTGGATTATTTATGCGTGATGGTTATGGCTTAGCAGAATATCGCGTTATTAAAATGATGAGAATTGATGCCTTTCATGATTTTTTAGCTGATGAATTTCTTGAATTAATAAATTTTGAACAGGGATCTAAATTAAGTAAAAATATTAGATGAAAATATGTTACAATGGTTGTAGAGGTAATTTAAATGATAGGAAATGATTGGGATAAAGTTTTATCAGTTATAGAAAGTAGTGAAGGATTTAAAAAATTTATGGATGTTGTTAATCATCAATATGAGATTAATACAATATATCCTATAAAGGAAAATATCTTTAATGCATTAAAATTAACTAGTTATGAGAATACAAAAGTTGTTATAATGGGACAAGATCCTTATCATGGAGAAGGGGAAGCACATGGCTTATCTTTTTCTGTGCAAGAAGGAATTAAGTTACCGCCAAGTTTAAAAAATATCTATCAAGAATTAGAAAGTGATTTAGGAATTAAACCATCTAAAAGTGGTGATTTAACGAAATGGGCAAAAGAGGGAGTTTTACTTTTAAATAGCACTTTAACTGTTGTAAAAGATACACCTAACTCCCATAAGGATTTAGGCTGGTCTTTATTTACAGATTATATAATAAAAACTCTCAATGAAAAAGAGACACCAGTAGTTTTTATTCTATGGGGGAATTTTGCAAGAAGCAAAAAAGCATTCATTACAAAATCGCATCACTTAGTTATTGAAAGTGCCCATCCTTCTCCTTTTAGTGCAAGAAATGGATTCTTTGGAAGTAGGCCTTTTTCAAGAACAAATGAGTTTTTAAAGAAAAATAATATAAAAGAAATTAATTGGGATTTAAACAATTAATGGTGCGCACCAAAATGGTGCTTTTTTCATAAATGCAACCTGTAGTTGCGCAAACAAATGTTTTTTGTGCTAAATTGTCACATCATATTAGGCAAATGTGAATATAATTCACATCCCCTTTTATAAAAAGTGTGTTATGATGCCCTTGAGGAGGTGAAATAGAATGAGAAAGCGTATATTAATCTTAGCAGTATTACTATTAGTTCCAACTATGGTTTTTGCTGCAAAGGATGGAGGAATTACTGCTTTGAATGTTCCGCCAGGAAAGAAAGTTGCAACCCCAACTTATAATTTCAACGGAAAGAACCACAATTTGCATATCCCTATTACTGAAGTAAGAAAGCCTGCTAATCCACAAAAGACGGTTATTGCTTCTTTTAGACATGTGTGGTATTCGGCAAGCCCTCAACAAAAAGAAGTTGTGGAAAAAAACACTGCTGCTGGAACGTTTTTGTGCGTATCTATGCCAGAACAAACAAGTGGTAATTATCATTATGAGTTTGCTGGTTATAGTAATGCTTTTGGGCGCAAAGTTTCTTATCAAGAGTATGCAGGATTTATTTCTGACCAGGTTCTTCTTGATAGTTATTAGTTAACGATGGTGAAAAGAAATCCAGTGTGGATTTCTTTCTACCAATTATTTTGGAGGTAATTATGAAAATTATAATAGAAAATGTATCAAAGACATTTATAAAAGATAAAGAAAAATTGAATGTATTAAAGAATTTATCTGTTACATTTGAGTCTGGAAAACTTTATGCAATAGTTGGTAAAAGTGGAGCAGGCAAATCAACTTTTTTAAAATGTTTAGCTGCACTTAATAAAGCTGATTCTGGAAGTATATATTTTGATGATATAGAAATAAACAAATTAAATGATAAAGAGATATCTAGATTCCGCAATGAAAAAATTGGAATTGTATTCCAAGAATTTAATTTGCTCGAATTTTTAAACACTTATGAAAATATAGCTTTACCTCTTGTCATAAATGGCAAGTATAAGTTGGAAGACGTTGAGCTGAAAGGTAAGGTTGGAAAATTATTAGAATTTGTAGATTTAAGCGATAGAAATAAACATTATCCAAAGGAACTAAGTGGAGGAGAACAACAAAGAATAGCTATTGCCCGTTCTTTAATTAATGATCCTGATGTAATTTTTGCAGATGAACCAACAGGAAGTATTGATAAAGGAAATAGTACAAATATATTAAAACTATTAAAGAAAATATCTAAAGATAAATGTGTTATTATTGTTACACATGATGACAATGTATTAAAGTATGCTGATGAGATTTATAATTTAAAGAATGGATGTTTGGAAAAATATGAATCTAAAAAATAAATTTAAATTTATAAAAAAACAAGATAAAAATAAAAGTACAGTTGTTATTCTTGTTTTACTTTCTTTAATAGTTTTAACATCATTTTCTGTTTCTAAGACTTTTGATAATTTTTATGCTAACGATGTATTAAAATCCTTTGATAATACTTACTATTTTGGTGGATGGGCTGATATAGATTCTGATTATCCCGATTTAAGAGGATCAATGGATAAATTAAAAAAAGTAAAATATGTTAAAGATGTTTTCTCAACATCTGAAAGTGAATACATAGTAGATGTTAAAAAAGTTGGAGATAAAGAAATAGATGGACAAGTGCGCTTAATTGGTCAAACAGAGGAAGATTTAAGAAAAATATCAAATAATAAGTATAAAGATAAATATTCAATAATATGTCACAAAGATTTTTATCCAGGAATTGATCATGAAACTAACAATTGGATTTCAAGAAGTAAAATTATATCTATGAATAAATATAAAGATTCTACAATGAAAATACAATATAAAAATTTGAAAAGTAACGAGAAATTTGAAGATAATCTAAAAATTGTAGAAGTGTTGAAGAATGATATTAATAAGGTTGATGAAAATATTTGTTATGCTTCTCGTGAATTAATGTGGGAGATTTATCAAAAAGAATTTAAGGAAGTAAATGAAGATACACTTTGGGAGGATTTTTTGGTTGATTACGATATTAACCATTATGCTGAAGTAGAAGAAGAATTTAAAAAACTTGGGTATTGGGTATCAAATGAAAATTTTTATGATTTGGAATTTAGTTTGTTTGATAATGCTTATAAATTAAAGAAGATATTGTTTGTGGTAAGTATAATTATAGTCGGATTATTTATGTTAGTATTTAACAAGAATAGAATAAAAGATAAGATAAAGACTTATAGTATATTAAAGACATTAGGAATGAATGATAAAGAGTATAATAACCTTCTTGATTTGGAAAATGTTTTATTGGTAGTTAAGAGCTTTTTAATATCTTTAATTATTGCTATTATTATTTATTTGATAAAAGTAATAATTAGATATTTTTATCCATTCTTTTTGATGAAGATAAATATTTTATTTGATTGGATGTCACTTATTATATATTATTTAGCAGTGTTAATATTGTTATGTATAACTAATTATATATATTTTAAAAAGATAAAGAAAAAGAGTATAGTAGAAAATTTGGGTGAATAGGTGTATGAATCTAAAAAACAAATTTGAATTTATAAAAAAACAGGATAAAAATAAAAGTACCGTTGTTATTCTTGTTTTACTTTCTTTAATAGTTTTTGTAGCGTTTTCATTTTCTAAAACTATTAATTATTATGTGGAAAAATCGGTTTCAGGTGAATTTGATTATAATTATTATTTTGCTGGACTTTTTGAATCTACTGATAATTATCCAGATTTACGTGAGTCTATGGACAAACTAAAGAAAATTAAGTATGTTAAAGATGTTTTTTCTACATCTGAAAGTGAATATATTGTTGGTGTTAACAAATTAGGTGATAAAAAAATGGATGGTTATGTTCGTTTGGTTGGTCAGACAGAAGAAGATTTAAAGAGAATATCTAATAATAATTATAAAGATAAGTATTCCATAATATGCCATGAAAATTATTATCCAAACATTGATGCAGATACAAATATATGGGTTATGAGAAACAAATTTATATCAATGAAAAAATATAAAGGTTCAGTTATGAATATATCTTATGCACATTTAAAAACTCATGAGAAGTTTACTGATAATTTAAATATAGTAGAGGTATTGAAAAATGATAAAGTTCAAATAGATGAGAATGTTTGCTTTGCATCTCGTGAGTTACTATGGGATATATATCAAAAGGAATTTGATGGAGTAAATGATGATGATTTTTGGGAAGATTTTTTTGTTGATTATGATTTAGAACATTATGATGAAGTTGAATCTGAGTTTAATAAATTGGGATTTTCTGTTTCAAGAGAGAATAGAAATCGTTTGGATGATTTTACATTACCAAAATTTTTGGCTAAGCTTAAATTAACACTTCTTTTTGCTAGTGTAATTGTGATAGGGATATTTATTTCTGTATTTAATAAAAACATAATAAAAGATAAGGTAAAAACTTATAGTATATTAAAGACACTAGGTATGCATGATAAGGAATATAATAATTTGCTTGATTTAGAAAGTATTTGGATAGTTATAAGAGGTTTAATTGCATCAATTATAGTCTCATTAATATTTAGCTTTATAGTTGTGATAATTAGATATTATTATCCATTCTTTTTGATGAAAGTATATTTAATATTTGATTGGATGTCACTTATTATATATTATTTAGCAGTGTTAATATTGTTATGTATAACTAATTATATATATTTTAAAAAGATAAAGAAAAAGAGTATAGTAGAAAATTTGGGTGAGTAATATATGGGAGAGATTTCTAAAAAATACTTTATTAAAGATAAGAGAAGAAATACATTTTGTATAATGCTATTTATTATGCTTATGCTTTTATCTATTACTAGTTTATTGATTAGTTTTTATGAATATAAAATTGAAGTCATGATGAATAGTCATTATTTCACTATTAGTGATAATGAAAGAATATTATCTAAAAGAGATGATATTGAAATCATTTCTTGTGACGAAAAGTATTCTTGTTATACTAGAGTTTCTAAAGAAAAATATGAAAATTTTATAACTTTTTTAAATGATGAAGAGTTTGGCTATATTGAGCAAGATGTTTCTAATGATATTTTAAATTATATAAAAATGAAACCAATAGTTATTGTAGCAGTAATCTTATGCTTAATATTTGAACTATTAATTGCTATAGCAATTATATGGAGAAAGTTTAAAAAAGAGGAAGTTATGAGAACTAATTTAAATAACATAGGGGCGAATAAAATGACTTTAATAAAGTTAGATAGTGTTTATGTATGGGTATTTATATGTTGTTGGTTGTTATGTAATATTTTAATTTCTCTAGGGGTATCTATGTTTAAATTGAGTGATTATTTATTTTATAATAGAATATATGTTTATGGTAGTATAAGTGTCATACATTTAGTTTTATTTGTTATTTATTTTATGCTTTTATATATAAATATAAGAAAAATAAAAAAAAGAAAATAAGAAAACTCCCTTATTGGGAGTTTTAGTTTTCTAATTCTTTTTGATATAAATCTATTCTTTTTTTCAAAAGTTCATAGTGTTCAGGAGTAATGTCTTCTTCTGTAAAATTACCTGGACAATGTTTATCTTTGCATAGTCCACTTGCTTGATCAAAATAGAAAGGATAAATTTTACAGGCATCCGGTCTTGCTTCGTAGATCATGCACTTTCCATCTTTGAAGGCTGAACATCTGTTATTTTCCAAAACCTTTAAATATGGTTTACCATTGATGATATTGATATATTCGTTTCCACTACACTCATAAATTCTCTTATATTCATCTTCATCTAGTAGTGGTTCTCCAGATGCTGTATTGCTTTTATATTCTAGGCAACTTTCTAGACCGATGAATTTTTCACTGCAACAGTGATTAGGACATTTGGCACCTAAACATTTATTTTGTCCGATAGAATCGTCCATTTGATACTTCATAAAATCACTCCTTGAAAGTATTATATCATCTTTTTAAATAAAGTATAAAAAAACTCCATCACAAGGAGTTATATTTTTATACCATCATCATTTTCGTTGAATACTTGAACAGCTTCATAGTACTGTTGAATTTTTATTCCATTGAGCATAGCGACAATGTTAGATGGAAATTTCTTAATTTGATTTATTAAAATTTCATTGTGTTTATTGTAGAATGATTTAGCAGCATTTAGTCTAGTATCTGATTCCTCTAATTTTCTTATGATATCTTTAAATTCTTTTTTTTCTGCGAGTTTAGGATAATCATTGTTAATTATGTAGATTGTCGTGATAGTCTCCGTTAATTTCTTTTCAAAATCATAAGATGATATATTACTCTTTTTAATTTTCTCAATTTTAGAATACATGTCTAGATCCATCTTAGTGTTTTTTTCAACGTGTTTCTTGCTACTCTTAATTAGCGTGTATCGCGTTTTTAATTCGGATGCAATTACTTTTTCGGCTTCTTCAATTCTTCTAGTAGAATATTGTAATTTGTTATATAATGTTATATATAGCATAGTAAGTAAGGATGCTATTATAATTATTGTCAATATTACTATTATGATTATATCCATAGTATCACCTAGAGTAATTATATCATGAAGTTATATCAAAGAAAAGAGAGTGTTTATGAATATTAAGACGATTGTCGTTGGACCTTTGCAAACAAATTGTTATATCATTGAGAAGGGAGATTATTGTTTAATAATTGATCCTGGCGCTGAAGAAGACAAAATTATTGAGAATATTACGCGTAAAGTAGCTGGTATTGTGACGACACATGGTCATGATGATCATGTTGGGGCGATTAATCCACTTATTATGAAGTATGGTGCAAGACTTTATAATATGAATAATATGCCTGAGGGAAGTTTTACTATTGAGAATTTTACTTTTAAAGTTATTTATACTCCAGGACATATGAATGATGAGATAACTCTTTATTTTGAAGAAGATAAGATAATGTTTGTTGGAGATTTTATCTTTAAGGGTTCGATAGGTAGAATGGATTTGCCTGGTGGAAGTACTTTTGATATGCGTTTAAGTATTAAGAAAATATTAGAATATCCCAAAGATATAACTTTATATCCGGGACATTATGGCGTTACAACTTTAGAAAATGAAGTACCAACATTAGGTTATTATCTTAATATAATTTAGTGTAATTAATTTTTTCTTCAAATTCTACCCAGTTGACATAAATTAAGGGAATTAAGTACCAATCACCTTTAGATGGACTGGACATGATTAAGTGATCTTTTCCGGCTTCTTCAATGATGCCTTCATAGATGCGATCTCGCCAATCATTACTATCGGGGAATGCACAAAAAACTTTTGCAGTCTTTCCTTTATTTAACCTTAAAATATTTTCAATATAACTTTGTTCCATTGGCATAGTAGTATTTACCTCAGTTTCATTTGGGTAATTACTCATGTTTGTTGGAAATGTTGGATTTGGATAATATGATCCGTTCAAAATTTATCACCTCTAATGCATATTATGAATAAACCATAGCAAATATGATGAATATATGTTAAGATAAAGTCTTATAGGAGGTTATTGGTTGTGGAAATGTTTTTTAAAAAGATAAGTGAAGAGGCGACTAAAGACATTATTCCTTACATTGATGCAATGGTACCATATATAGATTCTTTGAGAGATTTATATACTGTAGATATAAATGGGCATCATTACGTGTTTACAGGAGATACTGAAAAATTTGTTATAGTCGACAATTTCAAAAAAGATTTAGATACCTATTATTTGGAATTTGATAAGAATGGGAGAATATGCAAATATATCGATGATTTAGGTGAATATGAATTATCTTTGGATATTGATGGAGAAGTTAGAGGAGTTAGACATACGGATAAATATACAAATGCCATAAATCAACTTATCTATTTTCCAGCATTGGAAAATGATCCAACAATTAATATTGATTTCTATCAATATTTTCCAGAAATGGTAGCAACGGCAATATTTAATTATGATGTTACGAGAAGAGATAATACTATTGAGGCAGCCCTGGCATATATGCAATATAATTTTCCCAATCGAATTGTTTTAAGTCAATTACAGTTTTTCTTAAATATATTTTCTTATAAGAGAGAGCAGATTTTTTTTGAAGATGTCAAAAATAATAAGTATGCGCGAGCAGCATTTAAGTTTAGAGAGAACTTGTTTCCGGAATTAAATAAGCGATATCCCAAAGAAAAAGTTATGTATGCTTTAGAAGATATGGGATATAGCGTTAAGGTTCCATATAAAATGGGCGATATGCTTTGTGGAAATGATGGCGATTTAAAGCAATTGCAATTATTAACTGATGAATTTAAAAAGAGAACTAAGGATGGAATTATTTAATATCTATCTTTTTTTATGAATTAAAAAAATACTGTATTATAGTTACAGTATTTCTAATAATTCTCTTAAATCTTCAATGACTATGGTAGGTTTATATTGCTCGGGAAGAGTTTCCTTATTCTTATTAAACCAACAACTAGCAAATTGACAATTCATAGCAAAGCCGACATCGGATTTTAAAGAATCGCCAATTATTAGATAGTCGTCATTGTTATTATTTTTTAATAAATTTTGAATGGCTCCAAAAAATTCTTTTTTGGGTTTCATATAGCCGAACATGTCAGCTGATAAAACTTCATTTACAAAATTTAAGCAATTTATTTTAGAAAGTTTTTCTTTTGTGGCAATTTTAGGTCCGTTTGTGGCGACAATGATGTAATATTTATCTTTTAGATATTTTAATATGTCGTATGCTCCTTCTATGGGAATAACTACGTCGGTTAAAGAATTCATAAAAATATTATTTAACTCGATTGCTCTATTTAAACTAATGTTGTTGGCAAAATAAATTAATACTCTTTGAGCTCTTAACCAATCTAGAAATTCTTTACTTTTTTTGCCCGTTTCCTTTTTTAAATGTTCGGGGATGTCTATTAGACCATCCTGCCAATTTTGCCAGAATTTTTTATCTATTTCATACCATTTTTTAAATCCTTCTTCGGTGTATTCTTCACCGATTGATTTAAGCATTCTTTTATAGGCATATTTAGTATTTTCTAAATTATCTATTAATGTATCATCTAAATCAAATATGAGTATTTTGTATTTATTCATAAGTTCTCTCCAATTTTTATCTATTTTAACATATTTAGACTACTATATAAATAATAACCGTTAATTCACACTTTATTTTAAATATTATTGAACAATTTATATTCCTTAATAGGGGATAATTTATTTAAAAACCTATTAATTTTATCTAAAAAATGATTTACATATAAAATATTATGGTATAATTATTTATAGGAGGTTAGAAAGAAATGAAAAAGTTTTTTGAAAAACATGATTTATTCAAACTAGTTGGAATTTGTTTGTTAGTCGTAGTTGCTTTTACATGGTTCTTAAAACAAGGAGATTTCGCGACGGGAAAATTTGCTGTTGATACGGCATTAAATCGCATTGGTCTATTTGATGTTGTTACATATGGATGTACTGTTATTGATATCTATTTTGTCAATATCGTCTTTGTTTTTGCAGTTGCAGGATTTTATAAATTCTTAGGATCATTAAGTGCATATAGAGAATTAACAAATAGAATCGCATCAGCATTTAAAGGAAAGGAAAAAATCTTTGTAGCTATATCTATTCTAGTATTTGCTTGTTTAGCTGGATTATTAAATGAATATTTTGTACTTATTGCATTAGTTCCATTTATGATATCTATTCTAAGCAACTTAAAAGTAGATAAAGTAACAGGTGTTGCAGCAACTTTTGGTGGTATTATGATTGGTCTTTTAGGATCAACATATTCCAATGTATCAGCTGTATTTGTCAATACACAAGTTAATAATGGACAAGGCCTTGGGCTTGGTTATGCTAATGAATTAATGGGAACTCTTATTCTATTTGCTATAGCATATATATTACTTACATATTTAACTTTTGCAAGAATGAATGCCGTTTCTAAGAAAAAAGATGTTGCATTGTTAGAAGATCCTTTTGTTACTGTTGTTGAAGAAAAAACAAGTAAAAAGAAAAAAGATAGTAAAGGTGTAAGTATTTTACCAATTGCAATTATCTTAGGTGTTTTATTCATTAACTTAGTATTAGGATTTATATCTTGGACAGGTGCATTTAATATTGCTACATTTAGCGATATGTTTAAAACTATCAGTGAAGCAACATTATTTGGTGGAGACGTTCAATATGTAAGCGTTATCCTAGGTAGTGTACTAAGAGCATTTGGAGAATGGGATTTAATAACATTTATAGCATTGATGTTGATGGCAGCATTAATCATTAAAATTGTTTATCATGTACCATTTGATAAGATGATTGAAGAATTTGGTGAAGGTGCAAAGAAAATTACTGGTTCAGTAGTAATATTGATAATGTTATATTCAGTATTATTATTCTCAATTAACTTTATGACATTTACGCATATTGTAAAGATTATAACTAATGCAGGAAATAATATATTCACAATATTCTCAAGTGGATTAGTTACAGGAGTATTTGCCAATGATTTCTTATATGCAGCAAATACTTTAGCAACTTTTGTTACGGGATTTAAAGATCCAGCAGTTGCAGGACTTGCACTTCAAGCTGCATCTGGTTTAGTAGCATTTGTTGCGCCAACTAGTATTGCATTAATGTTTGGCCTATCTATGTTAGATGTTAAGTATAAAGATTGGTTTAAATATATCTGGAAATTTGCTCTAGCTATGTTAGTAGTAATATTAATAGTTTTAGCTATTCTAGTATATGTATAGGAAACTTGCTTCGGCAAGTTTTTTATTTGACAAAAAAGCTAATAATTGTTAGAATATCAGCCATATTGAAGGGGATTTGTGATTAATGAAAGCAATAGATAGAGAAAAGGCTTTATTTGGCGATTTATATTATAATGCAACGCGAGATGAAGTAAAAAAGTTGGCAAGTGATTTGCAAAAATATCCAATAAGTTCAATAGCTGCATATCTAAAAGTAATTATGCAAGATATACTTGGACATTTGGCAGGATTAACGTCATTTATGGATGCTTGTATGGTTAGAGATAAATTGCATTTTGAAAGTAAAATTAATAATAAGTTGGGAAAGAGAAAGTTAGTAGAGTTAATTAGCTTATTAGAGGAATTGGATAATTATGGAATTCATATGGATGATGTTATTTTTCCAACTAATGATAATGATGAATTTTTAAGGCAAATAATAAAAGATAGAAGAAAAGGTATATTACAAGATTACTTATCTATAAGTACTTTGAATGAATTCTTTGATATGGTGATGATGGTTGTTACTATTATGCCAATGGCGAGAAGAATAAAAGAGTTTGATGCTTTTATTCCCAATCCAGTTAATTTTGATTTTAAAAATAAATATTATCCATCTATTGATTATCTTTTGTATTATATGGACAATGATCGTCATGATAGTTTAATGAATAAGCATGAGGAAATGGGACGCGAGATAAATCTGATTGAGTGGATCAATAATTATAAAAATAGATATGCGATAAAGGATTTATTAAGAGAAGAGATGGGAATTAAAACTGAAGGCTTTAGTGAAGGCGAAACAGTTGATGATGATATTAAGAAAGATATATTAGATGATATTGCCAATTTTGCTCGTGATGAATATGACTTTAGTGATGATGAATTAGAACATCTAGAAGTGATTGCCAAAGAAAAAATCAAAGAAATATATATTCTAAAAAAACAAGTTTTGGAGATGCGTGAATCTATTAAAATGATTTTAAAGACACAGGATATAGATTTAAATGATAAAGAGTATGAAAAATTAGAAGATGAGTTTGTTATGGAAACTTTCATTAAACATGCTACTAAGAAAACGAGAATGAGGCGTGGAGTTATTTTTATAATATTTTCGGCCATTATTGCATCTCTTGTCTTAATTCCATCATTTCATACTTCTAAAGAGATAACGGCTAATGACAAGGTAAGAGAGGCACATCATGTTGCTATGGATGTACCTAAAGATAAGGAAAATGATGAAAAGCCTGATATACCAAAGATTGACGAAGAGGAAGATGATCAAAAATATATTGAGATTATACTACCAGAGAAGCCAAATTTAGAAGAGGTTCCCGATAGTGAAATGGTTCAAGAAGATGATGATGCAATTTACAAAACGGATTTTGTTATAGGAGAGACAGTTTCTGGAAATGTACCTTTTTATATCAGTTCAACATCTGATGAAATATTAGGATTTTTAAATGAGGATATGCTGGTAATTGGCTATTTTGCTACACTAGAGGGAAAAGATGGCATGAGTATTCTATGTTCGTGCCGCAATCAAGAACAGATGGAAAAATTTTTACGTCTATATCATGGTGATGGAAAAGAGATTATATGGCGTGCAGCTGTTACAAAGGCAAGCAATGAACGCGTTTTAGAATATTTAGCTAATGGCGAAGAGATTCCCTATGAGTTAACTACTTGTTATATCGACTGTGAGCCAGCTAAAGAATTGAGTAAAATAAGGGGGAAATAGTTATGGAAAAAAAATATGATTTTTCAAGTATGATAGATGCTTTAAGAAAAGACTTTAATCCCTATGATGTATTGGGGATAAGTCGAGATACAAGCGATGATGTAATACTTAGAATGTGGAATAGATATAAAAATAGAAATATGTCTGATCAAATAAAAAGGGCTTTTTCCATGTTGATAATTCCCGTGAATAGATGGGTATATGATAGATTAGTTGATTATGTATCTAAGAATGGCAAAGATGATTATCAAGAAGCTATTCTCAATGTGAATTATGAATTGTTAGGCCATATTGCTCGAGTGGAAGATGATATTCTATGTAGTACAAAAAAAGACTTTGAAGATACTATTAATTTCGCAAGACATCGTTTGTCTTTGGATGATCCAAGTACCGGATTAAAAGATTTAGAACATGTTGCTAGATATACACAAAATAAAGAAGGCTTTTGGTTTTATTCTAAGGATTTAAAAACCGATGGAGCAACGGCAATAGTAGATATTTATAAGCGAAATGATAAATATGTTTATTATATCAAAGAACATAATTGGGAATATGTTATTGAATCGCGATATTTGTTTATCGATTTTAATAAACCAACAAGATTTGATGGAAGGCTATGTCGATTATCTGATGTAGCTTGCCGCATCAAGGGAAATATTTTGGGACTCTATACCGAAATGAATAATATGGATCCAAATATTTATATGAAACATTATTATTTTAAGAATAAACTGGGAAATGTCTATAGTGATGGATTGTCGAGAGATGATTCGGAGTTAAAAGTAGTAGATATAAAAAAGAGAAATGTTTGGGTACCAGGCAGTTTTACAAGTTCAAGGAATGAAGATATAAATATTATTAATTGTTATCTTAAAGATTATAAAGATTACTATATGAATGGCAATAATGTATCAGAATATGATGAAGAACTTATCTTGGCAGATGCTAAGAATACTAATCCCGATGATGTCTTAGAATTAAAGAAAATAATTGGTAGAAGAGAGATATAGATAATTATGGAAAAGATAGAGGTTATGAATGAAATAAAGGAAATTATTGCTGAGTAGAATATGCTAGTAGTTTGGCAAGAATGGAAGCATATAATAGAATTAATGCGGGACTTGATTCATGGATTGAGGAAGGAAAAAAAGTCATATATGAAGAAAAGCATGATGAATGGGAAAGTTGTGTGCGTGCGCTATTAGATAAGAAACTTTGCAATGATAGTACAGTTTTAACGCATGTTCAAGCTTTAGATGTGGCGATAAATGTGATGTTTAAATTGATGACTGAACCGTTTTTAGATGTTGCCAGTGAATTTGAAAGAAAAAGTTATCCAATAAATGTCATTGAATTTGTCCGCAATATCGTTTTGCGATTTGGATATTCGGGACCAGAGTTTTTTGAAGTAACAGCATATCGTGTTATTACTCCTGATGAAATGCAACAAGTTCAATCGATAAGAAGTTATAATCAGGAATTAAGAAAATTAAGATTAGTTAATGCAAGAGAAAAAAATTAATTGACTTAAACGGAATTTGGTTATAAAATATTTGTAATGGTGCAGGGATTATGCATTAAGTAGTTATATAGAGTATTTAAAAGAGAATGGATATCAGCGGCTGGAAGTATCCTAAATTAATTTATATAATGAAATTCAGGCATAGGAGTACTAGTTCGTTACTCGCGTTATAGAGAAATAAGTGCATGAATAACTCATGAATTAAGGTGGTACCACGGGTATAACTCGTCCTTTAATTTATGAGTTTTTTTTGTTTAATAGAAAGAGGGATATTATGGAACAATTAGCAAATGAAATTAAAGAATCATTATTGAATGAAATTGAGACAGTAAAAAAACAAGCTGAATTAGCTGATTTAAAAGCTAAGTATTTAGGCAAATCTGGTCGTATTACGGAATTAACTAAAAATATGAAAGATTTATCCGTAGAAGAGCGTAAGAGTGTAGGTATGATTTCTAATACTTTAAAAAATGAAGTAACAGAATTACTAGCTAAAAAAGAGGAAGAAATAAATAATGCGATATTAAACGAAAAATTAAACAATGAGGTCATTGATATTAGTTTACCAGCTACGAAAATACCTGAGGGTGCTCCAAATATTTTAGAAAAAGTTATTGAAGAGGTAGAAGAAGTATTTATGTCGATGGGATATGATGTCGTAGATGGTCCAGAAGTCGAGGAAGATAGATTTAACTTTGAACTTTTAAACATACCTAAGGGGCATGCAGCTAGAGATGCTCAAGATACATTCTACTTGAGTGGAGAAGAAATACTATTACGCAGTCAGACTTCTCCTGTTCAGGCAAGAACGATGTTAAAGGGCGAGGGAAAGGCTCCTATCCGTATGATTTGTCCTGGTAAGACGTATAGAAGAGATGATGATGATGCTACACATTCACATCAATTTATGCAAATAGAAGGTTTGTTAGTGGATAAAGATATAAGCCTTTGTGATTTAAAAGGAACGTTTGATATAATTGCCAAAAAATTATTTGGAGAATCATGTGTTACACGTTTCCGTCCATCTTATTATCAATTTACTGAACCAAGTGTAGAAACGGATATTTCTTGCTTTGCCTGTCAAGGTAAGGGTTGTTCACTTTGTAAAAATAGTGGATGGATTACGATAAGTGGAGCAGGAATGGTTCATCCAAATGTTTTAAGAAATTGTGGATATGATCCAGATGAGTGGACTGGATTTGCCTTTGGATTTGGTGCGGAAAGATGTGCAATGCTAAAATATGGAATTAACGATATAAGAACATTCTATAATACAGATTTAAGAGAAGTTAAAAATTTTGACAGAAGGGAGAGTGAATAATTATGATAAGTATGAATTGGGTTAAGGACTATGTCGATCTTAAGGGTGAGAACTTAGAAGAATTAGCAGTAAAAATTACACGTGGTGGATTAAATGTCGAAAATGTAATTACTAATCATATTGATAATCTAGTTATTGGAGAAGTCACAGAATGTAGTGATCATCCAGACAGTGATCATTTGCATATTTGTATGGTTAATGTGGGAAAAGAAACACATCAGATAGTATGTGGGGCACCTAATGTTAGAAAAGGTATTAAAGTTATTGTTGCTCTTCCAGGAGCTATCTTACCTGGTGATTTTGAAATTAAAGCCGGCAAAATCAGAGGTATTGAATCGGATGGCATGATATGTGCTAAATTTGAACTTGGTTTAGAAGAGAAGACAGAAGAAAATTATGCTAAGGGGATTGAAGAATTAGATAGTGATGCGCCTGTTGGTGAAGATCCAATGGAGTATCTAGGATTAGATGATACAATTTATGATTTAGATTATCATAAACGCCGCAACAACGATGTATATTATCACATAGGTTTTGCCTATGAAGTGGCAACGGTATTAAATAAAAAAGTCACTTTACCACCTGCTAATTATAAAGAAATAAGTGACAATATAGCTGATCATTTTAGCTTAAGTGTAGAGACGGAAAAATGTCCTTTCTATATGGCGAAAATGGTTAAAAATGTGCATATTGGAGAATCGCCAGATTTTATTAAGAAACGCTTAATTAATGCTGGAATGCGTCCAATCAATAATGTCGTTGATATATCAAATTATGTAATGCTTGAGTATGGTCAACCAATGCACTTCTTTGACTATGATAAATTGGGCAAAAAGATATTAGTAAGAGACGCCAAAAATGATGAAAAGATTATAACATTAGATGGAAAGATGCGTGATTTAACAGAAAAAGATATCGTTATTACTGATGGCGAAAAAGCAGTTTGTATTGCTGGTGTCATGGGTGGTGAAAATACGGAAGTTGATGAATCCACGAAAACTATCTTAATTGAATCAGCGATATTCGATTCTGTATCTATTAGAACGACTGCTCAAAGATTAGATTTAAAGAGCGAAGCATCTATTAGATATGGCAAGGGATTAAATTATGAATATACGATAGCTGCCATAAATCGTGCATGTTATTTGTTAGAAAAGTATGCTGATGGTGAAGTATTATCAGGAGAGATTACGCATGATAAAGTTGATAAAACTGTTAAAGAATTAGATTTTAGAGCTGAAGAAATTAATAAGATGTTAGGTATCATCATTAGTGATGAAGACGTTAAAGTTGAACTTGAAAGATTAGATTTTGAGTATACATATGACAAAGGAGTATTCCATGTAATTATTCCAAGAAGAAGATTAGATGTTGAAGCTAATGTCAATGATTTAGCTGAGGAAATTGGAAGATTCTATGGCTATGAAAATCTAGTTTCTACTCAACCAAAAGTACCTATTAGACGTGGGGAATATGCAATAGACGTAAAGATTAGAAAAGAGATTTCTAAGAGATTGAGAAGTTTGGGTATCAATGAGTGCAAGACTTATACTTTAACTAGTCCAGAAATGGCATCAATGTTTAAATATGATGATATGGAAAATATTGTTTTACCTAATCCGATGAGTGTTGATAAATCGGTTATTAGAACAAGTATCTTACCTTCATTACTCAATACTTTTGAATATAACAAGGCTCGTAAAGTTAATGATATTTTATTATATGAAATAGCTAAAACTTACAATGTTAATTATGAAGAAACACAGAAGGTTGCCATTTTAATGAAGGGCAATTACATAACTAATAGTTGGAATCAATCAAGTATTAAAGTAGATTTTTATTTACTTAAAGGTATTGTTGAAAATGTCTTAGATTATTTAGGATTTAAAAATAGATATTCTTTTGAAGTAGATAAAGAAATTAAAGAATTACATCCTGGTATTTCTGCAAGAATTATGTTAGATAGAAAGCCAATAGGTATTATTGGAAGAATTCATCCATCTTTGAAGAAAGATGACATCTATGTATGTGAAATGGCTATTAATCCTTTGATGGCCAATATCAAACCAATCAAATATAAGGAAGCAAATAAGTATCCAGAGATGATTAAAGATGTGGCCTTTGTCGTTGATAATGCAATTACTAATAGTGAGATAGAAGCAGTTATCAAAAAAAGTGGTGGAAGATTGTTATCAAATATTGATATATTTGATATTTATAACAATATTGAAGATGGCAAAAAATCAATGGCTTATAAATTGACTTTCGTCGATCCAACAAGAACATTAACGGATGATGAGGTAATGGCAGTTTTCAATAAAATTATTGAAGATGTAACGAGCAAATTAAATGCCAAATTAAGAGGATAAATAAAATTATCCTCTTTTTCTTTGGAAAGATTTGTAAAAAATTAAAAAATGTTAAATAAATTTCAAAATAAAAAAAGTAATTCAATAATTATTAGGTAATAATATGAGTAGAGGGATATGATGATTCTTCTACTTATATTACGAAAAAAACATAGTAAAGGACGTGATGGATTATGAAAGAAAATAAACTAGAGACAATTGTTGAATTATTTGAAGGAAATGAAATTAGAAGTATATGGGATAACGAAAAAGAGGATTACTATTTTAGTGTTGTTGATGTTATAAGTGTGTTAACTGATGCAAATATTCCGAGAAATTATTGGAGTGACTTAAAAAGGAAATTGAAAGATGAAGGAAGTGAAGTGCACGAAAATATCGTGCAGTTGAAAATGAAAGCCCATGATGGGAAAATGCGAACAACAGACACTTTAAATACCAAGGGGATGCTAAGACTTATAGAATCAATTCCTAGTCCTAAGGCAGAACCATTTAAAATGTGGTTAGCTTCTTTAGGTAGTGAAAGAATTGATGAAGTATTTGATCCCGAAATTGCTATTAGAAGAGCAATAGATTATTACCGTAGAAAAGGTTGCTCTGATAAATGGATTGAATCTAGATTAAAGGGAATACTAGATAGAAATAAATTAACTGATATATGGAAAGATGGGGGTATTACTGATAAGTATGAATATGGAATACTTACTAATGAAATATATGAAGAATGGTCTGGTATGAAAGCAAGTGAATATAAAAAATATAAAGGAATTAGAAAAGAATCTTTAAGGGACAATATGTCTGATATAGAAGTTGTACTCACTGATTTGGGTGAAGTTGCTACTCGTGAACTTGCTAAAGAGCACAAACCTTATGGATTAGAACAGAATAAAGAAGTTGCTAAAATGGGAGGACATGCTGCAAAAGTTGCGAGAGAGGACATTGAGAAGAATTTGGGTAAATCGCTAATTAGCAATGGAAATTCTCTTAACTATCAATATGTAGATGAAAATCAAAAATTAGAAAATACTACCTTAGATAACAAGTAAATCAAATGCCAAGTTAAAAGGATAAGTGTAGTTATCCTCTTTTTTTTGATATAATTTAAATAGGTGATTATATGGGGAATGTTAATTGGCGTGATGAAAATTCTTTAGGCGAGATATTAGGAGGTTTACTTGCGGGGGTAACGGATTCTTATTATGCATATACTGAGGATATTGAAAGTAATCCAATAGAATTAGCTTTATATAATATGACTAATAGAATATCTACTAATAGACCGAATTTAATTAGTGTAATAACTTTGGATAATTATGGAATTACGGGAGATAATTTGGTTAAGTTATGGGAAATGTGTGGAGAAAAGGAAGATTATTTTGAAAAGATGATTAGTTATATTACTGGTACTTCTCTTTCAAAATGTTTTAGTCGTGATGAAGTAGTTAATAACATGGAATTAGATGATCCGATTCCCTTTATTCCCGATGATGATATGGTACCTTATTATGGTGATTTAGTTTTCAAGACGGGAAAGAATGATCCTGATCAAGTTGAGGATATTATATTTGCTTTAAGGACAAATTTGGTAAAAAAATATAATGATAAAGTACAAACAGAAGATTTAGTTATGCCAGTTTTACCACTTCCTAAGAGGGAAGAAAAAAATGAATTGAATGGCAATATCCAAGTGAATGCAGGAAGACTTTATTTTGGCAAAGTGACAAGAGATTTAACAGGAGGAGTTTTGGGTATTTCTATGGAGACATGGGGATTATTTGAGGCTAGTCCAAATGTTATGAAAATAGGTGGGAAGTTATATTATACCCTTAGAGATTTAGAAGATGGTTCGTTTGTTATGGTCGATGAAGATGGTAAAAAGTTAGATTGGAATACACCAATTGAGGTGAATGGCAAAGAAACTTTACCAGCAGACTTGGCTATGACGACGATGTTGCCATCTAAAGAGGTAATGAATCTATCAGTTGGACCTTTAAAGTTAATAGTTAAAGATGCAATAGAACATTCAATAGAGAATGATTCCATTAAGAAATATAGAGAAATGTTACGCGATGGATCAACTGTATCAGAGTGCAATAGCATGCTTAAAGATTTAGCTGATATATATGGGATTTTATACGGTGGTATTGAAAAAAATAAAGAGATGTAACCATTTGTAAAGTTAAGAGAATAGGTGAACTTGTTCTCTTTTTTATTGATATAATGAATTAAAGGACGGAGAACTTTTATGGATAACAGTGATTTTTGGAATATAAACAAAGAAGATATTGAAGTAGAAAGAAAAGAATTTAAAATAAAACAAATAAAATTGGAACACTTTTATTTTAATTCAGGAGATATTGAAGCAGGTATGCCAATATCTACTAGTTTGGAGTTAAAGTGTAACTATGATTTTACCAGCAAAAGTTTGTTGTGGAAAAAAACAGTTGTTCATAATTATATAAGTTTAGAAGACGGTCAAAATTTATCCACAGATAGTTATGAAGAAGAAATAAAAAATGGAAATGAACTAATTAAAAAAATAGAAGAATATGATTTACGCGAACTTAAAAATAATTATTTTAGTGAAGAGGGATTAGAAAAATATACCCATTGGGAGATAACATATAATAAACACTTTAAAATAGTTGGTACTTATGATAATGAAATTTTAGAATATACTTTTTTAAGTGAATTATTAAACTTTAGAGAAATAAGAAATTTAGAAATACGAAAGATTCAAGATAGAATGAATGCAATTAAAGATTAGGAGAGTAAATATGGAATTACGTGATTTATATCGCCAAATAAAAAATCCTCTAAGTAATTTAGATACTGTAAGAAAAATAATTGATGTATATGCAAAACAAGATAAAGGCATGGGCGGCTTTTATGGGCGATTGGTAAGAGCCTCTCAAAAAAATAACTCAGGAAGATATAATGTTAATGATGCTGATAAATTTTATGCATCTATGTTTAATATGTGGAAAAAAAGTATTGTCTCTATGACCAAGGAAGAATTTTTGGCACAAAGGAGTTTTGGCAATGATTTTGTTAGAATGCGCAATTATTTAAAGGGAGTTCCCGATGTAAAAACGGCACAAGAAGTAGATGATATTATCTGGGCAAATCGCGAAGATAAAGTTTTGATGAAAGCTTTAGAAAAATATCGATGGGATACTTTTGGAGAAAATTCAGGATGGGTTCATGTCTGTTCTAGATATTTAACAGCTAAAAAGGATGAATATCCCAATGTTGAACATCGTCTATATTTAAATACAGATTCATCTGATACTTATAATTTAGTTAATTGTCTCGTAGAAAAATTTAATGAACATAAAATACCCTTTTATTTTAAGTTTGATACGGGTGGATATCGCGATGATACAGTGGTTATATATTCATCAACAGAAACCCTAGGAGAATATATTGATATTTTAAGAGAGATTAAAAATGAAAATCCCGATTTGGGTAGCAGATTACTAGAGCCGCCGCTTCTTACAGGAAAAATAGATGGATGGATTGGCTATGGCTCAGAACCAGGGGAACTTCCCGATGGTGGCAAGCAATCGTTTAATGATGTTAGAACGAAAATATTAGAGCCAATTATTGATGCTTCTACAAAAGAGTGGATAGTGAATCATAGAAATACCGAGATTAAATATCAAAATACAATGATTCCCTTTAAACAGTATTTTGCAATAAAAGTTGTTCAACAATTTGTCGACAGGTTGGAAAGATATTATGGCTATGAAAAGGAATCTCGAATGAGACTAGCCAAAAAAGAGAATAGAACATTTGATGAGACAGAAGTAGTTGATTTAATGGGCTATACTATAGAGTCAATAAAAAATCAGGATTTTAAGAAAAGATTATTTGATGCTTTGAATGTCTCTATTGAAGATTTTATAATTAATCTTTGTAATGGTAAATCAATATCTTTAGAAAAATTTGTTATTAAGGGAAAAAATGGAAAAGAAGTTAAGATGTATGAAGCAGATCTGAAAGAGGTTTTACATGAGATGGCTTCTAGAATTGCGAAGAGTGATTTAAGTTTTATCATGTCCATTCAGTCTCAGATAAAGGATACTTGTCCAAAGCATGGAATTGATGAAAATAGTTTTTGTTTTGATATAGCAGCGAAGAATAAAATAGAACAAATGAATCAAAATCAAACTACCAAAATAGATAAAGTAGATTCGACTGAAGAGCTAGTTTTCGATGAAGAAGACAAAGTATTAACAGCAGATAAAGTTAAAGGAATGCTTATAAATAAAGCTCGTGAGTATTATTCAAATTTTGGTGGCAATCCACTAGCAATTATGAATAGCATTAATTTTAGTGCTAGGCTAGATTATTTTGTCGATAGGTATTTTGCTCCAAGAGTTTCTCTTATAATTGGCGAATATGTCGATGCTTTAAATAATATTAATGGAAATGTTGATAAGATAAATGAAGCTACAGAAGGCTTGTATGATGCTTATGATGAATTAGTAGAAAACTTAAGGGAGTATGTTCGACCATTCTTTACTTTTCCTCCTTCGGGAATAACTATAAATAGAGAAGATTATATTGATAGTTTCCTTGAAGAGTTAGATGATAAAGGTATAGATTATTTAGAACTTCTAAATAAAACTGTATTAGAAGATGCCTTAAGAAAATTAGAGGAAATGTCAGAAGCCAGTGGTGTTAAATTAGGAGGATAAAAATTATCCTCTTTTTTTATTGTAAGAACAAGTGTACGTATGATAAAATAGGTGTGGATATGATATAATGATTAGAGAAGTAGAGGATGATTAGTATGAATTATAAGAGTACATTAAATGAGCAACAACAGGAAGCAGTAGAGCATATTGATGGTCCTTGTTTAGTAATGGCTGGAGCCGGATCAGGTAAGACAAAAGTCTTAACTACACGTATTGTCAATTTGATTGAAAATGGTGTCAGAGATTATAATATATTGGCAATAACATTTACGAATAAAGCAGCTAAAGAAATGCGAGATCGTGTGTTTTATCAATATGGAGATATTTCTTCTTTTATTGGAACATTCCATTCTTTGGGTTTAAAAATTATTAGAGAAAATTATGTGGAATGTGGGATGGATAGGAATTTTACCATTATTGATGGTGATGATTCATTGTCAATCGTTAAGAAAATATTGAAAAACAACAATATCGACCCAAAGAAGTTTAATCCATATGCCATAAGAAATAAGATTTCTTTAATAAAAAATGAGATGTTAAGTGAAGCTGAATTAGAGAGAACTTTTAATACGCCTTTTGACGAAAAATGTGTAGAAATATATCATAAATATCAATCTATATTGAGTGAATCAAATGTTATGGACTTTGATGATTTATTAGTTAAACCAGTGGAATTATTTTTGAATCATGATGATATATTAGATAGATATCAAGAGCATTTTCAGTATATTCTAGTAGATGAGTACCAGGATACAAATCCCGTGCAGTATAAATTATGTAAGTTACTTGCTAGTAAATATAGAAATCTCTTTGTCGTAGGTGATATGAATCAAAGTATCTATGCCTTTAGACAAGCTGATTATAAAAACATTATCAATTTTGAAAAAGATTATCCCGAATGTGTTTCAATCAAATTAGAGGAGAATTACCGCAGTACAAATAATATTTTGAATGCCGCCAATTGCGTTATCAAAAACAATACTCAGAGAAAAGATTTGGAATTATGGAGCAAGCATGGCGATGGTGTAAAAGTTAAATATATGCGTAGTTATGATGAAAAACATGAAGTTACTTTAGTCTTAAGTGAAATACAAAAATTATTAGAAGATGGATATAAGAGAAGTGATATAGCAATTCTTTATCGAACTAATGGACAAAGTCGTGTATTTGAAGAAGGATTATTAACAAAAGGGATTCCTTGTAAAGTTGTAGGCGGGTATTACTTCTATAACCGTAAGGAAATTAAAGATTTAATTGCCTATTTAAGACTTATCTATAATCCACATGATGCAGTAAGTTTGACGCGCATTATCAATGTTCCAAAGAGGGGAATTGGTACGACAGCTATAAGCAATTTGGAAAAATTAGCCGAGGCAAAAAATATGAGTATGTATGATTCTTTGAGCACCAAGAAGGAATTAGAATTTAAAGCATTAATAGAAGATTTGATTAAGTGTTCTGAGAGTTCAACTTTGACGGATTTAATTGATTATATTTTAGAAAAGACAGGTTTAAAAGCCGAATTAGAAGAAGAGAAAACTTTAGAAAATGAATTAAGATTAGATAATTTAATGGAATTTAAATCTATTACAGCTAATTTTGAAGAGCAAGAAGGCTGTGTTAATTTAGGTGATTTTTTAGAAGAGATAAGTTTGATTGCCGATATCTCCCAACATAAGGAAGATGGCGATGAAATTACATTGATGACTATTCATTCAGCTAAAGGACTAGAGTTTACTGTAGTATTTTTAGTAGGAATGGAAGAGGGAATATTTCCTCATGCCAATTCTGTTGCCGAAGAAGATGGTTTAGAAGAAGAGAGAAGATTATGCTATGTAGGTATTACAAGAGCAAAAGAAATATTATATCTTACGAATTCTAAAAGACGTATGTTATATGGTAAAGATACGATGAATCCGCCTTCAAGATTTATCGATGAGATAAATGAAGAATATGTAGAAAGATTAGATTCTATAAAAGATGAACATAAGATTAATAAGGAAACAATGTATGTCGAAGGAAAGAATGATGATATAAATCCTGGCGACACGATTGAACACGATACTCATGGCTTAGGCGTTGTAATTTCTGTGTCGGGAGATTTAATTGATGTAGCATTCAAAACAGGTGTTAAGAAACTAATGAAAAATCATAAAAGTGTTAAAAAGCTCTAGAATTTTCTAAATTAAAAAGTCAAGTGCAACAAAAGAGTAAATTAAGTATTATTCACAA
>ERZ777305.453-NODE-453-length-67596-cov-4.069114_pt1 | contig 67596 bp, 59 predicted proteins | sample MGYA00374965_ERZ777305 | MGnify/ENA primary metagenome ERZ777305 (study PRJEB29328, sample SAMD00013331) | mouse gut metagenome | study: EMG produced TPA metagenomics assembly of the Metagenome analysis of fecal microbiota from mouse which was promoted...
ACGAAATACCGTCAGCTTCTTAGCGTAGAGCGTCTGTCTGAGCAGGGGGCTTGCTCTTTAGCCCCTTGCGAGTTACGCTCGCAGCTTAGAAGATGGCGGTATTTTGTTGATAGAATTTCTTCCATGTTCCGAAGCTTTAAAAAATTATATTTAACTGTCTGCCTCCCCTTAAGCCCTCCCCATTCCGCCTCCTAGAGCCTTTTAATGGGACATACCCGGACTACATGCGAGGGAAAAATATTTTCAAGCGTAGAAATTAATATTTATCTGCTTTTCTTCTTATTCTCATTTATAGCAATATGAAGCTTCTCATACAAATCCTTATACCGAAGATTCTCCCCGTCAAATTTTGCTGTTGCAATATGGAGGCTTAAAGGAATTTCCTTATCCTCAAATATAATTGACTGCCCGTTGTATTTTCTGATTTTCTCGGAAATATCCTCTGCATACTGTTTATCCTGTCTGTTAGTTAGTATTACAAACTCGTCTCCTCCAATTCTGAAAACTATATCCTCTTTTCCTGCTTCCCTTTGCATACGGTTCATTGCCTCTATAATTGCCAAATCTCCTGCTTTGTGGGAAATCTCATTAATAGGCACCAGACTTCTTATATCGCAGCACACAAAGTAACAATTTCTTCTTTGTACAAACAAATCGTATAATTCACTAATATCCTTCTGCATATTCATATACGCACCTCCATCATATATTGGCGGATAGAATCTTGGAAACAATTCTGAAAATTTTTTTCTGCTTTTAAACTCTGACGGATTTGTGTTCCACACCTTTTTAAATGCCCTGCTAAAGGATTCATTTGTGCTGTAGCCGCATGCCAGTGCAATATCTAACATATTCATAGACGTGTTTGAAGTAATAATCCTTGCTGCCAGCATCATTTTCCGCTTTACCACATATTCATGCACCCCAATATGACCAATACACCGGAACATTTTTTCCAATACAGTCTTTGAACAATAACATGCTTCTGCTATCTCCTGCGTTTTTATATCATATTGCAGATTTTGTTCAATAAAATCAAAAGCATTGGCAAGTATTTCCATTTTGTTCATGATTCCGCTCCTTTTTATTGTTTAAGAAGTACTTCTTATGCTATACTATATCAAATAACCGGATTGACCGCTTGACTTTTTGAATTTTAATAATATATATTTTGCAGTAAATCCTCTCGTTGCGCTGTTATATGCAGTCAAGCCTGTTCCAAAGCCTTTTAGCTTCTATCCCTGTGGATTTGATAACAACGGAACCATTGTTTATTCAGAATATTACGAAAATGTATTTTTTAATATATATAAAGGAAAAACCGGATAATGTATCTGAAATACCAGACATATATGAATATTTTAAAGAACATGAGGGAAAGGGTATATTCCATGTAAAACCATATTGTGAAATTCAAGAAAAAGAAATGTCATTTATATTATCTGAATTAGAAAAAGATGTTATTACATATAAGCTTAAGAACAATCCACAGCATCCCATGAGCATTTTTTTAAACTCATTTTCCAAGTGTTTTTGAAAAAACCATCCATAATTTTTAGGAATAATAAATATAACTGTAAAGAATACAAAACATAATTGTAAGGCTAAAAGCTGTAACCTTTAAGAAGCTGTCCCATTAAACAGTTATTATACAATATATTTCTGCAATAGAAATTCTTGCTATATTTTGCATAATAACAAATTAATGCGACAGCCCTGCTTTATAAATATCCGTTCTGAAATTCCTTATCTGTATCAAACCCATTAATTTCATCATTTGTCATAGCTGCTATTCTCTTCTGATTCTTATATTACTTATAGAGCACAGCTCTCCTGAAAGGGCAATACACACCGGAAGGTCCGCGCTTATAGGAACATCCATACAGGTAGATACGGTTATGCCGTGATTTTCCTGCGTAACCAAAATAGTATCCATATCCCTGACGGCAGTAATGCTACAATCCACGCCCTTTTTGTTGGCTTCAAGCCAGTCCTCCCACGAGGTCCATTCATCTGCAAACTGAGTTTCATAGGAAAAGTTTTCTGCGCTTTCTCCCCATCCATATGCATCTGAACGAGTAACGCTGTATTCCGTGTAGACAACGCCGTTTACAAGCCTGTCAAGGGCGGAAAACAAAACGATAAGAGGCGTATTCCAGTTTTCTCTTGCCTCCGGATAGCTGGCGCTGTGAAATGTAATATGCACCGGCTCCTCCGTAATTGGAATTCCCTCCGTATGCTCCAGCCACCAGCCTGTACAATCAAGATTCGGCAAATCTCCCTTTTTCTTCTTTTCCTTAGGCTTTTTCAGTACTATCGGAGCAATGGCTGCAGCCTCCACAGGCTCTTTATCATATGTAAAGCTGAAACCGGACATTGAGCATTTCTCTCCGGTAACGGTAATATATATATTTTCTCCTGCATCCTTTGGAAGTACCGTTCTTGAAGTTACGACAGCTCCGCCGCTTTCCATGCGTAGCATTACATATTGCTGACAGCGTACTGCCATTATGTGACACTCCATTCCTTTTTTGTTTATTTCAAGCCACTCCTCCCATGAGGTAAAGGGACTTGTACGATAGCTGTCATATTGGTATTCCTTTGCATCTGTCTTAATTCCGTATGCATCAGAGCGGGTAAGACAAAATTCCTTATAATTCTTTGTCTTATTCTCTCTGTCTATTGTTCCATCATCAGAGGCATATAAAATAACAGATGGCGTATCCCAGTTTTTATCTGCATCTTCCATGGAAATATTTTTATATGTAATAAAAATCGGATACTCTGTCAGCAGTATTCCCTTTGAAAACTGCTCACAAAATTCTCCACATGTTATTTCATCAATATCCAATATATTATTTACAATTTCATCTGACATTACATACCTCCAAATATTGCAAAACAACAGAAATTTTTCCCTTCAAGACTTCCATTGTTATAAATGCTTAAAATAAAGGGACTGTCGCATTAAGAAACCCTGCAGAATGTCGTATGTTACATACGGAATACATCGGCCTCCTGTAGGCAGACAGCTTAGTGCGAAAGCCCCTTTGCCCTCCTTAGTAAAAATACTATTAAAATTTACCGTTATCTGCTGCTTCCTGAATCGAAACTGCTACAGAAACAGTCATACCAACCATCGGATTATTTCCTGCTCCAATAAGTCCCATCATCTCAACGTGGGCAGGAACTGATGAAGAGCCTGCAAACTGCGCGTCTGAATGCATACGTCCCATAGTATCTGTCATACCGTATGATGCAGGACCTGCTGCCATATTGTCAGGATGAAGGGTACGTCCCGTACCGCCGCCTGAAGCAACTGAGAAATACTTCTTGCCTGCTTCGTTTCTCTCCTTCTTATATGTACCTGCAACAGGGTGCTGGAATCTTGTAGGGTTTGTAGAGTTACCTGTGATAGATATATCTACATTCTCCTTCCACATAATAGCTACGCCCTCGGTAACATCATTTGCACCGTAGCAGTTTACCTTTGAACGAAGTCCCTCGGAATATGCTTTTCTGAATATCTCCTTTACCTGACCTGTCTTGTAATCCATCTCCGTCTCCACATATGTAAAGCCGTTAATTCTTGAAATAATCTGCGCAGCGTCCTTTCCAAGACCATTTAATATAACTCTTAAAGGCTTCTGTCTAACCTTATTTGCCTTCTCTGCTATACCTATAGCTCCCTCTGCTGCTGCAAAGGACTCATGTCCTGCAAGGAACGCAAAGCACTCTGTGTCCTCCTCAAGAAGCATCTTACCTAAGTTACCATGTCCAAGACCAACCTTTCTCTGGTCTGCAACAGAACCCGGTATACAAAATGCCTGAAGTCCCTCTCCTATTGCTGCCGCTGCCTCTGAAGCCTTCCTGCAGCCCTTCTTAATTGCAATAGCAGCGCCTACTATATATGCCCAACATGCATTCTCAAAGCATATTGGCTGAATGCCTTTAATCATGTTATATACGTCTAAGCCTGCATCCTTTGTGATTTTCTCTGCTTCCTCTATAGATGAAATTCCATAGCTGCTAAGTACAGCGTCAATCTGTGGAATTCTTCTTTCATATGACTCAAATAATGCCATTTCTTAGTCCTCCTATATTAGTATACTTCTTAATATGTACCATGTTTCAGGCTTAGCCATGCCAAGCCGGTAATTTAACCTTCCGTCTGTACGGAAAAACCGCCCTTTCTATTCCTGTCTAGGGTCAATAATCTTTACTGCGTCAGCTACACGTCCATACTGTCCCTTAGCCTTCTCCCACGCTGTATTCGGGTCGTCGCCCTTCTTGATAAAATCTGTCATCTTTCCAAGACTTACAAACTGATATCCTATAATCTGGTCGTCTGCGTCAAGAGCAATGCCTGTTACATAGCCTTCTGCCATCTCAAGGTAACGAGGTCCCTTCTTAAGAGTGCCGTACATCGTACCTACCTGTGAGCGAAGTCCCTTTCCTAAATCCTCAAGTCCTGCGCCTACGGCAAGTCCATCCTCCGAAAATGCGCTCTGTGTACGTCCGTATACTATCTGTAGGAATAACTCTCTCATAGCCGTATTAATAGCGTCACATACAAGGTCTGTATTTAATGCCTCCATAACCGTAAGTCCCGGCAATAATTCCGCTGCCATAGCTGCCGAATGCGTCATTCCTGAACAGCCTATAGTCTCTACGAGAGCCTCCTGAATAATACCTTCCTTTACGTTTAAGGTAAGCTTGCAGGCGCCCTGCTGAGGAGCGCACCAGCCTACGCCATGCGTAAAGCCTGAGATATCCTTTACTTCCTTGTTCTTTACCCAGTCGCCTTCTGTAGGTACTGGAGCGGCGCCATGATGTACGCCCTGTGCTACTGGACACATTTTTTCTACTTCCTGTGTATAAATCATCGTGAATCTCCTTTCGATTTTTTCTATTCTGTAAGCCCAACAGAATGAATTGTCCGATGAGTGATATTTTTTTATCACATCATTAGTTCTATATTACCATATATTTCTCAAATAGACTACTGGTTTTTTTCATTTTTGGAAATATTTTATACCTGCGGAGGACTAAAAAAATCTGTACTTTTTTTTAGTATTGTGTTATCATACTTAACAGTGACAGCATGGTTTTATCCGCTCATCTTTTTTTATTTCGGATAATAAATTTTATGCCGGCATTTTTAAATAAGTTATAAACTATACCATATAGAAAGAGGCAGTTACAGACATGTTTTTTAGCAGCAAGAAAAAAATCAAAAAGAGACGTGACAATTTGTGTAAGGAAGCTGACATATTCATTCAGGTACACTTTGTAAGAGAGCGTAACAGTGAAAAATATAAATTCAATACCCTTACCCTTAAATCGGACCCTGAGAGGGATAAGGTTAATGAATGGTACAATGCGCATAATAATCCTGAAAGCTACAGCGAGATAGTTTCTGCATATTATAAGGATTTAGGCAAGGAAACCTCCGTACTCTTTGAAAAGGGCGTACTGGAAAAGGACTATTTTACAAAGCTTGAAAAATCATTAAGCTATATTCCGTCAAAAGGTGAAGCTGTCATTATATGCTTTGCCTTTAAGCTGTCATTTGAGGCGTCCAGGGCGCTCCTTAAATCAGCAGGCTACGCGCTTACAAATTCCGAAAAAACAGACCTGATAATAAGATTTTTCTTAGAAAACAATAATTACAATGTCCACGACCTGAATTATGTGCTTATAAAAATATGCGATATAAAGCTTCGTGACATTGTATAATTTAAGCAGGACTGCCATGTGACAGTCCTGCTTTTAAGCGTATTTCCTCCAATAAATAATACTTCTGTAATACATACATATCATCACTATAACTGAAACCACAAAGTATATAATCTGTATATATAATCCCGTCAATTCAAATATAATATTTCCCGTCAGATAAAAAAACAAAACTGCCGCGGTAATCAAAGCAATATAAGCCTTAAAGCTGCTTTCCATTATCCTGTTATATGCGGTCATAAGCCTAAGTTCCCCTATCCTTCTGTCATCAAACTCTATAAAGCCGGGACTAATCACTGACCTGTATTGTATAATATAAGTAAATCCTGCCGCCACCGTCATCACTATAACAGTAAAAATCAAACCTGTTGTAACCATAATAACACCTCCGTAAAAATCGTTTTAAGTAAATAAACTATTTATACGGAACATTGTAGCCACTCTAATGTCCTATAAACAGGACTTGTATAAATTAATTTTACTTTTTAAATTTTTATAATCTTCCATTATACAAGCAAATATATGTAAACCGTTGCAATTCCCACAACTGCCTGTATAATTGCAAATCTGTAAACCGTATGGGTATTTGACCAGTTCCACACCTTTCTTACATGGTCGTGAAGAGGCGTCCTTGTATTCTTCAAAATCTTAATTTTCAAAAATCTTAAAAGCGCTACCTTGACAAGTCCCAAGCCGCCGTCAGCTATAAGCACTATGGCCGCAGGTATGTATACTATAGGACTTTCAGTTTTAAGTACTGCTATTGCAATAAACAGGCCCATTGCCCTTGAACCCGCATCACCCATCATCAAAAGGCTTGGCGTTGCGTTAAACCAGAGATAGCCTAATATACAGGCCATAAATATAAGCGTAAGATAAGAGAAATCCCCTCCCTTTCCAAGTATATGTCCTACCATATATATAGTTCCAAGAGTTACCAGCGCCAGCGTTCCTGACAATCCGTCAACGCCGTCGGCGCAGTTTGTCACATTTATTGACGTCCACACAAGAATAACCACCAATATGCCGAATACAACAGGAGGAATTGTAACCGAAATGTCTGTTCCTATTATATTTATGGTATTTGTATTAAAATTCAAAAAGGTAACTGCCACCATTATCGCTATTACAAGGTCAAGAATACCCTTTTTATATTCCCCCCACGGCGTTTTTGCACAGTCGTCCAAAAACCCTGTCATCATTGCCGCCGCCAGTAAAATAATATATATAATATTTTCTCTGGTAAATGGGCCAAAGACTATTCCTGAAGCTATAAACACTAAAACAAAAATAAAACCCGCCCCTCTTGGCTTTCCTGCCGAAAGCTTGCCGTCATGGGCATATTGTCTTCCCATATCCTTTGGAAGATATTTGCTAAAGCTGCCCATACATATGCATGTAAGAAAAAAGGCAGTAAGTATTCCCGTAAATGCAACAATCTGTCCATTGTCAACAATATAATTAATCATTTGTTACCTCCAATGTTATTTTACTCTGGAAATATATACATCATCTGTCAGCGTATCTGCGTTATACAGTAAAAGCACGTCTGTCACGCCATACATTTCCATAAAAACGTCCGGCTTCATATTAAAGTATCTTAGGTCAACTACGTATATCCTGTCAAACATTCCCGCAGTCATAGGCGCAAAGCAGTTTGCATAGGAATCCTTTATGATAAGAAGAATATCCTCGTTTTTATCCTGATTATAATTTTCCTTAAGCCTGCCGTCCGTAACCGTCATATGCATATTATCGGTTATTTCCACTATACCCTGGTTGCCTCCGAAAAACACGCCGTACTTATCCTTTCCCTTAAGAAAGGTCTTGTCAAAAAGAGTATCCTTAGTATTCTGCATATTGTAAACTGCCTTAGTATTATAATCCTTTACAGAGTAAATTTCAATGGTATCCGGCTTATGGCTTATGTTAATTTTTGAATGGATTGTGCCAAGAAAATCCTCTGTCACCGTATCTATGTTAAGCTCTTCCTTTGCATAGGGCTCAAGATTCTTTAAACGGCACCAGCTTTCGTATGCCAGATATGCCCCGTATCCGGTCCAGTGGTGGTCTGTCCTATAATATATATATTCGTCCTTATGCTGCTTTAGCACCTTTGACACATCCACAAAAACATTTTCCTTCAATCCTTTTTTTATGGAGTCAATGTATTCATTCTGATTGTAGCACTGCGCAAACAGAGGGAGCTTGTCTGTAAGTATAGTCTGCGCCGTAGGCACCACCATAACCGACGTATGCTCCTCGCCAAGACTTTCCGCCCATCTGTTTCCTGCCGATATTATCGCTTCAGAATTTTTTTTTGCACGCTCTGTCTCGTAATCCTCTTTTTTATGATTTTCTATCAGATAATTGTCCTTACATAAAAAAATGCCGTTAAGCTCTTTCTTTCCGACAGCAAGCTCAGCATAATTTTTCAACGCCACAAGCCGGTTTCTAAGGGGAAACTGGTCCTTAATATAAGTCTCATAATTCTCCATAAATTGTCCCGAAAAAAAGCCTTCGGCATCAAGCTTTGGCCTTTCTGCCAAAGTCCTGTTTTCTGTCTCGGAATATAAATCATCAGGCTTAACAAGCGTATAACAAAAAAAGCCAAATATAAATGCAAGAAACAAGATAACCGTTATAATTTTCCCTATATATTCTCTCTCTTTGCCATCTCTCATATGTTTACTTCCTTTCCTTGCGGAATTTTCCATCAGCTTAAAATCTAAAATATAAAAACGGATTGTAGGATGCGTCTGCCAGATATGCTGTTGTAAGGGCCAGCACTCCTATATTGAAAGCATTTTCCATAATAAAGCTTAAAAAGCTCATTTTTGCCGCCGCATTTTTTTCAAATACCTTTTGCATAAGCAGCTTTGGCAAAGGCGTCGCTGCAAAAATAAGCACTATGAAAAGCACGCCGTATTCCCTCAGGGTAAATAATACGCTCATGTCTGCAAAGCCTGCTCCGTTTAAGCCAAACATTGCCTTAAAATAGCTTCCCATAGCCTTCATGCTGTCAAATTCAAAGATTACCCAGCCTGATAAAATTAAAAAAACCGCGTATATATGTGCTGCAAAAGCCGGCAGCTTTTCTAAAGCCTTTAATAATCCTGCCTTCTTTTCTATAAGAAGGATAACTCCAAAGTACATTCCCCACAGAATAAAATTGTATGACGCGCCGTGCCACAGACCTGTGAGGAACCATACTGTCAATATATTTCTAACGTGCTTTATGCTTCCTGTACGGTTTCCTCCAAGAGGAATATATACATATTCCCTAAACCACGTGCCAAGGGATATATGCCACCGTCTCCAGAACTCTGTTATGCTCCTTGAAATATACGGATAATCAAAATTTACCGGGAATTTAAAGCCAAACATTCTTCCCAGTCCTATAGCCATATCTGAATAGCCTGAGAAATCAAAATAAATCTGAAATGCAAAGGCTATAATTCCAATCCACGCCATTGCCGCGCTTAAACCGCCGTATTCCATAGCCTTAATGTTTTTCCACAAAAGACCTATGTTATTTGCCAGCAGTACCTTTTTCCCAAGACCGCATATAAAATACCTTATTCCAATAAAGAAATCATTTATATTTTCTTTTCTGTCCGTAAGCTCCCTTGCAATATCCTTATATCTTACTATAGGTCCCGCTATAAGCTGTGGAAAAAGCGCAACATATGTTCCAAAGCTTATTATATTGTTCTGCGGTTTTTCATCATTCATATAAATGTCAAGGCTGTAGGACATTGTCTGAAAGGTATAAAAGGATATGCCTATAGGCAGCGCAACATTTAACAGGGCAATATCCACACCAAAGATATTATTTATGGATGCAAGGAAGAAATCTCCATACTTGAAAAATCCAAGGAGAGAAAGGTTTATAATCACAGAGGATATTACCGCCGCCTTAGCAAGCCCCGGTCTTCCCGACATCTTAAATCTGTATACAAGCTTACCGTGAACAAAATCCACCGCTGTGGAAAAAAGCATCAGCAGCACATATACAGGCTCACCCCAGCTATAAAATATAAGACTGGCGGCAAACAATACAAAATTCCTAAGAAAGGCCGGAACCATAAAATATACTATTAAAACTACAGGCAAAAATTTAAACAAAAACAGGAGACTTGAGAAAATCATACCATACTCCTATTTATTTAAAAAAGCCGTCTATTACATCAACCGCAATCTTTGTATTAGCCTTTGCTTCCTCAAGTATTGCCTCGTCGCCCTGCTCCTCCGTAGCCATGTCCACCACGCCTAAGCACACAAAAAATACGTAGTCTCCATGCCTTACTACCTGCGACGCCTGAATCTTTACTGCGTTTGTAGGATACATCATTGCATCATTTATAAGGTAATCTCTGTAGGCATTCAATCTTTCAAAAACAACGTCGCCCTTACCGGATTTTGCCTTCACGGCTATAAGCGTATCTATGTTAAAGCTTACAAGAGGTCCCTCAGCCACTATTTCTTCATAGTCATCCTTTGAAAGACCAAGAGTGTCCGTTATAAATATATCGTCATACTCCATATCGGGAATATAATCCTCCCCATATGCTTTTTTAATTTCGCCGCATATATCAGAAAGCTTTACGTTTGACTGGGTATTCTTTTCAGTGGTTTTCTCTGTTTTTTTGCTGCTGTCCTTATCGTTATTCTTATCGTCACTGCTGCATGCCGCCATAGAAAATACCATTATTGCCGCAAGTCCTGCCGCTAAAATTTTTTTAAGCTTCATATTATTACTTCCTTTCATAATTGTTTAACATTATACATTCTAATATTTTTTTTTCTATCTTGCAATAACAAATTCAACAAATCCCATATAGCCCGGAGCTATTTCGTATTTATCAAACACTATCACTGCCTGCTCATCCTCATTTATATAAAATTTTTCATCTTCGTCTATGCTTTCAAATCTCGCGGATGTAAAATCATCATTTTCCCCGTATCCGAAAAACATTGCATTTTCATCCGTACTTATTCTTTCCTCAATATCTTCTTTAATTATTTCATTTGAAAGCTCAATATAGTCCGGTCCCAGCAAATCGCCCAGCCTAATCTCCCTGCCTGTCTCCATATCTATATTGTAATAGTATTTCTCCGTATACACGCTTGCATAGCTTTCTGCCTTTGTAATAACAAAGGAAAGAATATTGTTTTCATTACATTTCACTTCATAATCTACCAGTATTTCAAGTGGATGCCAATCCTCATCCCTGCCTCCTGTTGCCAAAAAAGCCTGACGGTATTCCTCTGCCCTTTCCTCCGCCTCTGTGACTACAGTATTTATTTTAACCCGTATTTCATTATTAATTCTGTTTTCCAAATTGTCGCTGCCGCTGTTTTCTATCTTAGGCATCTTAATATTAATTACTCTTTTTTCATTCTCATCCTCATAATCTGTCCACGTTACTATTGATGCAAGCTGTCCTAATACGGGAACCTTTTTTGCAGCCATGGCAAAGCTTTTGTTTATATTCAGCATAATAATAAGGAAAATAACTGCTGCAAAACAAATAATTCCCCCTGCCCGAATATAGCCTGATTTTATTTTTATGCTTTTTCCCGCCTTCATATATTCTGCCTTTGATACTGCCTTTTCAATTAAATTATTAAGCTCGAAGGGAACCGGCATGTTGTCATATTCTTTTTTTGATTTAAAAATATTCATAAATAATCCTCTCCCAGTCTTTTTTTTAAAACATATAAAGCCTTATATAACCTTGATTTTACCATGCTTTGGCTAATGTTCAGTATGCTTCCTATCTCCTTTATCTGCATATCCTCAAAGTATCTTAACACAATTATAATGCGGTATTTCTCATCTAAATCCATAACCTCCTTAAGCACTGTCTGCTTGTCTATATATTCTGTCAGATTGTCCGTATAGCTTTCATATTCCATAACGTCTATACCGGTATCATCTGTATATATTCTGCTGCTTTTAAAGAGCTTATACGCCTCATTTACAATTATTTTAAATATCCATGGCTTTATACGGGATATATCCTTAAGGCTCTTTGATGAGCTTATAGCCTTAACTACAGATTCCTGTATTATATCAAGGGCATCCTCCCTGTTTTTTACATAAGAATACGCAAATCTGTACATATCGCTTTGATTTTCTCTTATAAAATCAATTATGTACTCTCTTTTGTCATTCATTTTTTTATACTATACCCCTCTGTCCTGCCTATTTATATGTCTGCCGCTTTAAATAATCTGCCCATCTGAAAAGATAATCCCTGCTAAGATGAATTCCGTCGCTGCTTGCCTCCTCAGGCAATGCTCCTGACGCATCCCTCACGGGTATTGTTACATCCACCCAGTTTACTCCTGTATTTTCCGCCACCTCTTTTATATAGGTGTTAAACTGCCTTATTTTTTCGTTATTATATACATTGTCTGTCCTTTTTTCCACCATAGGTATTATGGATTGGACATAAATCTCTGCGTTAGGAAAGCTTTGCTTCAAGGTTTCAACAATAGTAGTATAATACTGCACAAAGGTCTCCTTGTAGGGCCAGCCAAGCTCATTTATTCCAAACATCAGGTATATTTTATCATATTTCTTTTCTGAAACTGCCTGAAGCATATTTCCCTTCTGTCCGTTGCTTAGGGTAAAAAGATTTTTCTGCAAAGCTCCCCTTACGTCAATGCCTACAGAAGTATAAAAATCTGCCTGTCCCACAACAAGCTTTTCATCCAGACCTGCCGTTCTTGAATCTCCGAGGAAAGCCGCATTATCAAAATTTACTCTTGCGGAATAACTGATTTCCCCGTTTGAATTTGTCTCATACTCATTATTGAATTTGTAATCTGTCGTATTATTATTTTCAATATTACTTCCGGTTGTGTCGCTTTCTTTTACGACGGCTGTCGTCTGGTCCTCTGCCGGATTATCCTCCGAAACCTTGGTGCTTTCTATTGGCTTTAAGGATGTGTTCTCCTTACCTGACGCATCATATGTAGTTTCATCCGCAATTCCAGGATTTTTACTTATAGCTTTACTGCTGTCGTCTGCCGTTTTGTCACTGCCGTTAAATATTCCACAGCCTGTTATCATTCCTGCAATACCTGCTGCAGCCGTTATTATCATCAATTTTCTTCTGCTCATCTCTTTATATTCCTTCTAAAAAATTATTTACATATATATGATACATTTTAAGGCAAAAAAGTTGTTACAGTTGAATTAATTTACATTAATATAAATTTATATAAATATAAATTTGCGTTAATACAAATTTCGATACAGCATAGATAACCTGATTCTATATTTTTCTCTCAAGCAGACTACTGATAATAAGCAAAATAACAGGCTGAACAGTAATAATGCACCCAGTAACAACCGCCGGAATTACATAATCTAAGGAGATAAATATAACTGTTGTCAGACCTAATAGCGCGGTATTAACCATATTTGTTATATTTCCCGTTTTTTCCTTAATCATAATATTACGCTCATCCATAACATTAATTTTGTAATCAGTATCATTTTTCATCATCTTGTTATGTAAAACCTGAACATGGGAAACACTAAAAATGACGCTAAATAAAATTGCAAGTCCAATATCTGCCATTTTAGAAAAATCTGTAAATAAAATAATAAGTATTAAAAGTAATGAAACGATATAGCCAATATACCAAATCTGACGCTTATTTTTCATCTTTATTTTCCTCCTTATAGATAAAAATTTCTTCAATATTCATTTGAAAGTACCTTGCAATTTTAAAGGCTAATATAATAGAGGGATTGTAACGTCCATTTTCTATAGAGCCTATTGTCTGACGGGATACTTCAAGAGCAGAAGCTAAATCTTCTTGTTTAATACCCTTTTGTTTTCGTAATTCTTCTAAGCGGTTTTTCACAACATACCCCTTTCTTGAAATTATGGAAAGTTTACTTTCCCTTCCTAATATCAGTATACTACTACAAGCAAAAATGTCAAGTAAACTTTCCATAAGATTTTATCCTGTAAATCACTGAAAAAATGTCCGTAAAGCTATAAAATAAAGCTTTGCGGACATATAAAAATATTAAAAATAATCAAAAACCTGTATTAAGTTTCATCTAAATTCCAAAGGCTTATTTTGCCTCAATGTAACCAAGGGCCTTAAGAAGCTCTGCTGAAAGTATGGCTCCTCCCGCTGCTCCCCGCACGGTATTGTGGGACAAGCCTACAAACTTATAATCATATACCGTATCCTCTCTAAGTCTTCCCACTGAAATACCCATGCCGTTCTCATAGTTTACGTCCATATGTACCTGTGGTCTGTTATCCTCCTCAAGATACTGAATAAACTGCTTTGGCGCGCTTGGAAGCTTTAACTCCTGAGGCATTCCTGAAAAGCTTACAAGCTTTTCAATAAGCTGCTCCTTCGCAGGCTTTTTATTAAATTTAACAAATACTGCTGCAGTATGTCCGTCAAGGACAGGAACCCTTATACATTGTGTAGTAATAACAGGTCCTTCTGCCTTCTTTATAATGCCATTCTCTATCCTGCCCCAAAGCCTTAAAGGCTCCTGCTCACTCTTTTCCTCCTCGCCTCCTATATATGGAATAACATTTTCAACCATCTCCGGCCAATCCTTAAATGTCTTTCCTGCGCCTGAAATAGCCTGATACGTAGTAGCGACTACCTCTACAGGCTCAAATTCCTTCCATGCCGTAAGGACAGGCGCGTAGCTTTGGATAGAGCAGTTTGGCTTTACCGTTACAAAACCCCTCTTTGTTCCAAGCCTCTCCCTCTGATGCTTTATAACCTCGTAATGCTCAGGATTAATCTCCGGAACAACCATAGGCACGTCAGGCGTCCATCTGTGAGCGCTGTTATTAGATACCACAGGCGTTTCCGTTCTTGCATAGGCATCCTCTATAGCCTTGATTTCATCCTTTGTCATATCTACTGCGCTAAATACAAAATCTACCTCAGCAGCAACCTTATCTACTTCATTTACATTCATTACCACAAGCTTCTTTACGGCTTCCGGCATTGGCTTTTGCATTTTCCATCTGCCGCCTACAGCCTCCTCATATGTCTTGCCTGCTGAACGGGGACTTGCCGCAACTGCCACTACCTCAAACCATGGATGCTCCTCAAGGAGAGAAATAAATCTCTGTCCTACCATACCTGTCGCACCTAAAATGCCAACTCTTAGCTTCTTATCCATTTATTTTACCTCTTTCTCAACTAATAATCATTTGTCCGTCTGTAACGAACATTTGTCTTTGCGATGACAAGGTATATAATACCATAGATATATAAAATTGCAAGCACTTTTTTTTAAACTTCATATTGACTTTTTAACTTTTTTTATATATTATATTAATGTTGCTCCCATAGTTCAACGGTAAAACAGATCACTCGTAATGATCAGTCATCGGTTCGATTCCGATTGGGAGCTTTTTATAATTTATTTTCTAATAAGACAACCCCACACTAAATTAAAATAATCCTTAAACTCCGGCGCATTTCTGGCGTCTATAGGCGACTGGTTTACAGTAGTAAGCTTTATGTCGATAATATCCTTTATATGCCCCGGATTTGGAGACATTATAATTATCTTATCGCTTAAGGCTATAGCCTCTGCCAAATCATTTGTCACTAGTATACAACCCTTATCGTATGACTTAACAATACTTCTTATTCCGTAACCTACCTCCAGTCTGTTGGCATAGTCCAGCGCGTTAAAGGGCTCGTCAAGCATAACTAAGTCCGGCTCCATTGCCAACGATTTTATAAGCTCGGCTCTTTTTTCCATTCCGCTGTAGGGATATGGGCTTCCGACCTTTGAAAAGGCAGTCATTCCGTAGGTTTCGGTTATTATATTTGAATCTGTCCGGCAGTTTCTCCATTCAAAAAGATTATCCTTTTGAATCAGATATCCGATATTTTGTATATTTCTTTTTATATCACCGCTATCAGGAGGCAAAACACCTGAAATAACAGATAATAACGTGGATTTTCCGCATCCGGACGGACCTATGATGGATATAAATTCTCCCTTATCGACAGATAAGGATATGTCATAGAGCACCTGATACTTTCCGCTGATGGTATGAAAGGAATAGCTTAGATTGGATACTTCTAACAACACTTCCACAAATCCTCCAGAAAATATTTACTATAATTTAGTATATGCAGCCTTAATTTTATTGTACCTTTATGTGCAGCTTTTTGCACATAAATTAGTTTGCGGAGCAAACTTACTTCTCCATCCTTTTTCTCCTAAGCTCCTCATACTCAGGAAACGTCATATAATCCTCGCGCTCCCAGTCTACGTTTGTCCTTAAAACCTTGGCTATAGAGCCTGCCATAAGGCAGTGGGGAGGATATACGCCTTTTACTATGGAGCCTGCGCCTACCACGCTGTTATCTCCTATGTCTGTGTTATATATTATCTTGCTGTCCATTCCAAGCCATACATGGTTTCCTATTGTCACATGGACATTTTCCTTTATGTTTATATTTTCCTTTAAGTCAAGGTCAAACAGACTGTGGGCGCCTCCTGATAAAATCTTTACATCCTTTGCCACAAGCAGGCCTTCTCCTATCGTAAGCCTTGTGTTTTCCACAACGCAGATGTATAAGCCGTCTGTTACCTGCATTCCAGTCCCTATATTCATATAGCCTTCAAAATTACTTATAAAATAATTTCCTGCAAGATAGCTGTCCCCCTGAAAAATACTTTCCGAGTTTCTAAAAAACATATTTCCGTTTTTCATATACATATTTCTTCCAAAGGATACCCTTGCACTGCCCTTAAGCTTTATAATGCACCCGTCTCCAAACTCTGTATCCTTTCCTATATAAAGCCTGTTGTTATAACCCTCCAGAAGTATAGATACATTTTCTACAGTACCCTCGGCAACTATTTCATTGCCCCGGCTGTCACTGTAGTATCCCGATATACATCTAAGCTCCGTATATGCGCCTATATATGTAAAATCAATATTTTCTCTTAATTTGTTATCTGCTAATAACGACATTATCTGTGAATCCCTGTAATTATGAGCTATTATAATATAGTTTTCTTTATTTATAAGCTCCTCTCTGCCGCCTATAATACCTTCAAGCTTTATGCCCTTTTCTGACAGAAAAGCTTTTAATTCATTAAGCTGCGTATCATCCCACACATATACACTTCTTCCGTTTATCTGCTTTTTCAATTCCTCGCTGTTAACCCATTCCATCCAGTTTTTCATATAAAAACGTACCATATATTTTCTCCTCCCATATTCTTTCTGATTTTTATGATTTTTAAATAAACAGAAGATGAAGCCGTTCCAAATATACTCCCTCCTAAGTGACAAGGTTTTGTTATTTCACTTGTCTACATAGAAGGGAGCATATCAAATTTCAAATAACAACCCCATCTTCTCTCCGGACAAAAAATGCTAAGAACTCTGGTTTCTGGCAGCAGTATCTTAAGAATTTACTAATATATAAAAATCCTGATACCTTAAATTAGTGACCTGCCGCAAGCTTATAATACTTACCCTTTTTCGCCATAAGCTCGTCGTGACTTCCGTCCTCCTGTATACCCTTTTCATCTATATAAAGAATACGGTCTGCATTTTGTATGGTTGAAAGCCTGTGGGCTATTACAAAGCTTGTTCTTCCCTTAAGCACGGTAGAAAACATTTTCTGTATAAGCTTTTCAGTCTCCGTATCTATATTGCTGGTAGCCTCATCCAATATAATAATTTTCGGATTTGAAAGTATAAGCCTTGCAAATGAAAGAAGCTGCTTTTCTCCTCCTGAAAGCTCCGTACCCTGGCTTGAAATCTTTGTATTGTAGCCGTCAGGCTTCTTCATAATAAAGTCGTGGGCAAATACTGTCTTTGCCGCCTCAATACATTCCTCATCGCTTGCATCAGGCCTTGAAAATCTTATATTGTCCATTATTGTACCTCTGAATAAAAAGGTATCCTGCATCATCACCCCTACATTGTCGCGAAGGGAGCGCATTGACATGTCCCTTATATCAACTCCGTCTAATGTAATAGCTCCGCCGCTTATATCATAAAACCTGCTGATTAAGCTTACTATGGTAGTTTTTCCCGCGCCTGTAGGGCCTACAAGGGCTATCATCTGTCCTGCCTTTACGTCAAGATTCACGTGCTCAAGGATATTTTGTCCCTTTACATATGAGAAGGTTACATCGTCAAATTTTACGTCTCCCGTAACATTTTCTATTGCTACGGCTTTATCCTTTTCCGTGATTTCCGCCTCTGTATCAAGTACCTCAAAAATACGCTCAACATTTGAGGTTATATTCGCTATGGTCTGAAGCCTCTGGCATATAATATTTAAGGAGCCTGAAAATCTCTGCATATATGTGGCGATATTTACCACGGCGCCAAGTGTAAGAGCCCCACCCCAGTCATGGGTAATAATATAAAATGCCGACACATATATGACAATGGTACAAAGTCCGTTTACTATACCGTGGGCCAGAGGAAAGAATAATTCCCTTACCCTTGTAGCTCTCATATACTGCTTTTTATACTTATCAGAAAGCTCCGTAAATATCTCTGCATTCATATCCTCCCTGTTAAATGCCTTTATTACCTCAAGACCGTTTATATCCTCCACAACAAAGGCCGTTCTGTTGCTCTGCTTATTTCTTTCCATAACCATACGCTTATGAAGCGTCTTTGAAATAAACCACATGATAAACGCAACGGGAATACTTACTACTATGGCGCAAAGGGCTATTCTTGCATCCATGACGACTATACATATTATTGCTATAACCATAATAAAAACATTTTGGACAATACGCACCATATCGTTTATAAAGAAGTTCGCAACCTCGTCCGTATAGTTTGTTACTCTTATAAGTATCTTTCCCATAGGTCTTGAGTCATAATAATTGAAGCTAAGCTCCATAAGCTTGTCAAACAAATCCTTTCTCATCTTGCATATAATATCATTTCCAAGCTTATTTGTTGTAATATTAGTTATGTAGCCTGAAAAAACCGAGCCAAGGCTAAGGGCAAACCATGCGCTTAAAAGTATAACTGACGTGGCTATAACATTGTCAGGCACTACCCCGTTATCAGGAAGAAGGTCATTTATTATCATTCTGTTTATTGCCACAGGAACAAGTGAAAGAAAGCTTGTTCCTATGAGAAGCAGTATAACCTTTATATATGTAGCCTTGTAATCCTTAGCATAAGCGATAAGCCGTCTGAGCATAAACTTGTTAAATTTATTTTCTACTACTTCGTCTTCAAAGTATCTGTTTCTGTTACTCATTTATTAACGCCTCCTTATCCATCTGCTGTTTATATATGGAAGCGTAGTGACCGTCAAGGGCCATAAGCTCGTCGAAGGTGCCTCTCTCTGCCACCTTTCCGTCCTCCATATATATAATCTCGTCAAAGTCCTTTAAGGCCTTTGCCCTGTGGGTTGCCATAACTATTGACTTGCCCTTGAAGAACTCCTCAAGATTTTTAAATATCTTGCTTTCTGTTTCCATATCAAGAGCGCTTGTACAGTCATCCAGCACTATAACAGGCGCGTCCTTTAAAAGCGCCCTTGCTATGGCTACTCTCTGCTTCTGTCCCCCCGAAAGGCCAAAACCCTTTTCTCCTATAATTGTCTGATACCCTTCCGCAAAATTCTCTGCAAATTCATCAACCTCAGCAGCCCTTCCGCACTTTCTTATAAGCTCCTCGTCTGCGTCAGGATTGTAATATGCAATATTTGACTCTATAGTATTTGAAAAAAGGAATACGTCCTGCATGGCATATCCAAAGGCTCTTGCTATCTCTCCCCTGTCATACTCTCTCGAATCGATTCCGTCAAACAGTATCTCTCCGCCGTTATGCTCCACAAAAGCCTGCATGGCTTTAATTATAATAGACTTTCCGCAGCCGGTTTTTCCCATTAAGCCAATCTTCTTTCCATATGGGATATCTATGCTTACTCCATCTACTATAGCCTTTTCCTCCTCCATATTTACCACTACGTTCTTAATCTCAATATGAGGCTTCTCTGATACTGTCTTTGTTCCGTATTTTTCCGCAACCAAATCCCTTTTCTCCAAAAAGGTGTGAAGTCTTTTGGTGCTGACCTTTTCATCCTGTATATCGCTTGACAGGAATATTATATCTATAAAATATCCTGTTATATTAAACATATATGCGATAAACGCAGCATACTCTCCGCTTGTCATCCTTAGATTAACCGCCAGCGCTATACTTATAGCCATACTTACCACTAATACTATCTGGTCTATGCTGTCGTATAAAAGCCAGTATTTATATCTCTTTCTTCCAAACATGGTATAAAATTCACTAAGGTCGTCGGCTCTTTCATAAAAACGCTTCTTTCTCATATCCTCCCTGCCGTAGGACTTAATAGTTCTTATGCCGTATATGCTTTCCTGTGTCTCTGTGTTAAACTCTGAGTTTTTTGCCCACATCTCGTCATCCATCTTGTAGAGCAGCTTTAAAAATCCCTTTGTAATAAGAAGGTAAATACCAAGCGTTAAAAGCGGGAACACTGTAAGCCACAAACTTATCTTTGACAATATGATAAGGGCTATTACTATGTAAAAAATGCTGTCAATTATAAAAGGTATTGTTGCCACATGGAAGTTTCTTATCTTCTGTGAATCGGAATTTACTATGGTAATAAGGTCTCCTGACGAATACTCCTTTGTTATGCCCGGACCAAAGCCGTTTATCTTCTTTAAAACCATAAGCCTTAAATCATTGTCGCAGCTTAATGAAAAATAATGAGCTATGTTCCACCTTGCATAAAATGTCACAAAGTATAAAAGCAAAAATACAACAAAGGTTGCAATAAGTATTGCAAGTATTCCTCCAAGATTATCAGCCGGTATGTCCTCTATAAGGAACATAAAAAAGCTGGTATTTTCTACCGGCGCCTTGCCAAAGGCCGGATTTATTACCCTGTCCACAATAAGGGATATAATCTGTGGCTCAACAAGGGCCACTACCTCCTGCATCAATCCTAACAATAAGCACAGGATAAGAACAGGATATATACGCCCGTAAAAGGGGTAATTTTTCTTGTAAATATTAAACATTTTTCTTCTCCTCCCATATTAATGCAATTTTCAGCCTGCAGTAAAACCATAAAAACTTTTTTCTTTACATGCAGAGCTTTTATACAGAAAAAACTGCCATAAGGAAAAAACCACCAAACAATTTTTATTCAGCAGCTTCTGTCTATGTAAAAATACTGCAACTCTTTAAATATTTTTACATATCATCCCGATGACAGTTTCTATATAACATATAAAACATTCTACCCCCCCCCAGAAAAAAAAGTCAATAGAATATTGATATTTTTTAGTCTGTGGAGAGAGCTTTTCTATAAATATACTATTTTGCCTTGTGAGCCTTTGACTTTTTACCGCCCATTATATACCATAATGCGCCTGTGATAAATACTGACGAATATCCGCCGAAAACAATACCTATCATAAGCGGAAGCGCAAACTCCTTAATAGCCGTAACGCCTAAAATATAAATCATAAATACCATTATGAATGTGGTAAAGGAGGTATAAATGGAACGCGTAAGGGTTTCAGTAATACTTTTATTTACAATTTCCCTTCTGTCTTCACCGCTCATAACAGTAAGATTTTCTCTTATTCTGTCAAATATTACAATAGTAGCGTTTATAGAATATCCAACCAGCGTAAGCATACATGCAATAAATGTATTTCCTACCGTCGCCCATGTAAGCGCATAGAAGGATAATACAATCATAACGTCATGTATAAGCGCTATAACCGCGCTGGTTGCAAACTTAATGTCTCTAAATCTTATAAAGATATATATCAGCATGAATATTGTAGCTACTGCCACTGCAATAATTGCGCCCCGTCTCATTTCACTGCTTGTAGACGCGCTTACAGTAACCTCGTCAAAGCCCTCCGCATCAGCGCCATGCTTTTCTATAAGCATTGTCTTTAACGCTTCCTTCTGCTTCTTCTCTAAATCCTTTGTTCTGATAACATATCTGTTTGAATCTGTCTCGGCATTAGCCACCACGTCAGTATCGCCAATAGCCTCCTGAATATCAGGAAGGATATTTTCGTTAAAGTAGGCAATGTCGTAATTTTCCTTAAAATCTACAGTAGTAGAAAGTCCTCCCTGAAATTCCACACTGTAATTAAGAATATTTTCTCTGTCGCCTATAGCTCCTGTTTTGCTAAGTATCATACCTGCAACGCCTGCAAGGATTATGATGCCTGACATAATAAAGCATATAGCCTTCTTTCCTAAGAAGTCAAAGGTTTTTCTCTCCTTCTGGACTCCGTACATAGACTTTTTATCAAAGCCCATTTTATAAATTAAGGTAATAAGTATTCTTGATACCACCATTGCAGTAAACATTGATAATACAATACCAAGGGCAAGTGTCTGCGCAAAGCCCCTTACTGTACCCGTACCTACTGCCATAAGCACGATGGCTGCTATAAGCGTAGTAATGTTTCCGTCTACAATGGCTGAGGTTGCCTTTTTAAAACCTGTTTTAATGGCGCTCTCTACATTGTCTGATAACGCCAGCTCTTCCTTTACTCTGGCAAATACAATTACGTTTGCGTCCACCGCCATACCTATGGACAATATAACGCCGGCAACTCCCGGAAGCGTAAGCGTCCAGTTAAAGCCGTTAATGCAAAGCAAATCAAGAGCCGTATATGCAATAAGCGCTATGCCTGCCGCAAGTCCCTGTATTTTGTATACGCATATCATAAAAATAATGACAATTAAAATACCGATACCGCCCGCTATTAAGCTTGACTGCAGCGCATTGTCACCAAGCTTTGCGCTTACTACCTTTGAGGATATATCCTCAAGCTCAACCTTAAGAGAGCCTATTCTTATGATAGAAGCAAGCTCCTCCGCCGTCTCATAGGAGTCCATTCCGTTTATTACACCTGAGCCGCCTGTTATCTTAGTGCTTACTCTCGGCGCGCTTATAACCTGTCCGTCATAAACCACATATATCGGCTTATTCAAATATTTTTCCGTTGCCTCGGCAAATATAGTAGCTGCCTCCGGCGTAAGCTCAAAGGCTACAACATGCTCTGTTATGCCTGTAGACGAGCTGTTATCTGTAGAAGGCTTTGCAGATGATATATCCGCTCCTGTAAGCCATGTAGTAACCGACTTAGATTCAAAGTCCATGGTATCGCCTACGCTCCACAGCTTGCTGTCGTCAGTAACGAATGCAAGCGAGCCCGGCTTTCCAAGCATTTCCAGTACTTCCTCGGCATTATCCTCACCAGGAATATCTACGGTGATACGGTCACCCTCCTGATATACGTCTGCCTCGCTGCTGAACTCCTGCGCTCTTAGTCTTAACTTTCTGATTGTATCGTTAAAATCCTCTGTGGTATAATCACCCTTTGCCTGATAGGTAACGCTTACTCCGCCCTTAAGGTCAAGTCCGAGGATAATATTTCTTGCGCTTCCCTTTTCCATGCCCTTTATTGTCACGCCAAATATATTAACAAATATCATGGCCGCAACTGCCAAAAGGACAAGCGCAAAAAGTACGGCGCTTTTTCTTTTCTGCTTCTGTCTCATCTTCCCACTCCTTTAATCTTTTTAGCTATGCTAATGTTCTGCTAACGCAGCCTTTATCATAATGGCGCACTCAATACGTTTTCTTTGCATCTCGCAGCCAATATCATATGCATCCGTTATGTTGCCATGGAACTTATACGCATTTGCGCTGCAGCCGCCGCTGCAGTAATATCTTGCAAAGCATTCCCTGCACTTTGGCTTTGCATACACATTGCAAAGCTTAAATTCGTCCTGAAGGTCCGTTCTTTTAATACCCTCAAACACATTTCCCATAAGAAAGCTTTCATCTCCCACAAACTGATGGCAGGGATAAAAATCTCCCCATGGCGTAACGGCAAGATATTCTGTTCCCGAGCCGCAGCCTGAAAGACGCTTTGCCACACAAGGTCCCTGCTCAAGGTCTATCATAAAGTGAAAGAAATTAAAGCCTCTGCCCTCCTTCTGTCTCTTTATGTACTCCTTTGCCAGCCTGTCATACTCCTCCATAATTGCAGGCAAATCCTGCTCCCTTATGGCGTATGGCTCGTCCTCGCTTCCTACCACAGGCTCTATGGACATATGCTTAAAGCCAAGGTCTGCATAATGTATTACATCCTCTGAAAAATCTATATTATCTCTTGTAAACGTGCCTCTCACATAATAGCTTAAGCCAAGCCTGTCCCTCTCCTTGGCAAATTTCTGAAATTTCGGAACAATAAGCTCGTAACTGCCCTTACCGTTTCTGAAAGGTCTCATGGCGTCATTGACCTCTTTCCTTCCGTCAAGGCTTAAAACTACGTTTGCCATCTCTTTATTTGCAAACTCCATAATATCGTCATCCAAAAGAACTCCGTTTGTGGTAAGGGTAAACCTGAACTTTTTATTACACTCCTGCTCTCTGCTCCTGCCATATATCACAAGCTCCTTTACCACATCCCAGTTCATGAGAGGCTCTCCGCCAAAGAAATCCACCTCAAGATTCACTCTGTTTCCTGAGTTTTCTATAAGAAAGTCCAACGCCTTTTTTCCCACCTCAAGACTCATAAGCGCCCGTCTTCCGTGATACTCTCCCTCTTCGGCAAAGCAGTACTTACAGGCAAGATTACAGTCATGGGCAATATGAAGACACATTGCCTTAACTACGGTCTTTCTCTCTTTAAAATTTTTTATATACTGCTGATATTCATCCTCAGCATAGAGCTGTCCAAGGCTTTTAAGCTCCTCTGTCTCGTCAAGGGCATCATTTATATCCGCTATGTCATACCTGTCTGAGAGCAGACCTATAACCTCTTCTCTTGATTTATTTTCAAACAACGGAATAACCTCATAGGTCAAATCATCCGTAACATGGACTGAGCCGCTGTTTACGTCCAATATAATGTTATATCCGTTATTCTTATATGCGTGAATCAAGGTAATTCTCCTTTCGGCGTTATCTGTATAAGACGTATATAATGTATACAGCTTATACGTTGTATATAATGTATATATACATATTAGCAAAACATACTATAGGCAGCGAAAATATATTTACTTTCGCTGCCTAACGGCTATGGTAATCATATTTTTAAACTACTTGTTATTATTATTCTCGCAGCTCTGGTTACCTACGGTGCATGATGTCTTGCATGCTGACTGGCATGATGTCTGACACTCGCCGCAACCGCCTTTTGCCATTGTATTCTTTAATATTTTCTTGTTTAATGTCTTAATATGCTTCATTATATATTTCCTCCTAAGAACGCTGATTACATTAGTATATCATAATTTTTATATTTTTCAATAATTTTTTCAATAATATGGATAATTTTAATTTGTAAATTTCATATAAAAGTGTATAATATATTTAATTAACGTTGTCCGTATTTAAAAAATTTTATCATTGGCCTTACTAAGCCCATTGAACAAAAATTTATTTAGTTAAGATATATTTAACGTATCTAAAAGATATTATATGAGGAGGTATGCTTATGTTGACGGATTGGAGCAAGACGAGAAAGCCTGAGAAGGAGGAAATTAATTCCCGGTACAAGGAGGCTGTTGCAAAGCTTGAAAAGCAGCAAATTACAATTAAAGAAAAAAAACTGCCGGTACTTGTTCTGTTTGAGGGCTATGACGCTGCAGGAAAGGGCAGCGTGCTTGGAAGGATTATAAGAAATATTGACCCAAGATTCTTTAAGGTTTTTACTACTGCAAAGCCTTCTGAGGAGGAACAGAGAAAGCCTTTTTTGTACAGGCATTTTATAAAAATACCCCAGGCCGGAAAATTTACGTTTCTTGACGGAGGATGGATGACTGACGTTACAAACGACTATATGGCGGGCAAAATTGATGATGAAGCATATAAGCTTCGCATAGACAGCGTAAAGCGGTTTGAGCGGCAGCTTACGGACAATGGTTATCTTGTAATGAAATTCTTTTTTCACATTAAGGAAAAGGAGCAAAAAAAGCGTATTGACGCCCTTCTGTCTGACAAAAATACCGCATGGCGTGTAAGCGACAGCGATTTATGGCAGAATAAGCATTACAAAAAATGCACGGATATTTTTGACAGATATTTATGCGATACTAACCAGTCAAGCGCCCCGTGGTACCTTATCGATGCCGAGGACAAAAAATGGGCTGAGCTTCAGGTGCTTGAATATTTAGTTCAGGGCATAGATACTGCCCTTAAAAACAGTTCTTTATCCGTTCCCCTTCTGCAAAACGTTTTTCCTCTTAAGAAAACTCCAAAGCTTAAGGACATTTCCCTTGATAAAGCCTTAACCGATAAGGAATATAAGGAGCAGCTAAAGAAATACCAGGAAAAATTACGCAGGCTTCACAATAAGCTGTATCTTAAGAAGATTCCTGTAATTATAGCATATGAAGGCTGGGACGCTGCCGGAAAGGGCGGAAATATAAAGCGTATTACGGAGGCCTTAGACCCAAGAGGCTACGAGGTTCATCCTATTGCAAGCCCTGAGCCGAATGAAAAGGCCCGCCATTATCTGTGGCGCTTTTGGAACAGGCTGCCAAAAACAGGACATGTAGCTGTATTTGACAGAACGTGGTACGGTCGTGTTATGGTTGAAAGGCTGGAGGGCTTTTGCAGTGAAAACGACTGGCAGAGAGCCTACAATGAGATTAATGAATTTGAAAAGGAGCTAAGCGACTGGAATGCCGTTATCATTAAGTTCTGGGTACAAATAGACAAGGACACCCAGCTTGAACGCTTTACGGAAAGGCAGAATACTCCTGAGAAGCAGTGGAAAATTACTGACGAAGACTGGCGAAACCGTGAAAAATGGGATTTGTATGAGGCTGCCGTAAATGAAATGTTAAAAAAGACAAGTACTTCCTTTGCTCCTTGGCATATACTTGAGTCTAATGATAAGAAATATGCGAGAATTAAGGCTCTTAAGATTGTTATAGAGGAGATAGAGAAAAAGCTTGATGAAATAAAAGACTGATTGCAGGGTTAATAAAAAAGGGAGGCAGACAGGAGTTGGAATTATGGTGTAAGGACTATATTGTAGTTTAAATATTAATTTGTACACTTAAAGAAAGTTCCTCACATGTTGTCTGGGTATGTCCCATAAACAGGCTACTAGGGCTGGAATAGGGAGGGCAGGGGCAGGGTAGTATATATAATTTTTTAAAGCATTGAGAAAAGGGTTAGAAATTCATCAAGGGAATACCGTCAGCTTCTTAGCGTAGAGCGTCTGTTTGAGCAGGGGGCTTGTTCTTTAGCCCCTTGCGAGTTACGCTCGCAGCTTGGAAGGTGGCGGTATTCCCTTGATAGAATTTCTTCCTCTTTTCGAAGCTTTAAAAAATATATAACTCCCTTCCCAAGCCGTTCTGATGCTCCAAGCTCCCTTTATTCTTAAGCCTCGGGCAACATGTGAGGAACTTTCTTTTCAAGTGTACAAATTAATACATAACATCCTATCCTTTTACCCTCCAACCTCACGTCCTTAAGCTTCCTTAAGCTAAAGTCCAAAGCTTAACAGCAACTATAACTCATCAATTATTTATTAATATCCTTGACAAAAAACTATTATCAGGCTATACTAAAACAAATGTTGTAAAACACATGTTTTAAATAGAAAGGATTTATATTATGCCGCCAAAAGCAAAATTTACAAAAGATGAAATCATAGAAGCCGCATTAAATATCGTCAGAACAAACGGCTTCAAGGCATTAACTGCCCGTTCATTAGGCGCAAGGCTTGGAAGCTCCCCAAGACCGGTTTTTACAATATTTAAAGGTATGGAAGATATACAGCAGGAGGTTTTATCTGCTGCCAATGTAATGTATCACAATTATTTGCAGGAGGATATGGCAGACGGAAAATATCCTGCCTATAAGGCAAGCGGCATGGCGTATATCCGTTTTGCCAAAGAGGAAGCTGAGCTTTTCAAGCTTCTTTTTATGCGTGACCGCTCCAATGAAAAGATAGAGGAAAACAGGGAGGAAATCAGGCCATTAATTGAATTAATTATGGAAAACACAGGACTTAGTGAAGATGACGCCTATCTTCTGCACATTGAAATGTGGATATATGTTCACGGAATCGCAACAATGACCGCCACCTCTTACTTGGACTTTGATATGGAATTTACCGGCAGAATCATAACTGACGTATATGAAGGCTTAAAATATCGCTTTATCAGTAAGGAGGAAAAATAAATGACTGAAGCAATTAAAACCGTTGGGCTTACAAAAAAATATAAAAAACTGACTGCTGTCGACAGCCTTGACTTAATTGTAAAGCAAGGGGAATTATTTTCTCTCCTTGGAGTCAATGGCGCAGGAAAAACAACTACTGTCAAAATGCTTTCCTGCCTGATAAGGCCTACTGGCGGAGATGCTTTTCTATGCGGAAACAGCATTATATCAACCCCGTCAAGGGTGAAGGCTATTATCGGCGTATCGCCTCAGGAAACAGCAATAGCTCCAAATCTTACAGTAAAGGAAAACCTTGAATTGATGTGCGGAATTCACAGCTTTTCAAAGGATAAAATGGAACAGAAAATATCTGAGCTTGCAAAGCAGTTTAACCTTACAGATATTTTATGCAAAAAGGCCGGTAAGCTGTCAGGGGGATGGCAGCGCAGGCTAAGCATTGCCATGGCTCTTATAAGCGAGCCGGAAATACTTTTTCTTGACGAGCCTACGCTGGGTCTTGATGTAATTGCAAGAAGTGATTTATGGGACTGCCTCCGCGCCTTAAAGGGAAGGATTACCATTATACTTACCACTCATTATATGGAGGAGGCCGAGGCGCTTTCCGACCATATAGGCATTATGAAGGACGGCAGGCTTTTTGCCGTCGGTACGGCTGATGAACTAAAGAAAAAAACCGGAACTGATAAATTTGAAGAGGCTTTTTTGAATATTGTAAAGGGGGTAGAAAAATGAGACTATTGACCTTTTCTAAGAGAACTGCAAAGGAAATTTTGCGCGACCCTCTTAATTTTATGTTTGGCTTAGGTTTTCCTGTTATTCTTATACTGCTGCTTTCCGCAATACAGGCAAATGTTCCTGTAAGTCTGTTTCAAATAGAGAGCCTTGCTCCCGGAATTACGGTTTTCGGACTTTCATTTATGACATTATTTGCCGCCACGCTGCTTGCCAAGGACAGGGAAAGCGCCTTTCTGCAAAGACTATACACAACTCCCCTTCAAGCCGCTGACTTTATTCTTGGCTATACTCTGCCAATTTTACCTATTGCTGTCGCGCAGAGCATTATTTGCTACATCACGGCAATCCTCCTTGGACTGCCTGTGACAATAACAATTTTCTATGCAGTGCTGTTTATTATTCCCGTGTCATTGTTATTTATTTCTCTTGGGCTATTCTTTGGAAGCCTGCTTAATGTAAAGCAGGCAGGCGGCGTCTGTGGCGCGCTGCTTACAAATCTCACTGCGTGGCTTTCAGGCATATGGTTTGACTTAGACCTTGTGGGAGGCATCTTTAAAAAAATTGCAGATGTCCTTCCCTTTGTTCATGCCGTAGAGCTTGAGAGAGCGGTGCTGAGTGGAAATTATGGGGAAATTTTTCCTCATATATTCTGGGTAACGGGATATATGATTGCTTCTGCCGCCGCTGCGATATTGATGTTTTTGCGGCAGATGAAAAGGCAGTAGCCAAATGAAGCAGTCAATCTTTAGTATAATTGTTTTTGGAGGATTTATGGATAAACAAATAAAAACCATCATCGAACTTTTTCACAAAGAAAACCCGATTAAATATACATTTAAGGAAATTTGCCTTAAGGCTGACGACAGCAGATGGATTATTTTTGTAGATTTTCCAAAGGACAAATTTGTTATAAAAATTGCTGCAAATAATTTCACCTCTAAGGAACGTGTAACCGGATGGCTTAAAATAATTGCTGCATACAAGGATTTAGGATACTATAGTCCTGCAATTTTGAAAAGTATCAACGGAAATTATTCCGAAAACATTATTTTTAACTCAAAGTCATGTATTGTTTGGGAAGAAGAGTATGCCAAATATCATCTTTACAGCGCTCTTGACAAAAGTGTATATACAGACAAAACAGGCAGATATGTCTATCATAATGATGTGCTTGCATTTATAGGAAAAGCAGCTCAAAAGCATTATGACTTTTTTCCGTACAAATCAGGTTTCGTAAGATTTGAGCCCTTTGGTGACAATGAGGTTACTGATGAAGTTTCTGAATGTGTAAAAACCCTTAACATACTTGTAAAGGAAAATGCGCCACAACATATTCCTCGGTGGGAAAAAATATATGATTTATTTATGGAAAACCGGCAGCGCCTTGCCGGTCTTTACAGCGCCTTGCCTACTTCCGTTTTCCAAAGCGACCACTTTAGGGATAATCTTCTGCTTGATGAAACCGGTCATTTAATGGGCGTAATAGACTATAATTTAGCCGGATGTGATACATGCATAAATGTATTCTTATATACAGTATTATTTGGCTACAACTATGTTAAGCCGCAAATTAATGAAGCCGACATGCTTCCTGAATACAATCCTGTCAGGCAGGATTTAATGATTCAAAGCATATTGGATTCCCTAGATTATATTCGTCAGTTTTACACCTTTAACGAGGCTGAGGCTTACGCCATGCTGCCTTTGTATAAATACATATCCTGCATAGAATACACACAGATAAATGCATTTAAAAAATATAAAAATGATGACTACAAATTAAATCTGCTTTTTGATGCTATTGAGCATGAACTGATTCGCAGTGAAGACGGCTTTTATCGTGTGATGCTGCACAATTCTAAATAGTACCCTACTCAAAATATTTATTATACACCTGAAACAACGTCACCGTTGTACACTGCCCATAGTCGGAAAGCTTTATGCTGTCCCACGCCTTATTATTAAAGTCAAGCTCCAGATTTTCTAAAAAAGGATTAAATGCCTTTAAAAATTCTTCATTCTGCTTGCTTGTAAGAATAAGAATTTTATTACTTTCAGTTTTATCCTTAATGTAATTCTCCACACATTTTACTATATAATATCCCTGCTTTGTTTCAAGGACGTCTGTATGCTCATCTGCCTTTAATTCAAATGCCGCCGCTTCTATTTCCTCAACAAACTCATCTCTTCCTAAGTCTATCTGAATTATCTCATCATCTGAATACTCCGTCGCCACCGTATAAAAATCTCCGCCGGCCGCAATCTTATTATATGCCTCAGTTACCTTTGCGTGGGAGGCTTCGTCTTTTCCGTTTATATATATATACATGGCGCTCATTACCCGGGCCTCCTCGTCGCTTACCTCATACTCTACCCTTCCTGCAATGCTGTCATACACCTTTCTGCTCATAAGGCTTTTTCTGTATATATCTTTAATGTCATCTAAGGTTACATTAATTATGCTTTTTTCCGTATCAGTAAGGGTATCAAAGTATTCCTGCGCAGCCTGTGATATTTTCTCCTCCTCCTCCTTATTAAGGGCTATATCCTTGTCCTTTGCAAACAAATACATAGCGTCAACATACACCTGCTGCTCCTTTATTCCCTCCTTTACGCTTTCCTCCATTGATATATTCTGAACGCTTTTATTCCATATGCCCTGTCCGAAGTCTCTTTCATACATATTTTTTTCATTTATCAATACTATCATTATCTGTGAAAGGCTGCACTGGCTCCCTGACAGGTTAAATATAACGTCATCCCTTAGCCCCGTAGTTATCTTTATTGACTTATCACAGCCTAAAATCTGAATTATTGCGACTGCTGCCATTATGCACAATACCGCCCTTTTGACATGGCTGTTTATTATTCCCCTTAATCTGCTCATAAGCTCATCCTTCCACTATCAAATATCTTCCGCTTGGAAGCTTAAACACCTCCAGCTCCTCCAACAGTTCATCGTCAGTAATATCCGACACATCCATATTTTCTTCAAAATACTGCCTCATATCATTTATATTGTCAAATACCTGCGCCATACAATCCTCAAGAAATTCCTCCGCCTCTTCAAAGGTTTCTGCCACAGGCTCGTCAAAAAGCCTTCCCTGCTCCCTTAAAAATACTTCTACACATTCTCTGTCATACATGTTTTTATCCTACCATTCATATAATTTTTTTTCCTGCCAGCTTTTAAGGGTGTCCTCAACGGTTACTGCCCTAAACCTTGCCTTATTCAAAACCTCCTTAGGTGAGTGACACATGGCAAAGCTGTTATACGCCGTCTCAAACATTTCAATATCATTATAATTATCTCCAAAGCACATAGTCTCATCTTTATTTATATTAAATCTGCTCTGTATAAGACTTAACGCCCTGCCCTTGTGAACTCCCGCAGGAACAAAATCCTGCCAGCACTGGCCTGATACGGTATCCTGGGTAAGACCGCTCCATCTGTCATGAAAATAAGCGCTGTGCAAAGCTATGCCTTCCTTACAATATACGGATATTTTTATAAAATCCTCCTTAACATCATTAAAATCCTTAATAACCGTAACGTGATTTTTTACGGAATTTATCATATAATCCACATATTCATCTGATTTTGGCAGGAGATATGATGTTTCCTCACCTGAAAGAAGAACCTCGCAGCCTTCTCTTTCATATATATCCTCCATTATATTAAGTCCAAGCTGTCTGTCAACCCTTGCCTTATACAAGGTTTCTCCCTTATACTTTACAAGTCCTCCGTTCTCACATATATATATGAGCTTATCCTTTACAGGGCTGAAATTATTTCTAAGGTTTGTGTACTGGCGGCCGCTGGCCGGCGCAAAGAGTATTCCCTGATTAAGTAAATCACCTATTATATCAAGCTGTTCCTTTGATACCTGTCTGTTTCCGTTTAACAGAAGCGTACCGTCCATATCACTGGCAATAAGCTTAATTCTCATTTTTTCCTCCAAAATTTTTCTCTATAAAACCGTGGGCAGACGAAAAATGCCTGCTACTGCTTTACTCCCCGTACTATCATTGTAACAGACACATGTGTGTCCCACTGCTTTACTCCTTCATCATAAAGCTCTAACCGCTTATTATATTTTTCATTAATAAGCCTCTTTAATTCTTCAATCTCCCAAGACTCTACGGCAGCTTCTCCTTCAATATGCTTTAATGCCTCTGCATTGTCAAGCTCTCCCTGTCTTAAGGAATCTATCATTGCATAAGCCGTTTCCCTTGAATTATTAGGATTATCAGGTGTTAAATTTATCGTTATATACTCGGTAGTCACATTCCTGAAGCCGTATTTCTCCATATTTGCCGGAATTTCCGCTTCATTCTGAGGATATGCGCATACCCTGTTTTTACAGAAAATATCGTCATAAAACTTTTTTGTCCTCTGCCATATGTTTTTCTCAAAATCCGTTTGCTCCATAATACATGGCGCATTAACTATAATGCCTTTTCTGGCTGATAAAACAAGACACACGCCGCCCTCCTTCAATACCCTGTATTGCTCCTTGTAAAATTCCGAGGGCTTAATATGCTCCGCAACCGTATTAGATATAGCGGCGTCGAAGCTTTCATTTTCAAATGGCAAATCGGCGGCATCGCCCTCCCAAAAGCTAATATGGGGAGCCTTTTTATTTGCAAATTCTATAAAATTACTGTCCCTGTCAATTCCGGTTATCAAAGCATCAGGATACCACCTTGACAGCGCTTCTCCTAAGGCTCCGGGCCCACAGCCTATTTCCAGTATTTTTTTCTTTTCCTCAAGCATAAATGCCTTTATATATTTATACTTTACATCATCCGAAAATCTAAGTACACGGGATGAATACAGCGTTCCTATTCCCTGGACATAGTCTGACCATATTGTATTCATAAACAAGGCTCCTCTAATATATTTCTGCTGCATATTCTGAATTATAGCATAAAAAAAATCGGGAGACAAGACGATACTTTTTTTACCGCTGACAATTTGCTGCCTGCCTGATAACCTTCCTGCTTACATAAAGGAAATACGCTATATATTCTTTAAAGTCTCGTCTAAAGCCGGTACTTTCAAGTTTGGCTCTGCCAAGCTTGTGGCTTGATTGGCGAACTTTCCTATTATAAAGAAATATATAGCGTATTATATAATAATTATTATTCTAAAAAAGGCTTAGTAATGTATCGTTACAATAATTTATACGGTTTCCTGCCTGTATTTTATTTTAAAAATGCGTACTGGGACATATACAGCTTATGATACTGACCGTAAGGATTTGCCATAAGACTTTCGTGGCTGCCCATCTCCACTATATTTCCGTTGTCCACATACATTATGCATGTAGAATTTTTAATAGTGGAAAGCCTGTGGGCTATAATAAATGACGTTCTTCCCTTAAGCAGCTCATTTAAGCCCTTCTGCAATAGTATTTCCGTCTCTGTGTCTATGCTTGACGTAGCCTCGTCAAGTATAAGTATCTTAGGGTCTGCCAAAACTGCCCTTGCAAATGATATAAGCTGTCTTTGTCCTGCCGAAAGCCTGCTTCCCCTTTCATTTACCTGTGTATTATAGCCATCCTCAAGCCCCACAATAAAGTCATGGGCGCAAACAGTCTTTGCCGCTCTTATAACCTCCTCGTCGCTTGCCTCCATATTGCCGTACCGGATATTATCCATAATTGTTCCTGCAAATATAAAGCTGTCCTGCATCATAACGCCCATCTGCTTACGAAGGGATTTTATTGTAACCGTGTTAATATCTGTTCCGTCTATAAGTATCTGTCCGGAATCTATATTGTAAAAACGGCTTAAAAGGTTTACTATGGTGGATTTTCCTGCTCCCGTAGGCCCTACTATCGCATAGGATTCTCCAACTCCCGTCTTAAAGCTTACATTATTTAATATCCTTATTCCTTCATCATAACTGAAATTAACATTTTTAAATTCAACCTCTCCCTTTATTTCAGGCATATCAACTGCTCCCGGCGCATCCTTTACGGTAACAGGCTCATCTATTGTCTCAAATATACGCTCAAGATACGACACCGCCGTAATAAGGGAATTGTAAAAGCTGGCCAGAGTAGTAATAGGAGCCCAAAATCTTGAAATATAGCCTATAAATGCAGTAAGTAAGCCTACTGTCATAACGCTGCTTCCATCCATTATGAGATTTACTCCAAGGAGATATATAACTGCTGTAGTTATTGACGTAATATTTTCCACAACAGGACCTAATACAAAGTTATATTTTACCGCTGTCATCCATGTTGTCCTTGCGTCATTATTCAGCCTGTTGAATATCTCAGTATTTTCGTTCTCACGCACAAACGACTGGGTTACCCTTATGCCGTTTATACTTTCCGCTATGTATGCGTTAAGATTTGACTGCTTATTGCTCTGCACCTGCCACGCTTTATGCTGCCTTGTCTTTACTATCCACACTACTGCAATAAGCACCGGCAGACCGCATAAGCATACAAGCGTAAACGACGGGCTTAAATAGAGCATAAACAATATAATAAACACAAGGCTGAACATATCTGTAATAGTGTTTACGATACCGTTTGACAAAAGGTCGCTTAAGTTATTTACGTAATTCACTACCCTTACCTGTATCTTTCCGTGAGGTTTGTCATCATAGTAGGAAAATGGAAGCTCCTGGAGATGAACAAACAAATCTGTTCTAAGGTCCATTATTATGTCCTGGCCCATTTTTGTGGTAAGCTTAATTTTTGCCTTCAATATAAGCACTACTGCAAGCACATCAACTACCATAAGCATACTGTCAATAATAATACGCCTTATTGCTTCGCCCTCCGTATACATTTCCTTATACAGACAGCCCTCTATGGTTTCTATAACATCCTTTAAAAACAATGGCTGCAGCATTGACAATGCGCTTGATATAACCATTATAAATACCGTAAACGCCATTTTTCCCTTATATGGCTTTACATAATGGGCAAGTCTTCTCAACTGGCCCGCATCAAATTTTTCTTCCAAATCCTCGTCAATATCATATTTATTTCTAGCCATATCTATCCTCCTTGTTACCTGCCTGTACTGTTAAATTCACCATACTGGTGTGTAAATACCGTGTAATAATAGCCCTTCATATCCACCAGCTCATCATGGTTACCCATCTCCACTATTCTTCCTCTGTCAAGAACAAGTATTATGTCCGCATCCTTTATGGAAGATATTCTATGGGCAATAATAAACACTGTTTCTTTATTTTCAAGAGAATGCAGCGCATTCTGTATATGCTCCTCTGTCTCCATATCTACCGCTGACGTGGTATCGTCAAGTATAATAATTGACGGAGATTTTAAAAGCGCTCTTGCAAGGGATATTCTCTGTCTTTGCCCTCCTGAAAGACCTACTCCTCTTTCTCCTACTATGGTATCGTAGCCGTCAGGCATCTGTCTTATAAATTCATCAGCATTAGCCACCTTTGCCGCCCACTCTACCCTTTCAAAAGGACAATCCGGCTGACCGTACGCTATATTACCCTCTATTGTGTCGGAAAACAGGAATACATCCTGCATTGCCATACCTATACCGTCTCTTAATGTATGCAAATCTATATTTTTTACATTAATATCAGTTACAAGCTTTTCATCCTCAGTTCCGTCCTCCCTGTGCACCTTCTCTATTCCTTCCACCAGCACCGCTCCGTCTGTAGGGTCAAAGAATCTGCATATAAGATTCATAATAGTGGACTTTCCCGAGCCTGTGGCTCCTATAATGCCTACCGTCTGTCCTGCCTCTACCTTAAAATTAATATCCTTAAGAATGGCGTCGTCATGAAGGCTGTAGGATACGTTTTTAAATTCAACTCCCCCTGTTATCCTCATTACATCCTCAGGATATCTCGGCGTCATAATATCAGGCACCTCGCTTATGGTAGAATAAATCTTATCTACTGAGGTTGAAAACCTGAATACATCATTTACAATCCAGCCTGCCATACGAAGGGGATTGTTAAGCATCCAGAGATAGCTGTTTATCATAATCATGTCACCCAGGGACATATCGCCCTTTATACACATGATACCGCCTAAAATCATAAGGATAAACACTAAGGTTGAGGATAGGAATTCAAACAAAGGAACATACCTTACCCACACATTTGTCGCCTCTATCTCTGAGTCCCTGTAGCCCTTATTCTCCTTTTGAAACTTTTCAATCTCATAATCCTCCTTTGCAAAGGCCTTTACCACCCTGTTTCCGCTTATATTCTCCTGCGCAAAGGCATTCAGGCTTGAAAACTTTTCCCTTACGTTGGCAAACTTTGGTTTGATAGCCTTTGACTGGAGATATGTGATAAGTCCTGTTATGGGCAGCGCCGCTATCATAGCAAACGCTATGCAAAACAACAATACAGACTCATATATATTGAAGATTACATATGATACAAAATGTCGTATTGCCATCATATCGCCTGTCTGACGGCTCATTAAATCTCCTGTCCTGTTCTTATTGTAAAACGCAAAATCCTTTTGAAGAAGGCTTCTGTACACTCCGTCTCTCATATCGTACAGCATTCCCTGTGACGCTGATTCAAATAACCACTGAAATGCCACTCTCACAACAGCCCTTATAAGGGTAACTACAAGCATAAGTATAAGAAACTTAGGCAAAAGACCTATCTTTATATTACTTCCGTCGCCTATAATGTCGTCAACTATGTAGCCTGTTATCCTTGGATTAATTATTGCCAGCACTGATGCAATCGTTACAAGCACCATACCGATAATCATATTCCACTTATACCCCTTAAGATATGAGTAGAACCATCTCATTGCCGTCATTTTCTGTTTGCCTTTACTCATAACACTTCCTCCTGTACCTTTTTATTGATTTAGGAAATTTTATTTTTTCCCCAGACCTTAAAACTATTGATTGTCACTAGTTTTAAGTTTGCGGGTATAAATTTTTCATATCTCTTTGTTATATGTGATTATATTCTTACGGGGTATTTTATCAATGATATTTGCTGTTTGATAATTGACATTTTCTGTTTTTTATGCTAAGCTTTTCACATTATATTTTATTGCGGAGGAAAATGCATACCATAGCCTTGCGGTTAACCTTTAAAGTTTATGATATGCAGGAATATATATGGATAATTTATTTGAAATTAATTTTATGGGGCGTAATTCCTATCATCCCAACGGCATATACATAGACCGCCCAAACGGTACGGACAACCATCTTTTTTTGTTTATAAAATCTAAATGCCGTCTTTTGGTAAACGGTAAGCTTATGGATATTACTGAGCCCTGCTTTATTTTATATGACCTTTATGCCCATCAGCTTTACTATAATGAAAATGAGCCCTACAGTGACGACTGGATTCATTTCACTTATGATGACGCCCATTCATTTTTCAAGGCGCTTGACATTCCCTTTAATATACCTATGTTTATTATGGGAACTAAGGATATTTCAAATATGATTAACGACCTTAATACAGAATATCTTCAAAAGGGTCCCCACCACAATGAAATCATAGATATGAAGCTTAGGACACTCTTCTATAAGTTTAGCGATATATACCATACTGAAAGCTCATTTTCAGATAAAATGAACCGCTACCGACAGACCTTTAATGAAATAAGAAATAAAATATATGACTATGAGTCCTTTGATAAGGCTTGCACTGTTGGTGACATTGCCGCAGAGCTTAATCTTAGCACATCATATTTTCAGCATATATATAAGGAGCTTTTCGGCGTATCAGTTATGCAGGATATTATAAAAAGCCGTATTGATTATGCCTGCTATCTTCTGCAGAATAATTATGACTCAATTACGGATATTGCATTTCGCTGCGGCTATGAAAACAAGGAACATTTTACAAGACAGTTTAAGCTGGTAACCGGGTATACCCCTAAAAAGTACAGGGAAATAAGCGGAAATGCAACATAGGGCTTATAATGCTATAAGCCCTATCCTTTCAGCTATTCATCTTCTCTATAAATTCATCTATGGTTTCAGCCTTTGCTGAAAGCTTAAGCCATTTGTTTAAGATATTTATATCCTTCTGTTCTGATATTGTCTGCTTTAAAATATCAGGTATAAGCCCTATTTCCTCCAAAAGCTCAATGATTGATTCGGCTTTACCTTTAGTCATACCTTCGGCTATTCCCTCAGCCTTCCCTTCAATCCGACTTTCCCTTTTTTCAAGCTCCATTACCTCCCACATCTGCATATACTTCACTCCAATCGCTGAATTATTTTTAATTTCTTCCACACTCTGATGAAGTCTTTCAAGCTGTCTATCGGTTACATTCTCATAGCAGCTCTGCTTTATGTATGAGAGAAGCTTCTTAAGTTCGCTGCTTCCCCCGGCTTCACCGTCAGTGTAGAGAAATATTTTTCTTATACCGTCATTATAATCTATCTCCGGAATTTCTTCCACTATATTTTTTACATGGTATATCATTCTGTCTCCTCCAAAGGGGTCGAAGGGAAGTATCCATATGGTAATCAGCTCTGGCAGCTTATCATAATCAATACCGCTTCCAAGAAGCTTTATGTCGGTAACTGCCTGATAATAACGGCTCCGTTTGGGAAGATAAAATGATTTTCTTGTGTTTGGCTCAATATCATATACCCTTATTATTTCCGATGCTTCCTTTTCACCAGCTTTTTCTGTTATTGAAACGTCCATACGTATTCCATGTCTGTCCGTATCTATTCCGTTAATGGTTTTCTGGGGTTCAATAATAAGCTCCTTTGGGCTTATGCCGAGAGCCCTCTCTAATATAAGCCGTATAACAAGCTCAGCCGTCTCCCTGTTAAGCATTGCCTCCGTAAACAGGAAGTCATCAATAAGGCTTAACTCATGTATTGGTTTTCTGTTTTGAATTTTATGCATGCAATCTCCTTTTTTAGTTTTAAAATTTTTTGGTAATTAAAGCTTTATTGAAACTTTATTGAAATAAACAAGATATTCCAAAAGAACAGATTTTAAAAATCAAAAGACTTATTTCATGGTTGATGATTAAAGATATAGTAACACTGATTCGGTGATTATGCAATATGATTTGAAATTTGATTTAATAATTCAATTTGATAACTTGATTTAATATATTAAATGTAAAATTGACCATTTTATCAGGAAAAAATTCCTATAATCAAAAAATATATTCAGATTATTAACATATTTTCCGTATAATGTATAGTATATTATATAATTTTTTTCTTTTAGACTATATTTTTTGGAAGAATATTCCGATAAAATAGTTATATAGAAAAGATTTTTAGTGTTTAAAATACACTTTTTTGGAAACCTGTTGAAATAAGCATTCCGGGGAGGGATTGACGCAGTAAACGAATATCAGGTATATAAGGTAACTCCGATTCAAACAGTTCCCATAATTAAAAACATGCGGCAGGATAACAGCCACAGCAATCAAAGGGGAGCTGAAAGCACCGAGCCTGTTACATTTGCAGGCAAATTAAAAAAGGTTATGGAGCAGAGTACTCCAAGTGATTGCTATACGGTGACTTATAACAAGGGCATGAAGCTTCAATCCTTCTTTTATAGCGAACAGAGAGATTATTCAAAAATTCTCTGATTTTAAGAGAGTATGTCAAAGCAGCTGTTTTAAGCTGTTAAGCCATACTCTCTTTTAACCTGCCATGCTCCAAATATACCTGAGAAAATCTTACCGCAATTCAATTCTGTCAGTAAAATCACCCACCTCTATATTTGCCTCCTCCCAGGTCTGTATCCTTTTTCCGCAAATATAAAGGCCCTCAATAACCACATCAGAAACTCTATACTCGTCATTATATCCCTTAATCACAGATGTTTCCTCTCCTGAGCCCATATAGAAAATATTTTTTAAGAATATCCTCTCTATCTGCCTGCCGCAGGCAGGATTATAGTCCGGATTGAATTTTACCTGAATATCAAGAATTTTTCCATGCTCTATATGCTCTATGCGGATATCCTCATAGGAAACGTTCCTTACCACATTTTTATCTCCTGCATTTATGGCAAGACAGCCAAGGTATTCTGCCTGATACTCATTGTGTTCCAAAATATCAAGGTTTTCAAAGCGTATATTTTCTAAAATATTTCCCTCATTTTCATAATCTCCGTGAGTGCCAATCATTGTAGGGTGGGCCACATCCGCCCAAAGGCTGCAGCCTGTAACCAGTATGTTTTTTGTATCTCCGTTATAATCCCACCTTCTGCCATATATGGCAATACAGTCATCTGAGGTCCTTAAAAAGCAGTTTCTTACCGTAACATTCCTGCTGCTCATCATATCAATTCCGTCTGACCATCCCTCACAGGAGAAGGAAGAAATATCCTCCACAAGAACATTCTCCGAATCACCTATATACACACTGTAATGGGGCGGGTTAATCAAATGAATTCCTTCTATCCTCACATTAGAGGAATGACTGAGCCTGATTCCGTTAAGCCCGCTAAACCGCTCAAAGCCTGCAAGATACAGGCAGCCTCTTCCATATATCCTTACATTCCTTGCTCTGCTTACTATAAATGTTCCCACAACAACAGCGCCTCCTGCAAGATAAACTGACGTGTCTGAAGGAATACGCATGGTACACTCCTCCAGATAATGAACTCCCGGAGCAAAATAAATTGTACGCCCTAAAGGCATTTTCTCTACCTTATACATTAGCTCCTCTGTTCTGTGTATTGATGTTCTCTTTAAATTTCCTGACAGATACAATATATTTTCACCGGATATATCCGGCTCCTGCTCCATAATCTCACCGGCAAACAGGTGGAGATTATGACGCCTTCCCTTATTAATCTCTATTGACAGCTTAACGGGATGCTTAAGCTTAAGCCTTACCGTCTTTGAATCAAAGCTATATTCTACCTTTGCCGACAGAGGTCTTACGTCAGCCTGATAAATAAAAAATACTCCCGGACAGGTAATTTCAACCTCAGCCTCCCCCGTAAAATCAAAATATGCCATGGAAGCCTTGCTGACCTCATGCATATCTACCTTTACCTGATAGCAGCTAATATCCTGCCATTCCTTCTCCCCCGCTGACCTTGCCCTGACGACAAAGTCCTTCTGCAACACAGCTCCCTTTGGAACCGGATAATTTAAAAGCTTTCCCATTTTCCATTCCCTTTCTTTCCCTACATGTGACTTCAAAAAAGGAGTTCCTGCTTTGGCATAATATTAATATTCCAAAGCAAAAACTCCTTTTATTTTCTATTTTACAAATGCTTTTCCTGTAAGAAGCTCATACGCTTCCTTATATTTATCTATAGTCTTGTCTATAACCTCCTGCGGCAGAAGCAGGTCATTATCAGGGTTTGCCTTTAACCAGTCTCTTACAAACTGCTTGTCAAAGGACTGCTGTCCCTTGCCCGGCTCATAGCCCTCAAGAGGCCAGAATCTTGAGCTGTCAGGCGTAAGCATCTCATCGCCTATAACGATTTCACCGTTTTCGTCAAGACCAAACTCAAATTTTGTGTCTGCTATAATAATACCCTTGCCAAGGGCATATTCGGCGCACTTTTTGTAAAGCATTATTGTATATTCCTTAAGCTTAGAGGCATACTCCCGGCCCTTCCCCGGATACTTCCTCTCAAGCACCTCTATACTCTGCTCATATGATATGTTTTCATCATGGTCGCCTATCTCAGCCTTTGTACTAGGCGTATATATAGGCTCAGGAAGCTTATCTGACTCAATAAGTCCCTCCGGCAGCTTTATTCCGCATACAGTACCGTTTTTCTTATAGCTTTCCCAGCCGCTTCCTGTAATATATCCTCTTACAATGCACTCAATAGGAAGCATGGAAAGCTTTTTTACCTTCATGCTGTTCCCCGTATATTCAGCCTTGTGGAAAAACTCAGGCATATCCTTTACATCTACTGAAAGCATGTGATTTTGTACTATATCCTTTGTAAAATCAAACCAGAACCTTGACATCTGCGTAAGAACCGCACCCTTATCGGTGATTTTATTCTTTAAAATATTGTCAAAGGCCGATATGCGGTCTGTTGCAACCATTATAAGGCTGTCGCCGTTATCATAAACCTCTCTTACCTTGCCTTCATATAGTAACTTTAAATCTGCCATTTTCTTCCCTTCCTTTTCTTACTGTTTATTTTGCCAAGGGGACGCACAATCCTCAAAGACAATCCAAGTATATAATAGTTTCCATTATAAATCAACCATAATATAAATTATTTAAGGCTGTGTTTTTTATGGCAGACTTAATCCTAAATCACGCTTTAAAAATTAAGTCTTTGGCACTAATCTTTCAAAAAGCTTTTATGAGCCAGTAATAGTCCCTCCGTTAGGGTGCATTACCTGCCCTGTAATATATGAAGCGTCCTCCGACGCAAGAAATACATAGCATGGCGATACCTCATAAGGCTGACCTGCCCTCATCATAGGCACCTGTGAGGTTTTACGTCCAAAGGTTTCAACCTCCTTAGCAGAATATGAAGACGGAATAAGAGGAGTCCATATTGGTCCGGGTGCAACTGCATTTACACGTATACCCTGTTCTGCCAGAGACAGCGCCAATGACCTTGTAAGAGATACAACCGCACCCTTTGTTGCGCTATAATCAATCAAATCCTTATTTCCCTCATATGCCGTAACGGAAGCCGTATTTATGATACTGCTTCCCCTTTTCATATAAGGCAGCGCCGCCTGTATTACATAAAAAAAGGATATAATATTATTCTGAAACACCAGGTTAAGCTGCTCCGGTGAAATATCCAAAATACTTCTGCGCACAAACTGGACTGCGTGGTTATTTACAAGAATATCAATTCCTCCAAAGCATTCTATTGTTCTTTCTATACAATTTTCAACAAAGCATCTGTCCTTTAAATCTCCCTGTAGAAAAAGGCATTTTCCCCCTAACTGTCTGATTCTTTCCTCTGTCTCTTTAGCATCAATTTCTTCATCATAATATACAATTACAACTGACGCCCCTTCCTTTACAAAATCGTACGCTACCGCCCTTCCTATTCCACTGTCCCCTCCGGTAATAAGCGCAACCTTATTTTCCAGCCTTCGGCCGCAGGTTTTTCTTTCTGATACAGGCAGCGGCTCCATAATATATTCATATCCCGGCTGCCTGTTTTGGTGCTGGGGCGGGAAAGATAAGGGTATATCTTCACACTCCCTTATATAGCCATACTTGTTATTTTGTTCCATTTTTAAAACACCTCCTGACATATATTATATGTATTAAAGAGGCGTTTGTGAAAAATGCTAAGCTTTTAGATATCCCTGCCGTTTATCTTCATTCCTTCAAGATTGCAGTCATATATCTCTAAATTACTTAAATTACAATTATGTATTCTTACCTCTGCCAAATTTACATCAGATATATCTGCCTTATATAAATTAACATTATTAAAGACTGCCTCTCCCATGTTTACATCGTTAAAGACTACTCCTCCTATATCACAATGCTCTATTCTTCTTTCCTCCTGACTGCCTGATTCTTCATTATCCTCAAACTCTCCTATAAACGTAGCAACCTGCTCAACAGGGTTTCTTTTCGGCGCTATTGGCTCAAATCCTTCATATCCGTACCCCACTGCTATTATTGCTACAGGTATTCTTTCATTGTCCATATTAAGAATTTCCTTAAGGCTGTCCTCCTTAAAATCACCGCACCAGCATGAGCCAAGCCCCATATCTGCTGCCGATAATAAAATATTTTGAATTGCGGCGGCTGAAGCCTGTATATTGTAAAGACTCTGACCTCTCTCTCCATACCTTTCAAAATCCGTATTTTCTGCGCATACTGTCAGTAATATAGGCGCGCCTGCTATCACCTTCTGCCGGCATGCTTCCTCATATATTCTTTTTCTGACTAAAGCATCCTTTATAACATAAAAATGCCATGGCTGGAGATTTCCTGCGCTTGGCGCATAGGTTGCAGCCTTAATAAGCTCTCTTAGCTTATCATCTGAAACCTTGTCAGCTTTAAATCTCCTTACGCTTCTCCTTGATAAAATCACTTTTGAAAGTTCCATTATTATCCTCCTAATTTTTTAAACTTTTTATCGGTATCCATATTTCTGTGAGATAATCCTCCGAATCTAAATCTCCGGCTGAATACCATTCTATTTCCGCTGCTCCCCGATGCTCATAGCCTGACATTGGAAACCACTCGCCATAAATTCTTTTCCACAAGGATGGAATGTTTTTTCTTCCATAACAAGAAAATATTACCCATAATCCTGCCTCTACCATTAACTCTGCCATTCCATCAGGAACAGACTCTTTGCTTGAAGCTGCAATATAATAGTCCACCATATCCTGTGTATAATTGCAAAGCGCCCCCATTACTCCCCATATCCTGTCATCAGACAATTTAAAAATTTCCATTATCTTTCCGCTTTCACGCGCCTCCTGCCACATTTGCGGAACCCGTATAAAATTATTTATACCGTCGTTATATACTGTTTCTTTTATTCCTACTAATCGAAATCCCTGTTTTTTTTCAATACGGTAGTGCAAATCTCCCTGCCCCTTAGAAATAATTTTAAATGATATTTTAGGATATGTCCTTAAGGAAGTACCATATTTCTTTGCCTCTCTTGGCGTGACTCCATGAAATCTGTAAAATGCACGGGTAAAAGCTGTCGGTGAGCTGTAACCATATTTAAGAGACACATCCATCACTGATATGCCGCTGTTTTGCAGTTCATAAGCGGCAACAGTCAGTCTGCGGCTTCTGATATATTCTCCTAAGGTAATCTCAGCCAACAAAGAAAATAACCTTTGATAATGATAAGAAGAACAGTCTGCTATTTTGGCTGCTGCCGATATATCAATATTCTTATCCAGATTATTCTCAATATAATCTATAGACTTATTTAACCTGTCTATCCAATTCATATATGATACCTCCATTATTATAATAACTCTGCTTTTACTTAAAATCCTCTCTATTCTTATACAAAAACAGCAAGGTTTCTACAACATATTATATATTATTTACTGCCGAATTTGTGGCTTGCGTGACGAAATTTCCTATTATAATCGAGTAGGGAAGTTTTTCTCCCTGCTCGCCGCACGGGGCACGTGCAGCAAGACTGCTAATTTCCTTACGTGCCCCTGTGCATAAAAAAAGGTGGCCGAATAACACGACCACCTAAAATACCTGACTCTAATTATTTTCAATTTCTGCCCTTTGACTGTTTATCCTGTAAATCTCCTTAACGTCAAACTTCGGTCTCCTGTCATAATCGCACAATCCGTTTGTCTCCTGCTCCACATCATAAAGCTGTGTATAGCAAAAGCCCATTATATACGGATGCTGCAGCAGACTCTCAGTAAGCCCTTTATACCTGTCAATAAACTCCTTCTCCGTCTCAGGGGCCTCGCCATAACCCCATGCATCCTTGTTTTCAAGTGAAGTATCCCACTTAATTCCACCGTATTCACTGATAAATAACGGCAGGCCCTTTTTATAACGCTGCCTGTCAGGATGCTCCTCCATGGCTTCAGTATTCCTCGGAAAATCCTTATAGCAGCCAGAAAATTCCTTTACATCCTGCCTGTAATTGTGCAAATCATAAATATCCGTCGCCACATGGAAATTCCCTGAGGTATCGATACAAGGTCTTGTGGTATCAAGCGCCTTTGTAAGTCTGTATATATTTTCTAATATACGGTCGTTTTGTCTTTTTCCTGCATAATCCCATGTCTCGTTAAACGGACACCAGCCTATAATCGACGGATGATTAAAGTCTCTTTCCACTGCCTCCAGCCATTCAGGCATAAAATTTAAAAATGCTGTGGAATCTGACAAATCCAAGCCCCAGTTGCCATGCTCGCCCCATACAAGATAGCCTTCCCTGTCACAGTGATATAAAAATCTCGGCTCAAATATTTTCTGGTGAAGTCTTGCCCCGTTAAATCCTAATGATTTTGAAAGCTTAATATCATTTAAAAGAGCTTCGTCAGACGGCGCCGTATAAATACCGTCTCTGTAAAATCCCTGGTCAAGGACTGTCCTTTGGAATACACTTTTTCCGTTTAACAAAAACTTGTAGCCGTCAAGCTCTACCTGCCTCATTCCGGCATAGCTTTTAACCTTATCTAACGTACCGCTTCCCCTATATTCAAAAACAATATCATACAGTCTTCCATTTCCACATTCCCATAAGTGAAGCTCGCTTAAGTCAAGCCGCAGCTTATTGTCATCTCCCGAAACATACGCTTCCACGCTTCCGCAGATTTTTTCTTCATAAAATGCTTTAACGCTTATGGTGCCCTTTCCCTTAACCCTGCAGTCAATATGAAAGCATTTATTGTTAATATCAGGATAATATTTTACATCCTTAATGTAGCTGTCAGGTACAAACTCCAGCCATACGCTCTGCCAGATTCCTGTAGTTCTTGTGTAATCACAGCCTGCAGAATAAAAGGATTCTGCCTGCTTTCCCCGTGGCTGTGCGCCGCTTCTTACATCATCAATAGCATAAACTGTAATTGTATTTTCCCCTTCCTTAACATAATCTGTTATATCGAATGTAAATGAACTATATCCGCCTATGTGCTTTCCCACTTCCGCATCATTTATAAACACATGGACTTCATAATCAACTGCTCCAAAATGAATAAACGTACGTCCCATAAGCTGCTTATCCGTAAGAAGCACCTCTCTCTGATACCACACGGCGCTGATAAAATCCTTGTACTCTATGCCGCTTAATTTACTCTCAGGACAAAAAGGTACATTTATGCTTTTATCGTAATTCTTTTTTGTATCCATGTCAGAAAGATACATTTTCCGCTCCATACCGCTTTTTCCAAAATCAAATGCAAATCTCCACACTCCGTTTAAATTCATCCAGTTTTCTCTCTCAAACTGTGGATTTGGATATTCCTCTCTAAAGTCCATAGCCTTTCACCCAGCTTTAATAAGCTTCCTTTCCTTTAATTTTAAACAGCCATCCATTATAACCGCATACATTCTGCAAAGCATAGGTATAAAATGATAGCGGCTTTTAATATATTTATTTTGTACTTGTATTTTATCTTCATTTACTTTAAAATAAAATAGATAAAACACTCAAAAAAGTGAGGATAATCGTCATATGGAAAAAATTCAAAGCTTTATTGTTGATGAGAATATCAGAAAGCTTCCCTTTTATGTGGAGCTTGCAGGAATAACCTTTCCTGACGGAAATTATAGTATTTACAGAGAAAATTCAGATATATATGTACTTGAATACATTATAGACGGATGCGGTACCGTAGAAACAGACGGGCAGATTTTTTTCCCCTCAAAGGGCGATGTTTATCTTCTTCCATTTGGCAGCCGCCATCATTATTTTGCATCAAAGGAAAATCCCTTTACAAAAATATGGATGAATGTAAATGGTGAATTATGCCGGCAGCTTATACAATTATACGGACTGACAGGAGTCTGTTTTTTTGAGAATGTAAATATATACAATTTAATGAAGCAATTTTTAGTACTTTGTGAGAAAAGAGAATATGAAACAACAGATTTGTACAACAAATGCGGACTTATTTTTCTTGAGATAATTCAAATCCTTTCAAATCATTGCGAAAAAAAACCTTCCGTAAATAAATTCGCTGCATATGCAAAAAACTTTTGCGACAGGAATATTTATAAAAAAATATCCTTAGAGGATATTGCAAAATACACGGGAATTTCAATCTCCCAGCTAAACAGACTGTTCCGTCAGGAATTTGGCGTAACTGCTTACGCCTATATTCTCAATAGTAAAATTAACCTTGCCAAATCCCTGCTTTCAGGAACCTCTATGTCTGTAGCTGAAATTGCTTTTTTGTTAAATTTTTCCGACGAACACTATTTTTCAAATATTTTCAAAAAGAAAACCGGATTAACTCCTACCCTGTGGCGCAGGGGCGCCTAATTTTTTGACGCAAAATGCAAAATATCCGTTTCCTCCCGTTCCAAACAGCAGGCTATAAGGGGGATATTCCTTCTCAAAGGCTAAGAGGAGCTGTTCATAATTAAGCACATCATCCTTTTCAAGCTTAAATGTCCCCAAAGGCTTCAACAACACTCCTATACGCTTTACCATCTGCTGTGAAAGCTGTTTTACTGCATAAACAACTGTTTTATCTATCTTATGAAGCTGTTTTCCAAGTATTTCACTAATCATATAAATAACCAGCTTTTCCTCATAAGCCATAAAAATCTGAAATTTTTCATTGTCCTGAGAACGATATGTAAACCTGTAAAAAATACCCTTTCCAAAATCCTCTCCTCCATATCGTTCACTGACAAGACGAAGCTTTGCTCCAAACACCTGTCTCATAACCTCAGATACAGCCTTCTCTAATGCATTTATATCCTCGTCCTCCGGATTATAAACCCATTTATTGGAATTGCGTCCCGTAATAGCGTGGTCTTCAATCATAATATGTCCCGTAAGCCATCCTATACAAATTCCCAAAAAATGCTGAACAGAAATTTCAGAATATTTTTGCTCCTCAAGCTCATCCTCAAGAGCCGGAATGGTCTTATTCTTCATGTTATCATGGAGACGCTTATGCATATCATAGCCGCTGTAATTGATGGATTTCATATATTCCTCTTCCTCAGCGAAATGCTTTACCGTATAGCTTTTAAAATACTTAATTGTCTCCCTGCAGGCATGCTCCCGTTTCTCTGAATCCTCGTTAAGCTCAATCATTTTCAGCACTATTGAAAAAAGCCGCTGGTGGGCTTTATCAATAACATCAACACCGACGTTAAAGTGATTATGCCACTGAATTTTGTTTATCATCCGTTCTTTTTCTCCTATAATTATTATTTTTCATAAGAACATATTTTAATTATAAAAAAAATATAGGATTTTGTCCACCATAAAAGTGTCTAAAAATTGCGCGGGCAGACTTTGCCGAGGCAATAATCTTATCTCTTTCTATATTTTCTTCCGCCATTTCCTCTTCTGCATCAAGCACCCCAAAAATTCTGTCTCCCGCCGCCTTAGCTGCCATTACATTTACATCTCCTTTTCTTTTATTCTAAAAATCTCCACTCGCAAAATCGTTCTGCCATAAAGCTGTCATTATATTTTTCATCAAGAAGCCTTTCAAAACGATTTTTTGCAGGAACATTAATGTGACGCTCCTTCCATCTCACAACGGCTGCGGTTGTAACAATGAGATTTACAAGCATAAATACCGTAAACACAAAGGAAAGATTTTTCCACACTCTTTTTTCTGTCTTTTTAAGAAGCTTGTCTATATATGGAGCAATTTTGGAAAATCCAATGCCTGCAATTCCCCATACAATAGTCATTTTCAGACTTACATGACCGCGTATATTCATAAAATGCTCTGAATAATCCCATGCCCTCATACGTAGTCCAAATTCTAAAATACATCCGCATATAAGCTCAATAGCGAACCCTACGCCGCAGTATATAAGAAACTGAACCCACCATTTTTTCTGCTTCAATATTGTGCTGCACAGATAAAAGCCAACAATACCAAAGCCGTATAAGATACAAAACGGTCCCCATACAGACACTACATGCGTCTCCCAACGCCCGTATCTGACTAAACAAAAAATCCCCTCCAGTACAACCCCTAACAGACTTCCTAAAGCAAACAGCCAGAGAAGTCCTGAATATGCATTCTTCTTTTGTATTTTTTCAATTTTTTTCTTGCTCATATTTCCTCCCTTATTTCTTATCCAAACGTATTCGCGACAGCATAAACATTAGCTTTCCCAAAGCATATTTCTGCAAATCCATATATTCCTCCGGCAATACCACGCTGCCATAATTTAAAATTTCCATATTTCCGCTGTGTCCTGTTATAAAAATATCTGAGGATGTAAAACCGTTTTTTAAATAAAATCTTCTTCTTGCAATTCTCTGTTCTTTATTTTGAGCTAAATCATCAGGCTTCTCAATCAAAAGAACAATTTTTTTACCTGAAAACCGCCTGCATACCTCCTTAATAATTTTACTTCCTGTTCCACGGCTGCGGATTTTTCCTGAAACCGCCAGATAATCCACCATAACCATGTTCCCGTATGGAATTACAATAGCAAAGCCTTGTATCTCTCCATTCTCTTCAGCAGTTAAAATACATGACTTTCCTTTTTTCACTGAATGTCTTATTGTAAAAAAAGGCTTTCTCTCTGACTTTGGAAAGGCTTCAAGGTAAATCTCTTTAACCTCCTTCCATTGATTTTGATTTATATCTGATAATTCCATGCTCTTACTCCTTTCTGCTTGTGTTTTTTCTTTTCATATGGTATTATAAACTGTACAGTAACTGTAAAGTCAAGGGGGATAATAAATGAAAAACAAAAAATTTTTATACACTACGGGACAATTTGCCAAGCTTAACGGAATTAATAAGCGTACCTTACATTATTATGATGAAATAGAATTGTTTTCCCCGGAATTTAAAGAAGAAAACGGCTACAGATACTACACCTGCTTTCAGACCGTACAATTAGAATTAATTTTAACGCTAAGAAAAATCGGCTTGTCTATTGAAGAAATTACCCGTTACCGTAAAAGCCCATCAGGCACCTTTTCAGAATTAATCAGTGAGAAAAAAAGTTTGATTGATAAATCAATTAAAGACCTTTTAAACACAAAGGAGTTTTTAGAACAAAAATCAAATAAGCTGTCGTTAAGCCCTATGGCTAAGCATGGGAAAATAGAATTTGTCACCCTTCCCCATGAAAAAATATTGCTTAGCCAACCTATTACCGGAGCCTATGACGATAGTGATTTTGCCGTTGCCGGCGACTTTTCATTAAGGCTAAAATCTATTTTTGGTCTTTATGACAATTTTGGAAGCAGGATTTCCACAGAACAGATTTTAAAAGGCAGCTACCATAGCTACGACTCTTTCTTTGCTTACGGCAGACACGACGTTGAAATATATGATACTGTAAGGCCTGCCGGAAGCTATCTGAGAACCTTCTGCATAGGAGGCTGGGATAAGCTTAAGGAGGTATATGATATGCTTTGCTCCTTTGCCGCAAAAAATAATCTGACATTATACGGATATGCTTATGAAGAAGGACTTAATGAAATGTTCCTTAAGAATAAGGATGAATATATCACAATGATTACGGTAGGCTGCAGGCCCTCCAACGCTTCTGCATGACAAACCTTCCTATTATATAATATAAAAAGGCTGCTGCAAAACAAAGATTTTATACAGGATATAGCAGCTTTAATGGTAAACTTATTACTATATCTTGCATATTCTCCGGGTTTTGCAGCAACCCCTATTATGTTAATTTGCAGAACTCCGGCACATATGTGCCTTAATCCTCAATATATTATATCTGCAATACATTTACTGAGTGCGGCTGAATCACTAATGAAAGCTTACCTGCCGCCTGTCCTAAATTATGCCTCACTATCTCTACCTGTTTATTATCTATATCATTGTAGGAGTTCTCACTTGGTCCATTCAATGTATACAATACGGCCGGTCCCTCCAAACCGCCAAATTCAAGCTCAATATGCTGTGCTTCTGACACATGCTTGTTTACTATGGCAACGGCAATTCCCGGCCTGTCAGACCATTTTGTTGCCAGAATATCCAAAATCTTTACATCTGCTGCCGTTCCGTTTTTGCCTGTCACAGTCATATGAGAAGCTTCATCCCTTTCCCATGTGTCAATTACAATATCTCCCATATAGTTTACATACAAATCAAATACATAATATGTACTTCTTAGTACAATACCTGATTTATCACTGTAAATACATCCTCTGGTATTTAAAACAGGAGCAAAATTTGCCATACCTACAATATCGCAGTTCCGATTCATTGCATTTAAGAAGCATGCCGTAAATACTGCATCTGCCATAGTATATGTGCTATTGTCATCATTCTTATCTCTTGGCGTAACATACTCCTCTTTACTTCTGCCCTGCTCAATGGTATGAACATTAGGATGATGCCAGCTTCGCAGATTCCACTCGTCAAATGCAATCTTAATTTTATGCTCAAGCCTCATTGCAGTCAATATTCCCCTTACCTCACAAACGGAACGGTCAATCTGGTCTGTAAATGCCATACACTGCTCATATGAAGCCGGGTTATTAATCTGAGGCATCATATCCCAATACTGATGAATTGATATCCAATCCAAAAAAGGACCGCAATGCCTCAAAAGATTAATGTTCCAGTTAATGTCTGCAAGCGCAGCCGCCGATAACTCTATTGACGGGTCCACATGCTTCATCATTTTAGCTGACTCTGCTGTAAGTCTTCCCCATTCCTCAGCAGATTTTGCTCCGATTTCCCAAAAGCCATAATTTTCATTGCCTATACTCCAGTACTTTACATGATATGGCTCTGGATTTCCGTTTGCAATTCTCCATTTAGCATACTCCCCCTCCTGCTCAAGATTGCAGTATTCCACCCAGTCGCTCATCTCCTCTGCCGTTCCCGTTCCTGCATTTGTACAGATATACGGCTCGCAATTAAGCTTACGGCAAAGCTTTATATATTCATCCGTTCCAAAGCTGTTTGAATCCTCCACTCTCCATGCCTTGTCAAAAAACGGCGTTCTGTTCTCTCCTACTGCTTTTTTCCAGTGATAAGAGGAAACAAAGCAGCCGCCGGGCCAGCGGAGAACAGGCGTCCCTATTTTCTTCATTGCCTCAATAATATCTGTCCTAAAGCCGTCCTCATCTGACAATGAATTTCCCGGGTCATAAATGCCGTCGTAAATTTGCCTGTGAAAATGCTCAATAAACTGTCCGTAAATTAAAGGACTGCGCTTTCCGATTTCCCTTCTTTGATTTACACTGATTTTTTGTACCATACTATCTTCTCCCTTCGGTATTTTATAATGATATGGCTATATTTTATTTCTAATCAGTGTTTATTGTTATCACAATTCCGATATTTTTAAATTAAATCCGTTCTTCTTTTATGTTTCTACGATATGCTGCAGGCGTTTCCCCATATATTTGCCGAAAGCATTTTGAAAAGTGGCTTTGTGAATTAAATGACAGAAAGGCGGCAATTTCACTTACGCTATAATCGCTATAGCTTAAAAGTTTCTCCGCCTCTCTCATTTTTTCCGATTGAATATATTCGTGTGCGGATATTCCCTTTTCTCTTTGAAATACCTTTGTAAGATAATCAGGATGAATTTTTAACGCTCCTGCTATATCAGATACATGTATAGGCTCATGGAGATGAAGATATACATATTCCTCTGCTTTTTTTACATAAAGATTTGTGGCGCTCTGCTGTCTGTTTACCAGCCTTGCAAATTCCGTTTCATATTCCATGGTTGCAGCCCGTATTGCAATCAGGTCATTCATCCGTTCAATTTGAATAATATCATGGTCAGCCATGGAAAAAGCAAGCTCTGCTGAAATACCTCCCCGAATGGCGGCTCTTGAGGCAAGAACAATAACTATAATTGAAATGTTCTTTTCCTGTCTCAACGGATTTTCTGCAACCTTTCCCAGCTCTCCCGTATACACCTCCTTTTGACATTCCGCAAGCTCCTTAAGTCTTCCCTCCTGAATGCTTTTCAGCTTCCTCTGCTCATGCTGATATGGATTGTGCAGCTTTCCTTCTTCTTTTCTCCGGAAAACATTTTTTTGAAATTTCTCAATATCCTTTTCCTTATTCCAGCCAGATATACCATGATATTTACACAATTCCTCAACAGATATCTCCCTTCCCGTTCCCTCATAGTAAATAAGCAAAATTCCGTTGAGAAATGCTGTCATATCACAATAAGGAATACGCACATCATCAGCTATTCCATGAGCCTTTCTCATCCACTGCTCTGCTTCTCCCATGTTTTCCATAACACAAACAGGTCCTGCAAGCACTGACGTCTTTGAATCAATATCTAAACGGGCGTAATAAATCATAGAATACTCTGAAAAAATATCCGGTATTGAAAGAGGCTTTCTCTCCCACACTGTCTGCAAAAAACCTTTGTCAGTTAAAAAAGGGTCCTGATTTTCCTCTAAGCCTGCATATCTTTTTACAATGGTTTTGTCAGCGGTAATACGTATTTCCGTATGCAGCATCCTTACAGCCAGCTTTGCAATGTAATCGCTTATCATATCAACTGACAATAATCCTTAAGCAGTCCTGCCAGTTCATAAGCCAGCTTTCTAACCTCTGTCATATCAGGATTTTCCTGATTTCTGAAACGGTTAATCTTCAATGTAGGCGGCTCATACATTGGAACCATCTGGCAGCCCTCTAAAAGATTTGCGCAAAATTCACAAGCCTCAAGTATTTCCTCCACAGGTTTTCTTTCAGCGTGAAATACCTCTGTTTTCTCCTCCAGCACTTCACGAAGCATACTTATACCTCTTCCGGCATAGCCCTCTTTATTTGCATTAGGCTTAATAGCCGTCTCCGTACGATTCATATGAAATCCCATAAGAGCCGCTATTATATAACCGTCTCTTATAGTTCCGTCAGGATAAAATATGCCGTGAATATCCCCCCAGTATCCGCCAATCATAAGCTCAAACACATACCAGCCGGCATTGTACTTTTCACACATTTCAATAGCAAGGTCATATGGATTAGCCCGTCCAAGACAGCCCATTTCACTGTTAATCAACGGCTTATTGTATTTATCTGCAATGGCCTTTACATATTCGTATGTAGCTTCAACCTCCTTATGGGTAGACAGATAGTCATGCACTGAAATAACGTCTACCTCCTCCACTGTAGGCTCAACGTCATATCTGAAGGTGTGTCCTATTGTAACAGGATTATCCTTGTCAATACCTTTTACAAATCTGCAGTAATGTCTTAAAAAATCCCACATTTTTGAAAGCCTTGCCTCTTTTTCATCATCAGGGGACTTCATAATGTAATCATTGCAGGACGGCTCGTTCATAATGTCCCACATAATAAGTCCCGGCTCGTCCTTTAAGGCATTTACCACATCGCTGACATACTTTTCACCCTCAACCTTAAACTCCGGCTCAAGAATATCATGATTAAGACCGTTTCCGTTAAATAAAATAGGCATGGTAGTATAGCCTTCCTCATAAGCCGTACGGACATAATTTTTAAGACCGTCGATAAACCTCTCAGGATTATCCTTATAATGCTCATACACAAGCCATATTCTTGTACTGTTAAGATTAAGACGCCTGCCATAGCCTAATTCTCTTTTTACCTGCTCCACCGGCGTATAATACGGAACGCCATAGCATACGCCTCTTATAAAGCTGTAATCCTCCTTTAATTTTGCTGCTCTCATAAAATATCCTTTCTCCTTTCTGTATTCAATTTTATAAGTTTCTCAATTCCTTTATTTAACAATACCCCTTTAAATTCCTACCATATATTATAATGTATTTTACCAGACATTGCAATATAAGAAGTCTCGTCTAAATCCGACAGTTGCAAATTCATTTTTTGAATTTGATAACCTTTACTCTAATTAAAAAATATTATGTATCTATTCTCTCAATTTGTAAATGACATATACCATTCTGTAATTTATAAGCTGCTAATTGTTAAAAATAATTGTCATCATAAAAACCGCCCCTACGCATATAATACTGCCTATGCGCTTCCTTTGATTCATCTCACATCTTGTAATTAATGAAATCACAAAAAGAACAAATAGCTGCAGAGGTTGAATCAAGGTATAAAAAAATATGTTAGCCACTGCTGCCTCCGCCTCTGTTATTAGTCCTGATGCATTTGTAAGCCTTGACATTAAAGCAGGCAGCAGCTTTCTTTTCTCCGGAAGCTCCCTTATCTTAAGCCTTGGAAGCTGCAATACGGCGACAATAGATAATACAATAATAAGTATTGCAGCGGAATTACCGTATTCAGACATATCCCCCATGTGCATACCATACATAAGCTTTGAAAAAATGTACAATAAGCACACGGCTATATTCTTAGAAATTTTCTTTTCCTCCCTGCTTGTTATAATAAGATAAATTCCTGTAATTAAGGCGGCGGCAAGTACAAGCATACTAATCTTAAAGCTGCTTTTACCCTCCCACAGATTAATGCCATAGGATAAAACAACATTGATTCCAAGCCATGCCTTCAGCTCATAGGGCTCCATATCCTTAAGCAAAACAGCCGTTGTATAAAATTCTATAACCTTCCATACTGTCAAAAACACCAGCAATAACACACTTTGTCTGTTTAGCTGTAAATTCCATCCGGTAAAGGGAAGGCATAAAGCAAGCCAAAAAACCGTTGCAGCCGACACAATAAAGGTATATTCCCCGGCGCTGCATTTAAGCCTTGCAGAGATATATTTATCCCCAAAAGCAGTTATACTGTAAAATGCAACCGTAAGCGCAGCCCAAATCATTCTGTCACCTCATCCCAGCCTCCGTCGTCAGGGGAAGCTCGTCTCCTCTAGTCATGTAAATCCTGTCCACCCTGAAGCCTGTCTTTATCGGAATAATGCTTAGAACATGCTCTTCTTTTGTCAATTCTATATCTGAAAGCAAATTCCAGTAATAAATGTGGGAAGTTCCATAGGTAAACTGTCCTCCATGTGAAAATTGTTTTTCCACCGGCTGTATATTTCCGTCAAGCGCTAAAGCAAGCATATCCGAGCTGCTGTCCGGAACATACATTAAAATCCACACATGATAATTTCCCTTTTCTTTTATACTTATTTTGTAATTAAGCCACGGAGCGTCATAAGGATTATCGAAACAAATCCCTGCCGGCTCTGTCTGCATGGCGAGTCCCGTTCCTCCTGCGGTTTCTGCCTGAAGGTGCTCCCAACTGCATATTCCACTTGAAGCTGTTGTAATCCATGCTTTTTTAGTCTGCGCCAGCGCACATTCCGCTTCAATTCCAAGCCTTCCGTTTTTCTCATAAAAATCCATGTTTGCTATTTTGTTCAGTACATTTTTTCCACCCTTATTTATGTCATAATAATTTCTTTCTGCTCCTCTTTTATTCTGCTCATACTCTTCGTTAAGGGCATACAGCCTGTCAATTTTCCAGAAATCCTTTCCTGCGTATACCTGCTTTGGAAGAGGAAGCTCCTTTTGCCCTATTCCATAAAGCTCCTCCGTCTGACTCTTAAGACACTCCCAGTCTATCTCAAGCCAATCCTCCGGATATTCTCCGTTTTCACCCACATTTGGTATTCCCAGATTATTTTTCTTTCTTGGAGCCGTGTAAATAGTTATCTTATCAATGGTAACAAATTCGTCAGGTATAGTAATTGTCAGGGTATGTCTTCCCTTCCTTTGTCCTCTCCAGACACACGAAAGCTTCTCGCCATTATTTAATATGCTTTCCTTCCAGCCCTTTTTCCATTCGTCTGTAGCAAGCGATTCAATAAACTCAGGCGCCATATCGTCAAGCTTAACCTCCATCCGTATTTTTCCCTTTGAATTAAGCGTTACATATCTTTGTATTTCAGCTTCATATGTTCCCTGTGAAAAGGTATAAAATACATATTCAAGCTTTGCCTCCTTACCTGCCTTTGGCAGAGCCATAACAGCAGCCCCGTTCATCCTGCCAAGTCCCGGTATTATTTTTATATTCTCCGCCTCCTTAAAGCTGTCTGCATTAATGGTGACGCCTCCGTCTGCCTCAAAAGCAGCAGGCTTTTCCTTACATTCGCCGATATCATTATTTTTTCTTACCCATAGCTGTTTTTTCTCCCCTGTATTCTTTTCATATATTTCCAGCAATACGTCGTCAGATATATCTCCCCATTCCTTTGACGCGCTAATATAAATTCTTTTTTCCTCCCTTATTTTTCCTTCTGTCTCCGATAAAATAAGCCATGTGTTTTCGTAACCGCAAATCTTATACTCAACTTTGCCTCCGCCTAAGTTACCTATCTCAATCCATTTTCTTCCTATTCCCGATTTATAAAATATTAACTCACCGCTTTGCCCTGTCTGTATTCCATCCCATGTGACAACGCTCATTAAAGGAGCTTCATCTATAATTAACGCCGGTTTTCCGGCAGGATACAGAGGAAGTCCCGGCGGTGGAAATGCCTCTGGAGTAAGAATATCCTCCCATTTTCCATTACACATAATTTTATTATAAAAGTAAAGCATCTGCCTTCTGCAATCCATCATAATCCGGGAGTACCCAATATATTTATCCGCGGCGCTCCCAAGCCCTCTTTTGTAGGATAACCTGCTTCTGTCGGCAAAATAATATTCTCCGTTGCAGTAAAATGATGCGTGTATTTTCATTAAAAACATCTCAAAAAAAGCTTCCCTTTCATCCTCCGGCATGGAAAGCATTATTTTGTTTCCCCTGTCGTACAGCTTTTTCAGACAGACCATCCTTCTTCCCGCCTCGTCGCCATATCCTTCCTGCTCAAACACCTCCGATACCATATGCTCTACTTTTCTCACATTTGTTAGCTGCGCATATTCTCTATATATATCCGCCGCTTTACTGCCAATCTCTCCCGAAAAATTAAAATCTATCCATTCCTGTACAAATCTGTCGGGCTGCCTTGTGACTGACTCCTCCTTTCCCGCTTCAAAGGCGTACCTGATAAAATACTCAATATCCATTTCCAAAGGCTTGATTGCTCCAACATTTAAAACCCATATTTTTCTAATTTCCTTTTCATATGATTTTTCTAACTCATTTCCGGTCTGGGCCAGGGGAATGGAATTGATAAACAGATAGCTCATCTCCGGATGAGCCCAGTAGGAATTGTGGAAATAAAGACCGCAGCCGCCTTTTCTTGCCGCCTCCTCCTTATTCGGATACCTTCTCATATGTCCAAAATTATCGTCCACCCACATCAGCGTCACATCCTCCGGCACATGAAGCCCTCCGTCATATAAGTCCAAAACCTCCTTATATGGTATAAATACCTTTACGGCATCCTTTTCTTTTTTCTCTCCCAGTACCTGACGCATAATATCCCGCTGCTCATTGAATATAGTCTCCATCAGCTTTATTTTTTCTTTTAAACGCTCCTCCTCATTTAACGCTCCATCTTCATCAATTTTTTTTGTGATAAAACCATAATCGTGGATTCCTCTCATTCCCATTGTATATGTATTTTCATAATCACGGTTTATCTCAAGGCTTTCCCTCCAGTACTCCTTAAGCCTCTCCCGGTTTTCTCCCTCTATTGAATAGTCATATGCCAAATCATAATAGCCTTTCTTTTCAATCCACGGTCTCCACTCATTTTGATTGCTTCTAAGAAGCATATCGCAGTGGGAGGTTCCCACCACTATTCCCATCTCCTCTGCCAGCTCGCCATTGCGGGGATTTTCATTAAAGTAATTTACATGCATTGCCGGCCATATGTAATTTGCCTTAAGACGAAGCAAAAGCTCAAATATTTTTTCGTAAAGGCAGGGTCCTATGGTTTTATCCTTTGTATGCTTCCTTGCCCACGCTTCCAGCTCCTCCTCGTCATTTATAAATATGCCTCTATACTGTACAGACGGATAATCTGCCCTGTAAAATCCCAAAGGCATATGAAGCTCTCTTTTTTTTACCGGTACATCTCCAAAATAATACCAGGGAGATACGCCCATCCAGCTTGAAAGCTCATACACTCCGAAAATTGTACCTCTGCGGTCTGCGCCTGCTATATACAAAACTCCCTCCGCCTCCTGCATAATATAGCCCTCCCAACGGTATTTTCCGCTATCGTCTAATATAGGGTCAGTTTTTAAAATACCCTCTTTTATTTTTCTGTCTATAATTTTATTTTTTCCGATAGTCCCTGCCACAATATACAGGCTTATTTGATTTTCTCTGCCCCTTTGACTTATCCTTGCTTTTTCAAACCCCTCATCCTTACGATTTAGCTTATCTTCTTCCACATCAGCGAGCATAGTACATCTGCAGTTAACTACCTTTTCAATATCCTTTTTCAGCTGTTCTATGCTTCTTAATACCCCTTTGCTTTCCTGCTTAGAATATTTAAGAATTACTTCTCCTGTTTCGTCTACCGTAATTTCTTTTTTCATTTTCTTTACCGCTCCTTTCCTTTATTGACATCGCTTTCTTTTTAATATAGAATATCATTATATTTTACAATATTCTTTTGCAATATTGCGGTTTAACTTTGTAAAATTGCGATTTTGAGTCCAAAAGGAGGATTATATGATACACCTGTATTCAAATCAATTAGAATTTAATATTTTGAGAGATTATAATTACTGGAATCCTGACTTTCATATGCATAATTTTTACGAAATATTTTTTCTTTCCAGAGGAAACGTAGATTTTTACATAAATAATACAAAAAGACATATAATGCCCGGAACTCTTATATTTATTACAGACCGTGATATTCACAAAAGCATGCTTACCTCAGCCGGAGTATATGAGCGCGCATTTATTCATATTCCCCCGGCTCTTATAGATTCCTTTTCCAGTCCTATAACTAATCTATCTGATTGCTTTAACTCCTCCTTCGGACAATTTTTTCAGCTTAACAAAAAACAGGGAGAATTCTTTTTAAACACAATACAAGCTATGATAAATTTAGAAAAAACCAAGACGTGGGGATATGATATTATGCTTCATTCTGAGCTTTTGAAAATACTTGTATTTGCCAACTCTCTATGTGAGAGCAATACGGAAAGCCAATTTTCCGAACAGTACTCACAGCGTATACGAGATATCATTTATTATATTGAAGAGCATTTAAGCGAAGGCTTGTCATTAGAATATATTGCGAAGCATTTTTCTATTGATAAATATCATTTATGCCACATTTTTAAAAAAGAGACAAACACAACTGTTTATCATTTTATTCAGCTTAAAAGAATTTCTTTTGCCAAGCGTCTGCTTGCAGAGGGAAGAAATCTTACAGAGGTATGCTTTGATGCGGGCTTCAATGATTACAATCATTTTATCACTACCTTTAAAAAATATAGCGGCACGACTCCGGGAAAATACGTTAAAATGTCCTAGAGCCGTCTGCCGCTTATCCTGTATAATTTAATTCTGTTTTTTAATCATGGAATCCATCAGTGCCAATGCCTCACTGTCAAACATCTTTGCCTTATCAATCAATATGCACACTTCATCACGCACTGGTTTATCCGCCAGCTTTTTCAACATGCCCTCCATATCAGACATATCTCCAAACAAGTTTCTCATCTGTTTTGCAGCCTCTGCACACCTTGCAAATGCATCTGCAATTCTGTTGCACTTTTCTTTATTTATTTCCCATGTTTCCGCCAGACTTCTGAAAAACTTTGCCGCATTTTCCCGTCCGTCGATAATGCATGACATGGCGTCCATCTGACACAGCATCTTTTCAAATAATACAAACAGATTATCACTAACTGTAAATTCACTGTCATTACCCAATGCATTTTTCCATGCGTCATATGCGTCTATTCCTTTACAATAACCATATTCTTCTCTGCCTGTAAGAACCTTTACACCATTGGCAATAATTTCATCATTGGAAATCTTTTCTCCATCAATGGCTCCCATACACATAACTGCCTGCGTATCTGTATTTTCCCACCAGCTGCTGCACACAAAATATCCTGATTCATCAATCTCAATATTCGATGCAAACTCCGGGTCATTTTGAAAGAAATTCCATCCAAGCAATTCCTCCCCGTTATTTTTATATCCGGTGATAATACATGGTTCCGGCGGTCCGATAATTCCCAGCGCTATGCATGGATAGCCTTCATCTATATGTGTCTTAATAAATTCCATAAATTCTTCTTTTGTTACACCTTCATCTCTTCCTAAGAAAGAAAATTCCCTGCCTAACGCCTTTGCGCCAAATCCATATATTTCATTTGTTTCCGATAATGTATGAAATATATCCACATTACTTAAATCCCAGCACTTTGTATTCCATACAAGACGAAATGCCGCTGCGCTTGAAACCATTGTAAAATAATACTCTAAATCTTCACCTAAATACTCTGAACATGCCTTAAGGCAAATGGGATACGGCGTACCTCCGCCATACTCTCCCCATGCCGCCTTGGGAACACCATACAGAATTGTGCCTGTATTATTTTTGTATACATTCCTGTCCATAAAAATATCGCTCCTTTGCTCTTTTTCATTAAGGAGTCCGATACCGTATACACCCACAGAAAGCTCTTTCTTTCCAATAATCGGTCTGGTAATACGAAATGTACTTGGCGTCATTCCTATAATCTTATTAAACGCTCTTGTATAAGTTTCCGGATTAGAAAATCCGTACAGATATGCAATGTCAAGAATTGACATATCTGTATAAAGCAACTCATAAGCAGAACATTTAACCTTTCGGATTCTAACATATTTAGCCAGCGGACACCCGGTATTCTTACCAAAAAGCTCTCTAATATATGCATCTGAAAAGCCAATACGCCTTTCCAGCTCATTATAGTTAAATTTTTCGTCTTTTATATGCGCCTCAATATAACATATAATAGCCTTTACACTTGATGGATAACTCATATCAAAACTCCTCATTACTGCCGTAACATTTTTCATCGCGATGTGAGTATAGTATACCTTTGATTTCACTGCCTGTCTTGACTTTTTTAAGGTTGATTGCAAGCTATAACTTTTATATAATAATTTTCTGCCTTGTTCAATTTAATTGTCTTTCTCATATACTAATATTACCCAAATTCTACTATATCATAAATCTCTGATAAACTGCCCACAGACGTAACACCCTCAGGTACTTCCTTTTTACTCCTGTTTACCCATATGGCTTTTATTCCCAACGCTCCTGCGCCTTTTACATCACTGCTTAAGGAGTCGCCTATATGTACTACCTCCTCCGGCTTTAATCCGGTACTTTTCAACGCCAGCTCAAAAAGCTCCTTTCTGGGCTTATATGACCTTGCGTCTTCACTTGTAAAAACTCCTGCCGGCTTTAAACCATGCAGCTCAATGGCCTTCAATATATCTTCCCTGTCTATGTTTGATACAATATATACCGGCACAGGACTTTTTTCAAAAAACTCTTTAGATTCTTCAAAAACAGGCGGAGCCATCCAGTATTCAAACATTTCATTACTCAGCCTTTTGGCATCCTCCGTAGAGGAAAAGCGCTCTATGGTATCCTGCAATGACAAAATTTCTAAATCCCTCTGGGTTCTGAAATTTTCACCGTAAGAATTTTCATATAATGTCTTAAAGCGGCTCCACCAGTAATTTCCAATCTCTCCGGCATTTTTCCCATTGCCTGTCTCATACAAAAGCCTGCTAATCTTAGTAACTTTTTCGCCGTCTTCAAATACAACAGTTCCATAAAAATCTATAAAAATTCCTTTAATCATATTCTCTCTCCTATATTGCAAAATTATATTATTTCTCCGTTTTCTACCTGTACGGCAACCTGCCATTCATCCTCATAGACAATTCTGCCTACAAAATTAGTATATACCACATCATAGGGATGCTCATATTTATCTAATAGCTTCATTGCCGGCTCTATAATTCTTCTCATCTCCTCAGTTGCTTCAACCTTAAAAAAGGTTATTACTAATTCGCCATTTTTGCAGGGCTCAGGCTCGGGAAGATTATCCTTAAACCACCTGTCAATATTTCTAAATATTTCTTCGTCCTCTTTATTCATAATTCCGTCCATAATCATTCGCCAGCACATTCTGAATATCCCTTTTGGATATTTTGTTATATAGGATTCCTCCCTGCCTTGTATTCTCATATATTTGTATTTCATGTAAGTCTCTCCTTTTCTTTTTCTATCTAAGATTTTCCCTGATGTACCTAAACTGCTCATTTAGCATATCCACAGCGATAACACCCTTACTGTCAAATGCAGTTGCTTCCACCGAAAAATCAACCTTTATAATTGATTTTTTTGATAAAATCAAAAAAGCGGCTAAAATCCACCTTGCCTGCTCCTATGGGAAGGGTGCGAAGATTACTCCAGTCCATATTTCTCTGCAAGCTCATTTAAATATGGATATGCTCTGATATTATTTTGGAAATTGGAATCTGACGCTATTCCTCCCCATAAATGCAGTACCAATTTCTTTGCTCCAATACAATTTGCTACATTACAATCCATATCAAACATATTGTATGCCTCAACCTGTTCATTTTCATTTCCTTTACTAATTATCTCACCAATGACTTTTTCACAATGTACAACAGGTATGTAAAAATTAATTTTTGTCAAAAAAATTTTTAATGCCTCAATATCCTTATACCAAAAACTATCCATCATAAGCTCGAAACCGTCACACGTTAACTGCTTTGACAACGGCTCTAACAGCCTATAATCATATTCGTTTACTTTTCCTGTAACCGCTCCTGTGGAGCATAAAATTTTATTCATTGACAGCCTCCTTTTTCAATCTAACAAATATTTCATTACTATGTATAAGCATATAAAAATCGCACCAAACATTCTTATATGTCCGGTGCGATAATAACCATGAAAAATATAGCGATAACTATTATTACATTCACATTTATGCACAGACCTATAAGACCTATCGGCTCATAACTGTGCTATACCAAAATCAGTTACAAGCAATATGTCGGCAATGGATTGTCTTATGCTTTTTTGAATGTAATATGTGAAGCATTTCTTTTCTCCTTAAAATTTTTTACTATATTATCACTTGTAAACAAGATTGTCAATAGAGCATGCCTTGTTATATAAAATATAGCTTCAATTATTGTTTCAAAAAAAATGCCTGCGCATACGCTGCACAGGCATTTACGTTTTAACTATTTATTAGCTATTGCAGCCTTGCGCATACGCTGCGCAGGCATTTACGTTTTGACTATTTATTAGCTATTGCAGCCTGCGCAGCAGCAAGTCTTGCAATAGGTACACGGAATGGTGAACATGACACATAGTCAAGACCAATCTTGTGGCAGAACTCTACTGATGAAGGGTCTCCACCGTGCTCACCGCAGATACCTACATGAAGCTTTGGATTAACCGGCTTACCAAGCTTAATAGCTGTCTCCATAAGCTTGCCTACGCCTGTCTGGTCAAGCTTAGCAAATGGGTCATTCTCAAAAATCTTTGTATCATAGTAAGCATTTAAGAACTTACCTGCATCATCTCTTGAGAAACCGAATGCCATCTGTGTAAGGTCGTTTGTACCGAAGCAGAAGAAGTCAGCCTCTGAAGCAATTTCATCTGCTGTAAGCGCAGCTCTAGGAATCTCTATCATTGTACCAACCTCGTACTCAAGGTCAATACCTGCGGCAGAAATTTCAGCATCTGCTGTTTCTACTACTACCTTCTTAACAAATTTAAGCTCCTTAACCTCACATACAAGAGGAATCATGATTTCAGGCTTAACTGCCCAGTCAGGATGAGCCTTCTTTACATTAATAGCTGCGCGGATAACAGCCTTTGTCTGCATCTTGGCAATTTCAGGATATGTTACTGCAAGACGGCAGCCTCTGTGTCCCATCATAGGGTTAAACTCATGAAGAGATGTGATAATATTCTTTATTGTCTCTACTGACTTACCCTGAGCGTCAGCAAGCTTCTTAATGTCAGCCTCCTCTGTAGGAACGAACTCATGAAGAGGTGGGTCAAGGAATCTGATTGTAACAGGATTTCCTTCAAGAGCCTCATATAACTTTTCAAAGTCTCCCTGCTGATATGGAAGAATCTTATCAAGGGCTGCCTCTCTCTCCTCTACTGTATCAGAACAAATCATCTCTCTGAATGCGGCAATTCTGTCCTCCTCGAAGAACATATGCTCTGTACGGCAAAGACCTATACCCTCTGCGCCAAGCTCACGAGCCTTTCTTGCATCCTCAGGTGTATCTGCGTTTGTTCTAACCTTAAGTGTTCTGTACTTGTCAGCCCAAGCCATAACCCTTCCGAACTCACCTGCTATAGTAGCGTCAACTGTAGGGATAACTCCGTCGTAGATATTACCTGTTGTACCATCTATAGAAATAAAGTCTCCCTCATGGAACTCCTTGCCTGCAAGAGTAAACTTCTTATTCTCCTCATCCATGGCAATATCGCCGCAGCCTGATACACAGCATGTACCCATACCACGCGCAACAACGGCAGCATGTGACGTCATACCTCCACGAACTGTAAGGATACCCTGAGCAGCCTTCATACCTGTAATATCCTCAGGAGATGTCTCAAGACGAACAAGAACTACCTTCTCGCCTCTTGCTCCCCAAACCTCTGCATCCTCTGCAGTAAATACAACCTTACCGCATGCAGCTCCAGGTGAAGCGCCAAGTCCCTTACCCATAGGAGTTGCAGCCTTGAGTGCAGCAGCGTCAAACTGTGGGTGAAGTAATGTATCAAGATTTCTAGGGTCAATCATAGCAACAGCTTCCTCTTCTGTTCTCATACCCTCGTCAACAAGGTCGCATGCTATCTTAAGGGCAGCCTGCGCTGTTCTCTTACCGTTTCTTGTCTGAAGCATATAAAGCTTACCATGCTCTACAGTAAACTCCATATCCTGCATATCTCTGTAATGGTCCTCAAGTGTCTTGCAAACACCCTCAAACTGTGAGAATGCCTCAGGGAACTTGTCAGCCATCTCTGCTATCTTCATAGGCGTACGTACTCCGGCAACCACGTCCTCGCCCTGTGCGTTTGTAAGGAACTCTCCGAAAAGACCTTTAGCTCCTGTAGCAGGGTCTCTTGTAAAGGCAACGCCTGTACCACAGTCATCACCCATATTACCAAATGCCATAGACTGTACGTTTACGGCTGTTCCCCAAGAATATGGGATATCATTGTCTCTTCTGTAAACATTTGCTCTAGGGTTGTCCCATGAACGGAATACAGCCTTAATAGCTCCCATTAACTGCTCCTTCGGGTCATCCGGGAAGTCTGAGCCAATCTTTGACTTGTACTCTGCCTTAAACTGGTTAGCTAACTCCTTTAAGTCATCTGCATCAAGCTCAACGTCCTGCTTAACACCCTTCTTTTCCTTCATAGCGTCGATAA
>ERZ777305.455-NODE-455-length-67317-cov-17.251583_pt1 | contig 67317 bp, 54 predicted proteins | sample MGYA00374965_ERZ777305 | MGnify/ENA primary metagenome ERZ777305 (study PRJEB29328, sample SAMD00013331) | mouse gut metagenome | study: EMG produced TPA metagenomics assembly of the Metagenome analysis of fecal microbiota from mouse which was promoted...
GGAATCAGGTGCTTTCTATTTATTTTATTTTCCTACAAAAACTTTACCCTAGCAACTGCCTTTACTTAATTGAGCGGCACTCCCACATACCGCAGAAGTGCCATATATCACTTATGAATAGATTAACTCATTCTCCACAACTTCTCTCACACAAGCCCGAATATTATTCATCCTTTGAACCCATAAAAGCTGATTTTCTGCCTTTAACTGTTCCGTCACACCTTGCCTGTCGGCATACTCCTTTACCAGCCGAAAAAACATATCTTCTGCCTGTTCATCCACACTTGACAAATATTCATTCAACCTGCCGCTTGTCAGCAGATTAAGATATACAAGCTGCTTGTACTCTTTGAGATACCGCAAATGCCGCTGTCCCCATATACCTATCGGCTTTTCTTCTTCGGGAGGTAATGCAAGATCTGTGAGGTAATAGTCGCCTTGCTTTGCATACCAAAGACCGTTATTTTTGTCATAAATCCTATTTTCCATAATGTTTCCTACCTTTCCTCTTTGTTGTTTTTAAAGTGCTTTCCACGCTGTTTTGATTGCTGTACCGCTTTTGCCTGCTCTAAAAGATTGTCTATCTGCTTACTTCCAAATGCCTTGCGGAGCAGCTTATAATCTTTGTTTTCCGCACGGAGGTTTTCATTTTCCCCTGCCAGTTTCTCATTGGTTTTCCTTAAACCCTCATTCTCACGGTGGAGATTGCTGTTTGTAACATTCAGCCGATAGTAGCTGTCCCTTGCTTCAAAACACCTTATAAGAGCCGTTTTAACAAGCGATTTCAGTTTTAACACCAAAGGCTCTGCCACTTTATTTCTGTATGCCTTCGCTGACATGAACCCCTGCGGCTCTGGCAACTGGTATTCTGGAGAAGTGTCAAGCACCTGCTCCAGCGCCTTTAGGTTTTCCATGCCTTTGTCGTAGTTCTCCACCCTATTCGACAATACTTGAAATTCCTCTTTTTTCTCTGAAATCTGCCCCTCAAGCTGAACAACCTCTTTTTCCCGCTCCTGTTTTTTATAATCAAGGACAGACAAATGTTTTTCATGTGTGCCTTTATGCTCCCATTCAATGCCATGCCGCCCCATCACAGCGGCAAGGTTCTCTTTTTCGGACTGTACCCACTGGCTCCACTCCGTATCGCCACGGGAGCCGCCTTTGAATCCCTGCGCCGCTAACGCCTGTTTCAGTGATACCCTTGTATCAAGCCCACGCTTGCTGCCAGTCGTGAACGGAACGAAATCAATATGCAGATGCGGCGTTGCTTCGTCCATATGGATATAAGCAGAAAATACATAGAGATTAGTGTTTCGTTCTTGGAATCCATGATAATATTCATCTAAAATCTTCCTTGCAAGCTGTCCGTTTTCACTTCCCGCACTCATATTTTCCTTATCGCCAATCTGCAAAATCAACTCATGGAACGGCTTTTCCTGCTTTGAATTCCGTATCTTCTCGTAATAATCGGCAATGCGTCGGTCTGTCCTTGTCTGTTTCTCGTTATATCTCTGCAATGCTTCATCAAATAGCTTATGATACACTTTCTTTATATTCTCATTGCAGTAATCTACATTGAGATGTGAACGCTCCCCATCTACATTTTCAGCCTTAAATTTTCGGCTGTTATGGTTGACCGAGCCTTTCCCCACCATTGCGCTAATCGTCCGTCTTATAAAATCACGCCCTTTCTTTTCGGCTGGTAGGCTTTGTTACTTTCCCGAAAGTAACGCAAAAGCACTTTTGTCAGCTACGCCAACAAAAATGCAACCTGCAAGCAGGTTTTGCGCTCTCCGAGGGGTGAGCGTGTGCCAGTGGCACACAAGCTGCGAACCGACCGAGTCGGCAGACGAGACAGGGCGGCTTTTTGAAAAAAGCCCCCTGCACCCCGCAAAAACTTTATCCGTGACGGTTTGCGTCGATGTGACGGTTATTTCCGTACCGCACCCCGCTCCTAAAAATACCGTCACACCGTCACATACCGTCACGCTCCCCACGGTACAGCTTTATCATACGCCCCTCGTGGCACCGTTCACGTTTATAGAAGATGCCGTATTCGTTGAGTAAACGTCCCGACAGGACATTCAGTTTCCGTGCAAGGCTATTCGGCTGTAACTCTGTTTCCAGCCAAGCCGCAAGCTCCGTCGCCGTCCCCTTCCACAAGGGGCAATCGGCAGTAATTCTTTTATCTATTTCCTCAAGTAAAGGTTCTGGCGGCTCTTTCCAAAGTTCTGTTTCTGCCTTTTGAAAATCCCATAACAATGTTTCGGGATTGCGGAGAAGATAGAGTTTCTGCTCTTGCTGGTCTCTGCCCGACACTTCAAGCGTGGCGGCGTTGCCGATGCGTTTTTCTTTCTGCAACAGGAACGCACCGTCAGCCGCACCGAGCAAGCCAGTAGTCCCCGAAATCATGTCAAACTTATCATCAGCCCCCTGCTTTCTGGTATGATGGACAATCAAGATACAGATGCCATAGCTGTCTGCAAACTGTTTCAGCCTTGTAATAACCTCATAGTCATTTGCGTAACTGTAATTATCCCCGCCGACTTCACGCACCTTTTGGAGGGTGTCAATAATAATCAGTCTTGTGTCTGTATGCTGTTTCATAAATTCCTGCAACTGTTCATCCAAACCATTGCCAAGATTACCCGCCGAAACAGAAAAGAATAAATTGTCTGCCCCGTCCGTGCCGAACATACGGTACAGCCTTTCCTGCAGGCGGCGGTAATCATCTTCAAGGGCAAGGTACAAGACCGTTCCTTTTCGGACGGGATATTCCCACAGCGGCACTCCCATACTGGTATGGTACGCAATCTGCGCTATAAGAAAGCTCTTGCCGACTTTTGGCGCGCCTGCGAAAAGATAAGTGCCAGGGTAGAGCAGACCGTCAATCAAAGGCGGCTTGCTCGGATATACAGAATCATACAATTCAGCCATAGATACAGTTTCAAGAGCTTTGCTATTGTTTTTCGGCGGGTAATTGGTTATACTGTTATTGTTTACATTAGGCGGTTGCTCCGTATCTGCGCCAACAGATACATTCGGGGCAGCCGTTTCTTTTTTATTCGCCATCTTCACACTCTCCTTTCAGACCGCCGAGGATAACAGCAATCAGCTCGATTGTGTCAAGCAATTCTTCATTTACACCCTCACCCGCTTCAATCCTCTGCAATTCTGCAAGGACGGCGGCAAGTTCATTGCGGAGTGCCTTATATACCCTCGGATTGCCCTGCACGACCACGTCTTTGCATAAGAGCCGCCTTGTGATATAGTCCTGCTTGGTAAGCCCCGAAAGCCGCACCGCTTTGTCAATCTGCTCATTTTCTTCGGGAGATGCCCGAAAGGCGACGGTCTTGTTCCTCCAACGGTTGCAGTTGTCTAAATTCTTTGCCGACATATCAAAAACCCCCCTTTCCTAAATCGTCAAGCCTGTCTGCCATTTCTGTCTGTTTTGACGGAAACAGATGAGCGTAACGGTAAGTGATTTCAATGCTCTCATGCCCTACTCTGTCAGCAATTGCCACCGCCGAGAAACCCATGTCAATCAATAAACTGATGTGGCTATGACGCAAATCGTGAATCCGTATGCGTTTCACCCCTGCGGCTTTTGCGCCCCTGTCCATTTCGTGGTGGAGGTAACTCTTTGTCACCGTGAAAATGCGGTCTTTCTTTTTTAACCCATAAAGCATACTGATATACTCCTGCATTTCCTCACAGAGGAAGTTCGGCATTTTGATTGTGCGGTTGCTCTTTTTTGTTTTCGGAGAGGTAATCACGTCCTCCCCATGCAGGCGTTGGTAAGATTTGTTAATCGTGACCGTTTCCTTATCAAAATTGAAATCAGCGGCGGTTAAAGCTAATAATTCTCCCTCTCGGATTCCGCACCAGTAAAGCATCTGGAACGCATAATAGGAAACTGGCTTGTCCATCATTTCATTCGCAAACCTCTTATATTCCTCTTTTGTCCAGAACAGCATTTCCTTGTGTTCCTCGCTCCCCATGTTCCCCGCCTTTGCCGCAGGATTGGAGCGGAGGTCATAATACCGTACTGCATGGTTGAAGATAGCGGAAAGCTGGTTATGGACGGTTTTCAGATACGTCTGCGAATAGGGATTACGTTTTTCATCGCGGTAGGCAAGCAGCTCATTCTGCCATGCGATGATTTCTTTTGTGCCAATTTCGCTAATCTTCATCTTCCCAAAATACGGAATAATCTTCGTCCGAATGATATGCTCCTTTGTCAGCCAAGTGTTCTCTTTCAGTCGGTTCTTTACATCATTCGCATAAAGTTCCGTAAATGCTTCAAAGTCCATGTCAAGGTCAGCAGAATTTTGCAACTGGAATTTCCGTTCCCATTCCTGCGCTTCCCTCTTTGTGGCAAATCCACGCTTACATTTCTGTTTCCGTTCCCCTTTCCAGTTCACATACCGAGCCATCACATACCATGTGCCGTTGCCCTCATTCTTAAATACTGGCATTTACTCCATCTCCTTTCCCTGTTTTTCTCCTGCCCCGTAAAACCTTTCTTGGAAATACTGGCGGTTGACTCTCCCTGCAATCGTGATAAACCCCTGCTCCTTCAGCTCGTCATTCAGTTTCTTGATGAGCTTGTAGGCGTAAGGCTTTGACACAGAAAGTTCCTGCGCCACCTCGTCCACACGGATAAATTTGTTGTCCATATAACCTCTCCTTTCTTGTTAAGCGTTTTTGCTTAATTCATAATACTAAACATTTTTGCTACTGTCAATAGGTTTGTAAGAAAATATTAAACTTTTTTGTTTTGCTTATGCTTGACTTTCTCTAAGCATATATGCTATACTCCTTGAAAACATAAGCACAAGGAGTGAAACATTATGGCGATTGGTGAAAGAATACATTTTTTCCGCATCATGCGGGGCATGACACAGAAATACCTTGGTATGCTTGTCGGATTTCCCGAACGGAGCGCAGACGTGCGGCTGGCACAGTACGAAACTGGCTCACGCAAGCCAAAGGCAGACTTGACGGCTGCACTGGCGCAGGCTCTCGATGTTGCGCCGCAGGCTCTGAACATACCCGACATTGACAGTTACATCGGGCTTATGCACACCTTGTTTGCCCTTGAAGATATTTACGGTCTTACCGTCAGCGAAACAGACGGTGAAGTCTGCTTAAAAGTCAACAAAGACAAAAGCAAAGATACCGCCGAACTGCTGAAAATGCTCTGCGCTTGGCAGGAACAGGCTGCAAAGCTCTCTGCAGAGGAAATCAGCAAGGAAGATTACGACCAGTGGCGGTACAATTACCCGAAGTTTGACACCACGCAGCATTGGGTGAAAGTCCCCTCTAAAGAATTGGGCGATGCCTTAGTTGAAGCGGTCAAAGACAAGCTGCCAGAATAACAAAGCCAGATTGGAAGGTGTAAATAACGTGATTATCAGAGAATACCACCCCTCGGACTGTAAATACTTAGCGGAGCTGTTTTATCAGACTGTCCATTCCATAAATGTCAAAGACTATACAGACGAACAGTTAAATGTCTGGGCAACTGGCAATGTAAACATAAATGAATGGAATCAATCCTTATCCGAACATTTCTCGCTTGTTGCCATAAAAGGCGGCATTATAGCAGGGTTTGGCGATATTGACAAAACAGGCTACCTTGACAGACTTTATGTCCACAAAGACTGTCAAAGCCAAGGGATTGCCACCTCTATCTGCGATAAACTGGAACATGCTTTTGAGGTAAGCAAAATAACCACACATGCTTCCATCACTGCAAAGCCGTTCTTTCTTCACAGGGGATATAACACAATTAAGGAACAACAGGTAATCAGGTCAAATATCCCCTTGACGAATTACATTATGGAAAAAATACTTTAACCATCACCCCCATTCATCAATTAAAAAGCACGACAAAAACGCCCTTAGCCATGAGTTCCTACCCACAGCTAAGGGCGTTTTAATATGGATTCGTTCAGAGCCAAGCGGAGTTTGGACAATATATGCGATGAATGTTTACATTCAAGAGCATATATTGGCAAAACGCCATTTGGCGGATACGCCACAACTCGGAAATATGTAATATTTCCGAGTATGGCTCTGAACATTAGCCAGCCACTTCTCAATCATTCCCCACCAACAAACCACTTGACAGTAAGAATAATCGCACTCAAACGACTGTTATCAATTTGTTATCAAAAGACCTTTCCAAAGTCCGCAAACCCGCATAAACGCTGGATTCACTAAGCATTTTTGTTTATTCAAACTCAATCGTCCCAGGTGGCTTGCTCGTCAAATCATAAAATACCCGATTCACTCCCCGCACTTCATTTATAATACGACTCATAACTGTTTGGAGCACTGCAAACGGAATTTCAGCGCTCTCGGCTGTCATAAAGTCGATAGTGTTCACAGCGCGAAGCGCTACTGCATAATCATAGGTTCTCTCATCACCCATAACACCTACGGAGCGCATGTTGGTTAAGGCTGCAAAATATTGACCAATCGTTCTGTCAAGTCCTGCCTTTGCGATTTCCTCACGATAAATTGCATCTGCATCTTGAACAATCCGTACTTTTTCTGCTGTAACCTCACCGATGATACGTATGCCAAGACCCGGTCCGGGAAAAGGCTGCCTAAATACCAGCTTTTCCGGAATGCCAAGTTCCAATCCTGCCTTTCTCACTTCATCTTTAAATAAATCTCGTAATGGCTCAATGATTTCTTTGAAATCAACGCAGTCCGGCAGACCCCCTACATTATGATGGGATTTTATCACGGCGGATTCTCCGCCGAGACCGCTCTCTACTACATCAGGATAGATGGTGCCTTGTACCAGAAAGTCCACTGCTCCAATCTTCTTCGCTTCCTCTTCAAAGACACGAATAAATTCTTCCCCAATAATCTTACGTTTCTTTTCAGGCTCTGTTACGCCTGCCAGCTTGCCATAAAAACGTTCCTGGGCATTGACGCGGACAAAATGCAACTCATAAGAACCGTTGGGACCAAACACTTCCTCCACCTCATCCCCTTCGTTCTTGCGCAGAAGGCCATGATCGACAAACACACAGGTGAGTTGGTCTCCGATTGCCTTTGCCAGCATGACTGCTGCCACAGAAGAATCCACACCGCCGGAAAGTGCACACAGCACTTTGCCATTGCCTACCTTGGCACGAATCTCCTGAATAGCATTCTGTACAAAGGAATCCATCCTCCAGCTTCCTGCGCAGCCGCAGATACCCCGCACATAATTATAGAGTATCTTCGTACCCTCCTGAGTATGCAGAACCTCCGGATGAAACTGGATAGCAAACAGCTTTTTCTCCCTATTCTCAGCCGCCGCCACCGGGCAATCTGCCGAATGGGCAACAATGGCAAATCCCGGCGCTGTTTTAGAAATATAGTCAAAATGGCTCATCCAGCAAATAGTAGTGGACGCTACGTCTGTAAACAAAGGAGAAGCCTTGTCTACAAAAACTCTCGTCTTCCCATACTCTCTAACCGGTGCCTTTTCCACCTTGCCACCTAATACATGCATCATCAGTTGAGCGCCGTAACACAGCCCAAGCACCGGAATTCCCAGTTCAAACAATTCCTTCGTGTATGTGGGAGCATTGTCCTCATAGCAGCTGTTAGGCCCTCCGGTCAAAATGATACCTTGCGGATTCATTGCTTTAATCTGCTCGATGTCTGTCTTGTAGGAATATATCTCACAATAAACATTGCATTCTCTGACACGTCTTGCAACCAACTGGTTGTACTGACCGCCAAAATCAATGACGATGACTTTTTCTTGATTCATTAATCCTTTCCTCCAGATGTTTTCACTTTTTCCATTATAAAATAGGCTAAAAGGATTTACAAGGCGTTTTTCCTTCTTTTTCCCACAAAATCCTACTCATGCTCTTATATTTCCGCTGTTAATACCCAGACCACTGTTTTCCAGCGGCAGCCATTGCATTCCTTTTTTGATGTAAGTATCCCAAAAGTCCCACTCATGATTTCCGGGACCTACCTCAAAGGTCACATCCACTCCCTGCTCCTTAAGAAACTTTGCAAAATCTTCATTTACGCCAAGCAATGCATCCGCATCTCCACAGGCCATGTAAACAGCTGGCAGGTCGTTTCCTTCTGCCTTCAGCTTTTGCACCAGGTATTTGGGATTCTTATCACTTTCCAGCATCTTGTCCAAATCTCCAAAAAGTGCCTCCGCATAATCTCTTCGTTCCATAAATATTGGAGAATCATTCGTTCTTTCCCGAAAACCTTCCACCACCAGTGCGGAGGAAAGTGCCACTATTGCCCCAAAGGTATCATGATACTTAAAGCCGTTCCGTATGGCACCGTACCCACCCATGGAAAGACCTCCTATATAGGTATCTTCCCTCTCATGAGACAGCGGGAACATTTTCCGGGTCAGTTCTACCAGTTCTTTGCCGATAAATTCCCCATAATAATTCTGGGTTACCGGCTGGTCAATATAAAAGGCGTTATCACCGGAGGGCATAACCACTACCAAATTGTACTCCTCCGCAAATCGCTGGATACGGGTTCCGTTTACCCAGTCAGTATAATTTCCAAAAATGCCATGCAGCAGATACAGCGTCTTGTAGGGCTTGTCCTCCCGTACCGGCATTCCCGGGAATGTCAACTTATCCACCGGCAATATCACATTGACAGGTACCATTCGCATTAATGTTTTAGATAACAGATTCATTTGGATAAAAGCCATGTGAGTCCCTCCTGTATAATAGTATGAAAACTATTTTATATTATAGAGTACTTTAAAAAAATAAACAATGCATGTCTACAAATATGTAATACAATGTGATAAATTATGGTACAATAATAATCTTTTCAGTTAAGCATTTTCTACTCACACACCTCTTACGAGGTGTGACTTGTACGAACTAATCGAAAAAGCTGACATTTTGTACGCGCAAAGTATTTCTACGTTTATTAATCGCTTTTGCTGGTTGCAAGCATTTTTCTCTACATGGATTCAAAACAAAATGCTTGGACAGTGTCATTCCAAGTACAAGTTTTGCAGGTTCTTCATCTGTCATAGCAGTTCTTGGAATTCGTTCCAGTAGATAGTACAAATATCTGTAAATGTTTAGGTTGTGTGCTTTGTCCATCTCGGCCATTGTATATATCATGGAACTGGCATCTGGACCTTTGGGCGTATCGCTGAACAAACAATTTTGACGCCCCACTGTAAAGGGATGAATTGCATTTTTCTGAAATTGTTTAAAAAACTGCACCGCCCATCTTCCAGATAAGTCATAAATTCATCTTTGTGGTTTTGGGCATAGTTCACCGCTTTCTCGAAACGGGTTCCTTTCTTTGGAACCTGCTATGAAATCCATTTCCGGAAGGCATCCAGTGTTGGCTTCTCTTTTTCAAGCCGGTATGCATGTCGTTGCTCAAGAATGTGGTTCTTTACTGCTGAATATCTCTCATATTCGAACAACCGGTTGATATATTGAACTATCTGTGCAACAGTATTGCTGTAATCCAGTTCTTTTCCCTTCGGGACAGCTTCTACAAAGTATCTGCACAGATGTGTAAAACAGCAGCACCTCCCAATGCCGGGCAGATTGTTATAATCCTGATAGCAGTCGGTTTCCAGATAGTCCTATAAACCATTTAGAAATTCCACTGCATGAAACTTTTCCCGGGTTTCGGTATACTTATAGAGCACGATAACTGGAAGACCGTCTTCACCGAAGTAGAACAGCCACATTAAGGAATCTGTTTATGACTTTCGTTCTTCTTCATGTAATATTTGGATTCCAGTCTCATAAGCCATCAAGAACTTTTGTTTTAACAGTTGCCGGTGTAGATAATTATAAAACGGTGCAAAATACTGTGATGCACAATAAATAATCCAGTTAGCGAGAGTTGCCCTGTTAAGCAGCACCCCCCATTTGTTTCCAGTCCTGTTCCTGACGACACAGAAGCATGGAATTCACATATTTTTGGTACATGGTTCAGCCAACCACAGAAGCAGTTGCATAACTATGTGGTATCAGCGTTTCCGGCATGCGGGATTTCATAAACTGAACGCTTTGGTCATAGCCGGTGCCTCGCAGCAGACAGGACACTTTGCTGTTTCTACATAAAAATTTACAACCTCACCCTTTGCAGGAATAAAACAGAATTCCCTTCTTACGATTTCCCAGCCAAGTACTTTCATCTTAGTACCACAATCAGCACAATACTTCTGTTTTCGGAAAATGGTATGATTTCATCCCGAAATGGAGCACCTTAAAGATATCTGACTGTTTGCTTTTGCCCTTCTCGTGTGTCCTTTCATAGGAACAGACTCAGCAATCCCTAATTCATCGGCGAATATGATTTTCTGCTTGGCTTTATCCAAAGACTGTACTGTCCTTTCAGATTTTTAGTTTTCTCACTGGAAGTGCTAAACAGTTTATTGGAAAGATAATCAATCTTATCTGTCATGATACGCATTTGTTTCTGATTGGATGCAATGGTTTCTTTCAAGGAAAGAATGATTTCATTCTGGCTCTTCACCGTCATTTTCAGGTGGCTGATTATATCCTTATACTTAATGAGTTGGACATCTTTTTCAGTCTTTGCTATCTGTTTTCCGTTCCTCTCCAGATACCCTTTTTTTAACCCAAAAGGTGCCTGAAGAGAACCATATACGCTGTATTTTCAAAATTTGGGGAAACTTACGGAGAAGTTCTCCAGACAAAATATCCATGCGGTTTTATACAGAAATTTTATCCACATTTTCCGGCACTTTGAAGGTCTTTGGCTACTCAATTTCCAGACCGGACATGAGTCAGTCAAACTACCATTAGGTAAGCGACATTACCTCAACGGAATTCCTTGTCCAGCGAAAACGTCCCTTAGCTTCCATCCTCTTTCCAAAGCAAGGCCTTCAGCCGATAACAGCATTTACCACAAAACAGATACAGTGCCCGCTGTCTTGAATTTATATGGAGTCGGTCTCGTACAATGGCGCAAAGTCCATCGATTGATTGCCTCATATCTGTATATCCACAAACGATGTGAATTTCATCTGTTACAAAAATATCGCCTAACATGATAACTCCTTAAGTATATTAAGGGTTTGTCTAAACAGAACAGAATTCGTCCTGCTGGGAATCTGAAGAACTACACCGAAAATGGAAAGCTCCATCATGCCATTCTGTACTGGCTGATTAATTTCGTCCTGAACAAAAGAAATCATGGTTCCGTTTGTGCTGGACGCGGAAAGTTCAATATTACAATTTCCTGCCTGTGAGGAGAATGTCCGCTCAAGGCATCCGGAATTTCTGTACACCCTTTTGCCGAAGATGCCTCACCCAGTTGTAAAAGATTCCTGGCTTTATATCATTCTGCAGGCACCATTCATGGTCAGTGAAACCGCTGGCACGGCACTCCATTATTAGGTAGAATTGTTCATCTGCGGGATACGGTATGCTCTCATAATCCAGCCTCCAAAAGCAGAGTAAAATGCCTGCGCTTTGCTAGCGCCGGCAATCCGAAATGGAGTAAAAAGCGCTTGCATTTCTTATCAGTATTATGAGGCTAGATTCCTATGTTGTCACTACGCTGGAATATTTTACGCTTACGACTCTTGTTTTTTTTACTTACACACCTCTTGCGAGGTGTGACTATAAGGTCATGGGTGACCTGGCCGGTACATATGTTTCTACTCACACACCTCTTGCGAGGTGTGACTACTTCCGGGGTATTTCTTCCGACACATTGGAAGTTTCTACTCACACACCTCTTGCGAGGTGTGACTATATGCGGTCTTGTATTGGCTGCTTTAGAAGAGGTTTCTACTCACACACCTCTTGCGAGGTGTGACCGTCCAAATCCTGAAACAGACATTCCCCGTTTCCGTTTCTACTCACACACCTCTTGCGAGGTGTGACAGTAAAAATCAACCCCAAATCCGTTGACTTTGAAGTTTCTACTCACACACCTCTTGCGAGGTGTGACTATCGCTATATCTTACACTTCGTGGGAAATCTAAGTTTCTACTCACACACCTCTTGCGAGGTGTGACCGGGATGTCTGCATGGGTGTGAATACTGCTATGCGTTTCTACTCACACACCTCTTGCGAGGTGTGACACACAGCCTTGATTGCTTTTCAGCCTGTACTTCAGTTTCTACTCACACACCTCTTGCGAGGTGTGACTGTTTGAAAATCCTAAAGATAATCCGAGAATTAGTTTCTACTCACACACCTTTTGCGAGGTGTGACCTGACCATGCCATTGATAGATGGGACGCGGATGGGTTTCTACTCACACACCTCTTGCGAGGTGTGACTAATGTCACAGGTTGATGGACAAATAGGGTCACTGTTTCTACTCACACACCTCTTGCGAGGTGTGACGAGGATGGCGTGGACGTTCTGGCAAAAATCATAAGTTTCTACTCACACACCTCTTGCGAGGTGTGACTAAACCAACATCAGTTCCATAGGCTCCATCCCAAGTTTCTACTCACACACCTCTTGCGAGGTGTGACTATGCTTGTTTGTGCCTGATTTTTCTATAACTGTGTTTCTACTCACACACCTCTTGCGAGGTGTGACTAAGCCTTAAAACGCAAAATAAACGATTTTAGAAGTTTCTACTCACACACCTCTTGCGAGGTGTGACAATATATCCAGGGATACTGTATGGGATTGGAAGAGTTTCTACTCACACACCTCTTGCGAGGTGTGACTTTCTGGAAGTTATTGGAACTGCGTTGATGTAAAGTTTCTACTCACACACCTCTTGCGAGGTGTGACCGTCATCGAACAAATTTATTGTCTTTAATGCGTGGTTTCTACTCACACACCTCTTGCGAGGTGTGACCCGGGTTGACTACTGCTGGCATTCCAACTACCTGGTTTCTACTCACACACCTCTTGCGAGGTGTGACTCTAATACTTCCCATTCAGATTCATTCAGTGCGGTTTCTACTCACACACCTCTTGCGAGGTGTGACACCATCAGACATTATAACGATAGTTCCAACAAACGGTTTCTACTCACACACCTCTTGCGAGGTGTGACCGGTGCAACAATGAATTTTAATCTTGAAACCATAGTTTCTACTCACACACCTCTTGCGAGGTGTGACATAGTGTGCCGGTAAGAATAAGGGAACGGCAAGAGTTTCTACTCACACACCTCTTGCGAGGTGTGACCTGACCCGACTGCATCTATTGCGGTAGGTCAGGTGTTTCTACTCACACACCTCTTGCGAGGTGTGACAAAAAAACCTTTTGGAACAGTTATATTGATACCGTTTCTACTCACACACCTCTTGCGAGGTGTGACTTTACCTTCAGGGCTTATTATATGCCACTTTATAGTTTCTACTCACACACCTCTTGCGAGGTGTGACCCCAGCCCTCTAGCCACTGTTTCCAGTTTCAGATGTTTCTACTCACACACCTCTTGCGAGGTGTGACCTTTTTGGCATAAGAAAAGCGACCTCTGATTTAGGTTTCTACTCACACACCTCTTGCGAGGTGTGACCACATCATCAATACTGAACACAATCCCTCTGCAATGTTTCTACTCACACACCTCTTGCGAGGTGTGACAACGGACGATATTTCCATATCCATTGATGACAGGGGTTTCTACTCACACACCTCTTGCGAGGTGTGACTTAACCGACACTATGCCTGGAATATGCCGGGTGTGTTTCTACTCACACACCTCTTGCGAGGTGTGACTGGAACGCGCCGTGAGAGCATTAAAGAGGGAAAAAGTTTCTACTCACACACCTCTTGCGAGGTGTGACCCCCGTACGCATGGCAACACGCACCGCCGTATCGTTTCTACTCACACACCTCTTGCGAGGTGTGACCACAGAAAATGCGGTCCATGGAACGCGCCGTGAGTTTCTACTCACACACCTCTTGCGAGGTGTGACAAAATCACATCCAAGATGTCCCGGGAGGAGAAAAGTTTCTACTCACACACCTCTTGCGAGGTGTGACAGCAGGAGCTGTGGGATAAAGTGCAGGATATGATGTTTCTACTCACACACCTCTTGCGAGGTGTGACGGCTGTATTGCTGATACGGCGTTTCTCAGGGAAAGTTTCTACTCACACACCTCTTGCGAGGTGTGACATATCAGCACGGGACATGATATATTTTACAACAGTTTCTACTCACACACCTCTTGCGAGGTGTGACGGGATTTCACGCACAATCTGAATCTTATTGGTACGTTTCTACTCACACACCTCTTGCGAGGTGTGACAAAAGCAGTAAAAGGTGATGTAAACGACTACAGGTTTCTACTCACACACCTCTTGCGAGGTGTGACCAGCCATCCCCATGCCACCGCGCACATGTCAAAGTTTCTACTCACACACCTCTTGCGAGGTGTGACAAACGGAGAAAAAGGGGATTTACGGATAAAAAATGTTTCTACTCACACACCTCTTGCGAGGTGTGACGGAAAAAGCCGATGATGGAAAAGGGAAACAGGAAGTTTCTACTCACACACCTCTTGCGAGGTGTGACGTCTTTGTCAGTTCCGGGCTTCCCGGCCATGACGTTTCTACTCACACACCTCTTGCGAGGTGTGACATTCCTGATAACATTCCTTTCCTCCTTCCAAAAGTTTCTACTCACACACCTCTTGCGAGGTGTGACGATAATTAGTGAAATGGGCCGTGATGAACTCGAAGTTTCTACTCACACACCTCTTGCGAGGTGTGACATGCTGGGGAAAATGGCAAAAAACAAATTTGGCGTTTCTACTCACACACCTCTTGCGAGGTGTGACGGCCCTTGCCCGCCTGGAAGATTACCGGGATGCCCGTTTCTACTCACACACCTCTTGCGAGGTGTGACTAAATATGGATACAGATAATTTACGAAAATTACAGTTTCTACTCACACACCTCTTGCGAGGTGTGACATAAGGTCAGCAATCACACGGGAGGGGACACCATTAGTTTCTACTCACACACCTCTTGCGAGGTGTGACCGTGGAATACCGGAACATACGTTCTTTGTATGTGTTTCTACTCACACACCTCTTGCGAGGTGTGACGTTTCCAAATGACCCTTCACGGTCATTTATATTAGTTTCTACTCACACACCTCTTGCGAGGTGTGACTCGGAACCGGTACAACCGGAACTTCCCATCCTTGTTTCTACTCACACACCTCTTGCGAGGTGTGACATCTTCTTCAGGGCATTATAAATGGCCGTCTCGGTTTCTACTCACACACCTCTTGCGAGGTGTGACTCAGCATTTACAGCTTCAGAATTACAGGTAATGGTTTCTACTCACACACCTCTTGCGAGGTGTGACGTAGCATCACTTATTATTATCATTAAACACTTACCGTTTCTACTCACACACCTCTTGCGAGGTGTGACTCAAACCGTATCCGTCAGTCGCACTAAACTCGAGTTTCTACTCACACACCTCTTGCGAGGTGTGACGCATTTTCATGTTATGTTGCCATTGAGGGAAATAGTTTCTACTCACACACCTCTTGCGAGGTGTGACTGCAAGAACGTGCTGAAGCTTTTCCACAAGAAAGTTTCTACTCACACACCTCTTGCGAGGTGTGACGGGTTTAAAAATGGGAAAGACACCGGAATACACAGTTTCTACTCACACACCTCTTGCGAGGTGTGACCGGCCAGGAATGCCGCGAACCTGCCCTGACATAGTTTCTACTCACACACCTCTTGCGAGGTGTGACCCTTTCGTAGTCCGCAGAATTTTCTGGGATGCAAGTTTCTACTCACACACCTCTTGCGAGGTGTGACATATGGCAAGCCGGAATTTAAAAAAACCAATAGAGTTTCTACTCACACACCTCTTGCGAGGTGTGACGAAGCTGGCGGAATACATTGTCAAAAAAACCACCGTTTCTACTCACACACCTCTTGCGAGGTGTGACATGGATGGAAGAGGCAGGGCTAATAGCCGGGACTGTTTCTACTCACACACCTCTTGCGAGGTGTGACTATGGTGATAAAAGAGTACATGGACGGGAACTGCGTTTCTACTCACACACCTCTTGCGAGGTGTGACCTGTGGATATTTTCTCCAATGATGTTAAAATTGATGTTTCTACTCACACACCTCTTGCGAGGTGTGACGAAAAGGATTGTGTACACATGCGACAGGTGCAGGGTTTCTACTCACACACCTCTTGCGAGGTGTGACCCTGCCGGAAGAGGACTGCCAGCTCCTCACAGCAAGTTTCTACTCACACACCTCTTGCGAGGTGTGACATATTCGACTGTCAATTTTTTATTCATGAATTGAGGTTTCTACTCACACACCTCTTGCGAGGTGTGACTTGTATCCCATGTGTAATACGCCGACAGTAGAGTTTCTACTCACACACCTCTTGCGAGGTGTGACACTATTGTTCTTCCGATTCTCAACGTACTGTGCGTTTCTACTCACACACCTCTTGCGAGGTGTGACTGTATATATTTTAATATTCCCTCGCCATCATTAGTTTCTACTCACACACCTCTTGCGAGGTGTGACGCATTTCTGTTTTATGCATTTCATCTTTTTTCATGTTTCTACTCACACACCTCTTGCGAGGTGTGACTCAAAATCTGCCATCATACCACCTCCTGTAAAATGTTTCTACTCACACACCTCTTGCGAGGTGTGACACCATTTGCAAGGGATGAATACATTAATGCCTTTGGTTTCTACTCACACACCTCTTGCGAGGTGTGACGCTTGTCCACAGGCCCTTGCCCATACAGACGACGTTTCTACTCACACACCTCTTGCGAGGTGTGACGGAATTGAAACTGTCACAAAATGAAGAAAGGTAGGTTTCTACTCACACACCTCTTGCGAGGTGTGACCAAGAAAGCAACTGTAAAAGACGTGATACACAGAGTTTCTACTCACACACCTCTTGCGAGGTGTGACACTTACAAGTATAATGATTGTTTTTGTCGATTGCGTTTCTACTCACACACCTCTTGCGAGGTGTGACGGAGTGTTAAGCTATGAAGCTGAAACCAACAATCGTTTCTACTCACACACCTCTTGCGAGGTGTGACTGAAGAGTGTTTAAGAAAGCGAGGAATTACCTATGTTTCTACTCACACACCTCTTGCGAGGTGTGACGCGTGTAACGCCGCCGCCCTGCTATACAGTTAATGTTTCTACTCACACACCTCTTGCGAGGTGTGACTAATTTCAGTACCTAAAATAACAAAGGAGGTTTTGGTTTCTACTCACACACCTCTTGCGAGGTGTGACTAAGTGTCGCTTGCTATCTGTTTTCGGTTGCTGTCGTTTCTACTCACACACCTCTTGCGAGGTGTGACATATAGGCTTGTAACGCTCTATAAGGGCATTTAGTTTCTACTCACACACCTCTTGCGAGGTGTGACGTGCGGTTGCTATGCTTTAATTTCAAGCACGTTATTGTTTCTACTCACACACCTCTTGCGAGGTGTGACTGACAGCAATAAAGTTACCCATATTGGTACTAACAGTTTCTACTCACACACCTCTTGCGAGGTGTGACTGAAGAATGTCAGGACATAAGTAACTTTAAAATGTTTCTACTCACACACCTCTTGCGAGGTGTGACCGCTACAATTAGTATGTTATAGCAAGTACACCACTAAATACAAGGGGTGGACTAAATTTTTTTATGATATCTACTTCTATTACTGATAAATTTAATACATTTTTTAGGCGAACCTGCCGATTGTTTTCAAATCACCTCACCTTCGCGGTTTTGTACTCAAACGATAATCACTCCCTCAGGATTATAAGTTTTCTTGGCACCAACATGCTCAACCTTTCTTTCCCAGTTATTTCCCAAATAATAAAAGCGAAGGCTATCCTGCTCTTGATTAATTAATTTTATTAGAGTATCTTTTAATTTTAAGAAAGCAGAATAATCCAAATCTGCTTCAAAGACAGAATTTTGAACACGTTGACCATGATTTTGGCACTCTTTTGCTACCTTTCGCAGTCTTGTCCTGCCAGCAGCATCAATTGTACTTACATCATAACTAATTAAAACCAACATAATCTGCACCTACTTCATCAAATAAGAAGGATACTCGTCAATATCACCTCTTACATATTTCGCCAGAAGATTACTTTGTATATAAGGAAGCAGACCAAAAGGAATTTTCTGTTTTAAATAGGGATGAATCATATCCGTCCGCTTTTTTTCCTGCCACTTTGTCAGAACTTTCTTTCTTCCCTCGTCATTCAGCCACACTGCCCCTGATATCTGTTCTTCAAAATCCTCTTCCCCAATAATCTGCAAATTCAAAAGTGTTATAACGAAACGCTCTACAATACATCGGGCTTCCTCTACCAAATCACAGGCCAATGAGTTTCTCCCGCTCCGTAAAGCATGGCAAAAGCCGATATAACTGTCGAGCCCAACGGTTTCAAGAGCTGCGGCAAATTCATTTGTAGCCAACGTATATACAAATGATAACATCGCATTGACCGGATCCAATGGTGGTCTTTTTGTACGCAATTCAAATGTAAAATGTACCCTTTGATTTGTTATCAGTTTATTAAATATGGAAAAATAATTCTGGGCACAATTACCTTCAATTCCAATGACTTCTTCCAGACTCTGCGCTGCAAATACTTTATGAATCCCCTGCGAAAGCACTTCTAAAACTGCTTTTATTTCCTCATCCTCTCTCAAATTTGGGTTATCATGCAAAGTCCTGCGAATCAACTGCCTCGTATTACTGAACTTTGCTGCCATTGTGTTTTGAGCCAGTTGAAGACCATTATCCCGGAAACAATCAATCTGCGCCACCCTCAAAAATACGTTTCCCTTGGTTTCTCCATATACCTTAGCCAAAAATTTCCCCTGCGGAGAAATGAAACTGATTGGAATGGTCTTGCTTACGCATTTTCCCATAAGTGCAGGAGAACAACCCACATAACTGAAACAGACTACACTTTCTACATTATCAAAAGGGATTCTCAATTTTTCATCTCCGTCAATCTTGCAGACGATATTTTCTCCATCCAGGGACAGATAGGCGGCTTCATTTGTAATATATATCGTATTTAAAAGCTTTCTCATACTCGAAGTCTCACCTCCTTCATAAATCTGAATCAGCAATCATTTCAATTACTGTACGCAGATTATTATGTCGTTTTAAATCCGGCATACATAAATCTTTCATAGAACATCCGCTGCACTTTTGCCCTTTCCGCATTGGCGGTATATCGCCGTTTGCAAAGTGTAGTCTCATCTCTGTCAAAGTCAATCTCAGTTTCTCTTCATAAACACTAAACTGCTCTCTTACCGGAAGCTGGATTCGCTTTTTCACATCTGCATAGTATATCACTGCATCACAATCACATCCAAATACATAATCCACACAAAGCTTCTGTGCAAAGACCTGCATGCAATCCTCTTCATGAAAATCCTTTTCTTTTGGTTTTGTAGGTTTATATTCCACAATACACACAGAATACTTTTCTTTGCTTCCATGGATAGAAACACCCTTTTTCGACTCCGTCAGTTCCAGACAGTCTGTCACTCCATACAAATCGTATTCCGGCAAATCATTATATACAGGAACCGAAGTAAACACTTTTTTCCCTTTTACGGAATAATGCTTATCCGAATCGTGCACACGACCATGCAACAGATTTGCTTTCGTGACAAAGGCGTTCTCTGCCCACGCACGGTCAATCTCAAGCAGTCCCCATCTGTGCGGGCAGTACAGATAATGCTGGATAGAGCGAATGGAAATCTCTATTGTACTCATAATTTTTCTAATAATGCTACACCATCCGGCATATCTCTATCTATGCAGATTTCATAATCTGAAAATGCGCGGGGAGGTATGTCGCTCTTTGCAGTGATACTAACTTTGTCAAACAAAATATGAGACGGACAATTTCCAAGAACATTGCTATGTTTAAACACGTAAAGTTTACGCATACACATTTTACCTCTGGCAGCGCTGTGGTCATTTTCAAACATATTTATAATTGCCATCCACAGCAGCTCCACATCTTTTTCGGATAAATCCGTTACCTTATTTGCCAGCGCAGCAGATACATAACCTTCTGCACGATAGAGCGCATATGGAATCGTGCTCTTTCTTCCTATTTCCGTATCTCCCGTTTCTTTGCGCACTTCTGTTGTTCTGGCCTGGCGTGTAATTGCAACATCCTGCACATTGACCGGTGACAGGCTTCTGGCAAAATTAATCTGCACAGGTCCCCTGACAATTCCGCAGGGGTCATCACCAGTAGACATTACAGCGCCAAAGGTGCGCACATCATAATAATTCCTACACATATAGTCCCGTGCTTTCCTGACATCATCCGGATTTTTTATCTTTTCCTTATTGTGGGGAATCCCTTCCGCATCATAAGCCTCAGTAAACTTGGTATTCAGGGCTTTATCCGGTTTAATCAGAATATTGTATCCCGATTCCCCCTCTTTACAGAGTTCCACATAGTTTCTGATTTTTCTCTTCAGACATACATCGGTTATGTATCCATAACCCGTTTCCGCATCGATACGTGGGGAATTTCCCGCATCCGGGTCGCCATTTGGATTTCCGTTTTCCACATCAAAAAGCATCACAAAATCATATCTGTTTTCAATAGCCATATTATTGTTCCTCCCTTTCTTTCTCATCGATTATCACATCTGTTTTTTCATAAAAGTTCTGATGCTGTTGATAATATCCGACCGCAAATCGTCCCTGGTTCTGTAATGAGAGCGCTTTCGGAAACTCCTCATGCACTTTTCCCACTATTTCACTAATCAGCTTGTCAAAAAATACAGGCCTTTTTACCTTGTTCATATGATTCTGTGCCAGTTTTAAAAGCTTTGGAAATACCATTGCCGGATTGGACATTGCCGATGCAAAATAAGCATCTTTGATTGTCCTGTTCAATGCATTACCGGATGCCTCCTGCTGCAGTTTTTCCAGAACTGCAAAAAGTCTGCCACATACATATGCCTGATTATCATTGTCTTTGTTTAGTGCCACCTTTAATTCCTCCTTTTTCGCATAATTTCTATTGATACAGGCTTTTATGATGCCTGTGCGTACCATGTTCCTATCACTGTCAAGGTCTGTCTTTACACGTCTTACCACTGTATCCAACAGGGAAACCGGATAATCCGTTCCATACAGGACCGCTTCAAACAGCTTTGTGAGTATGGCCGGATTCACATTTTCAGCCTTGCTCTTAGGTGAAATCAGTTCATTTCTGATTCTAAAGAACGATACCGGACGCATATTATCAGCCATTTTCATATCCGCTTGATGTCTTGCAATGTGATACAGGACATCTGCAAATCTTCTCCGATAAATAAACTTCATTGCCAGACGAGATGAGTTCGGTTTAAAGCCTACCATATAAAAATCCACGTCGGAATCAATAGAAGCAGGAATAGCAAGCCTGTCCTTCGTTATTTTTCCTGTCGGGGCGGCTTGCATCACGGATTCCAGCATTTTCTCCACCTGGCTGACATCCATTTTATCGGCTTGTCCAAAAAGCATGGCGCTGATAAGCGCTTCATTGCTTTCATTTTCACTCATTGCCCAAAAAACCACTGTCATATCATCCAACAGAACTTTGTGCTTACTGTCGCTAAGGAGATAATTTAACGCTTCCGTATATTTCTTCATCACACTTTCCGAAATGTTGCTGTTGTAGGACTGCTCAAGTCCATAAGAGCCTTCCGATGCATTGTTGAACCCTATCAGCACACTTCCCGTTGCAAGCCCGCCGTACACTCCCTTAATTTTGTTATGTATACGGGCAATGGGCTCCACCGCGCCACCCACTGCACACTGGGAAATACGTATGTCCGCATCTCCTGATGGATGTTCTTTCTCTGTCTCCCATCTTTCCTTTACCAGACGGTCTTCCTGTAAAAGTAAATCCGGATACCCTGATAAACAGAAAATAAAATTGGATTTGGCAAAATCTTTTCCTAACTTCAACAGTTGCGGATTTTGTGTTTCTTCCTCCGGCTTCCAATTCTGTATAAATGTCCGGTAAGCATTTACCACCGGAGTATCGATTCCTTCCAGATATGTCAGGTTCTTTTCCACAAACGCTTCATGGGATTTCTTTGCCTTACCCGTCCGGTCTTCTGCCGTCAAGCCTTCTTCTGCCCAATTCAATCCGAAAAGATATGCCGGTCTGTGCTCAATGAAATTAGATTCAATCCCCGTTTTCTCTGTTCTCTGCGGCATCATCACATCCTGCGGCACCCATTTTTCCTTCAGTTTTCCTTTTCCTGCCGCTATTTCTTCTTTATTCTGATAATTGATAATTTCCGCTATCTGTCCTTCATGTGTCAGACAAACCAGATAATGTATCTTTACATTGCTATACCCCGCCGGCAGAACCTTTCCGGCTTTTGCAAGTATATCATAATATTCGCAAAGAGCTTTGATTAGCATTTCAATCCCTCCCTGTATTTTGCAACGTCGATTACACCGTTAATCATGTGCGGTCTGTAATAAACAGTAGATGCCTTGTCTGAAAATTTTGGGTTCTCCCAATCTCCGTTTACCGGCATTCCCTTATCTGCAAAATCCACGCGATAACTCATAAACCCCAAATCTACATCTCCCATTGCCAGGATAGCGCTGCTTATCATATTTTCATCAAAAGTCTCTACCGGTTCCAGTCGTTTCACCGGAAATTCACTGCACCCCAGACAAGGAACCCGGAAATATTGGCCCTTTTCCAATCTCCGTTTCAAAATATTATAGTGCTTATTTTCCGCATCCTCTTCCCTGTCATTTTTAAGTCCCGTCAGTTCAAAATGAAATTCCACCCCGTACTTTACATTTTTTAGAACCATAGACGCCCGTTGACTCCTGACCTCCGATGTATAAATGCTTGGTTCCCCTTCCTTACCGTTCATCTGCCCTCGTATCGCACTGTATGATACTTTGTCTTTCACCTCATTGCGTCTTATATTGGCAAAATCGATTGGCTGATATACAATGATTTTATCAATCACATAACGAATAGATGGTTTCCAATAAATGCTCTTGAGTAAGCCTTCCAATGCGCCCGGCGTTGGTACGTCATAGCTGACTCTTTCAACCTTAAGCTCCGGTCTCGTAAAACAGGCGTAATCACCCTCCACTAATACTTTGAATCCGTACCCCATTGCAGTTACTCCTCCTTTCATAAAAAATAATCTTTTGCTTCAAACAAGATTCCCAGTTCCGTATCATAATAATCCGGATTTGTCAGGCACCAGATACCTGTCCCATAATCCTCCAATACATGCTGTTTCAGTAAATCATCAAATTCACGCAGCGTTACAGAGCAGGCATACTTCTGCAATTTTCTGCCATTCCCTGCACCAACTGTTTTTAAACCCTCTATCAATTTCCTGCTCTCTTCATCTCTTTCCACAACAATGGATACCGTCCTTGAATCGATTATCTCAAACTGCTCCGCATACTCCCTGAAAGGAATGCTTCTGATATCCATACAGCGCTGATGCATGGCATACTGCTGTATTTCTTTTTCTTTGATAAAAAACAGCCTGTCGTAATATTCCTTGACACTATCAGCGCAGGATACATCTTCATACTTCTCCAACAGACCCTTCACAATATTGCCACGCTCATCCGCAGAAACCTTTGGCACGTCATATTCATATTCGAAAATCGTGACCTCTGCCCTTTTCCTCTTTCCTTCCCTGTTGCACCTGCCGCCTGCCTGCAAAATGCTGTCTAAGCCTGACAATTCTCTAAAAACAGCATAGAAGTCCAAATCGATTCCTGCTTCTATCAGAGAGGTGGAAATCACCGTAATCCGTCTTTCATCCGGCACCTGTGACAAGTCAGAAAAATCCCTGTCAAGACCGGTAAGTTCCTCTCTTATCTCATCCAGTATTCTCTTTCTGTCATAAGCTGTCATGTAAGTGGATAAATGATATTTCTTTCCTCTACATGCCTGATACAACTGCTGTGCCGTTTTCTTCGTATTTACTACAATCAGATTCGACCCATTCTGCCCGGCCTTGTCCAATAAGGCTTCCTTCCCCATTTTTCCGACATAAACATACCTGCACTTTTGAAATACAGAAAATAAAGTTGTATCCGTAATCAGACTGCTGATTTTACTGTCAGGCAACGCATACTGCTTCATCAGTTTTTCAAAATCAGGCATTGTAGCCGTCAAAAATAATGCTTCACTTCTCAGATATCTGGTAATAAAAGCAATTGCCTGCAAGCATGGCTGTAAGTACTTTTGAGGCATCAGATGCGCTTCATCAAACACCAGAATACTATCCGCCATATTATGAAGTTTTCTAAGTTTTCCCCGCTTGTTTGCATGGATAGATTCAAAGAATTGCACTGCGGTCGTAATGATAAATGGAGCAGACCAGTTTTCCACAGCACTCTTTGCCGCTTCACGATAGTCCTCGCCCACATTTTCCGCATCTTCATAGGAAAAAGTAGATTGGTGACGTAATATCTCCACGTCTTTACCAAATAGATTTTCAAACACTTCCGCCGTTTGTTCTATTATGCTGTTGTACGGAATGATATATATGACTCTTTTTTTCCCTGCTTTCATTGCCCTCTCCAGAGCGAACTTGGCACTGCAAAGCGTCTTCCCGCTTCCGGTAGGCATGTTCATGAGATAAATATCTGCTGTCTGATTTACTTTTTCAAAAGCCTGTCCCTGTATGTAAGCCCGGCTTTTCTGCAAATCCGTCTTGCAGATAAAACCACTTAATTTTTCTTCTATTCGCTGCAATGCAGCCGCAAAATCAGCCCGTAAAGAATGCTCCTGCTTCTTTTCACAAAAACAGGCAGTGTCTAGGGAATCCGCATCTGTCAGGCAGGAAAAGCAATACCTGGTCAAAAAAGCGAATTTATCCACAAGCATGCCTATATCTTTGCCGCAATTACTTGACAAAAATTGCAAAAAATCCTGTTCAGCTATCTGGGGTATCTGCAGTTCCTGCTTATATACGCTGTAGTCCTCTGTTGTCCTCTTCAATCTTCCCTGCAGGGTCGGCAAATCGGGAGTATCCCCCATACTCCCTCCATCCGGCAGTCCGCTGTGGTGTCCCGCTATGCAGTATGCCATCAGCAATCCTACCGCATTCTTATACTTATCTTGTGCCGCAATCGCCCCACATATGGAATGTTCTATAGATATATTTTTACCGTTGATTCTCTCCTGAAAGCCGTTCTGATACTTTCCAATGTCATGCAGTAGACCCATGACATACATAACCTCTTTTAATTCAGGCACTGCAAAATCCTCGCAAAAGAGCGCAGTATTTTCACTGTGCTCTTTTACCGTCTGGACTCCCCCCGTCACCTCGTCAATATGTGCTTTATACAATTTCCCCATACATTGTCCCCTATACTAAAACTCATATCATGTTGATGATTATATATTTTTATTGCTTGTAAAAAGAATACCACATATTGTCATAATTTGCAACCAATTTTTAACTTTATTTTATTAATTGATAAAGTAGTTAATAAAAATGGAGAGCTGATGTATAATCATACATACAGCCCTCCGGTGACATATCACTTAATAAAATAGTTTCTACTCACGCACTTTCCGATGCGACTACAGTTATTTTAACGCAAAGTTCCTAAAACGGCAACCAAAACCACTTCCCTTTTCTTCCATCAAAACAGCGGAAACGATTTTCTTCCATAAATCATCGTTTCCGCTTCCCCGGACGCCTTTCGTCCAAATGTTTCAGGCATTTCTATGTAGATACTTCTCTTTGGTAGCCAACCCTCCCCGGATGTGCCTCTCCGACTTATTTACATCCAACACGCATCTAGCCTGTTTAGCAAGCGTGGGGTTAATTTGCATAAGGCGGTCTGTAACATCTTTATGTACGGTACTTTTGCTTACTCCAAATGCCTTTGCAGTCTGTCTGACGGTGGCATTGCAGTCAATAATATAATTGGCAATGCTGATAGCACGTTCTTCAATATAATCCTTCAAAGGAAATCCCCTCAGAACACTTTTTTACATTGTATGAAAAATCCGGGAAGGTTATGACTGAATGAATTTACCTAATACTACTTGAATAGCATTTGCCCATATAAAAACAAGAGACTGTTTTGAGTATTTTTCCCAAACCAGTCTCTGAAATATAACCTCCACCGCACCACAATCAGAACGCTTCTCCCTACAGCTTAAACAACGTATTCAGAATGCCCCTTCCGAGGGAAGCCCCCACATTGCCGCCCAGCTTCTTGCCGAAAGTGCCGCCGATTTTCTTGCCAAGCTCATTGCCCATTTCACGCCCGACAGTGCCGGCGGCTGTGCTGGCAACGCGGTTCACAGCCCGCTTCACTTCTTTATTTTTAGCAGCTTCTTTTTTCTCTGCCGCCTTCTTTTCCGCTGCTTCCTCTTTCTTCCTTGCCTTTTCTGCTTCCGCCTCCTCAGCTGCTTTCCTTTCGCTCTCTTCCTCGGCAAGCGCTTTTCTCTGCAAAAATTCATATGCGGAATCCCTGTCATACACATCGGAATACTTGGTGTATAAAAGGTTACCCGTTATTTCGCTGCTTCGGATTTCATCCTGCAAAGCGCCCATCTGGCTCTGGGGCGGCAGTATCGTGCAACGCTTCACCACCGTAGGCACGCCTGCTTCATCCAGGACGGAAACCAGCGCTTCCCCGATTCCCAGCTGGGTCAGGGTGTCAAATGTGTCAAATTCGGGATTCTCCCTGAAAGACTGTGCTGCTGCCTTAGCGCCTTTCAGTTCCGCAGGCGTATAAGCATGGAGGGCATGTTGAACTTTGTTGCCCAGCTGTCCCAGCACGCCGTCAGGAATATCCTTCGGATTCTGGGTGATAAAATAAATGCCCACACCCTTGGAACGAATTAGTTTCACCACCTGTTCGATTTTACTGAGCAGAACCTTCGGCGCGGAATCAAACAAAAGATGTGCTTCGTCAAAGAAAAACACCATCTTGGGTTTATCCCTGTCCCCGGCCTCCGGCAGGGATTCAAACAGCTCCGACATCATCCAGAGCATAAAGGTTGCATACATGGTGGGACTGTTTATCAGCTTCTGGCAGTCCAGAACCTGAATGTTTCCCTTTCCGTTGCAGTCCGTGCACAGCCAGTCGCCGATGTTTAATGCCGGTTCACCAAAGAAATACTCTCCGCCTTCTGCCTCCAGCGCCACTACTGCCCTGATGATTGCCCCAAGGCTCTGCTTGGACATGTTGCCATACTGCAAGGCATATTCCTTAGCATTTTCACTCACATACTGGAGCATGGAACGCAAATCCTTCGAGTCAATGAGCAGCAGGTTTTCATCGTCTGCAATTTTAAACACTATCGTCAGAACATCCGTCTGGGTATCATTCAAATCCATGATGCGGCTTAAGAGAAGCGGTCCCATCTCAGATATGGTAGTTCTTAAGGGAAGTCCCTTTTCCCCATACACATCCCAGAAAACAGTCGGGTATGCGCGGAAAGCAAATCCCTCCTGCATCAGTCCCAAAGCGTCAATTCTTTTCTTTAAGCTTTCATTTTCTGTACCGGGCCTGCACATACCTGCAAGGTCGCCCTTCACATCCGCCAGAAATACAGGCACGCCGCAGTCGCTGAACGACTCTGCCAGTACCTTTAACGTAATGGTTTTTCCGGTTCCCGTAGCACCCGCAATCATCCCATGCCGGTTCGCCATTTTGGGATAAATGCTGATTTTTTCGTCACCTGATTTTCCAATCCAGATTTTACCGTCGTGAAACATATTCTTTCCTCCCGTTTTATACACTGTATATACTCTACCACGGAATTTTTCATTTATCAAGAATCGGTAAGAAGCCGATACAGCCATTTTCCGGAACTGCTTAAATCCTCTTCCGAAAACCCGGATATCTTATCGCATCCGCTGTCGATAATGGCGGAGGTTTCCGCCTTGTTGGAGAGATTCCATGCCACATAACTGACGCCGTATTCATCCATGACGCGCACCCACTCGTCAGCCTGGGCTTCATCGATGGCACCGTTGCCGCTTGCATCACAAATGCCGAACTCAGACACAAAAACAGGCAGTCCTGCATCGATTGCCGCCTTCATGGTATCACGTAAAGAATCCTTGTGGGTTGCGGCATAAAAATGCAGCGTATACATGATATTGTCATACCCCGTAATCGGGTCGGCAGCCGCCTCATTTACATACTGGGACCAGTTGGGGGTACCCACAAGGATGATGCCGTCCTCGTCATAAGTGCGGATAACCCCAATCACTTCCTCCGCGTAGGCCTTTATGTCCGCCCATCCCGTTCCCCCGTTGGGCTCATTGCAAATTTCATACAGCACATTGGAATACTCCGCATATGTTTCCGCCATTTCTGCAAAAAACGCCTTTGCGTCCTCCTTGTAAGTGCCCGGGTTTCCGTCAGACAATATATGCCAGTCGATGATGACATATAAATTCTGGTTTGTTGCATATTCCACACCGTCTTTTACCAGCTTTTTCAGCGCGTCCTTGTCACCGCCGGTACAATACCCTCCGTATTCCGCCGTATACATCGCCAGACGGATGACATCCACACCCCACTCTTCATGCAGCTGCTTAAAGCACTCTTCATTCACATAACCGGGAAACCACGCAAGGCCATGGGTGCTGATTCCGCGTAGCTGCACCGGACTGCCGCTTTCATCCGTAAGCGTCGTACCCTCTACATGCAGGACTTCCAACGAAGCAGCCTTTCCGGCTGTAGTTTCATCCGGTACGGATGCTTCGGGCCGCTCCCCTTCTGCCGTCTCACTTTCCTCCGGGGCTTCGCCTTCCGTTGCAGGAGTTGTTTCGACCAGGGACGTTTCGTCATCCGGGATATCCGCTTTCACCACAGTTTCCCCGCCTGTATTCTCCTTTGCCACATCATCTGCCTTTGCTACCCGGCAGCCCGCCAAAAAAATCAAACATGATATCAGCAACGCCAATCCTGCCCCGGCAAGCCGTCCTTTGTATAAAAAGGTCTTTGGCATCTCCTTTTCCTCCATTCAACACATTTTTCCAAAAGTCCCGATTGCCGTCAGATTTTTTTTGTATATCTGCACAGCGGAAATCCGCTGCAACCGAAAAAATCTCCGTATTTTCCACGACGTTTCACAAGCAGGCATCCGCATTCGGGACACACCGCCTCATCCATAAGGCTTTTTTTGCTTTTTTCTTCCCACAATACTCCGAGCTTTTCATAGCACTTCTGGTTCATGTTGCAATCGCACAAAGCCCGGTGTGCCCCCTCGGTCGCAATTCCAAAATAGGCAGCAACATCCGTCAGTTTATAGTGACCTAACTGCGGCAGACAGCTCCTTGCCATATAAAAGGTGTCTATGTAATCGTTCTTTACCCCTTTGTTCAGTTCCCTCTGCACACCGTCGCAAAGGAAGTTGGTGTCAAAAGTATGGATATTATGCCCAACCAGAATATCCGTTCCGATAAAGTCCAAAAAACCGCCAAGCGCAGTGCCTAAACCCGGCGCCCCCTCTACCATTTTATCCGTTATGCCGTTGATTCTGGAAGCGGCAGAAGGTATCGGCATACCCGGATTCACCAGTGTGGAAAATTCCTCCGTTGGCTGATTGTTTCTCACCTTTATCCCTGAAATTTCTATTATGGTATCTTGCAAAGGATTGAGTCCCGTCGTTTCCAAATCGAAAACAACATAGTCCTTTACATACAGACTCAACCGCTTTCCTTTACTTCTCGTCATGTTTTTTTCCATTGCCCTTCCCGCTGACTTTCTTTTTCTTTGGTTTTACCAAATCAAAGCTTTCCTCCAGCATTCTTTTGATGTCATCGTCAGGAACCGTCCCGTCAAGGATAACGGAACTCCAGTGCTCCTTATTTAAATGGTAAGCAGGTATTACGGAGACAAAAGCATCCCTCCAGAAATCCCTCCACTGAGGCTCCATTTTCACATTCACCCAAGTGTTTCCCTGTCGCTCAAATATCCATGCAAATACTTTTTGGTTGCCCCTGCACCGCATCACGGTCCAGTTGTCGTCATGAAAGGGCGCATCCTCATAGACATCCGGAAAAGTAAGGCAATAGCGGATAACCTCTTCTCTTGTGCGCATTCCCATCTTTACCTGCCGATGGCAGCCTCCCACTCTTTTTCCTTAAAACCGACAAGCACAAAATCTTCTCCCACCACAAGGGGCCTTTTTACCAGCATACCGTCCGTGGAAAGAAGCGCAAGCTGTTCTTCCTCGCTCATGCCCGGCAGCTTATCCTTCAATCCCATTTCCTTATAAAGAAGACCGCTGGTGTTGAAAAATCGTTTCAATGGAAGATTGCCTGCATGGTACCACCGCTCCAGTTCTTCCTTTGTGGGATTGTCGGTTTTTATGTTCCTGTCGGAAAATGCCACACCCTTTTCCTCCAGCCACTTTTTGGCCTTCTGGCAGGTTGAACATTTGGGGTATTCAATAAACTGCATATGATTCTCCTCCTTTTTAACTATTATTTAATCGTAAAACACCGTCTTGTTGTTATTTTGCACCTTTTGGGTTGAGCAGCCTGCCAGGTCCTTGTCTCAAACTGCTCGGGAGGAACATAACACAGGCTCATCTGCCACCCTTCAAGGGGAACCATTTCCGCGCTCTGCACAAGAATTTTCGTTTCCATAAGCCTTTCAAAAAGAAAGAAAATGCCGCTGGAGAAAACTGCCGCCCCTAAAAAATCCCATTTCTTTAACAGCTTTTGAAATACCGGAATCAACAGTACGCCCAAAATAACCGCAATGGCAATCGGCGTATACGGAATAACATATTTAGGATACCTTTCTACAGGGACAAAGCCGTTTTGGAGCACCTCCCCTGCCACCCTGATGCCCATATATACCGGATAAGCAGATAATGCCGTTATGATAACCGAAGCAGCAAGATAAAAACGCCAAAACCTCTTATTCTCCATTCCGCAATTCCTCCTCAAACACAAAAAATACACTCTGCAAATTAAGAAGACCTTTAAGTGTTATCACTTAATTTGGCATATACATATGTATCTTTCCAAATTGGATGTTCCGTTTCATCTTTCCAGAAATACACATTTTTTCTAAAATAAGCTTCCCGCTGAAATCCTAACGCTTCCAGTAATTTCCACGAACTCCTATTATCGGGGTCACATTCTGCATATATCCTGTGCACGCCATTTGCAAAAGCATTCCCGATTAATGCCGCACAGCTTTCAGCAGCATAACCCTTTCCCCAATAATTGCGGTTAAACACATATCCCAATTCCAATGCTTCAAAGTTACGCTTACCCATATATACATTCCCAATCATTTTATGGGAATTTTTCAATTCAACGGCAATCATTTCATCTGTTCCAATACGCCATTCCAGATTTTCCTTCGTTTCATTAAGAGTCAATGGTTTATATGGTTCATATTTCACAACCTCTTCATCGGATAAATACTCATATAAATCCTGCAAATCCTCTTTTTTGTATCTCCTTAAAATCAGTCTTTCCGTTTCTGCTATCATTGTTTTGCTCCCCGTCTCCATAACAAATTCCTATTTATCATCATATAACATTTGCCTTTCCATTGCAAGGTACAGAAACGCCGCTCCCTACGTCTTGACATATTGCATGGGCGGCGGTGGCGGTGTATTTGATTCCATAAAGGACCGTGTAAAAACACCGGCCCAATGCCTTGCAAACAAGGCATGAGAGGTTGTATTTTAACCTCTTATGTGCCGCTGTGTTTTTACCCGAGTGAGAACGTGTCCTGTTGGAACAAATACACCGCCACCGCCGCCCATGCAATATGCCTTCCCCCATACACTCCATACTTGCAATTCTCCCCCAAAGTGCTATAATTAAGGAAAACGGGGTCATAGCTCAGCTGGGATGAGCGTTCGCCTCACACGCGAGAGGTCATGGGTTCGAGCCCCATTGGCCCCATCAAAAAAGGTTTGCCACAAATAATGGCAAACCTTTTTTGTATGCACATCTGCATTACTCACTGTCAAACAACAGGTAATACTGCATCTTTTGATAATCCGAAAGCTGCTCCGATTCTTCGCCGGAGCCATCCGCCGTTATCATCTGCTGTGCGGAAAGAACCGGAATCTCCTGCCTGACTTCTTTTAGGCGGGACTGGTAGACGGGAAGCGGAAGCCCTGCTGTCTCAAGCACCAGACCGCCCAGATAATTGGCGCTGATTTGGACATCCTTTGCTTCTTCAATATCGTAATTGGCCCAGATAAGAAAGGGAACCTGATACCTTAAGTTATCCTCTTCCTCCGTCAGCGCCGAACCTGTCTTTCCCTGCAGGTTCCAGACGGGCTCCACCACAAAGTCCGCGGGCTGGTGGTCACCGAAAAACACAATAATGGTGTCCTCCTCCTGCTGTGAAAAATAATCTATCAATTCTTCCAGCGCCTTGTCAGTATGTTTCATTAAGGACAGATACTGGTTAAGGGATTGGGAATCAATGCCTTCCGCCGTAATGTCAGGCGTAAAATTAGCAAACTCTTCCGAATACCCTGAGTGGTTCTGCATCGTCACTTCAAAAAAGAAAAGCGGTTTTCCCGGCTCCTTCTCCTCATAAGCCCGGATAATATAGTCAAACGCCGAAGCGTCGCTCACATACCGGCGCAACATGGATGCGTCTGTAAAACTGTCAATAAAATCCGACTGTTCAAAGCCAAGCATAGGATAGACGGTTTCCCTCTCCCACCCGGAAGCATAGTAAGGGTGCGCCGCCCTGGTAATGTAACCCTGATGCGCCAGATAAGAGGCCAGAGAGGGTTGTTCCCCATTGATATACTGCTGGTAGGGAATGCTTCCCTGAGGCAGGAAGGCCATGGTATGTCCGGTCAGAAACTCAAATTCTGTGTTAGCGGTATTTCCGCCTTTTACAGACACATATAACTGTCCTGTTATGGCGTTTTCCCCATCCTCCTGCATCCTGTGCAGAAAAGGCATGTAATCTTCATTGGTATCAAAATCACCTAACACGGCAAGGTCTGAAAAGGCCTCGTCCATAATGACAATAATATTGGGCTTTTTTTCTTCTGTTTTTGCATCGTCAAAGATGCCTGAGGATGCTTCCACGGCAAACAGCTCTTCTGTTTCCCCTTTGTCATAGCCCTCCGGCCTGTCAACGGCAATATATTGCAGTTCCAGTAAAAACGCCACGGTTCCGCCGTTTCTCTCGCTCATGACATCCGGCGTAAACAGCTTGTCATACATGCACATTTCATTCTGCACAAAATCTTCATCGTGTAAGAGCGATACCAGAAACAATAAGATTGCCAGCGCTCCCGCCGCCGCAGGCACACGAAATGCCCAGCTTTTTAAGGGACCGTGATAAAACTTGCCCACCGTATGCTTCAGCCTGTTTCTGCAAAGGAGCAGTTCTATGGCTATCAATACCAAAAACCCCGCAAGAACTGCCGCCGCCTGCCTGTCGATGGTATAGGTAAAATCCCCCGCCACGCTTGCCGCCGTCCTGATGGAGAAAAAATCCCACGGCAGAATCGGCTGAGAGCGGAAAGAAATCACAAAATAATTTGCCAGACCATATAGCATAAAAACAACGGTTTCCAGCAAAAGCGCAATGTGCAGCCTGCCAATCAGCGCATACAGCATTACCATAAACAGCTCAAAAATAATAATATTAAAAATCTGTAAATCCCACCTGATATCCTCCCATGGATTGTGGGTAAACCATTCAAACAAATAAAAAACCGCAATCGGCGCTAAAAAAGCCAACACCGCTTTTACCATTTTTTTGCACACATTTTTCATAAATAACGCCTCCGGTTATTCATTGTATGCAAAATCAGTAAAAAAGTCAATTGGCCAATCGTTTCCAGTTTCCCCGGATTGTTTTCAATCCGGGGAATATTTGTGACTAATTTAATCAGATAATCCTTCTTACCGACAAAATCTGCCTGTAAGTTGCTTTTCCAAGTTTGATGCCCGTTTTGGCCGTGCTGGCGTGGACTATATAACCGCCGCCGATATAAAGCGCCACATGCCCGTCATAACAGATGATATCACCGGGCTGCGCATTGGCGTAAGCAACCTCTGTGCCGGCGCTCCTCTGCTGGTAGGAGGTACGGGGTATCGAATAACCAAAATCACTGAAAATACGGTATGTAAACCCGGAGCAGTCTGCACCGTTCGTCAGACTGGTCCCCCCTGACACATAGGGATTGCCGATATACTGACAGCCGTATCTGGCAATCTGCTTGCCCAAGTCGCTGCCGGAGGCATTGTTGATAATGTCGGAAACGTTGGCATTGCTCACCGTATATGTGCCGTTCGCCGCATTCCTTCTGCGCTCGGCTTCCTGCAGCTTCTTGAGCTCCGCCTGCTCCTGCTTGATTTTGGTCTTGAGTACGCTTGCCTCCTGTCTGGCCCGTGCAATCAATGCGTCATAGTTGGAGGATTCCTCCTTCTTTCTCGCCAAAAGACCATCCAGATAAACCTTCTGCTCCTCCATGCTGTCCTTATCTGCCTGCAGGGAAGCCTTGTCCGTCTCCAGCTGGTCCCATAGCGACTTCACCATATCCTTGGTTGCCTCATATTCCAGAAGCATGTTGCGGTCATACTCATAAACAGCTTCTATATAGCTTGCCTGATTCAACAATTCACTGAAGCTTCCCGCTGAAAACAGTGTACTGAGATAGTCCTCTTCTCCCTGCTCGTACATAAACTGGATGCGGAGGACCATCGCTTCATACTGCTCCTCCTCAATCCGCTTTGCCTCTTCATACTGTGCCTGGGTCGTTGCAATGTCAGCTTCCTTCTCTGCAATCTCATCTTCCAGAAGCCCAATAGCCGCCATTGTATTCAAAAGTTCTGCGTCCAGGTCGCTGATTTCTTCTTCCAGAATATCCTGCTCGTCCTGCAGCCCGAGAATCTCGTCATTAAGACCTTCCAGGGCATTCTGGTCCCTGTTGATGTTATCCTGAATCTCGCCTACCGTAGTCGCCTGCGCCTGAAGGGTCAGGGCAAAAACCAAACCGATTACCAATATTAAATTTAATATTTTTACTATCGTTTTCTTCATGTATCTATGTTACCATATTCTGGCTGGCTTTTCATCTGGAAAATATTGAATATTTTATTAAATTTCACCTTATAACTCACAGTTATTTACCGTTCTGGGGAAAGGAATGACATCCCTGATATTACCCATCCCGGTCAGGTACATAACGCATCTCTCAAATCCCAGTCCGAAGCCTGCATGGCGGACAGAACCGTACTTGCGCAAATCCAGATAAAAGTCGTAATCTTCCTTCTTAAGCCCCAGTTCTTCCATTCTCTTTTCCAGTACATCCAGATTATCTTCCCTCTGGCTGCCGCCAATGATTTCACCGATACCCGGAACCAGACAGTCCATCGCCGCAACCGTCTTTCCATCCTCATTCAGCTTCATGTAGAAAGCTTTGATTTCCTTGGGATAATCCGTTACAAATACCGGCCGTTTAAACTCCTGCTCCGTCAGGTATCTCTCATGCTCCGTCTGCAAATCACAGCCCCAGTGTACCTTATATTCAAATTCATCGTTATGCTTTTCCAGAATGTCTATGGCTTCCGTATAGGTCACATGCCCAAAATCGGAATTTATCACATGGTTTAACCTTTCAATCAGGCCCTTATCCACAAATTGATTGAAAAATGCCATTTCTGCCGGCGCATTTTCCAGCACATAACGGATGACATACTTTATCATGGCCTCCGCCAGCGCCATGTCGTCGGTCAAATCCGCAAAAGCCATCTCCGGCTCTATCATCCAGAACTCTGCCGCATGGCGGGTTGTGTTGGAATTTTCAGCGCGGAAAGTGGGTCCGAAAGTATATACATTTTTAAACGCAAAGGCATAGGTTTCCACATTGAGCTGTCCGCTTACCGTCAGATTTGTGGGCTTTCCGAAGAAATCCTGACTGTAGTCCGGCGCACCGTCCTCGGTCCTGGGCAGTTTATCCAGGTCCATGGTGGTAACCTGAAACATCTCTCCGGCGCCCTCACAGTCGCTTCCCGTGATAATCGGCGTATGCACATACACAAAACCTCTCTCCATAAAGAAAGAGTGAATGGCATATGCCGCAAGGGAACGCACCCTGAATACCGCCTGAAACGTGTTTGTTCTTGCACGGAGATGCGGAATTGTCCTTAAATATTCAAAACTGTGCCTCTTTTTTTGCAGAGGATAGTCGGCGCCCGACATCCCTTCCACAAATGCCTCCCCGGCCTGCATTTCAAAAGGCTGCTTCGCCTCCGGAGTAGCCACAATCGTACCCTTTACAACGATTGCGGAACCCACGTTCAGTTTGGTAAGCTCCTCAAAATTCTGCATCTTATCATGATACACCACCTGCAAAGTTTCAAAGTAGGTGCCATCATTGAGAACCAGAAATCCAAATGTCTTGGAATCCCGGTTGCTTCTCACCCAGCCGCCTATCGTCACTTCCCTGCCGATATAACTTTCCCTGTTTCGGTACAAGTCCCTGATATCCGTTAAATCCATGTTTCTTCCAGCCTTTCTTTTATTAATAATAAATCACATCAATACTCTGTAATCCGGGCATTTTCCATTAGAAACTCCACTACTTTGTTATACATAAAGTATTCCCTGAACTCTTCTTTGTCCGCCTCAGCCAACAGGGCTTCCACGGACTCAATATTATTTTCTTCCACAAATTCTTTCAAAGATTCTTCCAGTTCCTCATCCGAAACATTCAAACCTTCTTCATTGGCAACGTACTGCAAAAGCATCCCCTGCTTTGCATTTCTCTCCGCTGCCTGTGCTATATAAGACGCGGAATCCATCTGATAATAATACTGGCAAAGCATTTCCACATCCGCGCCAAGCTGCGCCGCCTGGCTTTCCAGCGAACTGCGGATAGGCTCAGAGTATTTTTCTATTAAGGACTCCGGCGCATCCTTTTTTAAAGTGGCAATTTTATCAAGGGAAGCAAGAACGGCATCCTCCCTGCCCGCATTGTATTCATAATCTGCCCTCAGTTCAAGATACTCCCTGCAAAAACCGAAAAACTCTTCCACTGTTGTGTATTCGCCTTCCGTGATAATCGCCACATTCCCGTCCGTCATCTGTGATATGTCAGTAGCATAGATATAATTTACCGTAACGGTAAACACCACTTCTTTACCCGCCATTTCCGGATTGTAATCCTCCGGGAAAGTGAGCGGCAGTTCCACGGTTTCTCCGGGCATCACGCCAATCAGGCCCTCTTCAAATCCGGGAATAAACTGGCCTGAACCGATTCCTAATGTTGCGCCCTGCGCCGTACCGCCGGCAAAGGCAACTCCGTTCTCCGTTCCTGCATAATTAAGGTTGATAGTGTCCCCGTTTTCGACCGCCCTGTCCATAATGCCGTATGCACTCAGTGCAAGGGAATTTACATCTTCTTCCGTTATTTCCCTCTTGGCCGCGACAGTAATTTCCAGTCCTTTATATTCACCGTCAAACTTTACATACTTGGAAACCGAAATGTCTTTTAAATAACGGCTCGTTTCTTTCCCACAGCCTGCAAACATGCCGACTGCCAAAAGAAAAGCAAGCACAAACACAAGTTTTTTCTTCATCCTTTTTTCTTTTTCCTTTCATTTTACCGGTAACCGGCATCATTTTCACATGGAAATACCACACAATATCTATATATATACCACAAAACGGAAGTTCTTAAAAGTCCTTTTTCCCCGGTTTTTACAAAAGCGGCGATAAGAGCCTGCTGACTTGTTCCTTTACGCGGATATATAAGGAACGGCTGGCATACATGTGCTTCGTCACCTGCGTGCAGTATTTCAAGTCCTCCTCAAAATATCCAATCATTTCTCTCGCCTTTATGTCATCATAAACCACTGCATTTACCTCAAAATTCAGGGCAAAACTGCGGATATCCATGTTTGCCGTCCCATAGCAGAATACTTTTTCATCCACAATAATCCCTTTAGAATGCAAAAATCCGTTGTTGTAGGTATAACAGTTTGCCCCTGCCATAACCAGTTCCCCCATATAGGAGTATGTTGCCCAGTATACAAAAGGATGGTCCGGCTTACAGGGTATCATCAGATTGACCTCAACACCGGAATGGATTGCTATCATAAGAGCGGTGAACATGGCGTCATCCGGTATAAAGTAAGGGGTCTGGATATAAATTTTTTTCTCCGCCTTATTAATCAGTCTGACATAGTTGTCCCTGACAGGCTGTAAAGAGGTATCCGGTCCGCTGTACACAATCTGGACGTCACACCTGTCCCTGTGCCTTGCCGTAATCCCCTGCATATACTTGGCTTCCAGAAACAGGTTTTCCTTTGCGGCATAATTCCAGTCAAGCAGAAAACGAAGTTCCAGACCCAGAATGGCCTCCCCGCATATCCTTAAATGCGTGTCCCTCCAATAGCCGAACTTAGAGTCCAGTCCTATATACTCCTTACCAATATTAAAGCCGCCCACGTAGGCAACCTGATTGTCAATCACCACTATTTTTCTGTGGTTGCGGTAATTCATACGCAGGTGCAGACGACGCATTAAAGCCGGAAAAAACTCCGCCGTCTTAATTCCCTTTCTGTTAAGCGCTTCCCAATATTTGTGCTTGACGGAACGGCATCCCATGGCGTCATACAATATCCTGACTTCGACACCCTGTTCCACCTTTTCCAGAAGCACATCCTTTATCCTGTTAAAAAGAACGTCATTCTTGATAATATAATATTGGATATGGATAAAATCCTTTGCCTGCTTTATGTCTTCTATCAGCGCCTCAAACTTTTTATTTCCGTCCACAAAAATATCAATGTCGTTGGTATCGGACAAAACGGCGCCTACCGTATCCAGGTTAAACATCACCAAATCGGAAAATCCGTCAATGTCCGGCGCATGTTTTTGCAATTCGTTGCTCCGAAGCTGATGCTCCTGTTGACGGATGGCTTCGTTTAGTCTGTCCTCAATCTCCTTAACCTTAAACATTTTCCTCTTATGCATGTCTGTTCCGAGAAACAGGTAAAAAACAAATCCCAGAATCGGTATAAAATAAAGAAGCATTAACCATGTCCATACGGTTTTCGGGTCCCGGCGCTGAAAAAAGACAATCACCACCGCAAATATAATATTTAAGAAAACAAGATGTCCAAACAAAAATTGTACTACCGTTACAAATGCATCCCAAAACTGCTGCATATTCATACCCCCGCATACCGCCGGCTGACTGCGGTACCGCTTACTGTTCCAGTTCTTCCTTTGCGCATATCATTATGAGTATACCACACAACCTTGGCAAAACATACCCTGAAATAGCGTGAAACATAATAAAATATGCTGAGAAAAACCTACAGATTTTTTATCAAACTATCTTTTTACTGTTATTTCTTCCAAAATCTGTTATAATGAACGCGTGAGCGTTAAACACTTATCAAAAGCTAAAGGAGATTTTTATGCTACGTTTTATTCTTGTTTCTTCCTTTGTTATACTGTTTTTAATTCTTTCCATACCTGTTATGATTGTTGAATGGATAATCGGCAAATTTAACATGGATGTCAAAAGCCGCAGCAGCCTTGCCATTGTCAACTGGGCGTTTCGCTGCGTTATCTTTCTTGCCGGAACAAAAGTGGTTGCTCTGGGTGAAGAAAACATTCCAAAGGATTGTGCTGTTTTATATGTGGGAAACCACCGAAGTTTTTTTGATATAGTGCTGACCTATGTGCGCGTACCTCGTCCTACAGGCTATGTTGCCAAAAAAGAAATGGAAAAAGTCCCCCTCTTATCCGTGTGGATGAAAAATCTCCACTGCCTTTTTCTGGACCGTGACAACATCAAGGAAGGTATGAAAACCATTCTGACTGCCATTGAAAAGGTAAAATCCGGCATTTCTATCTGTATTTTCCCGGAGGGAACACGCAACAAAACTGCCGACACTTTTCTCCCCTTCCACGAAGGCAGCTTTAAAATTGCAGAAAAAGCAGGGGCTCCCATTATTCCCATGACAATCGTAAACTCTGCCGCTGTTTTTGAGGACCAGCTCCCCAAAATCAAAAAACGCACTGTTGTCATAGAATATGGAACCCCCCTGTATATCAGCGAGTTATCAAAAGAAGAGCGAAAAAGCATCGGTACTAAGGTTAAATCCATTATAGAAGAAACCTACTTCAAAAATAAGGCCTCTTATTTTCCTGCATCCCCTGAACAGGATTCCTAATCCTGTAATGTCTTCAGCGCTTCCACCACGGAAGCAAATCCCATCCCATGTGATGCCTTGATTAATATGGTGTCATGAGGCTTCAGCAGGCCGGGCAGACAAGCAAGCAGTTCTTCCCGGTCTTCAAAGTACCTGATATCCTGGGAACCGTCATATTTTTCCATTGCCGCATCATACATATACCGTGCATTTTTTCCCACGCAGAATACCGCATCCGTTCCTTTATCCACTGCATAAGCGCCCACTTCCGCATGGAGGGCGTCTGCATTTTCTCCAAGTTCAAACATATCACCCAATACAGCCACCTTCCGCTCCAATGCTGTTGAAAGCAAATCAAGGGCTGCTTTCATGGATACCGGATTGGCATTGTAGCAGTCATCTATGACAGTCTTGTCGGAAATTTTCAGGATATTGCTTCTGCCGCCAACCGGCTGCACGCCTTTTATCCCCTTCTGTATCTCTTCTGCCGTAAGATTTAACAGGCTTCCCACCAGCGCCGCTGCCATGGCATTAATTACCATGTGCTGCCCCGGAAGCGGAATATCCACAGGATAAGCCGCATCTTTACTCCCCGGCTTCCTGTTCGCATCCAATGCCATATGCATGACAGCGCTGCTGCCAAACAGTCCCCGGCTTTCTATATCAGTTGCATACACTGCAAACCCTTCCTGTTCAGAAATGCCAAAATGGTGAACAGACTTTCCGTCCGCTTTATTTACCTGAAACAGCATATCATCTTCGCCGTTTAAACAGATTTTCCCATTTTCCTGCATATAATCAAAGATTTCCGTTTTAGCTTTAAAAATTCCCGCCCTGTCATGCAGATTTTCAAGATGGCACTGCCCTATATTTGTTATGACACATATGTCAGGTCTTGCCATCTCCCCGAGTCTGCTCATTTCCCCAAAATCACTGATTCCCATCTCCAATACGGCAGCCTCATGTTCCCTGCGAATACGCAGTATCGTAAGCGGAAGCCCGATTTCATTGTTAAAATTGCCCTCCGTTTTCAGCACATTGTACTTTTCCGAAAGTACACCTGCAATAAATTCTTTGGTACTGGTTTTGCCCACACTGCCGGTAATCCCCACGACGGGAATGGCAATCTGTTTCCTATAAAACGCCGCCAGTTTTTTCAAGGCATCAAAAGAATCTCCAACCAGTATATATGGCCCCCATGCTTCTTTGGGAATACCGTGTTCCTCTTCCACCTGTGCAGGTGTCTTTTCCGTTATAACACAAGCCGCGCCCTTCTCAAACACCTGTCCGATAAACCTGTGTCCATCCACCTTCTCTCCTCTTGCCGCAAAAAAGAGACCTCCGGCTTCCAGCTTCCTGGAATCAATTACCGCACAGGTTATGCCTGCTTTTTCCATGCCCTTTGCCCCGCACAGTTCTCCCTGGCAGGCTCCCGCAATATTCTCCAATGTCAGATATTCCATGGTATTATCCATATGCTTTCCCCATTCCCGGGACGAGGTCCCTATTTCCCGATTATGCCTTGCTATCCCTTAACGATACCGTAATCAACTGCTCACAAAGTTTCTCAAAACTGATTCCCACAGCAGCTGCCTCCTGCGGAAGCAGGGAAGTGGGTGTCATCCCCGGAAGCGTATTGGCTTCCAGACAGTAAATCCCGCCGTCTTCTCCCATCATAAAATCCATGCGGGCATAATTTTTCAGCCTGAGCGCCCGGAATGCCTCCTCGGCGTAATGCTGCATCTCTTCCGTCTTTTCTTTTTGAAGTTCTGCAGGGCAGGTTTCTATGGTACTGCCTGCCTGATATTTATTCTTGTAGTCATAAAAACCGGTAAGAGGGGCAATCTCTATCACGGGAAGCGCCCTTCCGTCCAAAACGCCTACGGAAAACTCCCGTCCTTCAATATACTGCTCTATGATGGCTTCTTTGTCATATCGGTAGGCTTCAGCCTTTGCTGCCTCATATTCCTTTTCATTACGGGCAATGCTGACGCCCACGCTGGACCCACCGCAGCAGGCCTTTACAATACAGGGAAAGGGCACCTTTCTCAAATCCTTTTCCCCTTTTTTCAGGCTGATGCCTTTCGGAACAGGCACACCGTACTGCATGAGGATGTCTTTGGTAAGCCCCTTATCCATGCAGAGGGCAGAACTCACATAATCCGTACCCGTATAAGTAATGCCCATCAAATCAAAGCAGGCCTGTATCTTTCCATTTTCCCCGTTTTCCCCATGCAGTGCCATGAATACCACATCGGCTTTCTGGCAGATGGCAATCACATTTGGCCCGAAAAAATTCTTTTTCCAGTCAGGGCGGCGCGCTCTTATCTCATCAAGATTAGGATTTGTTTCTTTGATTCCGGTCACCTGTGCTTCCCAGTCCTCCCCGTTCTCAAAAATATTTTCCAAATCTTTTCCTGCGTATCCAAGAAAAACGTCGAGTAAAATCGCATTATGCCCTAACCTTTTTACTGCCCTGTAAATCATTTTTCCGGAACTCAGGGAAACATCCCTTTCCGTACTGATTCCTCCTGCCAGTACCACGATATCCATGTTTTTACTCCTCCTGCCCATGACTCATGATTTCACTTAATATCAAAATATATCTCGCCGTGTTTACGCTGTTTTCTCCAATCTGTGATGCAGATTTCGCCGAACACTCCCCGCTGTCAACATAACACAACGCTGCTGCATTTTCCCCGGCCAGGTAATTATGATGTTTTTCCAGCAGGGTCGCATATTCATGGTTAGTAATGATATAATCTATGGAAGCTACCACTACCATTTGAAACAAAATGTCATCCAGACTGTTCTTCTCCAGGCTGCTGCCTGCCATATAGGCATCTTCCTTAGACAGTTCTGCAATTTTCTCCGCCTCTTCAAACAGCACGCCTGTTAATCCGGCACATAAATCCACGTTCACTTTCCTCTTGGTCGCCGCATAAGTCAGCGTACCCAGAACCAAAACCTCATTTTGCGCATCGGGTACAAGGTTTTCTCCCAGTGACTGGGCGGCTGCATGGTAGGAATACCGGCCGGTAGCACGATACAGCTCTGTTGCCGCGTAAAACATCAGTTCATCATCCGAGTCTTCCCCGTCATGCTCCAGAAATTTCCATGCTTTATCCGCTGCCTGTAAACAAGCTGTCGCATAGATGCTGTCAAATTTCTGGTAGGTATAGCTGAACTTTGCCAAAACTGCCGAAAGCCACGCCGTTTCCTCCCGTTTATAACCTTCTTTTGTCATAACTGCCCCTGTTTCCGCATCCTGTAAAGAAAGCAGCCATTCCACGTATTTTTTTATTTCCGCCGCTATGCGGGGTTCCCCATCACCCTCCTCCCCGCTTTCATATGTCTGTGAAAACAGTTCATAGGATAAAAGAAGCATGGAAATACAGCGGCAGGCCTCCACAACATCTTCTTCGGACAGATTCTCCCTGTGCTTCGCAATAATGTCCAGAGAATTTTGCATCAGCTCCTCGTAAAGGGAACTTTTTACATCAAACGGGTAAGAACGTCCTACGATATCACACTCCAGATAATAAGAGCCCTCTTCCGCCCATGAAGTAAAATCCCCATAACTAATATATTCCCCGGTATCAGAATCGTACCCCTGTGCCTCCAACCTTCCGGTATAAACAGCTTCTCCCGTAGAAGCGTCCACTATCCGGAAGCTATCCGGCAGTTTCTCACCCCGCACCACTGCTATCTTGATTGCGGAAGGTTCATAGCCAACCTGGCTGATTAAAACACCCGGCATCGTCCGCGGCACCTCATAATCAAGTATGGGAGCCGTCTCCATTCCGTCCATCGTCATGGCTCCTGTTCCGCCCTTCCCTGCCGGTTCCCCGGCATGGCTGCATCCTGAAAGAATTGCCGCTATCAGAATAAGCAATATTATGTTTTTGATTCTGTTTTTATTAAGCAATAGCAAGCAGTCCTCCGGTTTCAGAAAATCCTTATAAATAATACTTTTCGCTGGCGATATTATAGCATGAATACCGATACGGGTAAAGGTTTGGAGTCCTGCTTTCCCGTATTTCCCATCTTTTGCAAAAAAGAAAAGGAGCAGCGCACTTTTTGCACACTCTCCTTTTCTCATCTATTTTTCTTCTTCTGATGCATCGTACACAATATTTCCATCAATAATGGTGTAAAGAGTTCTGGTGGAAACCTCCATGGGATTGCCGTCAAATACAGCAATATCGGCATCCTTTCCCACTTCAAGGCTTCCTACCCGGTCCGCCACTCCACAGATTTTTGCCGGATTTATCGTGATTGCCTTCAACCCTTCCTCCCAGGGAAGTCCTGACTTTACTGCCAGTCCCGCACAAAGGGGGAGCGTCTGTATCTGGGAAACAGGGTGGTCCGTGGTAACGGCCGTCAGCACTCCCGCCTGATTAAGCACACCGATTGTCTTAAATGCCATATTCTGTACTTCTATCTTGCTGCGGCTCGACAAATCCGGTCCTACTATGGCAGGGAATCCTTCCGCTGACAGGCGCTTTGCTATCAAATGCCCTTCACTGCAATGGTCCAGTGTCATGGATAAACCATATTCCCTGGCAATACGGATTGCGGTAAAAATATCATCCGCGCGGTGCACATGGGCTTTCAGGGGAATCTCATGGTTAAGCACCGGTAACCAGGGCTCCATGCGAAAATCCTCTTCAAACCCATCCAAACCCTTTTCCTTTTTTTCTTTGTATTGTTTTGCCTTAAAAATCTCTTCCCGTAAGAGAGCAGCAATTGCCATTCTCGTAACAGGACTTTTTCCCTGACCCGAAAAATTCACCTTGGGATTTTCTCCAAAAGCGATTTTCATGGCAGCAGGGGCTTTTACTATAAGGTCATCTATGCATCTTCCTTTTGTCTTTACAAAAGCAAACTGTCCTCCAACCACATTGGAACTGCCCGGTCCTATCATAGCTGAAGTAATGCCTGCCCGGACTGCATCATCAAAAGCAGCATCCATGGGATTGATGGCATCTATGGCACGAAGGTAAGGTGTTACGGGGTCAACATTTTCGTTGCAGTCATCACCCTCCATTCCCTTTTTTTCCTCTGTGATACCCATATGGCAGTGCGCTTCTATCAGCCCCGGCATTATCCATGCCCCCTGTACATCCAGCACCCTCTTTTGTGTGCCTGTGGGCATATCCCCGACTGCACCTTCATGAATATCCTTTATTTTTCCGTTTTCTATCTGTATTGTTCCGTTCTCATATACCTGACCCGTCATGGTCAGTATATGACCGCCAGTTATAACCATTCCATAACCCCGCTTATTTCATATATATCACAGCCTATTGCAGCTTGCCCATGGGGTCTGCCGGCTCTCCGTTTAACGTAAGTGAAAAATATACATTGGTCCCTTCCACACTGTAATATTTTGTAGGAGCCGCTACGTAACCGATGATGCTGCCTTTTTCTATATAAGAACCGTTTGTAACGGCAATATCTTTCAACTGTCCGTAGGTAATCTCATAGCCGTTGCCGATATTCACGGTTACGGCATTTCCGATTTCTTCATCATAAAATACGTTTGTCACCTGGCCCGAAGCCGCTGCGGAGATGGATGCACCCTCCGTTGCCGATATAATCATTGCCGGATTGCGCTTAAAATGCTCCAGCGTTGAAAAATATACTGTTTTGTCCATACTGTAAGGTATCAGCACATTTCCTGTTACAGGCCAAATCAAAGTGTCCCCCGACTGAAAGTCAGGTTCAGGCTGAATCAGCACATTACTCTGGGCGTCTGCATCCATGGCTGCCTGGTCCATTGCATCATTGTCTGTTTTTTCGACAGTCTCATCCACCTGTTCCGGAACCTTGTCCGTTTCCATGAGAGGTGCATCCTGATTGAGTTCTTCATTATTTTCCTGATTTTGATTATCTTCCTGCCCTGCATTGTTTGTCTGGTCTGAGAATCCCGGATTTTCCACGGTAGGAGAATCTACCTGCTCCATCGGCGTGTAATCCAAATCATCTTCAAAAAAATTCTGTTCTACCTGATTTGTAATCTCATCCACTTTATCCTGCACTGTATTATCCTGTGAATCCTCCAACAGGCTGAAGTCAATGTTGTAACCGTCATTTTTTGCCTTGTCACTGTTACTCTTTACATACACGCCTGTCAGGGTTAATGCAGCAAGTACAAAGACTGCTGAGGCAATCACGACAATCTGTTCCTTTTTGTTATTGTTTCTGTTACTGTTTCTGCTTTGTCTTTTCATATCTATCCGTTTCCTTTCTTTCCTTTCCCTGTTACCTATATAAATCTGTGATTACACAAATCATTTTTTTCCTGTACGGATAGTTTTGCCTTAAAATTTTGTTTTATTCTTAATGAAGAAAAAAACCATACATCACAGATTGCTCTGTTTATGTATGGTTTTTGAAAACTTTGACGATTTCATATGAATTTTGTATGCCGCTATTTTGCAACATCCAGATGCTGCATGGTACCCACATTGCCGTTTTCATACAGAAAAATGCCTGTACTGCGGATATAACCGTTTGTTTTGTTATCCGCTCCGTTCAATGCAAAATCCGTGCTGGCATTTTGCAGGCAGATTGCGCCTACGCCTTTTTCTGCCAATGTATAAAGGGAACTGGTATCGTCAGGATTTTGACACCAGATTTTTAATTTTGACCAGATGGCGTCATTTTCATCTATCCATCCGTTCCCGTCTTCATCATAAGCGGCAAGGTCGGCAAACCCGTTTCCACTTTGAGGACCGAACAGTTCGTTGCCATCATTAATGATGCCATCCCCGTTTTTGTCCAATGCCAAATAACCACTGCCGGCGCCAAGCCTGGAAATCTCGTCTTTTTCACCGTCCCCGTCAATGTCAAAAAAGAACTTCTGGTCGGTCAGTTCCGCTACATTTCCATCAAAATTGATGACAAGCGGGTCACAGGTATTGACCGTCGGCAGAACCTGCAGTTCTTCTTCAAAATATTGGGCAAACCTACGGCTCATGCCGATATCCACATTGATGGAAATTTCCCTGCCGTCCGCTGTTTTCACAATGCCGGTTGTAGAAAAAGAAGTTGTTTCATTTTCTTCAAAATATTGACCGGTACTTAATGTCAAGGCATTGTTAGCTGAACTGTTACTCAGAGACAAATCTCCAACCAGACTTTCAAACAATCCCCTCATCCGGCTGCTGCCTCCGAAAAGCATACCGAATACGATACGGAGTGTGTTCTGCCTGAACTCACTTAAAGTGTTCTGGCTGGACGAGCGAACCGTAAAACGGCTGCCCCGCATGGATTCAATCCTGTCCCTAAGGTCCATTAAATCATCTTTTGTGGCTACGTTTTCTTCTCCGTTGCCATTTTCCTTTTTATTGCTCCCTGCAGACAGTTCTTCCCCCGTCCCGGGATTAAACAGGTTGCCAAACATTCCTTTGGCACCATTTGCCGATTCTCCTCTGTAGTCCTTTACCTGGAGCCGGCTAACTCTTGCTGTGGAAGATGAATATCTTCTGGCGGATTCCATTCCTATCACACTGGAATCAATTCTCAAATAATGCCCCTTTCCGTAAGTCCCTTGCCTTTGTTTCACCTCCATGCTACGCAAAAAACAAAAATGATATACGAAGAGCTTTCCTTTTCCCTTTGCATACCATCCGTGGCGACTTCATAAAATTGTTTATATAGGCGCTTTGGCCATAAGCACCTGTACTATATTTATCGGCCTGTTGCTGGATAAATTTAGGGAAGTGAGAAACTTTTATTTGGGGGATACTGATATGGGCATGTTTCTTTTGAAAATTTTACAGGGAATTTTAATCGGTCTGGGCGCCGTCCTTCCCGGCATTTCCGGAGGTGTTCTCTGTGTGGTATTCGGCATTTACAAACCCGTCATGGAATTGCTTTCTGCCCCATTTCATCATTTCAAAACCCATGTTCCTAAACTTCTTCCCGTCATTTTCGGCGCAGGCATGGGATTTTTGGGAATAGCGGGACTGCTGGCATATTTTCTGGAAAAATACCCTGCGCCTTCCGTCTGCCTGTTTGTCGGCCTGATTGCAGGAATGCTGCCATCGCTTTGGAAAGAAGCAGGATTACAGGGACGAAAAAGAGGTGCATTGCCCGCCCTTATTATTGGCTTTGGAGCCGTAACCGCGCTTTTAGGCGGATTACAGGCTGCATCCTTAAGCATTACGCCCGGTTTCGGATGGTATCTGTTTTGCGGCTTTTGTCTTGCATTAAGCCTGATTGCTCCGGGCATGAGTTTTTCCACCCTGCTGATGCCCCTTGGACTCTATACGCCTTTTGTGGACGGCATCAGCCGCCTTGATTTTTACGTGTTACTCCCCGGAGGCATCGGCGCCATCCTTACCGTCATTTTGTTCTCCAAAGCCATGAATGTCCTGTTTGAACGCCACTATCCTGCGGCTTTTCACGCCATAACGGGCATCGTAACAGCGGCAACCCTGATGGTAATCCCATACAAAAGTTTTGCGGCCTCCACCCGTGGCTGCATGATAAACATCTTCTTCCTTGCCGCCGGGGTGGCTGCCGCACAAATATTAGATTCCTTAAATGCCAGGGTGCCAAAAGACAGCTAAAGTTTACACCCTGTTATAATTAATCAGACAGCCCTTCAGGATAATCTGTCTTTCCTCATCTGTCAGTTCACCCAACTGCATGGTAAACTCCTGCAAACCGTTCTCTGAAACGGTATATGCCTTTATGTTTTCTGCCTTCTCCTCCACCGCTTTCCTGATTCCGGGAACAAACAGATAGTCCAGGTTTTTAAAAGGCAGTTCTCCTTCCGCAATGAGGAAAGGAAGCATGCCCCAGTTAATCAGGTTGGAGCGGTAACGCTTGGTGGCATATTCATTGGCAATGTTTGCCCAGCCGCCTAATACTTTCTGACAGGAAGCCGCCTGCTCACGGGCAGAACCGTCACCCGGTTTTACTGCAAAAATGGTGGAACCGAAACCGGTATTTTCACGGCTTGTTTCCGGATGCTTTGTCTTTATCGCCTCCATAACATCCTTTAACTGCGGACAGGCCTCACAGGGATGCCCGCCTGCCATTCTTTCTTTTTCCGCCTTCTGGATTTGTTTTGCACGGCCCACATACTGCGGGTCTTTGCGGCTTAAGGTAAATTCTGCCAGTCCCAGAGGATTGGAACGGTAAGAGGAGGTTTCACCGGACGGAATCAACTCATCCGTTGTGGTTACCGGGTCGTGAATTTCGGAAACCACCTGCAAAACCAGATTATCAGGCAATGCGCCCATTGCCGGCCAGTCCTTGATATTGGGACCAAACTGGATTTCCACATCGGGGTCTGCCACGCCATGGGAATCAAATACCCTGTTTGCATAAATGTTGCTGTCAAAGTGATATTGATATTTAACAAATGTACCGTCAAATTCCGTAGCGGGCGTCAGCACACCTTTGTTTGCCGCCGTCGCTGCAATGGAACGTGCATCCATAAGCGCCACGGAAGAAATCTGCCCGTTTTGCAGCTTGGAGCCCTCCCTGTTGGGGAAGTTCCTTGTGGAGTGCCGGATGCTGAATGCATTGTTGGCCGGTGTATCCCCTGCGCCGAAGCAGGGACCGCAGAATGCCGTCTTCATCACCGCGCCTGTTTCCAGAATATCGGCTGCACAGCCGTTCTTTATCAGTTCCATATAAACAGGCATGGAAGCAGGATAGACGCTCAGGGTAAATCCGTCCGCCCCTATGAACCTTCCCTTCAGGATATCGGCGGCAGCACAGATATTTTCAAAGCCTCCGCCCGCACAGCCTGCAATAATACCCTGGTCCACACAGAACTTTCCGTTTTTCACCTTATCGCGGAGAGAAAACTCCACCGCGCCGTCTAAGCTTACCTGTGCGCGTTTTTCTGTTTCCGCCAGAATATCCATCAGGTTCTCATTGACCTCTTCGATGGTATAGGTATTGCTCGGGTGGAAAGGCATGGCAATCATGGGACGGATTTTACCCAAATCCACCACTATCATGCCGTCATAATAAGCCACTTCTCCCGGAGCCAGTTCCTTGTAATCTTCTTTTCTTCCATGGATTTCATAGAAGGACTTCACTTCCTCGTCTGTCTGCCAGATAGAAGACAGACATGTGGTTTCCGTCGTCATGACGTCTATGCCGATTCTGAAATCCGCACTTAAGGATGCCACGCCGGGTCCCACAAATTCCATCACTTTATTCTTTACATAACCGTTTTTAAATACCGCGCCGATAATAGCCAGTGCCACATCCTGCGGACCGACTCCTTTCACAGGACAACCGGTCAGGTACACACCCACAATTCCCGGCATGTTGATATCATAAGTCTGGTTTAACAACTGTTTAACCAGTTCAGGACCACCTTCCCCCATAGCCATGGTACCCAGTGCGCCATATCTGGTGTGGGAATCGGAACCCAAAATCATACCGCCCCCGCATGCCAGCATTTCCCTTGCAAACTGATGAATAACCGCCTGATGAGGAGGTACATACACACCACCGTATTTTTTAGCGCAGGTAAGTCCGAACATGTGGTCATCCTCGTTGATGGTGCCGCCCACCGCACAGAGGGAATTGTGACAGTTGGTAAGCACATAAGGCACCGGAAATCTGGTGAGCCCCGAAGCGCGCGCCGTCTGGATAATCCCCACAAAGGTAATATCATGGCTTGTCAGCTTGTCAAACTTAATTTTTAATTTATCCATATTGCCGGAGGTATTATGGCTTTGCAGGATGCCTGCGGCAATCGTCTGTTTTGCCGCTTCCTCCTTTGTCACTGTCCTGCCGGTTTTACTCTGAATGGACTGTAGCGCTTCCCCGTTATCTTCGACAATTTCCGTGCCGTTCACCAGATAAGCGCCGCCCTGCAACAATTCAATCATTTGATTCCTCCCGTTTTCCTTTGCTGATTCTCAAAAACACATCGTTTTTATTATAAAGGAAAGCAGCATCTTACGCAACTGCATTCGTGTTAATCTGTTCAATAATCCGGGTATATTTTCAATAATCCCCCCTCACATGCAGCCTCACCGCACTTCCAAAAGCGCCGGCATCCCCCACAATCTGCAGCACTTTTTTCTCCCCTTCGATATAGCTTTTATTGTAAAAATGCACATGTCCGGCTATTACGGCCTGTACCGGGCTGTCCTTAGCCGTGGTCAGTTCCATAAATTTTGCGGAGACTTCATTGGGGTAAATACCTCCCTGTGCGCCTCCTCCAATGACAACCGGGCTGTTCCACACGGTTTTTGCCTTCTCCTGCAAATCCTGCGTATAAAAAGGCACATGTACCATCACAATGACCGGCCTGTCCTCTTCCAATATTTCCTCATATTCTTCCAATGCTTCCCCGTCTATCTGATTACTGCCATTATCTACCGCCACAACCAGAAATTCCCCAAAATCCTGCACTTGAAAAGCACAGTTTCCTTTCATATAAGGTTCAAACAAAGGACGGTACGCTGTTTTTGCATATTCCGTCATATATTCCCACGGATATGTCCAATCGTGGTTTCCCATGGTATACAAATAGGGCATATGAAATTTTTCCAGCTGCTCTTTCAAATAGGCAAGGTTTGCTTCAGAAGGATAATCAATAATGTCCCCGCCAAGAAGTACGCCGTCCACTTCTTCCTCATTGGCATATGACACCCACTCCTCAAACTGTTCCGCCGAGGAAACACTCTCCTTATTCTGAAACATAGTAAGTCTGGGAGCTGCATTCTGCACTATCTGTCCGGAATCCCCCTCATCCATGACAATCATATGGTTATCCGTAAGAAACAACAAATCATATTCCCCGGTAAGTCCTTCTATCACAATTTCTTCTTCCGTAATCTGCTTTTCCCATGCTGCTTCTTTGCCGCATCCGCTAATGCACGCCGGAAAAAGCAGTACACACGCTGCCTTCAGGCATACTGCGGCAATTCTTTGTTTCCTGCCTGTCAATTTATCATTCATTTATTCTGCCTTTCTTGTTCAGCCTATCACTTATTCAGGCTTTTACAAATGTTAGCATAGCACATTTTGGAAAATGAATACTTTAAGATTTACTTAAATTTAGAAAACAGAAAACTATCAGAAAATAAAACGGGCCGGCGCACCATGCGCCGGCCCTAAACCGTCTGTTATTTTAAAGTTACCTTATCCAGATGCCAGATGTCATCCACATATTCCTGAATGGTTCTGTCTGAAGTAAACTTGCCTGAAGATGCCATATTTAAAATGGCGCTCCTAGCCCAGCCCTGTTCATTCCGGTAAGCAGCTTCTACCTTCCTCTGTGCCTCTGCATAGGACTTGAAATCCTTGAGGATAAAGTAAGTATCGGCTTTTGAAGTACTCTGGGTATTGAGCAGGGAATTATAAAGCGTCCTGAAAAGCTCCGTATCCCCCGGCGCATAGGTGCCGTTTATCAGCTGCATCAGTACTTTTCTGATATCCTGGTCATTGTTGAAGATATCCATGGGGTTGTATCCGCCAAAATTCTCATAATGAATAACTTCATCGGAAGACAGTCCGAAGATAAATGCATTTTCTTCTCCCACTTCTTCTACAATTTCCACATTGGCGCCGTCCATGGTGCCAATCGTCAAGGCGCCGTTTAACATGAATTTCATGTTGCCGGTACCGGAAGCCTCTTTGCTGGCAGTGGAAATCTGCTCGGATACATCCGCTGCAGCAAATATCATTTCTGCATTGGAAACACGGTAATTTTCAATAAATACAACCTTCATTTTGCCGCCGATGGAAGCATCGTTATTAACCACATCCGCCACCGCATTGATTAACTTAATCGTCAGCTTGGCATTGCGGTATCCTGCTGCCGCCTTGGCACCAAAGATAAAAGTCCTGGGATAAAAATCCATTTCGGGATGAGCTTTCAGTTCATTGTACAGATACATAACATGTAAAATATTTAACAGCTGCCTCTTATACTCATGAAGGCGCTTCACCTGCACGTCAAAGATAGAACGCGGGTCTACTTCTATCCCATTGTTTTCCAGTATATACTTGGCAAGACGCACTTTATTGCGGTACTTGATATTCATAAACTCCTGCTGTGCCTTCTTGTCATCCGCATAGATTTTCATCTTTGCAATCTGCGGCAAATCGGTAATCCATTCCGAACCGATATGCTCCGTCACCCAGTCTGCCAGAAGTGGATTGCCATGCAGCAAGAACCTTCTCTGGGTAATGCCGTTTGTCTTATTGTTGAATTTCTCCGGCATCATCTCATAGAAATCTTTTAATTCCTGGTTCTTTAAGATTTCCGTGTGGAGCCTTGCCACACCGTTTACGGAATAGCCCGACACTATGGCAAGGCGCGCCATATGTACCTGTCCGTCAAAGATAATTGCCATCTTTTTGATTTTGTCCTGATTGCCCGGATATGCGGCGGTAATCTTTTCCACAAAACGACGGTTAATTTCCTCCACAATCTGGTAAATACGGGGCAGCAGGCGGGAGAACAGTTCAATAGGCCATTTTTCCAAAGCTTCCGCCATAATGGTGTGGTTGGTGTAAGCACAGGTTTTTGTGGTTACCGCCCAAGCCTCTTCCCACTCCAAATCATAATCATCCATCAGTATGCGCATCAACTCAGGAATTGCCACGGTAGGATGGGTATCATTCAGCTGGAATGTCACCTTTTCATGCAGCTTCTTTATATCCTGATGCTTTCTCATATATTTTTCCACAGCTTCCTGTACGGAAGCGGAAATGAAGAAATACTGCTGTTTTAAGCGGAGCTCTTTTCCTGCATAGTGATTGTCATTCGGGTAAAGCACCTCCACAATATTACGTGCAAGGTTCTGCTGCTCCACGGCCTTCTGGTAATCTCCCTTGTCAAAAGAATCCAGCTGGAAGCATTCGATAGGCTCCGCATCCCAGATGCGCAATGTATTTACAATGCCGTTGCCATAACCCACAATCGGCAAATCAAACGGAATGGCCTTTACGGACTGATAGCCCTCCTGGAAGAAATGGTTTCTGCCGTTTTCATCCGTCCTGACATTGACGTACCCGCCAAACTTCACATCCTTTGCATACTCGGAACGCCTCAGTTCAAACGGATTGCCGTTTTCCAGCCAGTTATCGGGTACCTCCACCTGATAGCCGTCCCTGATTTCCTGTTTAAACATGCCGTAACGGTAACGGATACCACAGCCATAAGCAGGATAGCCAAGGGTTGCAAGAGAATCCAGAAAGCAAGCGGCAAGACGGCCCAGACCACCGTTTCCGAGCGCTGCATCCGGCTCCATGTCCTCCACCAGGTTCAAGTCAAGTCCCAGCTCCTTTAAGGCATCCTTAACCGGCTTATAAGCCTGCATATTAATCAGGTTATTGCCAAGCGCCCTTCCCATCAGAAATTCCATGGAAAGATAATATACCATTTTCGGGTCCTGCTTGTCATACTGTTTCTGGGTTTCCATCCAGCTGTCAACTATCTGGTCCTTCACGGCGTAACATACAGCCTGGAATACCTGCTGGGGTGTGGCTTCTTCCATTGTCTTTCTGTATAGAGTTTTTACATTGTACAAAACGCTTCTTTTAAATAATTCCTTGTCGAATTTTACGGTTTTTTTCAGCATCACTTTCCTCCTTAAGATTCTGTCTGCTTTTGTTTCAAGTGATATTATACTCCATGCGCTACACTCTTTCCAGAGAAATCGTAACATTTTCTCCGTTTACATTCCATTCTTTGGCAATTGCATAGGTTTTCCCGGTATCCATTGCGTCTGCCAGAACCTTTCCTGCTATGGATTCCTTATGCTTCATGGCTATCCCGGCTACCTTTTCATTTTCCGAGAATGACGCCTTTATATGGTCCGTCACTTCAAATCCGGCATCCTTTCTCATGGTCTGGATTTTGCTGATGATTTCCAGCACAAAACCTTCCTCAACCAAGTCTTTTGTCAGGTTGGTATCCAGCACCACTGTCATAAAATTATCCGTTTCCGTGACATAACCTTCCTTTTGCGTCATCTCTATCAGCAAATCTTCTTCCGTAAGGGTAATCTCCACATCTCCTGCCATAAAACAGAGGGCGCCTTTTTCCTTTAATTCATCCATCGCCTCATTGCCGTTTAAGGAAGACAGCGTTTTCTGGATGCTCCCTAACTGTTTGCCGTATTTGGGGCCTACCGTACGAAGCTGGGGCTTAAAGGTATAGGAGGTGAAATCCCTTACATCCTGTGTAAACCGAATCTGCTTTACATTCAGCTCCTCGGCTATAATATCCTTATAAAAATCAGGCAATTCCTGCTGTGACTTGATAAACATGGTGCTTATCGGCTGACGGTTTTTGATATTTGCGGCATTTCTGCAAGCACGGCCCATTACGACAGCCTTTAACACAATATCCATATTTCCTTCCATCACTTTGTCCATAAATGCGGAATCTGCCGAAGGAAACTCACAAAGATGAATGCTTTCCGGCGCCTTATCATCATTGCTCCTTACCAGATTCTGGTAAATGTCTTCCGTCATAAACGGAACCATGGGCGCTGCCGCCTTGCAGATGGTTACAAGAGCCGTATACAGGGTCATATAAGCGTTAATCTTATCCTGCTCCATTCCTTTTGCCCAGAAACGTTCGCGGCTTCTCCTTACATACCAGTTACTCATTTCATCCACAAATTCCTGCAGAGCCCTTGCAGCCTCCGGAATACGGTAATGATACAAATCATCATCCACCTCCGACACAACGGTATTTAACTTGGAAAGCAGCCACTTATCCATAACAGTCAGTTTGTCATATTCAAGCTGATACTTTGTAGCGTCAAAATTATCAATATTGGCATACAGCACAAAGAAGGCATAAGTATTCCAAAGGGTTCCCATAAACTTACGCTGTCCCTCCTGCACTGCCTTTCCGTGGAAACGGTTAGGAAGCCATGGCGCGGAATTGACATAAAAATACCAACGGATGGCATCTGCGCCATAAGTCCTAAGCGCATCAAAAGGGTCTACCGCATTACCCTTGGATTTACTCATCTTCTGTCCGTTTTCATCCTGCACGAGTCCGAGCACAATGACATTTTCATAAGGAGCCTTGTTAAAGAGCAATGTAGACTCTGCCAGCAGGGAATAGAACCATCCTCTCGTCTGGTCCACCGCCTCAGAAATAAACTGCGCAGGGAACTGCTTTTCAAACAGCTCCTTGTTTTCAAACGGATAATGGTGCTGTGCAAAAGGCATTGCACCGGAGTCAAACCAGCAGTCAATTACCTCCGGCACCCTGTGCATGTCTTTTCCGCATTTCGGACATCTGATGGTAACGGCGTCAATGTAGGGCCTGTGCAGTTCCACCTTTGCATCTTCCGGGTTGCCGCTCATCTTGGCCAGTTCCTCCCGGCTTCCGATGCTGTGCTGGCAGCCACATTCACACTCCCAGATATTCAGGGGAGTACCCCAATAACGGTTTCGGGAAATTGCCCAATCCTGTAAATTTTCCAGCCAGTCCCCGAAACGGCCCTTTCCTATGGACTCCGGAATCCAGTTGATGGTATTGTTGTTTCGGATTAAGTCCTCCTTAACCTCAGTCATTTTGATAAACCAGGATTCCCTTGCATAATAGATAAGCGGGGTATCGCATCGCCAGCAGTGGGGATAGCTGTGTTCAAATTTGGGTGCGTCAAACAAAAGCCCTGCTTCCTCCAGAGCCTTTAAGACCATGGGGTCTGCTTTCTTTACAAACACGCCTTCAAAAGGAGTTTCTTTTGTCATATTGCCCTGTCCGTCCACAAGCTGTACAAAAGGTAAGCCATAAACACGCCCGACTTTGGCGTCATCCTCACCAAAAGCCGGCGCAATATGCACGACCCCGGTACCGTCCGTTAAAGTGACATAGCTGTCACAAGTAACAAAGAATGCTTTTTTATGCTGTTTTTCACAGATATTGACCGCATAATCAAAAAGCGGCACATATTCCTTGTACTCCAAGTCCTTTCCGGTCATGGTCTCCAGCACTTCATATGCAGACACTTCGTTTTCCGCATCGCCCAGCCTGCCGAGCACCGTATCCAGAAGCGCCTCCGCCATGTAGTAGGTATAGCCATCCGCTGCTTTCACCTTTGCATAACTTTCCACCGGATTCACGCAGAGCGCCACATTGGAGGGCAGGGTCCACGGTGTGGTCGTCCATGCCAGTATATAGGCATCCTCATCCTTTACTTTAAAGCGGACAATCGCAGAGCGTTCTTTTACATCCTTATATCCCTGGGCAACCTCCTGGGAAGAAAGCGGAGTTCCGCAGCGGGGGCAGTAAGGTACAATCTTAAAGCCCTTATAGAGCAGCCCTCTGTCCCAGATTTCCTTAAGCGCCCACCATTCTGATTCGATATAATCGTCATGATAGGTAACATAGGGATTATCCATGTCTGCCCAGAAGCCCACTGTGCCGGAAAAATCCTCCCACATGCCCTTGTATTTCCAGACACTTTCCTTACATTTATTAATGAAAGGCTCCAAACCGTAATTTTCTATCTGCTCCTTGCCATCCAGACCCAGCAGCTTTTCCACTTCGATTTCCACGGGAAGCCCATGAGTGTCCCATCCGGCCTTTCTGGGTACCATATAACCCTTCATGGTGCGGTATCTGGGAATCATATCCTTAATCACGCGGGTCAGCACGTGGCCGATATGGGGCTTGCCATTGGCAGTAGGCGGCCCATCATAAAAGATATAGGCAGGCCCTTCCTTTCTTGTCTCCATGCTCTTTCGGAAAATGTCATTTTCCTTCCAGAACGCTTCAATCTGTTTTTCCCTTTCCACAAAGTTCAAATCCGTTGATACTTTTTGATACATGGTTATCATCCTTTCCTGCTGTTATTTTCCTTGTTTGTATGCGTTTATTCCGAAGGAGAACTCTCTTCTTTCCCGGTCACAGCAACCGGCTTATCTCCGGCTTCAACATCTTCCTTTCCCTCCCCAAAATATTTTTGTGGCTGCATATAAAAAACCCGTCCGTAAAAGGACGGGTTATAAACTCCGTGTTACCACCTGTTACCGCATACGCCTCCTTCGCCTAATCCAAACCGGAGGGATATGTTTCCCGGTAACGGCGGGAATCCGTCCCGGACTACTCGGCATAAGCGCCTTTTGCCCGTGCGGCTCAAAAGTGATGTTCAACAGCCCCCTACTCCCGCCGGTCTCGCACCGCCACCGGCTCGCTGAAATTTCGGAAAACTGCCTACTGTCTTTGTCATAGCCTTTATCAAAAGTAATTATAATAGCGTGCAGTCCCGGTTGTCAAGAAAAATGTGCTTGTGTTTTGCCGGGGACAGCCGCCATGGAAAATACGGAAGCCGCGGTGTTTAGTACTTGTGTTACTAAAACCCTTAATGTTATAATAGACTTCATATGGAGGATATGCCATGCATTCAATGAAAAAGAAGGGACACTTATACCGTTCCCTGCAGGCCATGAGCATTTTGCCGCTGCTCGTCCTTGGTTTTGTCATTACCATCTTTAGCTATTATACCGTAAAATCTGCCTTGCACGCACAGATGCAGACAGAACTGAAAAACATGACGGAATATGTTATGCTGACTTATGAATTATTATATTCCGGAGATTACCATTTGGAGGAAGAATCCGCCCAATTTATGAAAGGCAACCAGGTCCTCACGGACGATTCGTCCATCATTGACAGATTGAAGGCTGAAACGCAGATAGACATTACGATTTTTTACCAGGATACCCGTATGCTGACTACCATTATGGATGCTGACGGCAACCGCATTACCGGTACTACCGCAAATACCGGCATTGTTCAGGATATCCTTTATTCGGGCAGGCCCCACTTTTATACCAACACCAACATTAACGGGCAGAGATATTTTGCATATTACGCACCGCTTCGCGATAACCGCGGTGATATTGTGGGTATGGTCTATACCGGCAAGCCCTGTACCAACGTGCAGGCGACCGTTATGCGGGCAGTACTGCCCATAATCCTTATTGCGCTGATTGGCATGGTTGTTGTAAGCCTGATTTCTTCTTCTTATACACGTCGGCTGCTCAATGCACTTCAAAAAATACGTGTCTTTCTTTCCAAAGTATCAACCGGCAACCTGTGGGAAGAACTGGATGCGGATGTACTGGTGCGCAATGACGAATTAAGTGAAATGGCCCAGTCTGCGCTTTTTATGCAGCGCTCGCTTCGTAATCTGGTAGAGCAGGATACCCTCACCGAATTAAACAACCGGCGTTTTGCAGATAAACGCCTGAAACAGACCCAGATAAATGCCAACACTTTTGGCAACAACTTTGTGATTGGTATTGGAGATATTGACTTTTTTAAATCCGTAAATGACACCTATGGACATGAATGCGGGGATATCGTCTTGAAACGAATCGCTGACGTCCTGAAAAACCACATGCTGGAAAAAGGATTTGTCGCGCGCTGGGGCGGGGAAGAGTTTCTTTTCCTTTACGACGATACTAATCTAAAAACAGCGTATGCCGAAACAGAAAAGCTTCTTAATGAAATCCGCAGCTTGGCCATAGAATATGACGGTCAGCCGATACATATCACCATGACTTTCGGTCTTGCCGAAGGGGGGCTCAACACAAATATCCACCGCCTTCTTCAAGTGGCAGATACAAAGCTGTATGAAGGAAAGAGCGGCGGAAGAAATTGTATCATAGCTTGACGAATCATATGAAAAAGCGTATGATTAACGCAATATTTACCAATCCTTCCACCATGATTTCCAGAAAGGAAAATGCAAATGGACAGACAAAACCTTACCCTGCTCACAGACCTCTACGAATTAACCATGATGCAGGGCTACTTTAAAAATAAGGACCAAAATGAAACCGTCATTTTTGATGCCTTTTTTCGCAACATTCCCTGTGACGGCGGGTATGCAATTTCAGCCGGGCTGGAACAGGTAATCCAGTACATCAAGGAACTGCATTTTGAACAGGAGGATATTGATTATCTGGCCTCCCTCAGCATATTTCAGGAAGACTTTCTGGAATATCTGAAAAACTTTAAGTTTTCCGGGGACATCTATGCCATTCCTGAAGGCACCGTTATGTTTCCAAGGGAACCGATGATAAAAGTTATTGCACCCATTATGGAAGCACAGCTTGTGGAAACTGCCATTCTGAACATTTTGAACCACCAGAGCCTGATTGCAACCAAAGCGGCAAGGGTCTGTTATGCGGCACGCGGAGACGGCATTATGGAATTCGGCTTACGGCGCGCTCAAGGTCCCGACGCCGGCACTTACGGTGCAAGGGCTGCCATGATTGGCGGATGCATCGGCACCAGCAACGTGCTTGCCGGACAATTGTTTGACGTGCCGGTAAAGGGTACTCATGCCCACAGCTGGATTATGAGTTTTCCTGACGAATATACCGCATTTAAGGCTTATGCAGACATGTACCCCTCCGCCTGCATCCTTCTTGTGGATACCTATGATACGTTAAAATCCGGTGTTCCCAATGCCATACGCGTTTTCACGGAAATGAGAAACGCCGGCATTCCCCTGACTTTCTACGGCATCCGCTTAGACAGCGGCGATTTGGCTTACCTTTCCAAAAAAGCCCGTAAAATGCTGGATTCTGCCGGTTTTCCCGACGCAATTATTTCCGCTTCCAATGACTTGGACGAATTTCTGATTGACAGTCTGAAGGTGCAGGGCGCTGCCATCACCTCATGGGGAGTGGGAACCAACCTGATCACCTCAAAGGACAACCCTTCCTTCGGCGGTGTTTACAAGCTTGCAGCCATACAGGGCGCTGACGGAACCTTTATCCCCAAAATCAAACTCTCTGAAAACACAGAAAAAGTCACCAACCCCGGCAATAAAATGATTTACCGCGTATATGAAAAAGAGTCCGGCAAAGTCAAAGCAGACTTAATCTGCCTGGTGGAAGAGATTTACAAAGAAGAAGATGACTTGTTGCTTTTTGACCCTGCAGAGCCTTGGAAGAAGACAAAGTTAAAAGGCGGCACTTATACCCTCCGCCCCATCCTGAAACAGATTTTCGACAAAGGGGAATGCTGTTACACCTCTCCCAGCGTCATGGAAATCCGTGCGTACTGTAAGCAGGAACTGGATACGCTCTGGGATGAAACCAAGCGCCTTGTAAATCCCCATAAGGTTTATGTGGACTTGTCTAAAAAGCTGTATGATACCAAAATACGCCTGCTGGATGAGATGGGTGATAAGTAATATTTTATATGTAACGAGGGCAAAGGAGCATGTCTTTTGTTCTTTTGTCCTCGCAAAATTGCCTGCATTTACTGTTCCATTTGCCTTCCCAGAAAACCTGCAGCAGACATAATCAGTTTGTGCTCCACTTCCCCCAGTCTTGCTTTCGTGTCATTTTCCAAAAGAACGACTGCTCCTATTACATCACCTTCACAGATAATCGGTGTTAATGCTTCCTGCTGATAATCGTCCTGTCCGTCATCTATCACCAGAATAAATTTTTTTTCTCCCTTAACTGCAATGATGGTTTCCCTCTCTGCAATTTTTTCTTCCAATTGTTTGCTGATACTCTTTCCAAGATACTGTTTATAACCGCCGCTTACTGCGATAAACTGGTCTCTGTCTGCTATCAGGGCCGCATGGCCGGACACCTGGGAAAGACTGTCTGCATACTGTCTTGCGAAAGTTGTCATCTCCCCGATGGGAGAGTATTTCTTTAATATAATTTCCCCTTCCCTGTCCGTAAATATTTCAAGCGGGTCTGATTCCCTGATTCGCAGTGTCCTTCGGATTTCCTTTGGTATGACAATACGCCCAAGGTCATCAATGCGGCGCACTATTCCTGTCGCTTTCATGTTAGCTCCTTTCTCAAAAGGCGTTTTCTCCTTTTTTACATATTTTACTGTGGTAGTAGTATCTGTAAAAAAAGAGATAATATACCAATCCCGTTAAACAATCAATGCATGTAAATATTCTTCCGTTTCAAAAAAAATTCTGCTTCCTTTTTCCTGATAAATACCGGAAGCATCTACTTTAATGTGGAATTTATCATAGGGCATCTCCCGCCGGAAATCTGCCCTGTTTACAAGTTCCTGATAACAAGCCTTCCTTAGCTGCTCTAATTTTCCGCTTCTGGAGAGCTGCTTTAAATCACTTTTCTTTTTTAATATCAGACATAAATACCGGCTTAAATATCCGGCATCTTCCACTTTAGGATACATTTTGGGAATGTTATTTTTCACTGCTGAAAATCCTTTTTGGATAAAACAGTCCATCCTGACATTAGCAGCGCTTGTCACAAGAACACGCATCAAATGCTCTTCGACAGCCGGAAGCGGAAACCGTCCCAATGCTTCGTAAAAGCAGGAAAATACCGGATGTTTTTTATCCTTTTCCAACTGTTGTGTGATAATATAGTCGTAATTTATATCCTCCAGATATACCTTTACATCCAATAAGTTTGCCAGATATGCGGTGGCGCTGTAAGTAATTTTGCAGTTATATACTTTCCAATCCAGCTGCTTTTCCAAAAGCTGCATAAAGTATTTAATAAACGAATACCGGAAATCCTGCGGCGTATACTGTTGTACCATATAGCAATACTGCATGTAACTGCCAAATGCGTCCGGTTTTACCGCATACTTCTCATCCTCTTTACAATATACCAAAGCACTTTCCATTTTTATCTCCTTATCTTTACACAATTATATGTCCAACCGGATTGCCCGGGAAAAAGTTGCACAAAAAAACAAAAAAGATTATAATCTTTGAAAACATACCAAGGAAGAGGAACAACATGAAAAACAAATATACCCTGGAATGCTGTGTGGATTCACTTGTGTCCGCCCACGCTGCCCTCAGGGGCGGCGCGGACCGTCTGGAACTGTGCGCTAACCTGATTATCGGCGGAACTACTCCTACAATGGCGCTTTATCAAAAAATGCGCGAACAGACCGATACGGATATCCGTGTATTAATCCGCCCCCGTTTCGGGGACTTTTTATACTCGGAGGAAGAAGCCTGTATTATGTGCAGGGAAATAGAAGCTTTCCGGAAAGCAGGCGCTGACGGTATCGTCATCGGCAGCCTGCGTGCTGACGGTTCCCTTCATATCGAACAAATGAAACGGTTTATGGAACAGGCCGGAGACATGCACGTTACCCTGCACCGTGCCTTTGATATGTGCCGTGATTCCCTTGAAGCACTCAGGCAGGCAGGGGAACTGGGCATTCACACCATACTCACTTCGGGCCGTGCAACGTCCTGTACGAAAGGAATCTCTCTTTTTAAAGAACTGCTGCCTCTGTCAGGCAATCAGATAACCATTCTCGCAGGCGGCGGTGTAGATGCCGATGCTGTCAAAACGCTTCTTTCACAGACAGCGCTTACCGACTTTCACATGTCCGGCAAAAAAAGGATATCCAGTGGTATGCAATACCGGAATCCTTCCGTTTCCATGGGACTGCCCGGCATGGATGAATATACCCTATGGCAAACTGACGAAGAGTCCATACGCTCAGTACGGACTCTCTTGGATGAAGCAGCGGCGGAAAACCTATGATTCTTTTCTGCTGCGCCTGCCTCCTGCTTCCTTCTTTTCTTTACCTTTGTATTTACGCTCCTGCCCGCCTTTTTCTTTCCTGTCAGTCCATCGCGTATTTTCTTCTTTCTTACTTCCCGTCCGGCCACTGCCTTCTCTTCTGCCAAAACGTTCCGAGCCTTCCTTACGGCCTCCTCTGTCGAAATCAGCCCTTCTGCCATTCCTGCGGCTGCCTTCTCCTCTTGTACGGCTGCCGCGTCCGGTTTCTTCTTTCCGGTACCGGCCGCCATCGCGGCTCCTTGCACCGTCACTTTTTCTGCGCGGCTCTTCCACTACAATTTCTTTTATCTCATCGCCAACCTGCATTTTGACAAGCGCCGCAAGCAGTTCCATGGGGTCTGCCTCAAGTTCCGCTATCTTGTCTTCCAGCAGTTCCTGTAAATGATTCAGTTCCATCTCTCCTGCTTTTTCTGCTGCGGAACGAATTACCCTGTTAATCTTAATATCCATAATCTGTGCCGCTTTCGGCACTTTCATTTCCGTCATTTTAGTCTTGCAGACTCTCTCAATATCACGAATTCGGTATAATTCCCTGCCATAGGCAAAAGTGAATGCCACTCCCTCCTTGCCGGCACGCCCGGTACGGCCAATTCGGTGCACATAATACTCAATATCCTGAGGCACGTCATAATTAAAGACCGCTTCCAAATCGTCCACATCAATGCCTCTTGCCGCCACATCCGTTGCAATCAGAATTTCAAGGTTGCCTCCCTTAAATCGGTTCATGACAAAATCCCTCTGTTTCTGCGTCATATCCCCGTGCAGCCCTTCAGCCTGATACCCCCGGTTTTTCAGGTTCTCACTCAGTTCATCCACCATGCGCTTGGTATTGCAGAATATAATGGAACGTTTAAGTCCGTACAGTTCCAGAAGCCTTGCCACCACTTCTTCCTTGTATATATTCTTCACTGCAAAATAATATTGCTTTACAAGCGGAATGGTAAGTTCTTTTTTGGTCACTTTAATCATTTTTGCATCGCGCTGGTACTCATCCGTAATATCCAGGATTGCCTGCGGCATGGTAGCAGAAAACAGCGCTGTCTGATGCTCCTGTTCTATCTCTGAAAGTATGGTTTCCATATCTTCCCGAAAACCCATATTTAACATTTCGTCCGCTTCATCCAGAACCACCATTTTGATGTCCTGTAATTTAATGGTATGTCTGCGCATATGGTCCATGACGCGCCCCGGGGTTCCCACTATAATCTGTGCCCCGCCTTTTAATGCCTTAATCTGTCTGGATATGTCCTGCCCCCCGTATATAGGCACCATCTTTATGCCATGCATGTATCTGGAAAACTTTCTAAGCTCTTCCGCTGCCTGAATGGCAAGTTCTCTGGTCGGGCATAAAATCATACCCTGAAGATTCCTGTTGTTTTCATCTATCTGCTGCAGCATGGGAATTCCAAAAGCCGCTGTTTTACCGGTACCCGTCTGGGCCTGCCCAATTACGTCTTTCCCTTCCATCAATACAGGAATTGCCTGTGCCTGAATGGGAGTCATATATTCAAACCCCATTTCCGTTACCGCACGCAAAATCCTTGCATCCAAATTGGAATCCGCATAACGCAGGTCTTCCTTTTCCTTTTTTTCATCTAAAATCACTTCTTCTTTGTTTTGCATAATTCTCCTATCAGTTATCCTGTAATACCCTGCATACTGCATGGCAAAAAGACAACGTCCCGTGTAAAGGACGTTGTCTGTCTACTTTTACGAACCGATTAATTGTATGGTACTTTTGCCAAAAAGTCAAGTACTTTGACAAATTAAAATTTGAAAATTTTCATGGAGTTGTCTAACCCGGTAGCCACACCTTTTAATTGCTCAGCCTGGTCTGACATATTTTGAATCGTTGCCGTCACCTCAGTGGCAGATGCAGAAGTTTCTTCTGTACTTGCTGCATTTTCCTGCGCAATGGCTGTAAGGTTCTGTACCACATCCACTACGTTAACCCTGGCTTCATCCATCTTGTTAATGCTTGTGGTAATAGCCTGCACACTTTCCAGGGAACTGTCAATTCCTTTCTTTACTTCTGCAAATCCAGCACCGGTTTTTTCTACATTTTCACTCTGCTCTGCAATTATTTCCCTGACGCTGTCCATCGTTGCCACAGCTTCTTCCGAATCATGAATCAAAGAATCAATGATTTCTTCAATCTGCCTTGCAGATTCATTGGACTGTTCCGCCAGCTTCTGTATCTGACCCGCAACAACCGCAAAACCACGGCCCTGTTCACCTGCCCTTGCAGCCTCAATGGATGCATTCAGGGAAAGGAGATTCGTTTCTTCCGCAATGGAAGTAATCATACCGGTAGCTTCCCTAATCTTAAGGGCTGATTCATTGGTGGTATGGGTCTGTTGATATATCCTTTCAATCGCTTCCCGCGTCTTACTGTTTGTTTCATCAAGCTGCTTTAAGGTATTGTCGGCTTCTCTTCCCGCACGCTGCATGATACCGGCGTTGGCGCCCAGTTTTTCCACCTGTCTGCCAGCCTCTTCCACCATGTTCCCAATCAGGATGACATTTTCCGTTGCTTTCTGCGTTTCCTCAGCCTGGGAATTTGCTCCGTCTGCAATCTCACTGACAGCTCTTTCCACCTGCTCCACTGCTTCACTGGTTTTGCCTGTACTGGTATTCAAACTGTCTGCAGCGTCAAACAGCATGACCGTCTGCTCATTAATATCCTTTGCAATCCCTCTCAATCCTTCCCTCAGTTTGGAAACCACCCTGCTTATCTGACCGGTTTCATCCTTACGCTTGTTCAGCTTTTTCTCACTGTCCGTTTCCGTAAAGTCCCAATCAGCAAGCTTCAATACGCTTTCCGTCACCTTCTTTATCGGCTTTACCACAAGTTTGGCAAGCACAAATCCAATAAGTCCACAAACTACCAGAGAGAAAAGACCGCTAAGTACGCCCCTTATTCTCATCGTCGTAACCGCGCTGAACATTTCGGACTTATCCGCCGTTACCACCAGAATAAAGCTGCCATCCCCACATACATAGTAGGAAGCATACTTTGTGACACCGTTAAAATTATATGTAGTGAGGGCCGGCTTGGAAACCTCCCCTGCCTGCAGCTTGGAAACCAGTCCCTTAATAACTTCATTTTCAACCGGTTGTCCTATTTTTTCCTCTGTGGGGTGATAAAGCATTGTTCCCTGACCATCCGTTATGTACAAATAACTGGAATCGGAACCCTTGATTTTCACTCCGTCAAAAATTTCTCCCAGCACCTCTTTGGACAGTTCTTCTTCCCCTCCCCTTAATATCACATTTCTTTCCAGGTTAGTACCATAAGCAACAGCCAAATCGTACATATAATTTCCCATATTGTCAGATGTGTTGTTCTGTGCCAGCGGAACAAACATAAAATACTGCAATAGCCATGTCAGCACAATAGCAAACACTACGCACCAGACAACTTTTACTACTATCGAATTTATTAAATGAACTTTCTTGCCATCTTTACCCATATGCTTTCTCCCTTTAGTTGATGAATATGTTAGTTTTATTGTATCGCGTTAAAGGGATTATTTCAACTGTTTTCTTGTGTTTGATAGGGTAAACTTATTGTCGGAAAGTAATAGGCAGACTGCACCTGTGACCTG
>ERZ777305.458-NODE-458-length-67152-cov-8.680999_pt1 | contig 67152 bp, 49 predicted proteins | sample MGYA00374965_ERZ777305 | MGnify/ENA primary metagenome ERZ777305 (study PRJEB29328, sample SAMD00013331) | mouse gut metagenome | study: EMG produced TPA metagenomics assembly of the Metagenome analysis of fecal microbiota from mouse which was promoted...
TGTCCATTCTGATGAATGTGGAAGAAGCAGATTTCGTGTATCTCAAAGAGAAAACTGAATCAACTGCCGGAAACCTCAGTGTGCAGCTCGACAAGCTATCATCGGCAGGCTATATTTCCGTAGAGAAAGGCATGGCCGGCAAACGGCCGCGTACCATCTGCTCGGTCACACCCGCCGGGCGAAATGCTTTTGAGGAATATGTCGATGCGCTGAAGTCTTACCTTAATTTGTAGGCAGACAGCATTTCCCAGATATATGATCAATATAGATCAATGTCTGTGTGCCAATGTCAGTTCAGGCGTGCCTCTTATGCGGAGCGCGCCTGAACTGCTTTTGTATTATCCTGAAATTTTAAACATGCCGGCGTGGAATTCTCGCAAAATTCTTTTAATTTTGTTGTGAATAAAATTAGCCATAAATTTAATAACCAAAAACAGATAGTGACCATGAAAAAATCAGCGCTGTTCATCGGTCTGTCCGTTTCGTGGCTCGCAGCAGTCGCGCAAGGGCAAGGCGGAATTTCTCAGAGTGACATTGATGGCTTCCGGGCTGCCTATGCGGCAACCCCAGGCACAAAAGCCATTCACAATGCTCTTGCCAACAATGCCATCAATGCATTGGCCCTCAACCATGAGAATCTCAACAATCTTGACACCCACTTTTCTCACCGGGTTCCAAGCAAGGGTATCACCAACCAGCGTTCGTCGGGCCGATGCTGGCTGTTCACCGGACTGAATGTACTCCGTGCCCAGGCAATGACCGAACACAAACTGCCAAAACTGGAACTCTCGCAGAGCTACAACTTTTTCTGGGATCAGCTTGAAAAGTCAAATCTATTCCTGCAGGGAGTGATCGATACAGCCTCGAAACCATTTGAAGACCGCACGGTTGACTGGCTTTTTGCCAATCCGCTGAGTGATGGAGGCCAGTACACAGGCATAGCCGACAATCTGATGAAATATGGGGTAGTGCCTATCGAAGTGATGGGCGAAACTGCAAGCAGCAAATCCACAAGCACCATGCGCAACCTGCTTCAGCTGCGTCTGCGCGAAGACGGGCTGGAGTTGCGCCGCCTTGCATCGGAAGGCAAAAACTCCGACCAGTTGCTATCGCGTAAAAAAGAAATGCTCACTCAGATTTACCGCATCCTTGCACTCAATCTTGGCGAGCCGCCGGTGGAATTCACCTGGACGCGCCGTGATTCAGACGGAATGGCAGTTGATACCAAGGCCTATACTCCGCAGTCGTTCTACAAAACCTATTTCGGCAACGATCTCAAAAATGACTATGTGATGCTGATGAACGATCCGACCCGCGAGTACTACAAACTCTATGAAATAGAGTATGACCGCCACGGTTATGACGGCTACAACTGGACCTATGTCAATCTACCCATCGAAGACATAAAGCAAATGGCGATAGCTTCCATCAAAGACGGCAAGGCAATGTATTTTTCATGCGATGTAGGCAAATTCATCAATAAGGATCTTGGTCTGCTTGATGAAAATAACTATGACTACGGTTCGCTTTTCGACACAAAGTTCGGAATGAATAAAGCCGACCGCATCCGAACCCATTCATCAGCATCGTCTCATGCAATGACTCTTGTAGCTGTTGATCTCGACCAGAAGGATAAGCCGAAGAAATGGATGGTTGAAAACAGCTGGGGCAGCGGAGCCAATGACGGCCACCTCATAATGACTGACAAGTGGTTTGATGAATACATGTTCCGTCTGGTTGTCGACAAAAAGTATCTGACCCCGAAAGCATCCAAGGTTCTGACTCAGCAGCCCACACTCCTCCCACCGTGGGATCCGATGTTTGCTCCTGAAGAATAATCCGGCCCGCTTCTTAAAATATTGAAGGAAACGTTCCAACATATAGAATCCGCGACTCTGCTATGATGCAGAGCCGCGGATTTGCTTTTTTATAGGCTGAAAATTATGGTCCGGAGCAATGCCCGGTCCGTCAGGCTTTACGGCAATGACGACTTCTTCAGCTTCAGCCGGTCGAAGCCGTTGCCATATACACTTCTGACGCTCGAATTTGTAACATAAGCATTCTCATCAGTCTCTTTGACGATGCGCAGAATCTGGTAGACATCATTCTGCCGGCACCATATGAGCATCAGTTTTCTCGGTTCTCCGGTCCAGTAGCCCGTGCCGTCCCACATGCTCACTCCGCGACCGGTTTCATGCGTGATCCGATAAGCTATTGTCTCCCATTTTTCAGACAGAATGATAAACTGTATTGTCTGCTTTCCCTTGTCGATATACCTGTCAGCCAACCAGGAGTATATATATATGGCCAGCCATCCGTAGATGATGGTCTGTGTGCGTGACTGAATACGGGCCTCCATATCACCGTCGAAAGGCAGGAAAAAGGATAGTGCTACGATTGAGACATCGATTATCATCATTACTCGCCCCATGCTGATGTCGCTCACATGTGACATTATGGCCGCTACAATGTCCGTGCCGCCTGTGGTGCCGTGGTGGCTGAAATATATACCTATGCCGAGCCCAAGCATCACCGCACCCATTATCACGCTCATAGGAGCGCTGCTTACAAGAGGCGGATGAGAGGTGAAATATCCTTCCACCGATCCGATGAGCACTGACAGAAGCGTGGCTCCGAAGATGGTGCGCAACACAAACCCCTTGCCCAGATAGCGGAATCCGCAGAGCAGTAGCAGAATGTTGGTGCCATACATTACCACTGCTACCGGGAGTCTCCCGCCGGTGGCATAGAAAATCAGTGAACTGAAACCGGCCATTCCGCCGATGACTATGTGGTGGGGGAGTATGAACACGGTGAATCCGACTGCATATATAAGTATGCCGCTTACAATAGCGATGCAGTCGCGGATATTCTGTGACAGGAACGGCTTTGCCTCCGTCCGGTCAGACTTTGCTGGTGTTGACATGGGCTGATGCTGATTTATGCTGCAAAGTTAAGGATTTCTTGAAGATATTTAACAAAATGCCCCCGAACTAAGTATCTGTGCAGGCGTTTTTAGGATATAACGAACTTTTAAACGCTATAATCATCATGACTTATACACTTCCTGAATTGCCCTACGCCAATAACGCTTTGGCTCCTTCGATTTCGCGTGAGACAATCGAGTACCACTACGGTAAGCATGAAAGAACATATATTGACAATCTCAACAGACTGATCAAGGACACTCCATATGAAGATATGGAACTTGAAGAGATTATCACCACTGCTTCCGGACCGCTGTTCAACAATGCATCGCAGGCTTGGAATCACATCTTCTACTTTTTTACTTTTTCTCCCGACGGCGCGCATGAGCCTGACGGGCATCTCCGCAAGGCGATAGATGAACAGTTCGGTTCTTTCGATCAGTTCAAAAAGGAGTTTGAAGATGCAGGCGCCTCGATTTTCGGCTCCGGCTGGGTATGGCTCTCTAAAGATAAGGATGGAAAACTCTTTATCACTCAGACTTCCAATGCCGGTAACCCGCTTTGTGAAGGTCTAACTCCTCTTTTGGTCTTCGATGTTTGGGAGCATGCCTACTATCTTGATTATCGCAACCGCCGTCTTGACGCACTCAAAGAGTGGTGGAAGATTGTAGATTGGGACGTAGTCGCAAGCCGTTATCTATAACATGCGCAGAAGGCACATGCACGAACAAAAAAACAACTTTAGTTAAAGTATAAAGAATAAGCACTAAAATAAGCATAATGTGATGAATGGAGAGAGAGGCAGTCGTGAGACCCCCTCTCTTTTTTCATGCTCTTTTTTCATGCTCTTATTTCTGCGCAGATGCAGCCCGTCAAGGCTGCATCTGTATCGGCAGGCATCGCACCAGATAATCCTGTGCGGTGTTCCAGGGGATATATATAATCGAGCGTCCGGGAATAAGAGAGACCGGAGTCTCGTTTAGGTCTACTCGGAGATAATAGTTGCCTGATTCCGCGCGGAAGAGAATCATCTGGAGATTCGAAGCCATCGGCACTACGTAGAAATCACGCCAATGCATGCCTACTGTATCGAAATAGTTTGTCATGTAGTAGCATCCCGGCAGGTGCATCAGTGACAGCAGAGGCATGAGTGTCTCCGCATGTCCGAAGCGTAGCATGACACTGTAAGGATTTGCACCTGAGATAGCATCCTGACAAGTCTTTATAAGATCAGCCAGGAGCGGAGCCGCCATTGTGGCGGGAACAGTTGACAGTGTAGAGGCTGAATGTGTCAGATAGTGATGCAGGTTTTCGATGCTCCACAGTGCATTGATCTCGCTTTCAGTCACAAACTGCGAGAGATCTGCTCCTATGCCCATAGCGCTGCAGCCGGCTATTACCTTATATACCGCTATCCCGAAATCACGGGCCTCGCCATCGGTCAGCTGATATTTGCTGCCCAGAAGTCGAGGGGCCACAGTGAGGGGTGCATGGCTGTCTACATATTCGTCATAGACTTTATGCCATTCCTCTCCGTCCATGAAGTCTTTGTATTCCGGATCGGTTTCCCAGAAGCGCACCAGCTGATTGTTCTGTCGGCCGGATGCAGTGTATATTTCTATGCGGTTGTTCAGTCGGGTCAGCTGGTGGGTAAATTCATCCATTGACATTACACAGCGAGGAACATATGATGATATCGCATTGATCTTGCGGTCTTTGAAAAGCGTAGGGAATGCCGCAAAAGCGCGCGAGGCTATGGCCCGTTGTTCGGCCATGCCGAGCGAGTCGAGCGCACCCCATCGGCCACCTGTTCTGGCTACCACCAGATCGCAGAGTCTGAGCAGTTCTTTTCCGGCCGGACTGATGGTGCGTAACGAATCCGCCCTGTGGAGTATTCGCGAGAGTGATGTTGTGTATTTTGACGAAGACAGGAACCGGGCTCCGTGGCGTCCCACATGGTTGATGTAGACCGGAGTGAGCGAATCGGGATAGGCAAGATCTTTCACAGTCCTTGCCGGATAGGGTATGGCCGAGCCTTGGCATTGCTCCATGCTGTAGTGTGTTTCTGTCGGATCTGCCGCTATGGCAGTCTGCGTCGGAGCAATATAACTGATAATTGCAGCCGCGATAAAAAGAAGCTTCTTCATTGCTTATGACGGGACTTTTTGTTAGTTTTGTCGTTGAATTTCAAAGTGTGGAATCATTGTCAATCACAATCCTTCCAAAATTAATCAATTGATGAATAAAGACCAAAAATACAAGACCCTGGTTTCATCCGGGCGTTATGTCGAGGCAATGGCTGTGCTTTACAGTCTGCTCGAAATGAATCCCGCGGATGACCGTGTGCTTTTCGAACGGGGCAAACTCAGGTGGCGCATGGGTGACAGATCCGGAGCGATGGGAGATTATGCCAAGGCTGTGGAATTGAATCCTGACAGCCCTGCGGTTATGGCGCTGGAACAGGCGCGTGACATTGCAGACTTCTTTAATCCGGATCTGTATAATCCGTAAAATTCGTCGGTCTGACCGGTAAGAGTGTCCGCATAGCCAGATTTACGCTTTTTCCGAAAGTTCAAGCCATCGCATCTCCTTTTCGTCAAGCAGATCCTTGAGCTCGGAATAACGCCGAGCCTTTTCCTCAATGTCGCTTAACTGTTCCCCGGAATTAAAGACGGTTTCGAGCTCATGGCGCTCGGCAGTAAGCCGGTCAATCTCAGCGGTCAGTTCCTCAAACTCTTTACGCTCCTTGAACGACATCTTGGCCGAACGTGAATTCTCGCGGCTGCGGCTTTTTGTCTGCGCTTCGCATTTCTGTGCGGCTTTCTGCTCTTCATTGGCCTTCTGTTCGCGCAGATATTCGCGGTAGTCACTGTAATTTCCGGGGAAGTCCTTGATGACACCGTTGCCTTCCATCACAAACAGGTGGTCTACGATGGAGTCAAGGAAAAATCTGTCATGAGAGATGACTATGACACAGCCTTTGAATTCCCTGAGATATTCCTCAAGGATGCCTAAAGTCATGATGTCAAGGTCGTTGGTCGGTTCGTCGAGAATCAGAAAGTTGGGTTGTCTGACCAGCACGGCGGCAAGGTTGAGCCGTCGCATTTCGCCTCCGCTGAGAGTTGAGATATATTTCTGTTGGTCAGCCGGAGTAAACAGAAACCGGTTCAGGAATTGCATGGGTGAAAGGCGTGTGGCGCCGTTATCAAGTACGATATCATCGGTCAGATCAGTAATCGCGTCGATAACTTTCTTGTTGGGCGGGAGCTGGAGGCCTTCCTGCGAGTAATAACCGAAGCGTACGGTTTCGCCTACATTCCACTCTCCGCTGTCAGGCGCTACGAGCCCCTGCAGCATCTTGACGAATGTCGACTTGCCTACGCCGTTGCCGCCTACGATTCCGAGCTTCTCATATCGGGCGAAAGTATAGGTAAAGTCGTCCAGTATGACTTTTTCACCGAATCGCTTGCTGATCCCCTCGGCTTCAAAGATTTTTGAGCCGATGTATGACGATCTGACATCAGTCGGGTCGATCTGTCGCTCGGTGTAATTGGCGCGGGAACGTTCCTTGAGATCATAAAACGCGTTGATCCTGTAACGGGCCTTGCCCGCGCGGGCCTGAGGCTGGCGTCTCATCCATTCCTGCTCCTTGCGCAGAGTGTTGCGAACCTTGGCGAGCTCTCCTGTCAGAGCCTCGATGCGTTCGGCGCGGCGTTTGAGGTAAAGGTCGAAGTTTCCTTCATAGGTGAAGATCTGCTGCATGTCAATCTCGATGATCTTATTGCAGACACGGTCTAGAAAATAACGGTCATGAGTGACCATCAGCAGGGTGATGCGTTGTCTGGTCAGATAGTTTTCGAGCCATTCCACGGTTTCAAGGTCGAGGTGGTTGGTCGGCTCGTCGAGAATCAGCAGATCCGGAGAGGCAAGGAAGACCTGAGCCAGTGCAGCACGTTTGATCTGGCCGCCTGACATGTGCTCCGGCATTATTCCGCAGTCGCTGATGCCAAGCTGTGACAGCATCTGGCGCACACGGTCTTCGCGGTTCCAGTCTTCGTGATGCTCTTCAGGCATTGCCGCGAGCAGATTGTCAAGAATGCTTTTTCCGGGGGCGAAATCCGGAATCTGGGCAAGAAATCCCACTCTCAAGCCGTTGCGAAACGTTACAGATCCGCTGTCAGGGGCTTCCTCTCCTGAAAGAATGCGTAGCAGAGTGGATTTTCCGGTGCCGTTTTTGGCTATGAGGCCAATCTTGTCGCCTTCGTTAATGCCGAAAGTGACAGAATCGAAAAGCATACGGTCGCCGTAGCTTTTTGTCAGATCTTCAACTTGCAGATATGGTTTCATAGGTCGAGGCAGTCATCAAGGGCTTTGGTGATTGCGGCGCGGTCGAGATGCTGTCCGATAAACACTATCTTGATCATGCGGTCGCCGTAGTCGGCATCCCAGTCGCGCATGATCGACGGATCCTGTGCCACCAGCTCTTTCAGTTCGTCCTCCGGAGCTGTGGCAAACCACATCCCGGCCTCTTTCAGCTGTTTCTGGCGTCCTGCGCTCTCGAACAGATATGACATATCAGGATTATTGCCGAAATAGCAGATGCCTTTTGAACGTATGATATTTTTCGGCCACTTGCTTGCGGCGAAATAATCGAATTTGTTCAGATCGAAACCCGGACGTCGGAAATAGACGAAAGTCTCAATGCCGTATTCCTCAGCCTCTCCTTCGCCGTGGTGATGATGGTGGTGGTGACAGCCGCAGGAGCATTCAGGGCCGTGATCATGGTGGTCATGATCATGATGTTCATGGCGCTTGTGCTCATCTTCGCCGTGCTCGTGTTGGTGATGGCATTCGTCATGATGATGGTGACCGTGCTCACGTTCATGTTCTTCTTTTGCAATCTCTTCAGCCGGCTTTTCAATCTGGCTTACCCAAGCGGCCGATGTCGCCACTTTGTTGAAATCAAACATGTGGGTGTCGAGTATCGACGAAAGATCTATGTCGGCATAGTCACATTCGATTATGCGCACTCCTGGATTGAGAGCGAGCACTATTGTCCGCACTCGTTTGAGTTCGTCAGGAGTGATTTCGGAAACTTTGTTAAGGATGACTATGTTGCAGAATTCAATCTGCTGGATGACAAGGTTTTCAATATCCTCATCATCATGATGGTGTGCGGTAAGATCTTCTCCGCATCCGAATTCGTCACGCATGCGGAGAGCATCGACAACTGTCACTATGCAGTCGAGCTTCGGAGTGCCGTTGCGTGTAAGCGCGCCGTCTGCCATGTAGGGAATCGAACAGATGGTCTGGGCGATAGGGGCCGGCTCGCAGATCCCGCTTGCCTCAATGACTATGTAGTCAAACTTCTTCATCGCCATTATCTCCTCTATCTGCTTGACGAGATCCATTTTCAGGGTGCAGCAGATGCAGCCGTTCTGCAGGGGCACGAGCGAATCGTCTTTTGTGTCGACGATGCCTCCGCGCTGAATCAGATCGGCGTCAATATTGACTTCACCGATATCATTGACTATGACCGCGAAACGTATGCCGCGGCGGTTGGAGAGTATATGGTTTACGAGAGTGGTCTTGCCACTTCCGAGATAGCCTGTTAGAAGAAGTACGGGAGTTTCCATATAATAATATAATATATATGTGTGTGGGGGGAATTCTGTTTTAAATTGCCGGGATTACCAGCTGATACTTACTGCTACGCCTTTCATACGGGCATTGATGGGCGGATTCAGCTTGGTCAGCGATATGTAGCCGCCGCTGATCTGGGGCCAGCGGACAGTCAAAGCTTGCCGGATACGCCCTATGACGTGTTCAAGCAGATTGGATGGATCAGACATCACATCCTTTATAATGCCTACGGCTTCGGCATAGTTCAGCGTATGCTCTACATTGTCGCTTTCCATCGCCTCTCCGATAGGATAGCGGAGGTGGACCGTCAGTTCAAACGTGTTGCCGTTCAAGCGCTCGAAATCAAACACCCCATGTCGAGCAAACAGTTGCAACCCGTTTATTTCTATGGTTCCTTCCATCAGTGTCTTGGCGTTTTTTGTGATTGATGTTTTAGCTCCAGCTCAGGTTTGAGCCTCGTTTGATGAATCCTTTGATCCTGTACCACAGATTATATATGGGCTCGAAAGTCATGAACCAGGGTACTGTGATCAGCAGAGATCGTGAATGGAGAGCACGAGAGGTCGAACGCCATGCAAAAGCAAGTATGAGCGTCAGACTTAGATAGAGCACTGAGGCTGCGATCAGTGGAACCAGTGACGGAAGGCCGACAAGAGCGAGCCCTATGCAGCATCCGGTGAAAATCCACCAGGCCAGAGAGCAGCTGCCGAAGAACACCCGTGACCAGGTACGCAGCTTCCCGGCTGTGTACCCGTAACGCAACTTTGAAACTTTATGGGCCGGCTGAGGCTGCATTTCGGGCACTTCAACGATGGCGCCTTGTGAGATTTCTACTACTGTGTTCGCGCCGCTGGCCACTTCATTGACAAACATGTCATCATCGCCATACTTCAGATGCAAAGTCCGTGAGAATCCTTTGTTGCGGAAAAATACCGAGCGGCGATAGGCCAGGTTGTGACATGTGGCGCGATATGGACGGCCTGCAAGACCCCATGAGAGATATTCTACAGCGGTGCGCACGGTGTCGAAAGCGTGGAGGCGCTTCCAAGGTTCTTTCACCGCTTCTTCGCTGTCAGGATCAATGGCGGCTACAGGTGCCGCATAGCCGATAACCACCTCCTTGCCTTGACCGAAATGACGAGCCATGAGCCGGAGCCATTTGTCGGAAAGTATGCGGGTGTTTCCGGTGGTCAGCACAACCACCTCATGGCGCGCAGCCTTGATGCCGAGCGTCAAGGCCAGTTTGCGGCGTGAGAGCGAGCGCGATTCCAGCGGAGTGAAAGTCATGTAGAGATTGGAATACCGTTCTTCGAGGCGGGCTATCACCTCTTTGGTCGATGGCAGCGCTCCATCGTTGACAACTATTACCTCAAACGGGGCAGGGTAGTCCTGGTCGAGAATGGCGGGGAGCAGTGTCTCCAGATTGCGGGCATCGTCTTCTGCGCAGACTATCACCGACACTCCCGGAAGCTGTGTGTCATCAGTCTCTTTGGCTGTGTTGTCAGCTGAAGCTGCACGGCCTACACTGCTGACATAGTGGCGGAAACCGAGCAGAAGATAGAAGAAGCAAACGCAGACTCCGCAGAGCAGAGCTATTATAATAGGTGTGAATTGAATTTCAAACATAATGACGTGAGCATTTTTTTCAACCTGCAAAATTACAAAAAATGCCCGAAACAACGCCCTTGACACGAAAAATTTCCTCATTTCATTAATTGACACCTGCTTCGGATCATTATTTTGCAAAATCAAGAATAATTAAGTAATTTTGCAGTTCAAATTCGACTTGAATATATGGGATTTTTCAATTTCTTCTCCCGCGAAAAAAAAGAGACTCTTGACAAGGGTCTTGAAAAGACACAGCGCGGACTTCTTGACCGTCTCTCACACGCCATCGCCGGTAAATCTACGATAGATGACGATGTGCTCGACAACCTCGAAGAGGTCTTTGTGACCTCTGATGTCGGTGTCGACACAACACTGAGAATCATCGACCGCATTCAGAAGCGTGTGGCCAGAGATAAGTATGTCGGGTCGGCCGAGCTCAACCGTCTGCTGTGCGAGGAAATCGCCGACATGCTTGCGGAAAACAGTAACGAGTCTTCGCAGGACGACTTTACTGTTCCGGCATCTCACAAGCCCCATGTGATAATGGTGGTGGGTGTCAACGGTGTCGGCAAAACTACTACCATCGGCAAAATGGCCGCCCAGTTCAAAAAAGCCGGCAACAAGGTGATGCTCGGTGCCGCCGATACATTCCGTGCCGCCGCTATCGAACAGCTTGAAGAGTGGGGCCGCCGGGCGGATGTGCCCGTTGTCAAGCAGAAACTCGGAGCCGATCCGGCCTCAGTGGCGTTTGACACGCTTCAGAGCGCCATTGCCAATAATGCCGATGTGGTCATAATAGACACAGCCGGACGTCTGCACAATAAAAAGGGCCTCATGGACGAACTTACCAAGGTCAAAAATGTAATGCAGAAACTGGTTCCCGAAGCTCCCCACGAAATTTTGCTCGTGCTTGACGGCTCCACCGGACAGAACGCATTCGAACAGGCCCGCCAGTTTGTTGCGGCCACTCAGGTCAATGAGCTCGCGATCACTAAACTTGATGGTACAGCCAAAGGCGGAGTGGTCATCGGAATCAGCGATCAGTTCAAGATCCCGGTCAAATACATCGGCCTCGGCGAAGGCATTGAAGACCTCCAGGTTTTCCACAAACGCGAATTTGTCGAATCACTTTTCGGGGAGAAAAAATAATCTCCCCTTTTATTTGGCTCAATTTCTGACCGGAATCTCTCAAGCGGCCGGTCTCATATCAAAGATTGTTTGAAATGACAAATAAAATAGCAGTCATCACCCTTGGCTGTTCGAAAAACCTTGTGGATTCGGAGCGTCTGATGGTGATGCTCTCCGATGTGGGCTACGAGGTTGTCGACGCCGCCACCGAAGCCTTCCTTGAAGCCGACGGATGGAAAGGCGTCGTGATAAACACCTGCGGATTCATCGGCGATGCCAAGGAAGAATCCATTAACGAGATCCTCGCCTGGTGCCAGGCCAAAACCGATGGCCGCATTGACGCGCTTTTTGTCATGGGTTGTCTCTCGCAGCGCTATGCTTCGCAGCTTCCGGCAGAAATACCGGAGGTAGACCGCTGGTATGGCAAAACGGACTGGCCTGCGCTTGCCGTAGACCTCGCACGCCGCTCCCCGGCTACTGCTCCGTATGACCGTGTCATAACCACGCCCCGCCACCACGCCTACATAAAGATAGCTGAAGGTTGCAATCGTTTCTGCGCATTCTGCGCCATACCGTTGATAACAGGCCGCTACAAGTCGCGCCCGATTGATGAGATCATCGCGGAAGTCCGCATGCTTGTCAGTCGCGGAGTCAGAGAGTTCAACGTCATAGCCCAGGATCTTACTAACTATGGCAAAGACCTTTACGGCAAGGTTGAGATCGCGCGGCTTGTCGATGAAATGGCGGCTGTCGAGGGCGTGGAGTGGATACGTCTGCACTATGCCTATCCGAAAGATTTTCCGCTTGAACTGCTTGACGTGATGGCCCGTCGTGACAATGTCTGCAAATATCTCGACATTGCGCTCCAGCATTGTGCCGATACGGTCCTGACCAACATGCGCCGCCACATTACCGGCGCCGAGACGCGCAGCCTTCTTGCAGAAATCCGCCGGAGAGTCCCCGGAATTCACATCCGCACCACTCTTATGGTAGGCTTTCCGGGTGAAGGCGATGATGAATTCGCCGAACTTCTCGATTTTGTGCGTGAACAGCGCTTTGAGCGCATGGGCGCTTTTGCCTATTGCGAGGAAGAAGACACCTTCGGCGCGCGTAATTTTGAAGATTCTATACCCCAGGAGGTCAAAGACGAGCGCCTGTCTCAACTGATGGAACTTCAGGAAAAGATTTCGCTGGAGATCCAGGAAGAGAAAGTTGGATCGGTGATGCGCGTCGTTATTGACCGTGAAGAACCTGAATTCTATGTGGGCCGCACGGAGTTTGACTCTCCTGAAGTCGATCCGGAAGTGCTTGTCTCCAAAACTTTCAGACTGGAGAAGGGCAGAACATATAATGTAAAAATAACTTCGGCTCTTCCTTTTGAACTCATGGCGGAGCCTCTTGCCGAAACATTGGACCCTGCATGAAATTCAGCGCCCAGATTTCCCAGGCCATTGACCGTTGTCTGACCGATGAGATCCCATTTGTGGCTTTTGCCATGCCGGGAGAAGCTGAGGTCTGCTTCCGTGCATCCCTGCCTGACGGTCAGTTCCGCTCGCCGGCTTTCCGCGACAAGGAGAGCGACAGCTTCTTTATAAATTTCTTTGATAACGATGAACCTTATACAGCAGGTGTAAGTTTCGACATGACGGAAGAGGAAGTCAATAATTTCCATGACCCTACCTATCATGCCCGGATCTTCGGTGACTCTATCCGTCCGCGGGTATCGTCCACATTCCGAGCAAGCTACCATGAGGCTTTTTCTGCCGTGAAACCCCGTTTGAAGAAAGATGGCGGCAAGGTCGTGCTCTCACGTCTGCGGTCGCTGTTTACTAAAAAGACGCCTCGTCTGATTGCAGAAGAGTATTTTGCCCTGACTGATTCAACATTCCGGTATCTCTGCTTTACTCCTGAAACCGGCGTATGGCTTGGCTCAACTCCTGAGGTCCTGCTTGAAAGCGACAGAGCCACAGGTCTTATCCGCACAATGTCACTCGCCGGGACACGTCCAGTCGATGAATCAGGTGACTGGGATGAAAAAAACATCCGTGAGCAGGCCATCGTGACTGACTACATCTGCCATACACTCCGCAATGCGGGTCTTGAAGTAGAAATCAGACCTCTGACCGAACGCCGTTTTCTGAATATAAAGCATCTTTGTACGCCTATTGATGCCCGCGGAGATGTCAGCATACCGGAGCTGATGTCGGCGCTCAGTCCCACGCCTGCAGTTGCAGGCTATCCGCGCGAACGGGCAATAGGGGAGATCGGACGGGTCGAGACGCATCGCCGTCATTGCTATGGCGGTTACGTCGGAGTCCGTATCGGCGGCGATTACCATGCCTTCGTCAATCTGCGCTGCGCTTTCATGGCTCCTGTCACACTGAGTGGCACCAAAGGCTGGCTCGGAAACCTATATGCAGGAGGCGGCATCATAGCCGCTTCGCAGGAAGACGCTGAATGGCTTGAAACCGAATCAAAAACCAGAGTCCTTGCATCGGTCTTCCTTGGTGAAAATGGGCAGGAAGGCGAGGAAGGCTCTCGGCTCACCAGGAGCTCGGTCTCATTTCTCTCGGATCTGCCCCCTTCCGGCCATGATGACGGCCAGCTGGTAAATTCAGCCGGAATCTAAGAAATACCCTCCCATCAATCATCTTTCCAGGAAAAGCAATGAAAAAAGGATCACCAGTCATTATAATTCTCATCGCAGTAATAATAGTTGTTATAGTCTCGCTGCTTCCTCTGTCAAAATGGAGTGGCGGACGCATCAAGGATTTCAGCCTTTTCAGCGATATACTGAAAGAGGTCGGTATTATGGAGGGTGAACCCTCATATGCAACCGCTGAAAATATCGACCCTGAACTTCTGAAAGCAGCCGCAGAAGCAGAAAAAGAAGCGGAAAAGGCTCCGCTGCCGGGCGAGCCGATTGACACGATCATCTCTCCGGTCAAACCGTCGAGAGTCGGTGATCTCGTCAGGGTTGAAGACTACACAACTCTCGGCACAGGCTTCACGAATTTGAAAAGTGCCATCTCCGAGGGCCGTCTTGCCCGCGTGGCCGTGGTTGGCGACAGCTATATCGAAGGAGATATCTTTACTCAGGATCTCCGCGAACTTTTCCAGGATGCTTATGGCGGCGAGGGCGTAGGCTATGTCAACATGCACTCCGATTTCCCCGGTTTCCGCCGTTCGGTAAAACAGGGCGGTTCCGGCTGGCAGTCATTCTCGGCCAACAAGAAGTCAGACAAGAAATATCTCGACCTTACCGAGCAATATTTCACCCCTAAAGGCACTGCTGTTTCCACCTATGCCGGAACATCGGCTTTCAAGCATACCGGATCGTGGTCGCGTTCACGTTTTCTTTTCATTTCGCCTGACGATATCACAATCAGTGTTAAAACTGACTCCGGTGAATGGGAAGAGCGCAATATATCGGCTTCGGAATCCGTTCAGTGTTTAGAGATCGCGCAGCCGGTCTCTGAATTCGGTCTCAAGGCTTCGTCCTCTTCCCTGATTGCTCTTGGCGTGTGGCTTGACGGCACTTCGGGTGTCAGTGTCGACTGCATGTCATCACGCGGTTTTTCTGGAATAACTCTGACCAAAATCAATCCGGATCTTTGCCACGAGATGGCCGAGGTCATAAATTATGATCTTATCATTCTTGAGTTCGGCATCAATGCCATGAGTGCCGGACAGAAAGATTACAGTGTCTACTGCTCCCGCATGGTCGATGTGATAAACCATGTCAGATTCTGTTATCCTCATGCCGACATCCTTCTGATGGGTATCGGTGACCGTGGCGAGCGTCGCGGATCTCAGGTGCGCTCAATGGCGGTGGCTCCGGCCATGATCTCAGCCCAGCGTGACGCGGCGCGTCGTGCCCACTGCCTTTTCTGGGATACCCGTGAGGCTATGGGCGGCGAGGATGCAGTGGTGCAGTGGAGCTCTACCGGACTGATGAACAAGGATTATATCCATCTGACCCACAAGGGCGGGGCCCGCCTTGCAGGAGAACTGTTTAATGCAATTCAACACGATCTGAAATGAAATATATCTATAGCTCTCTCTTATCTTTGACTTTTGCAGCGCTCCCGGTGACTGTGGCGGCGCAGCAGCCGGCTGACGATCCGTCAGTCACAACTGAAATAACAGACTCTGACGAGGAGTTTGATCTGGCAGTGCGCCAGAACCCGGTTGAAATCCCTGACGAGGCTGATGATATTGACATCCCTATCCCCGGTTTTATCAAGCGTTCGTCCAATCACATTATATATAATGGCGCTGACTGGTCTAAGCTCCGCGCGGCCTTTGAAGGCAGCTTCCAGGCTCCGGTCTCGATTGTCCATATCGGTGACAGCCATGTACAGGCCGATATAAACACCGGCACCACACGCGAACTTCTGCAGTATGACTTCGGTAATGCCGGTCGCGGACTGATAGCACCTCTGCGTATATGCGGTACCAACCAGCCTAAAGACTATGTGTTTCAAAGCCGCAATTCGTGGAATGCTGTCAAACTGATGAGCCCGTCATGGGCTCAGACCGTAGGATTTACAGGCACTTCTATCCGTCCTTCAAGTTCGTCGAGCGAACTGACTATCGGAACTCTTGACACAGACGATTACAATCCTTTCACATCTGCCACCATTTTTCATAACGGCAAGCTGACCATCAAGGATGTTACGGATGAAAATGGCAATCCAGTGCATTTCAGAGCTGTTCCTTCCCGTGATTACACCCAGATAATTCTCGCGTCACTTGCCACTAAGATCAACGTGTCATTCGCATCGGCCGGTGACCTTACTCTCTATGGCGCCTCTCTCTCAGGCGATCGTCCGGGTGTGTTCTATCATGCTATAGGCAATAATGGAGCTACATATGACTCCTATAACCGGATCGGCAATGTGGGCGTTGGCATAAACCCTTTGCAGCCTAACCTTGTTATACTCTCGTTAGGCACAAACGAAGCCTTCGGCCGTAGAATTGACACCGCTTCCTTTACCCGCTCGATAGACCGGCTGGTCAAAAATATCCGGACTGCAAATCCTGATGCCCTTATTCTGCTGACAACTCCGATGGAATGTCACCGCAGTGTTTCCAAAACTCAGAAAGTCAGAGTGCGCAAGAAAGCCCGCAAGGGTCGTAAGGCCACTTACAGAACTGTGACAAAGTCAAAACGCAGCTATGCTGTCAATGCCAACATAGCTCCTTTGCGCCAGGCTATTCTTGACTATGGAAAGAATAACGGAATCGCGGTATATGACTGGTATGAAGTGGCCGGAGGAAACGGAGCGAGCACATCATGGATAAACGCAAGTCTCTTTGCCAAAGACCGTGTGCATCATACCCACAAGGGCTATAACCTGCAGGGCCGGCTTATCTATGACGCTTTGATGGACGCTCTCCGCGAACAGCCTCGCAACTGATGCCGACAGCCATTTTGCCTCTTGACCTCAAAATCAGATAATAATAATTCTAACACATTATCTATTCTACTACGTTGGATTCCGTTGCTACACTGTTTGGCGATTTGCTCCAGAGATTGTCTTCGCTGCCTGAACGTCTTGAGATTGATCAGGTAGTTGATGTGTTACGCTATGACCCCATGCAGCCTCTGCTGTTTAATACAGGGCTTTTCCTTGTGCTCTTTGTCGCATTCCTCTGCATTTATAGGCTGGTGCGCGGTGTGCGTGTGCTTAAAATGGCGCTCGTCATACTGTTTTCGCTCTATTTCTATTATAAATCTTCCGGATTTTCGTGTTTGATTCTTCTCGGTGTGTGCGTGAGTGACTGGGTTCTTGGCCTGCTTATGGACAAGGCTGCATCAATGCAGCGCGGTTCGGATGCATTGCGCAGGCTGATAGTTTTTGTCAATGTCGCCGCCAATGTGGGGATGCTGGCTTATTTCAAATATTTCAATCTGATAGCCGACACATTGTCACATTTCACCACGATGGACATCCGCGTCGAGACCATATTGCTGCCTGCCGGAATTTCGTTTTTCACTTTCCGTTCGATAAGCTATATTGTCGATTTATACCGCGGGCAGCTGAAAGCCTGCCGCAACCTCCTTGACTATATTTTCTTCCTCACTTTCTTTCCGCCTCTGCTCGCAGGGCCTGTGGTCAGAGCTAAAGATATGCTCCCGCAGGTCTATTCCAACCCTGTGGCAACCCGCGATATGACATCGGAAGGCATATGGCTGATCATCACGGGCTTGATCAAGAAGGTGGTGATAGCTGATTTCATCAGCGGAAATTTTGTGGAGCGTGTTTTTGACAATCCGGCTCTTTATAGCGGGTTCGAGAATCTTATGGCCACCTTCGGCTTTACAGTCCAGCTCTATTGCGACTTTTCAGGCTACAGCGACATGGCTATCGGCATAGCCCTGCTTCTCGGATATCGATTCATGGAGAATTTCAATGCTCCTTTCAAGGCCCAGAACCCGACTGAATTCTGGCATCGCTGGCACATCTCGCTTTCAACCTGGCTGCGTGATTATGTCTATATTCCTCTCGGAGGCAATCGCTGTTCTCGCCCGCGCATGTATTTCAATCAGTTTGCCACAATGGTAATCGGCGGCCTCTGGCATGGCGCATCGTGGATGTATGTCATCTGGGGTGCTGTACACGGTGGACTGCTTGTGGTCCACAAGATGTATCGGCGTGTGATCTCGCTTGCGGCTTCTGACGCTGTGCTTACCGAGAGCGGCGAGATGGTGATGGTCGAGTCAGGTCCTTCGGCATTGTCGCGGTGGATGCGTCCGGTCAATATGATTCTAACCTTTGTCATGGTCTCTCTTACCTTCATGTTTTTCCGTGCTCCGTCGATGGACGATGTGGCTATGATGTGGCATCAGATCCTTTTTGACTTTCATCTGTCTGTCGCGCCTCAGTTCGTGGAAAGCTATTTGACCATAGTCCTGCTGATGATCGGAGGGTATATGATTCACATCACGCCCTCACGGATGACTCGCAGAGTCCGTTCGGTGTTTGAAGCCAGTCCGGCGTTTGTGCAGGCTGTCATTCTTGCATTGGTCATTCTTGTAGTTATCCAGGTGCGTCAGAGCGATATTGTTCCGTTTATATATCTTCAGTATTGATCCGTATGTCTATGTTGCGTTCAGCCTTGCTCTCTGCTTTCATGCTTTCAGCTTTTGTATCCGGAAATGTTTTCGCGCAGTCGCAGGCAATACCTGTAACTCCGGTCCGGGTTTCTCCGGCTATGTCCACCCCCGGCTCTCAGTGGCAGGGCTGTGAAGTCGGCTTTCTCGGAGACTCGATGAGCACACTCTGTGACACTACTGCCAACAAACGCTTTTATGACTATCTGCATAATCTGCTTGGTCTGACTCCTCATGTCTATGCACGGTCAGGATGGCAATGGAAAAATCTTCTCGGAGAAGTCGACAAGCTGAAGCGCGATCATCCTGATGTTGATGCCGTGATGGTGTGGGCCGGGACCAACGACTATAACCACAGCTGCCCGATCGGTGAATTTTTTACCGAATCTACGGCTCAGGTGAATGCCAACGGAAAGATCGAAACCCGCCGCTGCCGCAGTCATGTGATGTCAGATTCTACATTTTGTGGACGGATCAATCTCCTGCTGTCGAAACTGAAACAGACTTTTCCTGACAGGCAGATAATACTTCTGACTCCCATCCACCGCGGTTTCGCCCGCTTCAGCCAAAGCAATGTGCAGCCTTCCGAGCAATACTCAAATGCGCTTGGACTGTATATTGACGATTATGTGCGTACTCTCCGCGAGGCCGGATCGGTGTGGAGTGTGCCGGTGATCGACCTCTATTCCATCAGCGGGCTCTATCCGGCTGACAGTGCTCATGACTGTTATATACAGAATCCGGAAACCGACCGCCTCCATCCCAACACCATCGGCCATTTCCGCCTTGCCCGCACACTCCAGTATCAACTGTTATCCCTCCCTGCAAAATTTTAATCAGGCAGATCCCGCGAGTCGGATTTGGAAGAGATCTTAAGGACAAGACTGTCAATTATAGTCGACACAGGTGGTTTCTGACTCTTTGATGGCAGTTCGGATGAAAAATTGCCAGGAATTTTAGTCAGGTTCTGAAAAAATAGTGTAACTTTGGGTTGTAAAAATTCTAACCCCCTAACACCACGTAAAACTATGTTCAGACCTGAAGACATTGAACTATTGAAAAACAAAGGAATAACTGAAGCCGAAGTCGAGGCGCAGCTCAAGCGTTTCGTTACAGGCTTTCCCTATTTGCAGATAAGCGATGCCGCCCGTGTAGGTGCCGGCATTTTCCGTCTTGACGAAGGTGAAATAGATGCCGCTCTTGACCGCTGGCATGAATATCTCGCACACGGCGGAGAAGTCTGCAAGTTTGTGCCCGCATCAGGCGCAGCTTCCCGAATGTTCAAAGCGCTGTTTGAATACGTCGACGGTGGAACTGATGAACTTAAAGAGGGGTCTCCTGTAGCCGCATTGCTCGCGAATGTCGACAAACTGCCTTTCCTGCCCGAACTTCGCGCGGCTGTAGAGCGTCTCTACGGCAAGACCCTTGACGAGATGCTGGCAGAAGGACGTAACCGCGATATCATCGCCGCTATTGTAAATCCCGAAGGTATGAACTATGGCGGACTCCCCAAAGGACTTCTTAAGTTCCACACCTATGCCGACGGATCTCGCACTCCGATAGAAGAACACCTTACCGAGGGCGCGCAGACAGCCGCTAATTCCAAAGGCATTGTCAATCTTCATTTTACCGTCTCGTCCAACCACCGCAAGCTGTTTGAAGAAAAACTTGCCGAAGTCATTCCTGCTACAGAGAAGCGTATGGGCGTGAAGTTCAATGTCAGCATGAGCGAACAGAAGCCATCGACCGATACGATTGCTGTCAACCCGGACAACACTCCGTTTGTTGAAGACGGTCATCTTCTTTTCCGTCCCGGCGGCCACGGCGCACTGATCCAGAACCTCAACGACATCGAATCGGCGGTTGTTTTCATCAAGAACATTGACAACGTGGTTCCTGACTCAAAGAGGGCCGATACGATCCGTTACAAAGAAGTGCTCGGCGGCCTTCTTCTCGAAGTTCATGACCAGATAGAAGAGGATCTTCTCGCGATTGACCAGAAACTCTACACATCTGATGATATCAAACGTATGCTTGACTATCTCAACAACGTGCTCAACGTCCGCGATGCCAAACTCGAAGGAATGGATGATGATGCTGTGGTGGAATATATCAAGGCAAAACTCAACCGCCCGCTGCGTGTCTGCGGCATGGTGCGCAACGAAGGCGAACCCGGCGGCGGTCCGTTCATTGCCCGCAACCCCGACGGCTCGACCTCTCCGCAGATTCTCGAAAGTAATCAGGTGGACCCGAATAACGAAGCCTATATGAAGATGATGGCATCGGCTACACATTTCAATCCCGTTGACCTTGTCTGCTACATCAAAGACATCCACGGAAAGAAGTTCGATCTTCCCTCTTATGTCGATCCGGCAACCGGTTTCATCTCTTCAAAGTCAAGCCACGGCAAAGAACTTCGTGCAATGGAGCTGCCCGGCCTTTGGAATGGTGCCATGAGCGACTGGAACACGGTGTTTGTCGAAGTGCCCATCTCAACATTCAATCCGGTCAAGACAGTCAACGATCTTCTCCGTCCGGCTCATCAGAACTGATGTGAAACAAATATTTCCGTCCGGCTCCGCGGCTGTCAACTGATAACTGCAGAGCCGGATGAGAATTTTGCAAAATCCTTATCCCTCTCTCGCTTGTTATAAATTCATACAAATTCACATTCAGCCTCACTCTACAAAAAAATATTATGAGCAAGAGAGATGAAATAAAGAAGATCTGGCTTGAGTGCTTCCAGGACCCCAGACCATATGTCGACATGTATTTCGATCAGGTCTATCGCGATGACGAGGCGCTTTTGCTGTGCGATCAGTCTGACGCTCCGGTGAGCAGCCTGATGCTCCAGCGTTACCTCATGTCATTCCACGGGTCGGAACCGTCTGTAAGTTATATAGCCGGAGCGGCCACACGGCGCGCACGGCGCGGACAGGGGTTCATGTCACGGCTGATGCAGATGGCTCTTGAAGAATCAGCTTCGCGCGGTGATATGCTGTGCACATTGATTCCGGCCAGTGAGGCTCTTTATTTCTTCTATCGCAGATACGGATTTTCGACTGTGTTTTTCACCAAGGAACAAAGGTTCACAGCGTTCCACTCATTTCCGGTGAGTGGCGAATATCATCTTTTCCCTGAAGAAACGAGCGATGAGGTATGGTGTGCTTTCGACCGTTTCCAGCATCAGCGCAAATGCTATGTGCTTCATTCGAGGCGCGATTTCTACAATATCCTGTCCGACCTGAAGTCTGACGGCGGAAGTTTTGTAGTCATGGCCCGCGATGATGAAGACCGTGGCAGCCAGATAGTCTCAATGGCATGGGGCGTGGTTTCAGACGGGTTGTTGCTGGTAAAGGATGTGGTGGGTGAGGACAGCGACAGCCGTGCGGCCGCACTGCGCCAGTTGCGTTGCCTCTACACCGATACTCCGGTGCTTCTTCTCGGACACCCCGACGATTCGATGGGAGGCCGCCTGATGCCTCGCGGAATGGGGCGTCTGGTCAATGTGGAGAAAGCGTTGTCAGCCATCGCTGCTGCAGATCCTGGATTTTCATGCAGCATACGGGTGAGCGACAAGCTGCTGCCGGACTATAACTCGCATACTTTCATTATAAAGAAGGGCTTGTGTGTGACAGATGATTCCTATTGCGGTAAACTTGATTTCGATGTTACAGTCGAAGTTCTCACAGACATCATCTTCAGTTCATCGGCTATAGGCTCGATCATACGCTTCCCCTCGGTACGCCCTATGATAAGCCTGATGCTTGACTGACGGTATTTTAGAAATATTAGAAGTTGTTTAAAAACAACCTCTTAAAACAAAAACAACAGATATGATCATCAATTCAGCCCGTTTTGTAGTCTCTAATCCCACGGTTGGCAAATGTCCCGCCGACACGCGTCACGAATATGCCTTCATAGGCCGAAGTAATGTCGGCAAATCGTCTTTGATCAATATGCTTGCGGGCAACAGAAGTCTTGCCAAGACATCATCGACTCCGGGAAAGACAATGCTGATCAACCACTTTCTGGTCAATGACAGCTGGTATATAGTCGATCTTCCCGGCTATGGCTTCGCACAGCGTGGCAAATCGCAGCGTGAGCAGCTGGAGAAAATGATACGTGGCTATATCCTTAACCGTGCCCAGATGACCAACCTGTTTGTACTGATCGACTCCCGCCACAAGCCGATGAAGATCGATCTCGAATTTTTCAACTGGCTCGGTGAAAACGGAGTGCCTTTTGCCATCGTGTTTACAAAACTCGATAAACTCGGCACGCAGGCCGGCAAAAGGAATGTGGAGGAATACTGCCGCATTCTGCTGGAAACATGGGAAGAACTGCCGCCGGTGTTCCTGACATCAAGTGAAACCGGTCGCGGGCGAGATGAAATACTCGATTATATCGAGCAACTTAACAGTCTTCCGGTCGGATCTGATACCGGAGAGTGAACCCCGAAGCCTTCCCGGATGTTAAATATACAAAATTAAAATCTTTTGATTATGGATAAGAAAAACGCACAGAAACCGGGAGTGAAGCCTGCCGAAGAATACCGTGGAGTGGACGTCAATGTGTCAGACAATGATAAGGTCACTCCGGAAATGGTCAAGAAAGATGTCAAGGAGCTAAACAATAATCCGCGTAACGACGATATGGACGATATGTAGCCCTGCGGCCTCTGGAAGAGATATTGCAAATAAAAGCGATTTTTCGTAACTTTGTAAGTTAGTAAAAAAATCGCTTTTTGATTGTTGTATGAGACAGATTTTAGCAGTATCTTTTTGCCTTTTAGCAGCAGCCGGGATGTTCGGACAGCCGCTCTGGACCGGCAACATATCCGAAGTTGTCAGAGTGGAGGCTTCTTCGGCATCCGGTCTTGAAGGTGTCTATGTGCTTGACGGCCTTTCGGGGGTCTCGGTGTCCTGCCAGACAACAGAGGAAGAAGCTCCGTCCATACGCTGGTATCGCTATTCCTCTCTTGGTGGTGGTTATGCCGAAGAACTTTCCGACGTCAGAGTAGACGGCGCATCATCTGTACTCACAAAAATCGAAAGCGATATGGGGTATATTGTCGAACATCCTGATGGCCGCAGGGAATGCTTCTGGGTCATAGATTATAACCGCCATCCGTTTTCATTGACTTCGATCGTGCCATCAGCCGAACGTGATTGCCAGCGGATAGCCCTTGATGTGATCGGGATGGGAGAGGAAATGGCCTACTATGGCATCAACGGCCGGCGTTTCACTCTTGATAGGGGAATCCGCCTCAGTTACCATACTCTTACGCCCGATGAAGAAGCTCTGATGTTTCACCAGACAGAGACTGCGGTTGATTTTGCGTCACTTCCGGCAGTAATGCGTGCACCGGCTCCGCTTTGTGCTACGAAATTCACTGTTGAAGGCGACCGTTTCCTGCGCGCATGGGGTCATGCCGAAGAATTTACAAGCGGTTCAGTGGAACCATATGCAGTCAGCGGCCTGACAAAGATCACTCAGAATGTCCGTAGCGCAGATAATGAAGTGGCCCAGAATCCGTCAGGAACGTCGTTCGGCGGATCGGCTCCGTGTGAACTGGAGTTTGAGGCCGCTGTGACTGACGGTGCACTGTTTCATGAATGGCAATTCTCCCGCTACCCTGAATTCGACGATGTCAGTCTGCGTATACAGGACCTGAATTTCGCATATACGTTTAATGACGAAGGTGTCACCTATCTCCGTTTTGTCTGTGCCAATTCAGACGGGTCATGCGAATATACCGGCGAAGTCTACACCGTCTCCATCGGCGCGTCAATGCTTAAATGCCCCAATGCGTTTTCGCCAAACGGCGATGGCGTGAATGACGAATGGAAAGTGAGCTATTCAAGCCTTGTCTCTTTCGAGTGTCACATATTTGACCGTTATGGACATGAAATTACATCATTTACCGATCCTTCTCACGGATGGGACGGGAAATACAAAGGCAAGACCGTTCCGTCCGGCGCATATTTTTATGTCATCAAGGCCAAAGGCTCGGATGGCAGGAATTATGAACTTTCGGGTGACATAAACATTGTTAACTACAAGTAGGCATACAATCAGAATGTGCCTGCAACTGATATAAAACACAATCTGAACAACTTTTTTACCACTTTCTATGAATAACAATAAAAAGCTGTTTCTATATTCGTCAGTAGGTCTCACATTTCTGGCGCTTGTCGCATCATCCGAGCGGATTGCCGCAGTTACTTCTGCTCCTGAAGCTCCGGTAGAGACTCAGACTGCTGAATTCTCGACCGTAGTAAATCCGTCCATTCCGTCATCTGTGACATTTGCCGGAAAGAAAGTGGATCTTGATCCTACCCATATGTGGGAGCGACTTGACCGGGAACTGACAGCCATGACCTATACCCACGGGAATACGTTGCTTGGCATAAAACGAGCAAACCGTTACTTTCCGATATTGGCCCCGATACTGAAGAAAAACGGTATTCCGTCTGACATGATCTATCTCGCGGTCATCGAAAGCACCCTCAATCCGCGGGCCCTTTCTCCGGCAAAAGCCGGAGGTCTGTGGCAGTTGATGCCTGCAACAGGCAAAGAATACGGCCTTGAGGTCAACGAAGATGTTGATGAACGCTATGATCCCGTAAAAGCCACTGAGGCTGCTTCGCGCTATCTGAAAAACGCTTATGCCAAATATGGCAACTGGGAGTCTGTGGCGGCAAGCTACAATGGAGGCATGGCCCGTATTTCAAAGGAGCTCGGATCGCAGCAGGTCGATTCTGCATATGATCTCTATCTTGCCGATGAAACCATGCGCTATATATTCCGTATGCTCGCCATGAAACTTATAATGGAAAACCCATCGGCTTATGGCTTCAATCTGACTGCCGACCAGCTCTATCAGCCTATTGAATACAAAGTGGTGGAGGTTAATACTCCTGTCGATGACTGGGCTGCATGGGCTAAAAAGCAAGGTATAGACTATCTCACTCTGCGCGAACACAATCCGTGGATACGCTCAAAAACACTTCCGAACAAAAGCGGAAAGACATATAAGGTCAATATACCCACCCGCGATTCTCTTTCACGCTCGCGCCAGAAAGTCAAAGTCTACAATCCGGCGTGGGTGGTGGCAGACTGACACAGGACTCCACGCTTTACTGACTGACCTGCCGTATTTGTAAACAACAGAAATGAGCACAGCAAACAATAACGAAACAACAGAAAATAAGCCGGACCGCGCTTCTGCATCCTCTTTGAGTGTGCTTGGAGCGCGTGTCCACAATCTGAAAAACATAGATGTAGATATTCCCCATAACTCTCTTGCGGTCATCACCGGACTGAGTGGCAGCGGGAAGTCGTCATTGGCTTTCGATACTATTTTCGCCGAAGGCCAGCGCCGTTACATAGAGACTTTCTCTGCCTATGCCAGAAATATGCTCGGTAATCTCGAACGTCCTGACGTTGACAAAATCACAGGCCTTAGTCCGGTGATAGCCATCGAGCAGAAGACTGTCAACAGGAATCCGCGAAGCACCATAGGCACTACAACAGAAGTCTATGACTTTCTCCGTCTGCTCTATTCAAGAGTGGGGACGGCGGTAAGCTATGTCACAGGCGAACCGATGATAAAATATACCAGGGATCAGATTGTCAATCTGATCCTGCAACGATATGACGGGCACAAGATCTATATACTCGCACCTTTGGTAAAGAACCGCAAGGGGCATTACAAGGAACTTTTCGAGCAATTGCGCAAGAAGGGTTTTCTGACTGTACGCGTAGACGGAGAGCTCCGCGATCTGACGCTCAACATGATGCTTGACCGCTACAAGAATCATGATATAGAGCTTGTGATCGATCGGCTGAAAGTCTCGGCCAAAGATCTTACCCGGCTTGAATCAACCGTTGCCGATGCCCTGCGCCAAGGTGAGCGCCAGGTGATGATCTATGATGTAGAAGATGACTCTGCTGCCTATTTCTCCCAGACTCTCATGGACCCGGCCAGCGGAATCTCATACCGTGAGCCTGCGCCCCACAACTTTTCATTCAACTCTCCGCTCGGAGCCTGCCCCTGCTGCAAGGGGCTTGGTTATGTCAATATAGTAGACCGCAACAAAATCATCCCCAATCCCTCACTTTCGATCCATGAAGGAGCCATATTGCCGCTCGGCAAGTACAAGAATTCCGTAATATTCTGGCAGATCGACGCAATATGCAAAAAATACGGATGTACGATAAAGACTCCGGTCAAGGATCTCCCTGAAGAAGCTGTCGGCGAGATTCTTAACGGCACCAACGAGCGCCTTGTGATTGAAAATGACACAATGGCCACATACAATTATTTCAACACCTATGAAGGTCTTGTGAAGTATATCGAGATGCAGCAGGGCGACGATGCCTCCGCGGCTGCTCGCAAGTGGAGCGAGGGTTTCTTCTCGCGGGCAGAATGTCCGGAGTGCAAGGGAGACCGCCTGAACCGGGAGGCGCTTCACTTCTTCATAGACGGGAAGAACATAGCCCAGCTTTGCCGCCTTGACATTTCGGATCTCTATGAATGGTCAAAGGATGTCGAGTCAAGGCTGTCGCCGACCCAGGCAATCATAGCGCGTGAGATCATGAAAGAGATCCGCTCAAGGCTGAAATTCCTCGTGGACGTAGGTCTGGACTATCTGCAACTTAACCGCGCTTCTGCCACACTTTCAGGAGGCGAAAGCCAGCGCATCAGGCTTGCCACACAGCTTGGCTCGCAACTTGTCAATGTGCTTTACATCCTTGACGAACCGTCAATCGGACTGCATCAGCGTGACAACCGCCGACTGATCGACTCGCTCAAGCAACTTCGCGATGCGTCAAATTCCATCCTTGTGGTGGAGCATGACAAGGATATCATGCTTGATGCCGACTATATAGTGGACATCGGTCCGAAGGCCGGCCGAAAAGGGGGAGAGGTGGTGTTTGCCGGAACTCCGGCTGAGATGCTCTCGAAAGACACTCTTACGGCAAACTATCTTAACGGCAAACTGTCGATTCCTCTCAGAGACAAGCCCAGGAAGGGCAACGGGCAGAAATTAGTTTTGCGCGGAGCCAAGGGTAACAATCTCAAGAATGTCACTCTTACACTCCCGCTCGGCCGTTTCATATGCGTGTCAGGCGTTTCGGGAAGCGGGAAGTCCTCGCTGATCAATTCAACGCTGCAGCCTATACTGAGTCAGAAATTCTTTCGTTCGCAGACAGCTCCGCTGCCTTATGACAAAATTGAAGGGATTGAAAATATCGACAAGGTAGTCACTGTCGATCAGTCTCCTTTGGGGAAATCGCCGCGCTCTAATCCCGCTACATATACGGGGGTGTTCACGGCTATACGCGATCTATATGCATCGCTGTCAGAAGCTAAGATCAGAGGCTATCGTCCGGGGCGTTTCTCTTTCAATGTGGCCGGCGGACGTTGTGAGACTTGTTCAGGAAACGGCTACAAAACTATAGAGATGAACTTCCTGCCGGATGTGCTTGTGCCTTGCGAGACCTGCGGCGGAAAGCGCTACAACCGCGAGACGCTTGAAGTGCGTTTCAAGGGGAAGTCGATCGCTGATGTTCTTGACATGACGATAAACCAGGCAGTAGAGTTTTTTGCCGGAATTCCTGCGATTCTGAACAAGATTCAGGTCTTGCGCGATATCGGGCTCGGTTATATCAAGCTCGGCCAACCGTCATCCACACTGTCCGGCGGTGAAAATCAGCGAGTGAAACTTGCCACAGAACTTTCACGCCGTGACACCGGAAAGACTCTTTTCATACTTGACGAGCCTACCACAGGCCTGCACTTTGACGATATAAGAGTGTTGCTATCGGTGTTAAACAGGCTTGTAGACAAAGGGAATACCGTGCTTGTCATCGAGCATAATCTCGATGTGGTATGTGCGGCCGACCATGTTATTGACATGGGCCCCGGAGGTGGTAAAAACGGCGGCCATATCATTACCACCGGCACTCCCGCGCAGGTTGCAAAGTCTGATTCTCCGACGGCGCCTTTTATCCGCGAGGTGCTTGAAGGAGTGCAAAAGGATCGGTCAGACAGCAAACCCTAACGACTATAGAGCGGCTTGATCCGCTGGCGGACAGCCCGTTTGCGCTCCTGCTGGATCAGTCTGCGCATACGGCGGTTCAGAATGGGGCGCTCTTCCTCTTCAGGCTCGGTTGACTCTGATTCAGAAGATGCTGTATTGCCGTTATTGTCCATCGGTCTGCTGGTTTCGTCTTTGCCGGAGGAAGCGGCGGTCGGCTGTCCGGATTTGCGTCTTGATGAAATTTCTCTGGCACGTTGAGATCGCCTGATGGCTTTGTCGATTTCGGGGCGAATCAGGCTGAACATCAGCAGAACGGACGGATCTGCATATTCAGCCGGTTCAGCTCCGCAGGTGATATAGGAGTCTACAGTCGAGATAGCTTCTTCTATTAATGACGGACGGTTCAGGCTGAATGAAAATCTGATGCGGTCGCAGATTTCAGAATAGAATTTCTTGGAGACGGGCAGTGATGACTTTTTCATGGTGCGGAATGTTTTTTGCGCAAATTTAGCGTATGAAAAAGCCGTTTTGGTGCGATAATGCGGGAAGGTAAAAATAATCACCGGCATCCTTGCCGGAGCCTTTGTAGAAAGGCCCTGTCGGGGATGCCGGTGATCAGACTTCTTGTGAGAAGTGGGAGAATGAGTTTTTAGCGCTGGGCGTGGTAGGAGAATACCTTGATTTTGCCGTTGTCAATGTAATAGGCGGAATTGGAATCATTGGCATTCTGCTGCTGGGCTGCGTTGGTGTTCGGCCTGTTGACGCGCATATTGTGTCTGCGGTCCCCTTTTTTACCGTTTTTATGCTTGGCCTGTGCCATTTTGCCGTGACGGGGGCCACCCTTCAATGCCTGATCAACATAGTTGTTTTCAAGGAACTGCACATATTGCTCAGGTGTCAGGATGTTCTTTACCTTGGCAAGATAATCGCGGCGGTTCTGGATCATTTTCTGCCGGTTTTCAGCCCGTTTGGCCTGCTTTTCAGCCTTGGCCTGAGCTTTGTCTTTTTTCTCTGCTTTATCTTTGCAGCAGTCTTTCTTTGGAGCAATGGACTGGAGTTCGGTTTTCTGCTGTTCCGTCAGGTTCAGACCTTCGAATGGATTTGGGCGGACAGCTTTGTTTGCTTTGCCTGCTTTGGTACATTCGGTCTTGGGGTTGTCGCATGTCTGAGTGTTTGCGGGTGACTGTGCAGTGGCGGTAATGCCTAAGGTTGATGCTAGGATGATTGCTACGCTTAAAAGAGTCTTTTTCATTGTTGTCTTATTTATTATTATTGTTTTTAAACGACCTCTAAAAGCCGTTGCCGGCCAATCGTTTTTGGTGCGATTTATTCTTATGACAACTGTGGCCGGATATGGTTTAATGCGTAATTGCTTGATTTAACAAAGTTTGTAACAATGGTTAAATTCTATGTGGATATGGCCTCAGATCTGGAATTGTCGAAGAGAAACAGTGTATTGGTCGAGAGTTATTTGACATTTAAGCGGAAAAATGCTAATTTTGCACTTGTATAGCCTCGATTGGCAGTAAACTTATTTTAATTAGCATGAAAACAATAGGCAAATTACTATTTATAAGCTCATTGGCTCTTACAGCGTCATGCGGGAGCGGCAATAAGTGGCATCTTGAAGGACGCATTGACGGGCTTGGTGAAAACGATCTTGTTGTTCTTGAAGGCAATAACCAGGGCTACTGGTATCCGATGGACACTATCAAGATCAAAGGAAACGGATCGTTCAGCTACAGCCGTGACGCGCAAGGCTACCCCGATATTTATCGTCTGCGGATAGGGGAGAAGTCTCTCTATTTCCCGATTGACAGCATCGAGACTCTCAAAATCACGGCTCAGGCTCCTGATATCGACACAAATCATAGCCTTTCAGGAACTCCTCAGGCAGCGAATCTCGAACATGTCGACAGCCTGCTCAGAGCGGAAACAGCATCCGGCAATGTGCAGTCCGTCACCTCTAATGCAGATCTCAAACGCGAACTCGGCAAAATGATTCTCGCCGATCCTGCCGGTATAGTACCTTATTATATTATAAGCAAGCGGGTGGGCGGCCAGCCTCTGTTCAATCCTGCCGTGAAGGAAGACCTGCGCATTATCGGCGCTGTGGCCAATGCGTTCAACGAGCAGCGCCCATCTGATCCGCGCACAACCTATCTGCGCAATCTCTTCATCAGCAACCGCCCGAAATCAGGGAAAGTCAATGAAGAGAATGTGGCGTATGCAAATGAAGTCCGCGCATTTGATATCAATCTTTTTGACAATGAAGGGAAGAGGCATTCTCTGCTTGATCTCACATCGAAAGGCAACGTGGTTATTCTGAATTTCACCGCCTATACTGCCGAAGATTCGCCTGCGTTCAACGTGATGCTCAACAATGTCTATCAGAAATATCATCAGCAGGGACTTGAAATATTCCAGGTGGCATTTGACAGCGATGAATATGCCTGGAAGCAGACAGCAAAGAACCTGCCCTGGATTACGGTGCTCAACGGCGCTGCTGATGGCGACAAGGCTCTCCGTGACTACAATGTAGGCTCTCTTCCCGCCGTTTTTATTTTCGACCGCAACGGAGATGTGGTCGAGCGTGTGACAGACATGAGCACTCTTGATTCTTCAGTGGCCCGCCGCCTCTGAACGAATAATGACTGACACTTAGAAACGTATAGCGACATATAGCGACTGGGTTGAAAACATTTTATCGGATTCTGCGCTTTATTCTTGTGATAATATTAGTATTGCCGGTGGCAGTACCGCTGATTCTGTATGTTGCCCTCAGTCTCCCGTCAGTCCAGGGCAGCATAGCCCGGACAGCAGAAAAAGAACTCACCGGACTTCTGGGAACAGAAGTTTCGGTGGGTTCAGTGTCTATAGCACCTTTCAACCGGGTGGTACTTTCTGACGTAGGCGTGAAGGATCCGAGAGGAGAGACGGCTTTGCAGATCGGCCATCTTGGCGCCGGGATCAAGCTTTTTGAAGGGCTGTGGAACCGCCGTATTGTAATCACATATGTAGAGATCATAGACCTTGATCTGAATCTTTACCGCCAGTCGCGTCAGACACCGCTCAACATCCAGCCGATCATAGACCGGTTTAAGAAGGATGAAGACAACGGCCCGTCGAAGTTTGATCTGGCTGTAAATCTGCTTGTCATCCGCCGTTCCGGCCTGACGTATGATGTGCGTGATGCGGCACCTGCAGACTCCGGACGTTTTGACCCGGCACACATAAGAGTAGACGGTCTTAGAGCCGACCTTTGTGCGCCGAGGATTTCAGACAGCCGGATTGAAGTGGAAATCAAGCGCATGGCAGCTGCTGAAAAGAGCGGACTTGCGCTGAAAGAATTGAGAGCCGATGTTTTGGCCGACATGGAAAGTCTGACAATTGAAAATCTGGCTGTCGAACTGAACAACTCCCGCCTTGCGCTCAATGATCTGACGCTTCAGTCTCCTCTTGGCGGAGGATTTGATCTAAAGAATGCGCTGCGTTCGCCTGTGGAGACTCTGTCTGAAACCTATCTGACACTGTCAGATCTCAGCCCGTTTGTCAGAGGACTTGAAGATATTGACGTCAGGGTAGATGTGGAGATTGAAACTTCAGGTAGAGCAGACAGCATCAGCCTCGAACATTTCGATCTGTATATTCCCGAAAGTCAGGCACGTCTGAGCGCTCATGGACTGATAAAGGGCCTTCTCCATGCCAAAGATTCCTTGTCAGTGGATCTCCGCAGGCTCAATGTCAGGACCTCGGTGCCAAAGGCTCTGGATTATCTGTCAAAGCCGGCCAGCCCGCTCAATCATCTTTACAGAAAACTCTCGGCCCTGGCTCCATTAGGCGATATAAATCTGCTTGGCGATCTATCGCTTACCCCAGAGTCAATAGACTTTAACGGAGCTCTGGACACAGATTGCGGAAACATCGACATTGACTGCGGGATATTCAAAAACCGAACAGGCGGGCCGCTTGAACTGGACGGCGTGATATCATCAATGGCCTTTATGCCATCCGAACTTCACAAGTCATTGGCACCGTTGAGCAATATTGCATTTGATGCAAAAGCCGATCTTGTCATTTCGGGCAGTCGCAATATAAAAGGCATGGCAGAGCTGTCGGTCCCGGAATTGACATGGAACGGTACTGATTTTGCGGATATTAATGCCAATGCCGATTTTCGAGGCAACAGCGTTGATGCGACTGTAAGATCATCTTCTCCGGCGCTTGATTTTTCGGTGTCAGGTGGCGCTGAACTGAGCGGAACAATGCCTTTGACTGAACTCTATGCTCAGGTCAATAACATCTCGCTCGATCCATTTGTGAAAGGTGGCAGACTGAAAGGTGATCTTTCGTTTGAATTCGACGGATCTGTGCGTGGACGTAATCCGGATGTGATCAACGGATGGATAAAAGTGTCGGATTTCAAATTTTCCGGACGAAATGACAAGTCACTTTCGATTCCACGGCTTGAACTCGATGCCCACACCGGCGATTCGGCAAGAAGCATCATGCTGCGCAGTCCGCAGGTCGATGCGGATCTGTCGGGCCATTTCAGCCTCAGGAATATAGCCAATGATGTCAAGGCGGTTATAGCAAAAGTCTACCCGGCACTTTTGCCTGCTGACAGTTGTAGGGAAATATCTGAATTTCATTATGATCTTGATCTTAGAATTAAGGAAGATTCCACAATAAGCAAATTTCTGGGGCTTCCGGCAGACATAATATATCCCGTCTCAGTACGTTCGTTCGGACGTGGTGGAGAGACGGCCTCGGTAGGGCTTGATATTGATGCCCCATATTTGCGAAACAAGGACAAACTTATAGAGGGAACGAGGCTGTCGGTGATGCTTGACGCTATCAGCAAGCATTCTGACGTGACTGCCCACACATCTTTTCCGACCAAAAACGGAATGCTTGATCTCCGGATCGGGTCTGAGGGCTCTGTCGATTCACTCGGCACTTCGATTCTTTGGAAAATAGACCGAGAGGAAGACTATCATGGCAATTTTGATTTCGCCACATTGTTCAGCCGCAGTGAAGATAGCAAAGATCTGCTGACTGATATTTCAGTTGCGACATCGCAGATGGTGTTCAACGATTCATCCTGGACTGTGAATCCGGCATTGGTTCATGTAATGCCCGGCAGAATCTCCGTTGAGGGGCTCGGCGGCCATAGAGCCGGACAGTCTCTGAATATTCATGGCGTGGCGTCGGCTGACTCGATAGACCGTCTGATCGTAGACCTTGATGCCATAGACATCGACTATATATTCGACTCTCTCAATATGAGCGATGCCGTTCAGTTCGGAGGCAGGGCCACAGGTAGTTTCTATGGCATGAAGCTTCTGTCGGGTGATCCGGTGCTTTATACTCCCCGCCTTAAGGTGGAGGGCCTGAAGTATAACGGCTGTGTGATGGGTGACGGTGACATCCGCAGCTATTGGGACAATGGAAACAAGGCCGTCCGCATTATGGCGGAAATAGTTGGCGGCGGAGGCTCAAAATCGGAAGTCGACGGAGTTATCAAGCCGATGAGTTCAGAATTGGATTTCACGTTTAAGGCTGATCGTGCGCCGGTAGGATTCATGGAGCCTTTCATGGCTGCTTTCACATCGAAAGTCACAGGAGAGGTCAGTGGCGAGGCCCGGCTTTACGGGACCTTCAAGGATCTGGATCTGTATGGCGATATCTATGCAAAAGATCTCAGCCTGAAACTTGATTTTACGAATACAACTTACACCACTACTGACAGTGTGCACCTGCGGCCGGGCATGATCAGTTTTGACAACGTGCGTCTGACTGACCGCAACGGCAAGACTGCAAAGCTTAACGGCTATGTGGCCCACAAGTATTTCCATGATCCGACTTTCCGTTTCGATATCACTGATGCCCGTGATTTTCTTGTCTATGACATCAATGAGAATCAGACGGAAGATCCCTGGTTCGGCCTTATCTACGGCAATGGCAAGGCTTCGGTCAGCGGAGTGCCTGGACGCGTGGATATAAATGTTGCTATGTCTACGGCCGAGCAGTCGACATTCACATTTGTGATGAGCGATGCGGAGCAGGCCATCGACTATCAGTTTATCACTCTGCGTGACAAAAACAAGGCCTACAAGGATTCCATCGCCGCGTTGGACCCCACACCGCTTATAGTCCGTCAGCTACGCGAGCGCATACGCCGACAGGAAGAGCAGACATCGTCAGACTATGCCATGACCTTTGACGTAGGCATCAATCCGTCAGTGGCAGTTAATCTTATTATGGACCCGGTGGGCGGTGACAAAATCACGGCTTATGGCAGCGGACAGTTGCGTATGTCCTATAATAGTTCTGACGGTGACCTGCGCATGTATGGTGACTATAAGATCAACCACGGCACCTACAATTTCACTTTGCAGGACCTCATCATAAAGGAATTCAAAATACGTGAAGGCAGCAAGATCACCTTCCTCGGAGATCCTTACAGTGCTCTGCTTGACATCACGGCCTCATACTCTGTAAATGCCAATCTCAGCGATCTTGACGAATCTTTCCTTGAAGACCGCGAACTGAACCGTACGAGTGTGCCTGTCGATGCACTGATGATGGTGCGAGGTGACATCCGTCAGCCGGAAATCACTTTCGACCTGGACTTCCCGACGCTGACTCGTGATACCTACAGGAAGGTTCGCTCTATCGTGTCGACTGAAGACATGATGAACCGCCAGATCATCTACCTGCTTGCTCTCAACAAATTCTATACGCCTGACTATATGACGGCCACCCACGGTAACGAACTGGTGTCTGTGGCATCTTCTACTATCTCCTCGCGTCTCAGTTCAATGCTCGGTCAGCTAAGTGACAACTGGAGCATCGCGCCGGCCATCCGCAGCGACCGCGGAGATTTTTCAGACGTGGAAGTCGAAGTGGCTCTGTCAAGCCATCTGCTCAATAACCGTCTGCTTCTCAACGGCAACTTCGGGTATCGCGACAATTCGATGAACAACAACAGTTTCATCGGAGATTTCGACATACGTTATCTGCTTAACCGTGCGGGCACCATACAGCTTAAGGCCTATAACCGATATAACGATCAGAACTATTATCTCAAGAGTGCTCTTACCACTCAGGGAGTGGGTATAGTGTTCAAACGCGATTTCGATAACATCTTCTCCTTCCTGAAACCCAAAAAGAAAGCAAAGAAAAAAGACCGGGAGGATGATCAGTCGGATTCTCCGGCACCTGCCGATGCGGCGAAAAAGGAGGAATCAGATTCTGAAAAAAGCGGGGAATAGGTGTAACTAAATCTCCGCTTTTATCGTCTAATTAGCATAGCACGGCATAAGATTGCAATGAAAGTCATATAAAAGAATCACAATAATCACATTTATGAGAAAAAGTATCATTTCACTGGCTCTGTTTGCCGCAGGTTCGCTTGGCATGGCGGCAGCGCCGTTGTGGCTCCGGAATGTTGCCATATCTCCGGATGGCACAACGATTGCCTTTACATATAAAGGCAACATTTTTACCGTCCCGGCAAAAGGCGGCGATGCCCGGCAGCTGACCTCAGGAGGCAGTTATAATTCATTGCCGGTCTGGAGCCCTGACGGCAAAAAGATCGCATTTAACAGCGACCGTGAGGGCTCGTTGGATATCTTTGTGGTCGACAGCAAAGGCGGTGTGCCCAAGCGTCTGACTACCCATTCAGGCAATGAGACTCCGCTTGCGTTCAAAGACAACAGTCATGTGGTGTTCAGCACAAGTGACATGCCCTTGGCAAGTGCGGCCCAGGCATCGTTCACACAGCAAGTCTACACCGTAGACCTTGACGGCGGTCGTCCTGAAATGATGGTGTCACTGACCATGCCCGCGCTTAGCATCAGCCGCGACGGACGTGTGCTCTATCAGGACCGCAAAGGGGTAGAGAACATCTGGAGAAAGCATGAACGTTCATCCGGGACGGCTGATATATGGCTCATGGATAAGGACGGCAAGCATATCAAGCTGACTGATTTCAACGGGCATGACATGAACCCCGTTTGGTCAAATGACGGCCAGTTCTATTTCATCAGCGAGGAAGACGGAACCCTCAACGTCTACAAGCGTTCAGTCGACGGAACTCAGAAAAAGCAGCTCACAAAATTCAAGACACATCCTGTGCGTTCTCTTTCAGCATCTTCCGACGGGCGGCTCGCCTTCAGCTGGAACGGAGAGATATATACTATGGATGAGGCAGGTAAACCATCTAAAGTGGAAGTCAATATCATCAGTGATGACTATGCCTCGCCGGCTGAGAAATCGGTGCGCCGTTCTGGAGCTTCATCTTTTGCCGTGTCTCCTGACGGTGAGCTTATAGCATTCGTGCTCCGTGGCGATGTATATGTGACTTCGACTGAATACAATACCACCCGCCGCATCACTGACACTCCTGCCCAAGAACGAGCTGTGGATTTCGCTCCTGATGGCCGCAGTCTTGTCTACGACAGCGAGCGCAACGGTCTGTGGCAGCTGTTTACCACTGAGATCAAGGACCCTGATGAAAAATCGCTGCTCTATGCTACCGAACTTGTTGAGAAGCCACTCTATAAGAGCGACAAGCCCGCATTTTTCCCGGCCTACAGCCCCGATGGCAAGAAAGTGGCATTCCTTGAAGACCGTACGACTCTCCGCGTGATGGATCTCAAGAACAAAAAGGTGACCACTGCGCTTGAAGGAAAGTATAATTACAGTTATGCCGACGGCGATACCGGATTTGAATGGAGTCCCGACAGCCGCTGGCTGCTGACCAACTATATCGGTATCGGTGGCTGGAACAATGCCGACATCGCGCTTGTGAAAGCTGATGGCAGCGAGGTTGTCAATCTCACCGAAAGCGGCTACAGTAACGATGCTCCGCAGTGGGTGCTCGGAGGCAAGGCCGTCGCATACACTACCAGCAAATATGGCTACAAGAGTCATGGCAGCTGGGGCAATGAAAGCGATATAGTCCTCATGTTCCTCGATGGAGAGGCTTATGACCGCTTCCGCATGACCGAAGAGGAGCTTAAGCTCGCTGACAAGGAAAAAGCAGATAAGGAGAAAAAAGAAAAGAGCGCCAAAAAAGATGGCTCAAAGAAGGATTCAAAGAAAAAATCCAAGAAAGATGACGGCAAGAAAGACAGTGCCAAAAAGGATTCTGTAAAGAAAGATGATCCCGAACCGCTTGTCCTTGACACCGAGAACCGCCGTTACCGCATGGAGCGTCTGACCGGCTCTTCAGCACGTCTTGGCTCTTACTACGTATCGCCGAAGGCCGACAAGCTCTACTATGTGGCCACCAGCCCTGACGGCCGTTCTCTTTACGAGCGTAATCTGAAGGAAGGCGGCACTCGCGTACTTGTCAAGGGTCTGAGCGGATGGGGTATGATTCCTGATAAGAAGGGTGCCAATGTGTTCGTTATGGACCGTTCCGGCATCAAGAAGGTTAATCTTGCAAGCGGCAAGGCTACCCCGGTTTCCTATGAAGCGGAATACACCCGCCGTCCGTCAGAAGAACGCGAGTACATCTATGACCACATGTGGCGTCAGGTTCTTGACAAGTTCCATGACAAGAAAATGCACGGCACTGACTGGAATCTTTACAAGAAAGAATATGCCAGGTTCCTGCCTCACATCAACAACGGCTATGATTTTGCAATTTTTCTCAGTGAAATCCTCGGTGAGCTGAATGCTTCACATACCGGCGGCAGCTATTCAGGCGGCAGCGGACGGTCGGTGCTTCCTACAGCCTCACTCGGAGCATTCTATGATGAATCATTCAAGGGTGACGGTCTGAAGATACTTGAAATCGTCAAACGCGGTCCGCTATCCGACAAGAGCCTTGGTCTGGAGCCGGGCGATGTGATCCTTTCGATCAACGATTCGATTATCCGTGCAGGCAAAGACTATTTCCCGATGCTTGAAGGAAAGGCCGGGAAAAAAGTCAAACTTGAAATCAAGAAAGCCAAAGGAGACAGAAAGACAGTCTATGTCAAGCCCATCGGTGGCAGTGCTGTCAAAGATCTGCTCTACACCCGCTGGGTTGAACGCAACGAACACATTGTCGACAGCGTTTCCGAAGGTCGCATCGCTTATGTCCATGTAAGAGCTATGAACGGGCCAAGTTTCAATGAAGTTTATGACCGTCTGCTCGGCAAATACCGCAATTGCGATGCTGTAGTGGTCGATACCCGTCACAACGGAGGTGGCTGGCTCCATAACGATATTGCCATCCTTCTCAACGGCAAGAAATACGTAACCCACAGCCCGCGCGGCCAGTTCATCGGCACCGATCCTTTCTCGCAGTGGTGCAAGCCCTCGGCTATGCTTGTCGACGAAAGCAACTACAGCGATGCTCACGGCACCCCATACGTTTATCAGACTCTGAAAATCGGTGATGTCATCGGCGCTCCTATACCGGGAACAATGACAGCAGTATGGTGGGAAACTCAGATTGACCCGACAATCGTGTTCGGCATTCCGGAAGTCACCTCGCTTGACGGCAACGGAGAAATGCTCGAAAACAAGCAGCTCAATCCTGACATCGAGATCTACAACAATCCTGCCGACGTGCTCCGTGGCCATGACGAACAGCTCATCGGCGCCACCAAGCACCTGATGAAGAAAACAGCCAAGAAGTAATCACTCACGTTTCCAGATAAAAAAGATCGCTGAAAGCCCTATGCTCTCGGCGATCTTTTTTTTAGAAAAATCTGTAATCAGGGTTTTATTGGGGTGATGCGGCGGGTGGGGCGGTTGTCTATGATCAGGGGGACGTTCTCGATGGTGACGTTGCTGGTGTCAAGGCCGAAGGCTTCAGACGCGTCCATTTCCATGTGGCGCAGGAGCGAATGGAGGTTCATCAGGCGTTTGTCTGAAGCATCACACTGGCTCGACTGTGAAAAGAGGCGGTGGATGATGATGAAGCTGAAATCTCCGGTGATGCCGTGGCGGCGTAGGGAGGTGTAGCTGCTTGTGAGATCGATTTCACCTGAAGCCACGAGGTCTTCGATGGCCTGGCGCAGGTATACGCTCACTTGCGGGCGGATGCGGAATCCGATGCGGAATTTGAAACTGATGAGGGTGCCGGGAATGAGCACGGTAGGCTCATATTCGAGAGTGTCAGGAGCATCGGTGAACTCTACGCGGACAATCCAGTAGTGGTCGGCGCGTTTCGGGCGTTTGTTTATGATGGAGTAAATCAATTTGCTTTCCACCTCGTCGGCGCTGCGTGATCGGCTGAGATAGACGAGATTCGAGGAGTATTTCGGTATTTCGCTGTCAGCCTTGATGTCGGAAATAATGTCCGTGTAGTCGGCAAAGCGGTAATATTCTATGAATTTGCCGCGGATCAGAGTGGCTTTGTACCATACGATCATCACCGAGCAGACTATGCCGGCTATGAGCACAGTGAACCAGCCGCCATGCATGAATTTAAACATGTTGGCCACAAAAAAGGCTCCTTCGATCAGCAGGAATGTCAGGGTGAAGAGCGCCACGATCCATCGTCTGACTCCTTTTAGATGGAGATAGAAGGCGAGGAGTATGGTGGTCATCAGCATGGTTATGGTGATGGCCAGTCCGTAGGCGGCTTCCATATGCGAAGATGTGCGGAAGAGCAGGATGGTAAGCACACAGCCAATGAAGAGTGCGAAGTTGATCAGGGGGATGTATAACTGTCCTTTGATTGTGGAGGGATACTTGATGCGCTGCCTTGGCCAGAAGTCAAGACTCATGGCCTCGCTGAAAATAGTGAACGAACCGCTCAGGAGTGCCTGGCTTGCGATGATGGCCGCTCCTGTGCTGATCAGGATTCCGGCCGGGAGAAACCAGCGGGGCATGATGGCATAGAAAGGATTGATGCCGGCCGTGTAGCTTTCGGCCTGTGCGATCAGCCATGCGCCCTGGCCGAGGTAGTTAAGTATGAGCATTGTCTTGATGAAGGCCCAGCTGTAGGTGATGTTCTTGCGTCCGCAGTGGCCGAGATCCGAGTAGAGAGCCTCGGCTCCTGTGGCACACAGAAAAACAGCTCCGAGTATCAGAAACCACCCCGGATAGTCGATCAGAAGTTTCACTGCATACCAGGGATTGAACGCTTTGAGAATGGGCCAATGGGCAGGCATCTGGCATATGCCGAGAATGCCGAGCATAAGAAACCAGCCGAGCATGAAGGGCCCGAAAAAGTTGCCGATGGTCTTGGTGCCGAGTCTTTGGACAAGAAAAATTCCGGAGATGATGACAAGGACTATAGGAAGGATCGGGGCCTGTGGCTGAATGTCGCGCAGACCTTCTACGGCAGATGTCACGGTCATGGCCGGTGTGATCACTCCGTCGGCTATAAGAGCGCTTGCCCCTATGGCTGCAAGAACATAGAGCCAGCGGTGTCGCAGATTTTTGAGCAGGGAGTAGAGAGCAAGGATTCCGCCCTCGCCTTTATTGTCGGCGCGGAGTGCTATGATGACGTATTTGAGTGTGGTCTGCAGGGTGAGAGTCCAGATTACGCATGACACAGCTCCTATGATATAGTCGGCTCCGGCATGGGGGTTGGCTCCCATGATGGCCTTCATGACGTAGAGCGGCGAGGTGCCGATGTCGCCGAATACGATGCCGATTGTTACGAGCAGTGCGGAAAAGGAGACTTTGTGAATATCAGGACTGGCAGTTGCGGATGATGTAGACATAGGCGATGTTGCGGATTGGACTGATTGTTTTTTATGAAGTACGTGAGATCAGCACGGCGACATAGGCTATATAGCCCAGCGTGAGCACTGCTCCCTCGGCGCGGGTGATTGTGCGCTGTCTGAAGAACCATCCGAAAATCCAGAAGAGCAGGCTTGCTCCTGTGAGCACAAGCAGATCGAGGTTTCCGATGTCGCCGAAGCGCAGAGGTCTTACGGTAGCCGTAACGCCGAGAACCATGAAAATGTTGAAAATATTGCTTCCAATGACATTGCCGAGCGCTATCCCGGTTTTACCTTTGAGTGCGGCAGTGATAGATGTGGCAAGTTCAGGGAGCGAAGTGCCTGCGGCTACTATGGTCAGACCGATTATAGCATCGCTGACGCCGATCGCCGAAGCTATGCCCGATGCACCTTCCACAAAACGGTCACCGCCATAAATCAGAGCGGCGAGACCGCTTATGATCCATGTGACGGCTTTCCACAGCGGCATTTCCTTTACCGGGGTCACGGAATTCGATGTCTGTTCCGGTTGCGGAGCGGCTTTGGCCTGCGAGAAGGTGTAGCGCATGAAGATCGCGAAAAAGAGCAGCAGAAGGATACCGTCGACACGCGATATGGCCGGTGCGGAATCTCCATCGAGCAGCGGACCGTTGCCGATGGCAAGCAGCGCAAGGGCCGAAAGAATTACGAGCGGAATTTCATTGGTCATGATGCTGCGCTCGATCCGTATGGGAGAGAACAGGGCGGTGACACCTATAATTACAAGAACGTTGAAAATATTACTGCCGACCACGTTGCCGACGGCCATCTCAGCGCTGCCGTTGAGCGCTGAGATGAAACTGATTGTAAGTTCCGGAGCGGAGGTGCCGAAGGCCACGATGGTAAGACCGATCACAAGATCGCTGACTCCCCACCTGCGGGCTATGGCCGAAGCTCCGTCGGTAAGGGCGTTGGCCCCTACAAGAATGAGCACAAGGCCTAACAGAAGAAAAATGATGTTGAGAAACATAGTCTGTCGGAAAATAAATAGTGAAACGTGAAACCGGCACGTTGATTCCATATGCCTTTAGCCTTGAAACAAACCGCCGGGGATGATTGTTGATTTAGTGGTGCAAAGATACTCAATTATGGGCATTCAGGCGCATGAAAAGCTATGAAGAGACCGTTAAAATATTTTTGAAATATCTCAAATAAGGTTTATCTTTGCGGAAACGAAATCAGAAATAGTTATCCTTACAACATACCTGTACCACACAAATTATTATCATGGAAAATAACAAGAACATGTCAATGAGTCGCAACCATGTGGAGCGGACATTGGGAAAGCCGGCATCCGAGTTCACACGGGCCGATATTATAGAGTATATCAGGCGTGAAGGAATCGAGATGGTCAATTTCATGTATGCCGCCGCTGACGGACGGTTGAAGACACTCAACTTTGTGATCAATTCCCAGGAATATCTGGAGACCATATTGTCGACGGGCGAACGTGTCGACGGGTCGAGCCTGTTTCCGTTTATCGAAGCCGGCCGCAGTGATCTTTATGTCATACCCCGCTATTCATCGGCCTTCCGCGATCCGTTTGCCGAACTGCCTACTCTGACGCTCCTGTGCAGCTATTTTGACAAAGATGGGCAGCCCCTTGACAGCGATCCGCGCCGTATTCTCGAACGTGCCTGCAAGGAATTCACCGAGGTTTCAGGTCTGGAGTTCGAATGTATGGGCGAACTTGAGTTCTATGTTATCGGAGCCGATACCGGTATGTTTCCGGCCACAGATCAGAAGGGCTATCACGAATCCGGACCTTTTGCGAAGTTCAATGACTTCCGCACCAAAGCCATGTCGCTGATTGCATCGACCGGCGGCCAGATCAAATACGGCCATTCGGAAGTAGGCAATTTCAAACATAATTCCCTTATTTACGAGCAGAATGAGATTGAGTTCCTGCCAAACCCCGCACTGAGTGCCGCCGACCATCTTCTGCTTGCCAAGTGGGTGATCAGAGAACTCGCCGCTAAGGAAGGCCTCAACGTCACATTCGCGCCCAAAATCACTGTCGGTAAAGCCGGGTCAGGCTTCCATATCCATATGCGTCTGATGAAAGACGGCCATAACATGACCCAGAGCGCCGACCGCACTCTCAGCAATGAAGCGCGCCGTGCCATTGCCGGTCTCATGACTCTCGCTCCTTCAATCACAGCTTTCGGCAATGCCAACCCGACGAGCTATCTGCGCCTTGTGCCTCATCAGGAAGCGCCGACCAACATATGCTGGGGTGACAGAAACCGCTCAGTGCTTGTCAGAGTTCCTCTTGGCTGGACTTCGGGCAAAGACATGTGTGTCCAGGTCAATCCGGCTGACAGATGTGAGATCGAGACTTATGGCAAACAGACGTTTGAGATGCGTTCGCCGGACTGCTCGGCAAATGTCTATCAGCTGATGGCTGCGCTCTGCGTGGCTGCCCGCCTCGGTTTCGAAATGGACGAAAAAGACGCTCTTGATATCGCATCACGCACTTATGTCGATGTGAATATCCATGCTAAAGAAAATGCCGAGAAGCTTGCAGGTCTTGAAACTCTTCCCACCTGCTGCGTTGAGTCTGCCGAGTGTCTTGAAAAACAGCGTTCGATCTACGAGAGCCGCAATGTGTTCGCACCCGCGATGCTCGATGATCTGATCAGCCAGCTCAAGGCATTTGATGACAAGATGCTCGCAGCCAGAGTGAATGCCGATCCGATAGAGCTGCAGAAGCTTGTCAACCGCTATTTCTATTGCGGATAAGCATTCTGCATGGCGCTATCGGCAAACAAGTAAAGAACCGTAATATAATCATTCTTATAACATCACCCTCAGACCACATTGTAGTTATGTCTGCCCAGCAACGTATCACCGAACTCCGAAAAGAACTTGACCGCCTGAATCATGCCTACTATGTAGAAAATTCGCCGTTGGCGAGTGACTACGACTATGACATGATGATGAAAGAACTTGAAAAACTTGAATCCGAACACCCTGAATTTGACGATCCGCTCTCACCGTCACATCGCGTGGGATCCGATATAACCAAAGGGTTTACCCAAGTGGCTCATGTCAGGCCGATGCTTTCGCTGGGCAACACCTACAGCGTGGAAGAGGTGGATGACTGGATTCGCCGCTGTAATGACTTGCTCGGAAATCTTGAAGGGCTTAAATCGGTGCCAATAGTCGGCGAAATGAAGTTTGACGGAACCAGTATCTCGCTTATCTATGAAAACGGGCGTCTGGTCAGAGCCGTGACCAGAGGTGACGGAGAGAAAGGCGATGATGTGACTGAGAACGTCAAGACTATACGCAGTATCCCCCTGGTGCTTCAGGGATCGGGATATCCGCAGTCATTCGAGATCCGTGGCGAGATAGTGCTCCCTTGGAAAGCATTTGACCGTCTGAATGAGGAGCGAGCTTTCAATGAAGAGCCTCTGTTCGCCAATCCGCGCAATGCAGCGGCCGGAACTCTTAAGATGCAGAATTCAGCCGAAGTATCGCGCAGAGGTCTCGATGCATATTTCTATTATCTGATTTCAGATGAGCTCCCGGCTGACAATCATTATGACAATATGATAGCTGCCCGGTCATGGGGATTCAAGGTCAGCAATCTGATGACTCTGATGGATTCGATCGAGGAGGTCGATAGTTTCATCACTCGCCTTGACCAGGAGCGCAAGGAGTTGCCGGTCGCTACTGACGGGCTTGTTTTCAAGGTCAACAGTCTTCGCCAGCAGCTGAATCTTGGCTATACATCCAAATCGCCCCGCTGGGCGATTGCCTACAAATTTTCGGCAGAGCGCGCCCTGACCCGCCTGCGCTTCGTGTCATTTGAAGTAGGTCGCATGGGGGTGATAACCCCGGTGGCCAATCTTGAGCCGGTGCTGCTTTCCGGCACGATTGTGAAACGGGCTTCGCTTCATAATGAAGACATTGTCAAGACTCTTGGAATCCATGAGCATGACATGCTCTATGTGGAGAAGGGAGGGGAGATCATTCCCAAGATAACCGGAGTTGACGAGGCGGCGCGTGAAGAGGGTGCGATGCCGATAAAGTTTGTGACCCATTGTCCGGACTGCGGCACTTCGCTTGTGCGCATTCCCGGCGAGGCGGCATGGCTCTGTCCCAACAAGTATGGCTGCCGTCCGCAGATCATCGGACGTCTTGAGCATTACGTAGGCCGCCACGCAATGGATATTGACGGAGTGGGAGAGGAGAACGCCGCTCTGCTCTATGATGCCGGACTTGTCAGAAACATTGCTGATTTCTATATCCTGCAGGCCTCTGATCTGGAGCAACTCGACCGCATCGGTCCGCGTTCGGCTCAGAGGATTCTTGAGGGTGCCGAGAAATCGAAGAGTGTGTCGTTTGACAGGGTTGTCTATGCGCTTTCAATTCCGTTTGTCGGAGAGACTGTGGCCAAAAAGCTTGCCAAGGGGACTCGTGACATTGACACTCTGATGGGCATGAGCCGTGATGAGCTGGTGGCTATTGATGATATCGGTCCGCGTATAGCCGATGCTGTCATTGAATATTTCTGTGTTGAATCAAACCGTGAGATCATAAACCGCCTCAGAGAGTATGGGCTTCAGATGTCATTGCCTGAAGAAGAGGAGTCGGAGAAGTCCGATCTGCTGGCGGGCAAGACAATAGTGATCAGCGGAGTCTTTGCCCGACATTCCCGCGAGGAATACAAGGAGATGATCGAGCGCAACGGAGGTAAAAATTCCGGCTCGATCTCGAAGAAGACTTCATTTGTACTTGCCGGTGACAATATGGGGCCGGCTAAACTCGAAAAGGCCAAATCTCTTGGAGTCCCGGTCATCAATGAAGACCGGTTCCTTGAAATGCTCACGGAATAAAAAGTATTCCTTGTTTTGAAAAACAGATAAGATCAGCCGTCTGTGACTCGGAATGTAAGAGTCACAGACGGCTGTCTGTTTTCGGGATTCGGTATTGGGAAATTACAGAGATATTCCTTTATCTTTGAGGAATTCCTTGTAGACGCGTGAAAACTGCTCGTTGGCGGCTTTGGGATAGCGTATTTCGGCAAAAACCTGTGCGAGATTCTGTTTGCCGTTTTCAGTTACAAACTTCATGGATGCCGGAGTGGCTTCTTCGGCGGCATAGAATTCGCGGATTTCTGCGTCAGTCGGATTGTGATAGCTTTCCGAGTGGACCACGGCATCAAGCGGCAATCGGTCCTGAAGTTCCGGAGTTTCGGCGGGATAACCGACGGTGACGGTTATGACCGGGATCACGTCAGACGGAAGCGCGAGCGCATCGGAAATCTGAGAGGCGTTATAGGTAGTAGTGCCGAGATAGCAGGTGCCGAGGCCTTCCATTTCAGCTACAGTGCAGAACTGCTGTGCGAAGATAGAAGTGTCGATTACGCCCCAGGTGAACCCCTGGAGGTTGTTCATGCCACCCTGTGTGCCATTGAGTTCACACCAACGGTTGAAACGGTTCAGATCGAGGCAGAATGTAAGCACTGCGGCGGCGCCTTTGATAGCCGGCTGGCAGAAATGGGCCGGAGCAAGGGCTGCGATCTTTTCCGGATCGCGGTTTATGATTACGGAATAGATCTGCATGTTGCCGGTATTGGCCGCACGCGATGCCTTTGCAAGCAGTTCGCGCAGAAAAACTTCGCTGACGGGGCGGGACAGATCGTATTTGCGTATAGTCCGTCGGGTAGAAAAGTAGTTATTTGTATCCATTGATGCTGTTATCAGGGTTTGTCAATAATCAAAATTGAAATCGGGCTGCAAGTTACAACTTTCCGGTAAGATGTAAATAACTTTAAGTGCGAAATTTTGCTTTATCGGAAATAAATGTCCAACTTTGCAGTCTCTAAAACTGCTTCTTAAATATCACTAATGGAAATAGATAAATACACTTTCGAACAGGCTTTCAACGAGTCTGTCAAGTATTTTGACGGAGACGAGCTCGCTGCAAAAGTCTGGGTCAGCAAGTATGCGCTTAAAGATTCATTCGGCAACATCTATGAACTGACTCCTGCCGACATGCACCGCCGTCTTGCCAACGAGTTTGCAAGGATTGAGAACAAATATCCCAATCCCCTCAGCGCGCAGGAAATCTATGAACTGCTTGACGGATTTAAATATGTGGTTCCTCAGGGGAGTCCTATGGCCGGAATCGGCAATAACTTTCAGACCGGATCGCTGTCAAACTGCTTCGTGGTAGGTCTTGACGGACATCCCGATTCATATGGCAGCATCATGAAGGTGGATGAAGAGCAGGTGCAGCTGATGAAGCGCCGAGGCGGAGTGGGTCACGATCTCAGCGATCTTCGTCCGAAGGGAATGCCGGTCAAAAATTCCGCGCTGACCTCAACCGGACTTGTGCCGTTCATGGAGCGCTACTCCAATTCAACCCGCGAGGTGGCGCAGGACGGGCGTCGCGGTGCGCTGATGCTCACCGTGGCCATCAAGCATCCTGATTCGGAACGTTTCATTGATGCCAAACTTGAACAAGGCAAGATTACAGGAGCGAATGTTTCTGTCAAGATTGACGATGAGTTCATGACCTGTGTGGAGCGTGAGGAAAAATACACATGCCGGTTCCCGATCTATGGATCTGATCCGCAGGTGAAGACTGAGATCAACGCTAAGGCTCTTTGGAACAAGATTGTCTACAACGCCTGGAAATCGGCTGAACCCGGAGTGCTGTTCTGGGACACAATTCTGCGCGAATCTGTGCCTGACTGCTATGCCGATCTCGGATTCCAGACTGTTTCGACAAATCCGTGTGGCGAGATCCCTCTCTGCCCCTATGACAGTTGCCGTCTGATCGCCATAAACCTCTATTCATATGTAAAGAATCCTTTCACATCCGAGGCCTATTTTGACTTCGATCTTTTCAAAGAGCATGTCGGAAAAGCCCAGAGGCTTATGGATGACATCATTGATCTTGAAATGGAAAAGATCGACGCAATTATCGAAAAGATCAAAGCCGATCCGGAGAACGAAGAGGTAAAGGCTACCGAGCTGAATCTTTGGGACAAGATTAAGAAAAAAACGCTTAAGGGACGCCGTACAGGCCTCGGCACTACAGCTGAAGGTGATATGATCGCGGCTCTCGGCCTTCGCTACGGCACATCCGAAGCCACCGCGAAGTCGGTAGAAGTACACCGCGCTCTCGCGCTTGCAGCTTTTGCCTCTTCGGTCCAGATGGCCAAGGAGCGCGGAGCTTTCGAGGTCTATGACGCTGCCCGCGAACGCAACAACCCTTACATCAGCCGTATGCGTGAGGCTTGCCCGGAACTGGTGGCTGATATGGAGGCCAACGGTCGTCGCAATATAGCCTGCCTGACCATAGCACCCACAGGAACCACATCGCTCATGACCCGCACCTCATCAGGAATCGAGCCCGTGTTCATGCCGGTCTATAAGCGTCGGCGCAAGGTCAACGCCAATGATGCGGATGTGCATGTTGATTTCGTCGACGAGTCTGGTGATGCTTTTGAGGAATTCGTGGTCTATCATCCCAAATTTATCGAGTGGATGCGCATCAACGGCATAGAAGTGCGCAATGATTACACTCAGGCAGAACTTGACTCACTTGTGGAGCGCTCTCCGTATAACAAAGCGACAGCCAATGATATCGACTGGCTTGAAAAGGTCAAAATGCAGGGCGCTGTGCAGAAGTGGGTGGATCATTCTATCTCCGTTACCATAAATCTTCCGGCCGATACGGATGTTGAACTTGTCAACCGCCTCTATATGGAAGCCTGGAAAGCCGGCTGTAAAGGTTGTACGATCTACCGCGATGGCTGTCGGTCCGGAGTGTTGATCTCGGCCGATGAAAACAAAAAGAAAGACCGCGAGAAGGGTGTGGATACTCCGGCTGATCAGGAAGCGAAAGACGGAAAGCAGTCCGGCACACCGGAAATACCCGCGGTCCATCCTGTGGGCAAGCGTCCGATAGAGCTTGAAGCCGATGTGGTCAGATTCCAGAACAATAAAGAGAAGTGGATTGCGTTTGTCGGCCTGAAAAACGGACAGCCATATGAAATTTTCACCGGTCTTGCCGATGACGAAGACGGTATTTTCTGTCCGAAGTCAGTGTCGAAAGGAAAAATCATCAAGGCTACTGACGACAAGGGAAACAAGCGATATGACTTCCAGTTTATCAACAAGCGAGGCTATAAGACAACTATCGAAGGCCTTTCTGACAAGTTCAATCCCGAATACTGGAACTATGCCAAACTCATTTCCGGAGTGCTCCGTTACGGAATGCCGATTGACCAGGTGATAAAACTTGTCAACGGTCTTGAACTCGACTCGCAGTCGATCAACACCTGGAAAATGGGTGTTGAACGCGCGCTGAAAAAGTATCTGCCGTCAGGCACTCCAGCCGGAGGCCAGAAGTGTCCTAACTGCGGACAGGAAACACTTGTCTACCAGGAAGGATGCCTGATCTGTACATCATGCGGCTCCTCACGCTGCGGATAAGATCAGAGAATAGATTTTAGCGTGACCGGGGTATTGTGGTCTGTAAGATAGAGCTGCTCGCGTGGCTCGTAATGGTCTGAAAAAATCGAGGCGGCAGTGTCAGTCATGGCATTGCCGCTGACTTTTATGCCTGCCATTTCAAAGGCTGAGGGGCAGAATGAGCGTGAGGTGGAAATCAGACACGAGATGTTTCGGCCTACGGCTGCTACAATATCAGGATATGATTCTTGATATCCGGCGGACAGCCATGCGATCATCGGGACATGGACCTGATAGAGGGTGGGGCGCGGAGAGGCGTGGAGGAAACGGCCGGAGCCATTGTCAAATATGTCTTCTCCGTGGTCAGATGTGTAGAGCAGGCCTGCAAATGCTCCGTCAATGGAGTCGAGCCGGCTGATGCAGTCGGTCAGCAAGCGGTCTGTGGCCACGATGGTGTTGTCATATGCATTTATGAGTTTGTCGCGGTTGCTCTTGGTGGCTTCGGTATAGTCACATGGGGTAAACAGTTCGTCGTTTTTGGCATAACGGTCGAGATAGTTGAAGTGTGAGCCGTAGGTATGGAGGACTATGAGCTGCTTTAGAGCTTCCTGGGCGAGGATTTTGTCAAGCCAGGGAAGGAGATCGGAATCAGGCCGGCTGTTGCGGCTGAGCGATGTGGCGTTGTCATCGAGCTCTTTGATGAAAACGCAGGTGTCACTCTCTTCTGCAAAGAAGTCGATGAACGAGCGGTTGTAGCGCTGGTTCGACAGAAAGGCGGTGGAGAATCCGGCTTCCTTGAATGCCGTGATGAGGCTTTTCACCTGATAGATATCGGTGTTGAAATCTGTAGCATTGACAGGACTGAGCAGCATCGGTACGCTCTTGTGGGTGGTGTTGCTCTCGCTGTAGGCTTCAGGTGCGGCATAAATGTCATTGCGATCGGCCAGCCGGGGATTGGTCGGACGGTTGTAGCCAAGAAGTTGCCAGTTATCCGCACGTGCGGTCTCTCCGACAACGAGGAGATAGATTTCACGCTTGTCAGACGGATGCACCGAATGTGCGCCATATTTGAAATTGGCTGATGTTTCGGAATAGCGGCCGGTCTTGGCAGTGCGGTCAAAAGCAAGATACACGTTGTAGCAGACATTGGCCGGATAGAGATGATCAGTGACTGCATATGCGCCTCCGGAATAGCTGAGTGCAAGGCTGATGAGCCCGGCTGCCGTCACTCCGGCAGATAACAGACAGTTCTTTTTCAGAAATTTTTCAGACAGACGGACTTTTTTGCGGATGAATATCACACCATTGGTCAGTGACGGGACGTAGAGGACCACGACGGCAATGATTACCGGGAGCATATTGCCGAGCAACTCGGCAACTTCAGAAGTATTTGTGGTCACAAGGTTCAGGAACATGTCGACCGCGATGACGCTCCGTCCGTAAAGGTCAAGCAGTACAATCTGGAAAGCTGCAAAAAATATCAGCGGAAACATCAGCCAGATGCTCCGTCCGAACTTCGGCGAAAGGCTTGACAAAAGCCAGATAATGCCTGCGGGGAGCAGTATGTTTGTCAATGCTCCGGCAAGAGAGAGCTGTTCGGTGAATGAAAGTATGAAATTGGGGAGGAGGAGAGTCAACAGAAAATAATAAAAAGCAAAATACTTATACATGTGCATTATGGCTGATTGCTGATTCCTTGATTAGTCTGAGAGTTTGTTTAAAAACAAACTCTGAATATCCTGGTGAAGAGTCTGCTCAGAAAGCCTCGTTCAGGCCGAACATGAAGCCGCTGGAATGTTTGCCGAAACCGATGTCGACCCGGACGTTGGCGTTCTTTTTGAATTCCCACCGGTATCCGATGCCGTATTCCGGCAAAAGACGGTCAAACCGGATGTCGGAAAGTTTGTGATATATGCTTCCGACTCCACCCCAGACGGCAATCCCGGAGCGTCGGTAGATGTGCTGGCGAAGTTCCACGGCCATGTCTGAGGCGCATTTGTCGCGATAGCGGCCTTCATAATATCCGCGCATGGCTCCGCCGCCAAGAAATGGCAGTTTTCCCCAAGGAGTATTGCCGTATGTCCATTCGCTATGGAAGTGAGAGGCAAGAATCGCACCGGCCCAAAGCGGAGAATAGATGTTGAAGTTTATTTCCGTGCTGGCAAAGTCATGATTCCGATTTCCTATGAAGCGTGGAGCAAAAAGCTGTATGAGTTCGAAGAGCACTCCGGAATGCGGATAAGTAAGGTTGTCGCGCAAATCATATTGCAGGCGCCCGCCGACCTCAGCAGAAAAATAGCGATGGTCTTCGCCTTGCCAGGGTGTAGGATCGGCTATACTGCCGGCGCTGGTATAGCTTAATTCAACCGCCGGCCCAAGATACAAGCCTGGAGCTAGCCGCCATTCATAGTCGCCAGTGAGCGTCAGATCAAAAAGATTGTATTTGGTCTTGTTGGCATTATCGTTGTTCCATGTATAGCCGATTCCCCAGAAATATGTGGAAAACGACTGAAAGTCGAGCGAATAGTTGACACGCCTGGAGTTGAACGGGTAGACGTGAACACCGTCGATCCCGACAGAGTAGTATCCTTTGGTGGCAATGTCTCCTTTAAGTGATATATTTGAAGCGGGGAGCAGTGTGTCTGTCGGGCATGTCGAGTAGTCTCCTGCAATAACGATGCCTAAGCCGAGACCTTTTTCCGATGAATAGTGCGGACCACCGAGAGGAGTGAAGTTTGGGCGGGTGGTAAGTTTGCGCTTGTTGGATTGATCGAAGTAGTGGATAAGCCGGCCTATAATGCCTTTATGCTGCTGCGGGACGGAGTCTGCCGGTTCAGACGCCGCCATAGACAATGGCTTTATAAGCAATAAAATTAGCAATATGTAAACGAAGCGTGTGTGTTGTTGCTGCATGAGTGCAAAGTTATGCAAAAATAATCATATATTATGAACGGTTTTGTAGCTGAAACGGTTTTGGAAATTGTCTAAAGTTCATATTGCTGTGTTTGTGGAAACCGGCGTGATTTCAATGGGGTGATTGTCTTGTTATTCCAGTTGTGTGGCGGCTAAAGAGTAGACGCTGATACGAGTGGCGGGAGATGCTTTTTTTATGGCTTGGGCACATGCAAGAATAGTCGAGCCTGTAGTGATCACATCATCAACCAGAAGTATGTGACGGTCTGCGATAAGTTCCGGATCCGGCAGTGAATAAGCCCCAATGGTGTTCTGCAGTCGGGCATGGATATCTTTTCGGGTCTGCGAACGGTGCCATGAGGCTTTCAGAGGTGTTTCGACCGGCAGACCGCATACATGACCGAGGCCTTTTGCAATTTCTTCAGCCTGATTGTAGCCTCGTTTTATCTTTTTCAAAAAGTGCAGGGGCACAGGCACAAGGGCGTCGATATCGTCAAAGAATCCGGAGTCAGACAATTCTTTGGCGTGGAGCGATGCAAAATGGCGTCCTACTTTCGGGCGGTTGCGATATTTGGTGTCATGGATTATTGCCGTATATGGGTTGCCTCGGCGGTAGTAGAACATCGAGGCCGTTTTTTCGATGCGGCAGGATGGGGAGAACAGCCTGTCGGCAAGGGAGTTGGATGCTGATTTATGGAAATTGGTCACAGGCATGTCAAGCAGACATTGCAGGCAGATGAAGTCTTCGCCGTCAACGAGCGGACGATGGCAGACAGTGCAGACGTCAGGGAAGATTATGTTGACGAGTCCACGAAGCCAGCGGCCGGCAACCGCAAAACTGTTGTTAGGAATCATCTGAATCAGATTTGTAGTTTCTCATCAGGTCTGCTATCAGCGGATATTCAAATCCACGCTGCATCGCATATCTGGTCACTTTTATTTTGCTCTCTCGGCTCAACGGCCACTCTTTCATTGACCGGATTTTGGAGGCGATGACTCTGAGGGCTATAGCGGAGTATTCTTCATCTTCGAAATCGTCACATGCGCTTTCTATTATATCCGGAGGCAGGCGTTTTGCCCAGAGTCCCTGCCTGATTTTCCTGCGGCCCCAGCCACTGAAATGAAGCTTATCATGGGCATAGGCTTTAGAGAATCTGCGGTCATCAACGAATTTGAGTTCGATGAGCCGTGAGATCACTTTGGCCGCAACTCCGGCACTTACACCGCATGATGACATTTTTTTCAGAAGGTCAGGAGTGCATTGCTCACACTTGGCGCATAAAGCGGCCATGCGGGAAAGCGCATTTTCATATGTCAGAGGAGGCTGGCGTCTGAGCATGGTGTGATTCCTATTTACGGGCTATCATGAAACGAGTTTTGGCATGCAGGTCGGGGAGCAGGCAGACATCGTTCCATCCAGATTGCTGCATCCAGTCTTTCAGGCTGTCGGCAGTCAAAGGATTGAGTTCGAAATAAAGTCGTCCGCCTTCAGTCAGCGCATCAGCGGCATAGTCGGCTATGGCTTTATAGAATTTCAGCGGGTCGCTGTCAGGTACGAACAGCGCAATAGCCGGTTCGTGGTCAAGGACATTTGCTTCCATCGCGCTTTTTTCTTTATCCATGACATAGGGCGGATTGGAAATGATAATGTCATATTTTGCCGTGAGTGCCGCGCCGAGATCAAGGGCATCCGCTGTCTGAAAATCGACTTTGACTTTTTGCAGAGCGGCATTTTCCTTGGCTACTGCGATAGCCCGGTCGGAAATGTCGATGGCAGTGACTTCAGGAAAATTCATGAACTTGGCCAAGGCTACGGCTATGCATCCTGAACCGGTGCATACGTCAAGCACTTTCAGATCAGGCTGGGGATTGTCTTTTGTTATTATGTCAACAAGTTCTTCTGTCTCAGGTCGGGGTATGAGAACCGCAGGGCTGACCTTCAGGGTCATGCCATGCCAGTATGTGTCGCCGAATATATATTGTATGGGCTCGTAAACAAGCAGGCGGTCAATGACTTCGTTGACTCTCGTGACGGTGAAGTCCGAAACCTCCTTGTCGGCCCTCATCAGAAGTTCTACCTGATTCCATCCCTTGATGTGCTCCATTATGATCCGAAGCAGCCATGAGGCCTCGCTCCCGCCATAGACAGGAGTCAGACGGGAGCGTGAGGCATCAAGGAGTTGTTTCAGTGTAGTCATTTGTTTACAGAAGTATAGATCTCGATATTGTCAAGAGCGAGATAACCGGGGGTGTTCAGACCGTATTCACCTGCATCGGAACCTTCGAAGTTGAACACAACGCGGTTTACGTTTCCAAGGGCTTTCAGATTCCAGTCTTCCCAGTCATTATCAAGATTTTTTGTTTTCGAACCTGCGCGGTAGTCACAGAGATAGAACTCCACGGGGCTTCCGGTTGTCATATGTCCGGTTGCGTCATATCCGTAAGCAAGCACTTTGAACCAGCCGTTGTTTGCTTTTAATGGCTGAGCGAGTCCATTTCCATTCTGAATTACGCCATACACATAAGATGTATTGCAGATTTCAATTTCTCCAATTGTAAATTCGGCGTTGTTGTCAAAATGGAATCCGCCTAAAGAAACTTCTTTTCCTGAGCCATAGACAGATGAAATGCTTGAAGCATCGCAGGAGCCGTTGATCACTGCAAATGTGTTGGAGTTGTCATCACCGGCTCCGCGGTTTGCGCCATCGACAGACTCCACATTATATACACTGCACTGATTATTGTAGGAATACCACCAGTCGCCGATCTTGTCAGCAGGATTCGAACGGAAATTGAACTGAGAGAGGAACATGCCTCCATTGTATAATGTCGCTATGTCGGGATAAAAGTCACCTTGGGTATTGAGTCCGAAAGTGATAGCATTGGCACCCTTGTTGAATGCGATGGAGCCGGCGGTGAACCGATCGCCGCCAGTGTAGTCTGCATAGAGGTTTGCGCCATAGGAGTCAGGTCCGGCTAAAATAATATTTGTGTTTTCAAATGTGATTTCGCCGACTTTGACCATTCCCTTGGGACCGTCATTGTCATCATCGCTACAAGATGACAGCAGAGGAAGTGAGATCGCACAGAGTGCGAATGCGCAGATTTTGAAATTGTTGTACATGATTTGAATAGTTGATGTTGTTAAATGATCTATCGTGTGAACTGAGAAGCCGGAACTTTAGCAGCAAGAGGAAATTCAATGGCAAAAGTCGTGCCCATGCCCGGCTCTGATCGTTTGACATAGATATTGCCTTTGTGATATTCTTCCACAATGCGTTTTGTCAGTGTCAGGCCAAGCCCCCAGCCGCGTTTCTTAGTAGTGAAGCCTGGATTAAAAATTGTTCTGTGATTCTTTTTTGGAATGCCTTTGCCGGTATCTGCAATTTCTATAACGGCAATGTTTTTGTCGTGATGAAGTGCAATGGAAATGCTGCCGCTTCCCTCCATTGCGTCAACGGCGTTTTTGATCAGGTTTTCCATTACCCATTCTGCCAGAGGTGATGACATGGAGACCGGAAGTTCTGTGGAGCATGGTGTCACGCTGAGTTTTATGCGGCTTGATATGCGAGAGGACATATATTCGGCTGAATGGCTGACGATGGTGTTGAGATCTTCAATCTCCATAGATGGCCGCGAGCCGATTTTAGAAAATCGTGATGCAATTGTCGACAATCGTTTTACGTCCTTGTCCATTTCCGCTACAATCTCCGGGCTAACACCGGAATCCGGCAGGAGTTCGAGCCATGCCATCAGCGATGATATGGGGGTGCCAAGCTGATGGGCGGTTTCTTTAGAAAGACCTACCCAGACCTTGTTCTGCTCCGCCCGTTTGGTAGACGAAACGGCATAATAGACAATCAGAACGAACGCAAGCAAAACCAGTATCTGAACATAGGGATAGAAACTCAGGCTTTTCAGCACTTTCGAATCTTCGTAGTAGAGATGCTGACTTCCTGCGGCACCCATGTCGATATCTATGACGTTTGGAGTCTTGCGCAGATCATCAAGCTTGGCCAGCAGAAAACGGCGGTTGGCATCGCTTAGCCCGAAAATCGCGGCAGAGTCTTCGGGCTCAGGCAGGGTGAAATTGCGCTGCATGATAATATGCCCGTCATCATCGGTGAGCAAGACCGGAATGGTTCTGTTGCGTTCGATGATCGAGAGCAGAAAATCGAAATTTGACGGTAATACGTCAGAGTCACCGTTTCCGGCATTTACAATCTCGCGTGTGGCATCAGCCCATATCTGCATCCGCTCCCGTTCCTGCTCTGACAGGTCTTTGACCAGTGAATCGGAATAAAACAGAAATATGCCGACCACTGCCACCGACAGAATCAGAAAGCCGATGAATCCTTTGCGCCTTATGTCATAGATGTTTCCGCTCAAAGCCTGATTTAACGTAGGGTGAATGATTGATTCTGACAACAATCAGAAGTTGCATGAATGATCTCCGGAGGAAATATCATCCATGCAACTTCGTTGATATCAGTTATCGTAATGCAGTCTCACTGATTTTGGATCAGTGTTTGTCATCAACGACCGGACAACCGGAGCAACGGGCTGAAATTTCAGTGAAGAAGTCATTGCCCTTGTCATCTACAAGGATAAAGGCAGGGAAGTCTTCCACTTCAATTTTCCAGATAGCTTCCATGCCGAGTTCGGGATATTCGAGGAGCTCTACCTTCTTGATGCTGTTCTGAGCGAGAATGGCAGCCGGGCCTCCGATTGATCCGAGATAGAACCCGCCGTGCTTGTGGCATGCGTCAGTAACCTGCTTGCTGCGGTTGCCTTTGGCGATCATTACCATAGAGCCACCTGCAGCCTGGAACTGATCTACATATGAGTCCATGCGGCCTGCTGTTGTCGGGCCGAATGAGCCTGAAGGCATACCTTCGGGTGTTTTGGCCGGGCCGGCATAGTAGATGGGGTGATCTTTGAGATACTGAGGCATGGGTTCGCCATTATCAAGACGTTCTTTGATCTTTGCATGGGCTATGTCACGGCCTACGATGATGGTGCCGTTGAGCGAAAGGCGTGTGGCCACAGGATACTTTGTAAGTTCAGCCAGAATTTCAGGCATCGGACGGTTTAGATCGATCCTGACAACATTGCCTTCGCCTTGTTTACGATATTCTTCGGGGATCAGTTCGCCGGGATTGCTGTCGAGTTTTTCAACCCAAAGGCCTTCGCGGTTGATTTTCGCTTTTATGTTGCGGTCAGCCGAGCATGAAACTCCGAGGCCGACGGGGCATGAGGCTCCATGACGGGGCAGACGGATCACCCGGATGTCATGAGCGAAGTATTTGCCTCCGAACTGTGCGCCGAGGCCAAGACGTTCAGCTTCCTTTTTGAGCACTGCTTCAAGTTCTTTGTCGCGGAAAGCGTGGCCGAGTTCATTGCCATGATCAGGCAGATTGTCGTAATATTTTACGGATGCTTTCTTGACGGTCTCAAGGTTCTTTTCAGCTGATGTGCCGCCGATAACAAATGCGATGTGGTAAGGAGGGCAGGCCGCGGTTCCGAGGCTCTTCATTTTCTCAACCAGGAAGGGTACGAGGGTTTTGGGATTGAGAATGGCCTTGGTTTCCTGATAGAGGTAGGTCTTGTTGGCCGAGCCACCGCCTTTTGCCACAAAAAGGAATTTGTATTCATCGCCTTCAGAAGCATGGATGTCGATCTGGGCCGGGAGGTTGCAACCGGTGTTAACTTCGTCATACATGGTGAGCGGCGCGTTCTGTGAATAGCGGAGATTATCGGTGGTGTAAGTGATGTAGACACCCTTGCTGATTTTCTCTTCGTCATCACAGCCTGTGTAGACATTCTGACCCTTTTCGCCGTGAACAATCGCGGTGCCGGTATCCTGACAGAAGGGGAGTGCGCCCTTGGCTGCAACTTCGGCGTTGCGGAGCATGGTCAGGGCGACAAACTTGTCATTTTCCGATGCTTCAGGATCAGAAAGGATCTTCGCTACCATTTCGTTGTGTTCTCGACGCAGCATGAACGCATTGTCATGTGTGCATGCACGAGCAAGAACTGTTAGCGCTTCGGGATCAACCACGAGGAATTCGTGTCCGCCCCAGTTTTCAACTTTGACGTAGTCGGAAGTCAGTTTGTAATATTCAGTTGTATCAGGTCCCAGCGGGAACATGGGCTGATATTTGAACGGTTTGGTTGCCATATAATTATACTTTGAGTTTTTTCAGATAATCCGAAAGGACTTACTTGAGTTGACAAATGTACGAACAAAATTTTAAACCGCAAGCGAAAATAAGATGCTATTTTAGGTTAACCACCGTGATTCCGGCACCACCGAAACGGACATCTTCGTCATGATAGGAACTGATTCCGGAAGTGGTTGAAAGCAGTTCGCGAATAGCCTGCCGTAAAGCTCCGGTGCCTGTGCCGTGAAGTATGCGCACGCGGGCTACGCTGAAGCGTATGGCATCATCTATAAAATAGGTGACAGCCTGGATGGCCTCATCTGCTCTCATGCCTCTGACGTCAATCTCCTGTTTGAACTGAAGCTGCCGTTCATAACCGGAATCAATTGTCTGCATTGAGATGCTTGATTTTGTTTCGGTCTTTGGTTTGGCATCTGTAACCGTCAGACGGTCTGTCTTGACAGTGGTCTTGAGGTTGCCGAAAATCACAAGCGCGTTTTTGCCTGATACTTCCAGCACATTTCCTACAGTGCTGCCTCCGTCAAGGCGCACGTTGGCTCCGACTGCCACTTCGCGCTTTGCCGGTGTTGCCTCGCGGTTGTCTGCCTGAGCATTGTGCCGCCCTTTTTTCTTTTTGGGAACTTTTGCGAGGAGTGAATTGGAGTCCTTGTAACGGTTGCCCTCACGTTCGAGCCCTATACGCTCTTCCTTGAGTTTGCGACGGGCTTCCAGGGTCTTCTCCCGTTCGGCGTTTGCCTCTTTGATGTCTGCGATGGTGCGTTCGATAACGGCATTTGAAGAGTCGAGAATCTTTTTGGCCTCAGTCCTCGCTTCTTCAATAATCTCGCGGCGTTTGCTTCTGAGCTGGTCGGCGTCTTCAGCGTATTGCGCCAGCATCTGTTCGAGTTTTTTCTCCTTCTGGCGTATAGCTGTACGCTTGTTTTCCCAATAGCGTTTGTCGCGGGTGATGTCAAGAAGATAGTTGTCAAGATTCATGTATTCTTTCCCGACAATATCTTCGGCTGACTGTATGATCTCTGCCGGCAGACCGATTTTTCGGGCGATCTCGACTGCAAACGAACTGCCGGGATTGCCGATGGACAATTTGAACATAGGCTGCATGAGATGCCTGTCATAAAGCATAGAGCCGTTGATAAGGCCTATGGTGTCTTCGGCAAATTGTTTCAGGATCTGATAGTGTGTGGTCACAATGCCCCACATTTCTTTCCCGTTCATTTGCTCAAGAATGGCACGGGCAAGCGCGCCGCCAATCTGAGGTTCTGTCCCGGAGCCCATTTCGTCAATCAGAAAGAGGGTGCCTTTGCGGCCTCGCTGAAGCATGAACTTCATGCTGCGCAGGTGGCTGCTGTAGGTCGAAAGGTCATCTTCAAATGACTGGTCATCGCCGATGTCAACAAAGATGTCCTGGAAAATGCCGATGTGGGAGTTGTCATGTACCGGCGGTAGCAGTCCGCATTGAACCATATACTGGATTGTGCCGACTGTTTTAAGACAGACGGACTTACCGCCGGCATTCGGACCGGAAATGACCAGAATGCGAGTCTCGCGGTTCAGAGCAATGTCGATGGGCACGATTTCGCGGCCCTGATGTTCCAGCGAAAGTTTAAGGACGGGATGGCAGGCATGATACCACTCCATCTCTTCACGGTCGTGCAGATTCGGTAATGAAGCACCGACAGCCTCTGCGTAATGGGCTTTGGCATTGATGAAATCCAAGTTGTATATGACTCCGGCCCCTGCGAGCATTTCAGGAATGTGAGGTCTGAGCTCATCGGCTATAGCAGTCAGGATTCGAATTATTTCGCGATGCTCTTCGAGCTGCAGCTCGCGGGTCAGGTTGTTAGCTTCCACGACTTCAGCGGGCTCGATGAATATGGTTTTCCCGGATGCAGATTCGTCATGGACTATTCCCGGAATCTTCCGCTTGTTCATCGGAGGAACCGGGAGCACAAGGCGTCCGTCGCGCACGGCGGGAGAAGCATCGGCATCCAGCCATCCCTGGGCAATTGCGGAGCTCAGAACTCGACGTAAAATCGAATTGACGCGTCCCGACATGCTGCGCAGACGCGAGCGGATTTCAGCCAGCGCCACAGAGGCATTGTCTTTGACAAGACCAGATGCCGGATCAATGGCTTTGTCGATTGTTAATCCGAGAGTCGACGGAATATAGTCAAGCGGGACGCTAAGGCGTGATAACTGTGGATATGGGGTATGTCCGTCCTCGTTGTGACGGCGGAAATATGATGCAATCCGTGAAAAGCATTCAAGCATACGTCTCACTTTCAGCAGATCCTTCACTTCAAGGAATGTGCCTGGTATTTTGATCACTGCCAGATCACGGTCGATGTCATCGACGCCTTCAAGAGGTAATGTTTCATCGCTATGATTGGCCCGTTGCATTTCATCAACAGCCAGAAGTGCCGCCTTCACGGTCTCGAAATCAGTCTGGAATGACATTTCCGAACAGAACTGACGCGCTCCTTCGCAATGACATTTTTTTGACAGCTGTGACCTTATGGCAGCAAAGCCTATCTTTTCTTCTATTTTGTCAGGATAAATCATGATGCAAAATTACATAGAATTTTTCAACATTCGATAATGTAATGTTGTTTTGTATAATAAGGTATTGTTATATATACAACTAAAATTTAAATAATTATGAAATTCAAACGCTTAATGTCAATGACTGCGACTCTCGTCTTTTTATTGGGAGGTGCAACAGCAGTAGCCCAGGCGCCGGTCAACGGGGGCGGCAATCCCGGTATCGTAATGGCCGGATCGCAGAATTACAGTCAGTTGCCTGAAAAAGCCCGCGCGTTTATTGCAAAGCATTTCAAAGATATCGGCATACGCAAATGTGAAAAATATTTCGCAAAAGGGAAATATGAAGTTGAACTATCCAATGGTGTTAACCTGGAATTTAACACAGACGGGAATCTGATTGAGATTGATGCTCCCGGTGACATGATGCTCCCGGTAGCCGTTGTCAAAGATATGCTTCCTTCGAAAGCATATGAACGTCTTGCAAAAGACGGATTCAATGCAATGGTTGAATCTGTAGAATTCAACCGAGGGAAGGTGTATGAAGTTGAACTCAATATACCGGGACCAGATACTTATGTGTTTGATCTAAACGGTGTGTTTCTTGCTATCGAAGACTGACGTGGCAATATATAAAGAATAGTATAACGCGGTCTGAATTTGCTTTTAAAAGCATTTACGTGGAGGTTTGTTGCACAATTTTATTAATTTTGCAGCAAACTTCCACGTTTTATATATTGATCCATGAAATTTGTCCGTATTGTAGAGCTGTTTATCAACCGTCACCATCTGATTGACAGAGCCGACACTGTTATTGTCGGCCTCAGCGGTGGTGCCGATTCCGTGGCTCTTTTGACAGTACTCTGCAATCTTAATTATAACGTGGTTGCCACTCATTGCAATTTTCATTTGCGCGGCGAAGAAAGTATGCGTGATGAGGCTTTCTGCCGAAAATTATGCTCTGACAGAAATGTGAGGCTACTGGTGCGGAATTTCGATGTTGATTCCCGACGCAGGGAGGCTGGAGAATCTCTGGAGATGGCATGCCGCGCATTGCGATATGACTGGTGGAGGAGCCTGTTAAAAGAAAATGTAGGCTCAGTGATTGCCGTCGGTCATCACCGGGAGGACAATATCGAGACTTTTTTTCTGAACTTATTCCGAGGCAGTTCTCTCACAGGCCTAAAGGGCATGCTCCCTCGCAATGAACTGGTGGTGCGCCCACTGCTGGAATGCAAGAAGAGCGAGATTTTGGCATATCTTCGCGACCACCACTTGAAATATGTAACCGATTCAACCAATGCCGACAATTATTATAAGCGCAATCGGATACGCAACCGCCTGATGCCGCTGATTTCTGATGAATTCCCAGGTGCTATAGATTCGGTAGCGCAGACAATCGGACATCTTGCCGACAATTATGGTCTATACCGGGATTTTTGCCGTAAATTGCATGATAGGTATGTTGATGCTGACGGAGTGATTGATTTGTCTGCGATTTTGGAGAATGAATCTTATCCGCGGATGGTTCTGTTTGAAATCCTGTCTGATTATGGGTTCAATATGAGTCAGGTTGAAAATATCATTTCCGGATTTGATGGGACAAATGGAGAAACTACATTTGCAGGCAAGACATATCATGGCCGGAGCAGCTCATATTTTCTTGATCGTGGCAAGCTGGTGCCGTTGGACGATCTGAATGACGGACAGAATGAAGTGACAGTAGATCTCAATTGCCATCCTTTTGAAACGCGGAGAATGACTGTGGCTGAATTCACAGTATTGAAGAACGCGCGGATGCTCAGGCCGGAAGCAATGTATGCCGACAGTGGAATAATGCTCGAAGCTCCGGAATTCATTATGCGCGGATGGCGGACCGGAGACCGCATGCGTCCGTTCGGCCTTAAAGGCAGCAAACTACTGAGCGATCTGTTCAGCAATGCAAAACTGTCGCTTAATGAAAAAAAAGGAGTAAAAGTGATTTTGCGGAACTCTGATATTATCTGGATTCCAGGAGTGAGATGTTCTGCTTTGTTTCCAGTAACCGATAAGACAGAAGAAGTAATAGAAATAACATATAAGCCTTTGCGCAAATAGCTGTTATATGAAAGAATTGTTAATAAAAAATATGGTCTGCCATCACTGCGTCAGGGCTGTTGAGCAGATTCTGCGGGATGTAGGGGCCGAAAATTTTAATGTCGAGCTTGGAAAAGCCACATTGGAGCAGCCTCTGTCAGACGCTGCAATGGATCAGCTGGTGTTGCGTCTGCGCCGTGACGGGTTCGAGCTTATTGCTGATCGTGAATCGGAAATCGTTGAAAAAACCAAACATGCGATTCTCCATCATGTCAGGGAAGAAAAAGAAAAGCAACACAACCTTTCAGAGTGCATTGAGCGGCAACTTGGTATGAGCTATGACACGGTGAGCCGGATTTTTTCGGCCAAAGAGGGCAGGACACTGGAGAAATATCATATAGCGCAGCGCATCGAACGGGTCAAAGAATTGCTTCAGCACGACGAATATACCCTGAGTGAGATCGCATATATGATGGACTATTCAAGTGTGGCCCATCTGTCCCGACAATTTAAGAGTGTCACCGGGCTGACTCCGTCTGAGTATCTTCGCGGGTCCAGGGAGCGCCTTGGGTTGCATGAGATCTGACTGACAGGGAGGAATTTGGTAAATTATTTCGACAATTGTGTAACGCAGACGGCATGAATCGGCAGTATCTTTGTGTTGGAATAACATAAAGATCATAAGCTATGAATTTCAGCCATTTTTTCACATCTCTGATTGCAATAGTCAATGAGATGTCACCTTATATTATATTAGGCTTTATTATCGCAGGCTTCCTTCACGTTTTCATCAGGCCTGACACAATGGGGCGGCATCTTGCCGGCCGTGGAATAAAGCCTGTCATGAAAGCCGCGCTGCTCGGCATACCGTTGCCATTGTGCTCCTGCGGTGTTCTTCCTACAGCAGTCTCTTTACGCAGACAGGGTGCGTCAAAGGGCGCGACAACATCATTCCTTATAGCGACACCTCAGACCGGAGTCGACAGCATTGCAGCGACTTATTCGCTTCTGGGATTGCCGTTTGCCATCCTTCGTCCAGTCGGAGCTTTGGCCGGTGCTCTTTTAGGTGGCGTTGCCGTAGGCAGGTTAGACAGTGACAGTCAATCCGGATCTGAAACCGCATGTCACTCAACTGCGGGCGGCCATGAGCATTCTGATGCAGGCTTTGTAAAAAAGATTATTGAGGCTGTCCGCTACGGACTTGTCGACATGGTAGGCAGTGTAGGCAAATGGCTGGTAATAGGTCTGATTGTCGCAGCTTTGATCACCGTGCTTGTGCCGGATGAACTGTTCTTGGGGCTCAGTCAGTATCCTTTGCTTGCCATGCTGGTCATGGTTGTGGTGTCAGTGCCAATGTATATATGTGCCACCGGCTCAATTCCCATCGCTTTGTCTCTTATAGCCAAAGGTCTGACACCCGGAGTCGGTTTTGTGCTTCTGATGGCCGGGCCGGCAGCCAATTTCGCATCCATGATGATTCTGTCAAAGACAATCGGGCGTAAAAGCACATATATATATGTCGGCTCGGTGGTTTTAACAGCCATTCTTTTCGGACTTGCGATTGATTATCTGCTTCCACGCGAGTGGTTCATGCCTTCTGTGTCGCATCTGTCACCTCATTGCCACCATACTTTCGGAATATTTGAAAGCATGTGTAGCCTGTTGCTGTTGTGTCTGCTCGTTTATTCAGGAATCAGACAGCACAATTGCAAAATAGACCATCAGCATAATCTTAACACAAATGCAAGTAATATGAAACAGGTTTATATCATTGAAGGAATGTCTTGCAGTCACTGTCAGGCATCTGTAAAGAAAGCTATCTTAAATCTTAAGGGCGTTCAGTCTGTAACCGTGGATCTCGGTTCGGGAGAGGCAGTGGTTGAAGGCGATGTTGACGCCAACACTGTCCGCGAGGCGATCTATGAGGCCGGATTTTCGGTTAAAGAGTAAACTGCCGGACTGAAAAAGCAATTCGCGGGTGCCTGATATTTGACCGGGCATCCGCGAATTTGTCTGTAAAATAGTTTCTTGTCATCGGCTTCGGATTGCAGCCGGGAATTTGTCCGTCGGATATCAATCTTCTTCGGAAAGTCTGTTGCGGTCAATGGATGCGGCAATCTGCTTGTTGGCCTTTACGCCTAACTTTTGAAGATTCTGCGCCCTGGTGACAAGGTTTCCTGTTCCGCAGCTTAATTTTGTCATGGCATCGTCAAAAGCCTTTCTGGTTGATCCGAGGGCTTTTTCTATTTTCTCCATGTCTTTGGTGAAATCCGCGAATTTGTCGTACATCTTGCCTGCCTCCTCAGCGATGGTGATGGCATTGCGCGTATGGCGGTCGCGACTCCATAACTGCGCTATGAGTTTCAGGCCGGAAACAAGATGTGTCGGTGATACGATCAGCACATTTTTGTCATAAGCTTCCTGCCAGAGTGTAGGTTCAAGACGCATGGCGGCGATATAGGCCGGTTCCGTGGGAATGAACATCATGACGAAGTCGAGTTTTGCATCACCCACATAATCCTGATAACGTTTTCTGGCGAGTTCGTCAATATGTTTCCGTACGGAACGTACATGCTTCACTGAGGCAATCTGCCGGCTTTCATCATCAGTGGCATTGGCATAGTCTACAAATGCGGTGAGCGATACTTTGGAATCAATCACTACAAAGCGTTTGTCTGGATAACGGACAACAACGTCCGGACGCAGTAACGTACCGTCTTCATTCCGCAGAGTGTTCCCGGTCTCATCAGTACTTGCCTGGATGAAATATTCGACATTTTTCTGCAATCCTGATTTTTCGAGTATGGATTCGAGCACCATTTCACCCCAGTCACCTTGCACTTTGCTGTCACCGCGAAGGGCTTCTGACAGTTCCTGAGCCTGTCGGGAGATAGACTGGTTGAGACTTACCAGATCTTTTATGCGTTCTGAAAGTGAAAAGCGCTCACGGGCTTCATTGTTGTATGTCTCTGTGACTGTCTTGCGGAATTCTTCAATGTTGGAGTGGAGAGGCTGGAGAATTTCACGCAGTTTCTCCTCATTCTGCGTTTTCAGATCTGTGGTATTCTGTCTGAGAATGTCGTTGGCGAGATTTTTAAATCTGTTTTCAAAAATCTGTTCCTGCTCGGCCCTGCTTTTTTCGGTTTCAGCTTTTTCTGCCAGCAGCATTTCTATACGAGCGCTCAAGGCCGAATTCTCTTCCTTGACAACGGTTGTTTTGGCGACGGCTTCGTCAAGCCTGCACATGAGCCCCTCATTTGCTGCTTTAAGGTCTGTCAGTGTGGTGTTAAGAGACTCAATCCGGGATGAAGACTCGATTTTAATTTTCTCACACTCCAGTCTTAAGGCCATGTTTCCCTGCTCGCACATTCTGGATTCCTGCTCTAAACGGCGAGAAACAAGCGCAAAATAGACTGCGGCTCCACCAGCGATGAAGACCAGCAATACAAGAATTATGATTGTCATGATTTCAGTTCAACACTAAATTCCCAAGAGCGCGGTTCGATGTTGATGCAAACGAATAAGCCCGCGCAAACTGACGGATTTTTGCAAGAGTCTCGTTTTTTGGACAAGGGGGAGATTTCTGCTGAGAAGATGAGATTAGAGTAACGGTTGGAGGAGTAGAATTTTTATCCATAGGCATGTACCTTTTGTGATCGTGCAATATTGAAGTGAGTTATTAGTCCAACGCTTTTGCGGGACTATTTATTGTTGACCGGACCTAATAATTCATGATTGTCAGATACGGATTCACGGCTCTTTCATTTAACCTAAAATAAATAGCATATCTTCCCTTACCCGGTTC